>Ga0265780_10000066_pt1 | contig 178192 bp, 162 predicted proteins | sample P1T30metagenome_FD_192432 | JGI IMG/M metagenome (GOLD analysis project Ga0265780, IMG submission 192432) | Plant litter microbial communities from East Loma Ridge, Irvine, California - P1 T30 | ecosystem: Environmental > Terrestrial > Plant litter > Unclassified | place: USA: California...
ACCGCTACGGCAAGCTCATCAAGCAGATAAGCCCCGACGGCAACGGGTGGGACGGCACCTTTAACGGGGCCCGGGTACCGGCAGACGACTACTGGTTTACCGTAGAGTTTACCGAAGGCCTTACCCGAAGGGAGTTTAAAGCGCACTTTGCACTGAAGAGGTAATCATTAACATAAAAACTAAAAAATGCTGCCTTTAAAGGCAGCATTTTTTGCAATAATATTGGCATAATTTAACCAACCTAACACAAAAATTTATATATTTGACCGCTATGTAAAATAACGGGATAGCGCAAGCGTTATTAGGTTAGGAACATTTGTGATTGAAATAGAACTTATTGCAGTAACAGCCAAGCAACTAATAAAAAGCACATTTCTCATTAAACGAATAAGGTTAACATGAATTTTAAGAAAGTTTGTCTCATTTTCGGATTATTTTTAACCCAAATGTCCTTCTCGCAAGAGGGTATAGCAGTATATACTGATTATTTATCGGACAATTATTACCTGATTCACCCCTCTATGGCAGGCGCGGCAAACTGTGCCAAAATAAGGTTGACCGCAAGGCAGCAATGGTTTGACCAAAATGATGCTCCGCAATTGCAAACCCTTAGTTTTAACGGCCGTGTAGGTGAAAGATCGGGTATAGGTATTATTGCGTTTAATGATAAAAATGGTTACCACTCTCAAACAGGGGCAAAAGTTACTTATGCCCACCACATTTTATTTTCAAGAAGCGATTATGACCTTAATCAGTTATCATTTGGTTTAAGTGCGGGCCTTGTGCAAAGCAGGCTTGACGGTACAGATTTTATATATGGCCAGGATGGCGGAATTTATGACCCTGTTGTAGTGCCTGGTGTAATTGTAAAAGATTCATATTTTAATGTTGACCTTGGTGCTTCATACCATTTTCTTGACTTTTATACACATTTTACTGTAAAAAATCTTATTGCAAGCAGAAGGGAGCTTTATACGGCTTTTGAAAGTGATAATCTTAGAAAGTATCTTTTAAGTGTAGGTTATGTATTTGGAATGAATGATGATTCTTGGCAGCTTGAGCCATCAATTATGTTCCAGGCCGTTGATGAAACCAAAGAAAAAACGATAGATATTAATGCTAAAGCCTACAAAGAAATGGACTGGGGCAGGCTTTGGGGCGGAATCTCGTACAGGAGAAGCCTTGATGGAGCACAATATCAGGCTACACCGGGTGGCGCTGTTCAGGAACAATACCTTCAGTACATTACACCAATTATTGGTGTAAACTATAAAAGCTTTATGTTTGCTTACACATACTCGTACCTTACAGGCGATGTTAAGTTTGATAATAGTGGTTTCCACCAGATTACCCTTGGCCTTAACCTTTTCTGTAAACGGGAAAAATATGATTGTAACTGCCCGGCAGTTAACTAAGTTATAAGGTTAATATTATTAATTCCGTCCCGATTTTAATCGGGACGTGTTATTTTAAAGCATATGGTAATAAAAGCTGTTAACGGTAAACACCCTCAGATTCCACAAGATTGCTTTGTTGCAGAAAACGCCACTATAGTAGGTGATGTAATTTTAGGAACCGAATGCAGTGTGTGGTTTAATGCTGTAGTAAGGGGTGATGTGCATTATATCAAAATAGGAAATAAGGTAAATATACAGGACGGTGCGGTTATACACTGTACCTATCAAAAGCATCCTACTATAATAGGTAATAATGTATCTATAGGGCATAATGCCATTGTACACGGCTGCACTATTGAAGACAACGTGCTTGTAGGTATGGGGGCTATTGTAATGGATAATTGCGTTATTAAAAGCAATTGTATTATTGCCGCCGGAGCCGTTGTTACACAAAATACAGTTATAGAGTCGGGCACTATATATGCCGGCGTACCTGCAAAGAAAGTTAAAGATATTGACGCCTCGGCCTTCGCCGGAGAAATTGGGCGAATATCAAATAACTATATAATGTATTCTTCCTGGTTTAAAGAGTAGCTTAAAAATCCTTTTCCTCGACATTATATTTTTGATCCAGTATGCTTTTTAGCACTCCCGGTTGCGCATTAGTATAAAATACCTGGCTGCTTTTTACATCTGAAGTATTATTAAGCCCGCATTGCTCAAGTATATTTTTAGTCTGGCGCGCTACGGCTTCGCCTGAATCGATGATTTTAACGCCTTCAGGCAGTATTTCTCTTATTTGAGGTATCAGGTAAGGATAATGACTACAACCCAGCACTAAATGGTCTATATTAGCCTGTGTCATTGGTTGCATGTAACATTCCAGCAGTATCTTGATTTCAGGCGAGTTCAATTTACCACTTTCTATAAGTGAAACCAAATCATAGCCTACCTGTTCAATGATTTTTACATCTTTAAAGCCTGCCGCCGTTTTACTGAAAAGTTCGCTGCTTAGCGTTCCTTTTGTAGCCAGTATGCCTATTGTACCGGTTTGTGTATGTATGGCAGCGGGCTTTATAGCGGGCTCAATGCCTATAAAGGGTACATCAAAATGTTCGCGCAGTTCTTTAATGGCATTGGTTGTGGCGGTGTTGCATGCTACAACTATAATTTTTGCACCGTTGTCGAGTAAAAATTGCGTGTTTTTAAAGCTAAGCGCTATAATTTCCTCTTTTGATTTCTGGCCGTAGGGCGCATTTTTACTGTCTGCCAAATAGATACTGTTTTCATGGGGCAGAAGCGTATGTATTTCTTTCCAGATGGAAGTGCCGCCTATACCGGAATCGAACAACCCGATGGGATTTGTGTTTTTGCTCATTGCAGCAAATATAAAAAAAAACGGCCCATAATTGAGCCGTTCGATATTCTGTAACATGTAAATACGCTTAATTAAAAGCCAAGCTCTTTTTTAACGTCAGCTAAAAGATCAGGGCCATCAGCAAGAAGCAGGCCGGCACCCACAGTAGAATCAAGTACATACTGGTAACCTTTAGCTTTAGCTACCTTTTGTATTGCTGCACGTGATTTTTCCATAATAGGCTTGTAAATTGCCTGTTGTTTTTCTTCAAGCTCTTTTGCAGCAGATTGCTGGTAATCCTGTATCCTTTTTTGCATATCCTGTACTTCTTTAGTACGGGTTTCGTTTACTGCAGCGGTTACTTTTGCAGATTCATCATCATATAGTTTAATTTTTGCCCTGAACTCTTCAACCATCTTATTATACTCAGTGTCATATGAGGCTGTAAGTTTTTCAAGTTGTGCATTGGCAGCTTTCATTTCAGGCATGGTTGTCATTAGTTCCTGAACATTTATATGAGCTACTTTAGCCTGAGCGCTAACAGATTGTATGCCTGCAAAAAGTACAGCTGCAATTAATAAACATTTAAGTTGTTTCATCATTTACGGTATTAATATTAATTTTGTTTTTAGTTTCTAATCTATTTTCCACCATTTGGGTCAGGCTGTGTTGGGCTGTCTCCCTCAGTGCCTTGTGCAGGAGTAGTGGTCTCTCCGGCAGTGCCGTTTTTCTTATCTTCGCGGGCTTTTTTGGCGGCTTCGCGTTCATCTTCCATTTTTTTCTTGCGTGCTGCAGCGGCTTCTTTACGTTCTTCTAATTTTCTTTCACGTTCTTCTTTAGCGGCCTGAATTGCCTGCTCGCGCTCGGCTTTTGCCGCTGCTGCTTTTTCCTGGGCAGCAGTAGGTGCTGTTGTTGCAGGCGCCTCATCATCTCCATCTGTTGTAGAAGTCGTGGCATTGCCCGAAGCGGGTGGTGTGGTTGTTGCAGGTGTCGCGGCATTACCGCTTCGTTTTGCGTCTCTGTCCTGCTTTGCTTTTTCCCTTTTGTCTTCTATTTCTTTTCTTTTAGCATCCTGGGCGGCTTTACGCTCTTCAAGCTTTTTCTCTCGTTCTTCTTTTTTAGCATCCTTGGCCTCTTTTCTGGCTGCATAATCAGGATCGTTTTCTAAATCTTCCTGTTTTTCCTGCTCTTCCAGCTTTTTAAGCTCATTGTTGCTAAGCTTTTCAGTCTTGGCAGCCCTTGCAAGCCTTTTAACTATAAGATCACTTAAATCGTATTTTTTTGCTGCAAAAAGCATGGTAAGGTCACTGGCTTTGTCAAAAATAAAGTCATACTTCCTGCTGGTGGCAATATCCTGAACTATGGTAAATATCTGGTCTTGTATGGGTTTTACTAAAACCGACTTCTGACTTACAAGTTCGCCACTTGGCCCAAATTTTTGCTGCTGGTAGTCGCTCAGGTCTTTTTCAAGATACTGTATTTCTTCCTCACGCTCTTCAATAAGCTCTTTGGTAAGCAGTGCTTTTTCGGCCTGCAGGCTTTCCTTTTGCTTGTTGATTTCATTGCGCTTGGCATCCATCTCCTGCTTCCACTTGCCCGCTTTAAGGTCAAGCTGATTTTTTGCTTCTGCAAAATCAGGCGATTTTTCCAGGATATATTCCATGTCGATATACCCTATTTTTAACCCTTTAGTCTGGGCTGCGGCATTAAAGCCGGCCAGTATTGTTAGGAATGCTATTAAGTATCTTTTCATAACCTTTTACGTATTAGAAAATATCATGCCAAATTTTTTATTAGAACTGTTGCCCAATGATAAAGTGTGTTTCCCACCCGTTAGGAGCGTTATTACCTGCCGCAGCAGCATTAGGCAAGGCATCAAAGCCATAGCCAAAGTCTATACCCAGTAGACCAAACGCCGGCATGAACACCCTAAGGCCAAAACCTGCCGAACGCTGTAGTGCAAACGGGTTGTAATCTTTAAAGTTTGCAAATGAGGCGCCTGCCTCTGCAAAGCCCAGTACATATATAGATGCCTGTTGCTTAAGGGTAATAGGATAGCGCAGCTCAAGCGAAAACTTGTTATATACTGTAGCACCTATCTGCTGGCCTACATCATTAATAGGGCTAAGCGACTGGTTAGGATAACCCCTTAACTGTATAACCTCACGGCCATCGAGCGCATAGTTTGCCATACCGTCTCCACCTACGTAAAACCTTTCAAACGGTACCAGACCGCGTGCCTGGTTATAAGCGCCCATGTAGCCAAATTCTGCCAGGGAGCGCAGTACAAGCGTGTGTCCCGGCTTGCCATATATTTTTGTGTACCAGTCTGCTTTAAACTTAACCTTGTAATATTCAAGCCAGTTAAACCTTTTCTGGTCTACCTTGGCAGGGTCTGCACCGGCCTGGTCTACCGGAACGGGCTGGCCCCCCTCACTAAGAGGTTTGTCAAGATAGTTACCTGCGGCATCTCTGTATTTATATTCAGGAAGGTTACCCAGGTTAGCATAATCTATGTTGTTTAACAACGAATATGGGAATGTTGTCCTGAAACTTAAGCTGAACAGGGCACCATAAGTAGGGAAAATCTGGCTGTTACCCCTATTGTCCCTGGTTAGCTCCATTGTATAGGCAAAGTTTCTTGATGTTCCGTTTCCAAAGGTAAACAATCCTGTGTTATAATTGTTTAGGTCATAATACTGATATGTAAATGAGTGCGAAAGCCTCATGTTATAATCAGGTACATTAAGCCTTTTAGATATACCTACGGTTAATGATGATATGGTAAAGCTTTGAGAACGGTCTACATCCCTGGTGTAATAGTTGTATAAAAACTGCTTACTAAAAGAGAATGAGGTAAACATCTGTATGGGCTTTTTACCACCCAGCCACGGCTCTGTAAAGCTAAGGCTGTAGGTTTGAAAATAGGTACTGCCCTGCGCCCTTAATGATAGCTTTTGGCCATCGCCCATAGGCAACGGGTCGTATGCTTTTTTATTGAAGATGTTACGCATAGAGAAGTTGTTAAACGATAGGCCCAGCGTGCCTATAAAGCCACCGCCACCGTATCCGCCCTGCAGCTCTATCTGGCTCGAGCCCCTCTCGGTTACATTCCATTCTACATCTACCGTTCCTGTCGAAGGGTCCGGGTTTTTAACGTCTGGCCTAATCGTTTCAGCATCAAAAAAGCCCAGTGAACCTAACTCGCGAATGGTATTAATTACGTCTTCTTTGTTCCACTTTTGCCCAGGCCTTGTCATTAACTGGCGGTATATAACGTGGTCGTTTGTTTTATCATTACCTACTACGGTAATCTTATTGTAATAGGCAATAGGGCCTTCTACAATACGTATTTCGAAATCTATGGTATCGTTGATTGTTTTAACCTCTACCGCGTTAATATTACTAAACAGGTAACCGTTGTTCTGGTACAGGTTAGTAAGGCTTTCTGCATCCGGGTTAGCGTCAGATATGCGGTTGTTAAGCATTACGCCATTGTATACATCGCCCTTTTTTATGCCTACATAAGCGCCTAATTCCTGGTTGCTATATACGCTGTTACCCAGGTATTTAATTTCGCCAAAGTAATATTTCCGGCCTTCTTCTACCGTGATGTCTATGTCTACCATGTTCTTTTTGGCATCATAAGTAACGGTATCGGCTACTACACGCGCATCACGGTAACCTTTTTCCTTATATTTTTTTACTATATTAGCAAGGTCCTCTTTGTACTTATCGCCAATAAACTTTGAAGGTGAGAAAAGGCGCAGCGGATTAGGGAATGCTCTGGCCTTGGTTTTTTTCATGGCCTTTTTAATCTTGCTGTCGGCTAGCTTTTCGTTACCATTTATGTTTATTGAGTGTATCCTTACTTTATCGCCCCGGTCTATATTTACCACCATATTAACGGTATTGGCACTATCAGGAATTACGTTAATGGCTACTTTTGTGTTGTAATAACCATCTTTTTTGTACTTATTCTCAATATAATATTTTGTATTGGTAATAAGGTTTTCATTAACATACTTATTTTTAGTAAGCTCGGTTTCTTTAAGCAGGGCTTCGCGTTTGCCTTTTTTAACTCCCTGTATTTTAACCTCATTGAGCTTTGGCAGCTCGTTAACCTCAAGTTCAAGGTAAATACTGTCTCCCACTATTTTAGTGGCATAAAAGTCTACATCTTTAAAAAGGCCCAGTTTCCACAAACCCCTGATGGCCGCACTTATTTCTTCGCCGGGTACATTAATGGCCTGCCCTTTTACAAGCTTTGTAAATGTAACAATGTTTTGAGGGTTATATGTTGTTTCTCCCGTCACTTTAATATTGGCAAGTATATACTTACCTGGCTCCAGCCGTGGCGGCTGTGCCTGCGCGCTCATGGCCGCAAAAAATAAAAGTCCAAAAAGTAATAAAATGCTTCTGCGAAACATCTTTGTGCTATTTAATTTGTTCACTGGTTTTTCCAAATCTTCGTTCTCTTTTTTGGTAGCTGGCAATGGCCATGTGCAGGTCGGCTTCAGTAAAGTCTGGCCAAAGCACCTCTGTAAAATAAAGCTCGGCATAGGCAGCCTGCCATAGCAGGAAGTTGCTTATGCGTTGCTCTCCGCTGGTGCGTATAACCAGGTCGGCATCGGGCATGTTACTTGTGTACAAATGCTCTTGCATTACAGATTCGTTTATATCAGCTGTGTTTAATTGGTTGTGTTTTACTTTTTCGGCAATTTGCCTTACGGCCTGTAATATCTCTTCGCGCGAGCCGTAGCTTAATGCCAGGGTAAGCACCATGCCGGTATTTGTTTTAGTTTGCTCTATAACATCAAAAAGCTGCTTGCGGGCCCTCTCGGGCAGCATATTAGCGTTACCTATTGTATGGAGCTTTATGTTGTTTTTTTGCATGGTAGGCAGCTCTTTTTTTAAAGAGTTCATCAGGATGCTCATAAGTGCATCTACCTCCAGCTTGGGCCTGTTCCAGTTTTCTGTAGAAAATGCGTACAGCGTAAGGTAACCTATGTTTAGCTTAGCGCATGAGGTTACAATTTCGCGCACTGATTTTACACCGTTTTCATGGCCAAACGCACGCAGCATGCCCTGCTTTTTTGCCCATCGGCCGTTGCCATCCATTATTATAGCTATATGGTGCGGCAGGTTATCCTTATTTATAGTAATTGCAGTATCCATATAATTAATTACAGTAACAAGGTTTATTGCCAAAGGTATAGGTAAGTGTTAAACCGGTAAATACATACCAGTCGTTGCTGTCAAGATTGCCAAAGTGCATGCGCTGCTGATTGTCAGGATTGCTGCCGTCAAGGTTGTCGCTAAAGGTATAGCGCGCGCCTGCCTCTACACCTAATATTAGTTTTTCTGCAATTCGTGTTTTAATACCCACCGTCATGGGTATGGCAATGCTTTTATTATTACCGTCTTCTTTACCCACGCCGTCTGTATCTATATACAGTTCGTTAAACCAGGCATAGCTAAGGCCGCTATATACATATGGGGTTATTAAAAAGCCTGATTCGTGCAGGTTAAAATCAAAAAAATTAAATTCGAGCCCCGCAGAAAGTTCTTTAATATTGTTTTCTATTTCAAAGCCGCGCTGTTTACGGCTGGGCATTTCGCTATCAGCGTCATTTGAGCTTATGTTGCCGTATGTAAATGATGCCCTCCAGGAGTGGCGGGGGCTGCGGTTCCATTTGTACAGTATACCCACTGCAATGTCGCCCGGCGCTACATAATCTGTAGGGCCTACATCGCCTATATAATTTGCCCCTCCGGCAAAAACACCCAGTTCATGTATCTGGGCTTTAGCCGTAAAGCATAGAGCAGTGGTTAGTAAAACAAATAGTATGCGCTTCATTAAACGAAAATTGGGTGCAAATATAGCAATATAGATTTCTAATTAGCCCATTAGGGGATATTTTGAACCTATAAATTGCACAAATAATAATTTATACAGGTTGAAAACGGCAGAAGTGCCTGTGTAGTATACACCCTAAAATAATTTTGGCAAAATTAATTGCGCTTGTCTTCACCCCAAAGGAGTTTTTTGCGGAGGGTATCAAGAAATTTTTCCTGCGGAAACTCTACAAGGTTTATTTTAAAGTCGCCTTTTTTTATGTGCATTACCGTTTCTACATTAACTGAAATAATGCGTGAATCTAGCGATACAAGATGCTGCTCTTCGCGGCTGCTTACGCGCAGTTCTATATCAGTGTCATCGGGTATTACAAGCGGGCGGGCATTAAGGTTATGCGGTGCTATAGGGGTAATAACCAGGCTTTTTACATCGGGCATTAAAACAGGGCCACCACAGCTTAGCGAATAGCCGGTAGAGCCGGTAGGGGTTGAGATAATAAGGCCGTCTGCCCAGTATGAGTTAAGGTGGTCTCCGTTTAATGATACGTCTATATTAATCATAGAGGTGGTATCCTTGCGGCTCACGGTAACTTCGTTCAACGCAAAATCAAGTTCATCGTCTTCGGCGCTCATGCCTTCATAATCAAGAGAAAGCAAGGTGCGCGGCGATATTTTGTATTGATTTTCAAAAATAAGGGGCAGCAGGGTTTCTATGTTTTCCTGCTGTACGGTAGCTAAAAATCCAAGCCTCCCGGCATTTATGCCTACTATGGGTATATTTTTATTTTGCACCAGGGTGGCTGCACGCAGCATGGTACCATCGCCGCCTATGCTTATAAACATGTCAATGCCATCGCTTAACTCTTCGTGGGTGCTGAAGGTTTGGAAGGTATTGGTTAACAGTCCCTTATCGTTAAGTACGTTATAAAACTTTTCTTCAAAAAGAACCTCCGGTTGGTAGCCGTCAAAAACCCGAAGCACTTTTTCTATGATATCTTCGGTGTTATCTTTGTAGTACTGGCCGTAAACCGCAATCTTCATGTTTTAAATATTTAAGTATTTGTCAAGATAATCACTGCGGTCTTTAAGCGTATTTAAGTAGGCATCTTCCTGGTGCTCAGTAATAATTTCATAATTATAACGCCTAAAGGTTTGTATGATCTCACTAAGGCCACCCAGGCTGATTTTTACTGTAATCTGCACTTTTTGAAGGCTCGCTTCGCTAATAAATAAGCCTAAAAGCCTGCCGTTATTGCTTTCTACAATCTGGGCCACCTCGCTCATGCTATACTCTGTAGCACCTTTTTCTACCACCAGTATGCCACCTTCTTCCTTAAGGAAAGGCGTTTCGTCAAAAAAGCGTATGATATCGGTTATTTCGTAGTAACCTAAATATTTATTCTCTGCATCAAGCACCGGAACAAGGTTGGTTTCATTCTTTGCAAAAACCTCAAGCACGTCGAGCCACATAGTGGTATCGCGCACAAAAAAGCGCTCAAAATTGTACCTGCCGTCATCCAGTGTCTTTTCAATGTCCATCAGTTCAGTATCTTCAGATCCTGCGCAGCCAATATATACCCCGTCTTCCAGTACCGGAAAATGCGAAAAAGGGTATTCGGCAAAAAGGTCCTGCGCATCGGCAACCGAATCGGTTATCCGCAGGGCTTTGATGTTACTGTTTAAAAAATCGGTGATTTCTGTCATTTGGGGTCGTACTCTAATAAAGTGCAAAATAATCAAAAATAAGGAGACTCTGCCCTATATAGTTTGTATTTTTGTGCTTCCATTAACTTTTTAGTCTCAAATATGGCCAAATTAAGCGTAAATATTAACAAGATAGCCACCTTAAGAAATTCCCGTGGGGGTAATGTGCCCAACTTACTACAGGTAGCGGCAGATGTGCAAAAATTTGGTGCACAGGGGGTTACCATACATCCTCGGCCTGATGAACGGCACATTCGCTACCAGGATGCCCGCGATTTAGTGCCTGTGGTGTATACCGAATATAACATTGAAGGCAACCCCATCAGGAGTTTTATAGACCTGGTGCTGCAAACAAAGCCCACACAGGTTACCCTGGTGCCCGATGCCGATGATGCCATAACCAGTAACGCGGGATGGGATACCTTGAAACACAGGAGCTTCCTGCAGGAAGTTACCCAGGAGTTTGCTGCTAACGGCATACGAACCTCTATTTTTGTGGATGCCGACCTGAAGATGGTGGAAGGTGCAAAAGCTACTGGTGCTGAGCGTATTGAACTCTACACCGAGGGCTATGCACATCAATATGGCCTGGGCAATAAAGAAGGCATTAAGCCTTATGTGGCAGCTGCGCAACTGGCTCAGCAGCTGGGTCTTGGCCTCAATGCCGGGCACGACCTGAGCCTTGATAATATCAAATTTTTTAAAGAGAATATTCCCGGGCTGCTCGAGGTTTCTATAGGCCACGCGCTAATTGCCGAATCGTTATACCTTGGCATTGAGAATATTATAAATATGTACCTTCAAAAATTAAAGTAATGTTGCACAGCAGAGTAGAGGGCGAGGGCAGGCCCCTGATTATTATTCACGGGTTTATGGGTATGGGCGATAACTGGAAAACGCTGGGCGGGCAATATGCCGCAGCAGGCTTCCAGGTGCATGCTTTAGATATGCGCAACCACGGCAAAAGCCTTCATAGTGAGGACTTTACCTATGAATCTATGGTAAACGATGTGGTAGAATACATCAACGGGAACAACCTGGGCAAAGTAGACCTGATAGGCCATTCTATGGGGGGCAAGATTGGGATGTTCTTTGCTGTACTGCACCCGGAACTTATTGATAAACTGGTAGTTGCAGATATTGCCCCTAAATACTACAGGCCACACCACCAAACGGAACTGGCAGCACTCAACGCGGTTAACTTTAGTACAAAACCCACCCGTGCCGAAGTAGAAGCGACTATGGCACAGCACATTAAAGACCCTGGTACTATACAGTTCCTTACCAAGAACTTGTACTGGAAGGAACCTGGGCAGCTCGACTTCCGTTTTAACCTGGAAGTGTTTAATAGCCAGATAGATAACATAGGAGAGGCATTGCCGGAGAGTAGTATTTTTAATGGGCCAACCCTGTTTTTGCGCGGTGATAAATCGAAATACATTAAAGATGAGGATCTTACTGATATTGAAGCACATTTTCCGGCATACAAAATTAAGACCATTACCAACTCCGGGCACTGGGTACACGCCGAAAACCCAAAAGAGTTTTTGGAGTATACTTTAGAATTTTTAAAGTAGTTTAATGCAGTAAATTCTTACGCCAAAGTGCTTAATACTTCACTTTCGGAACCTGGAATCGGCAAAATTCACGGTCACGGTTACAATTTTCAGGCGGATTAAATTTTACAGTAAATCCTTACGTAAAAGTGCTTAATTTTTCACTTTCAGAAGTTGGAATCAGCAAAAAGTTCAATGTTTAAAGTTCAATGTTAAATGCCGGAAGTAAGAATGCAACCTTGAACTTTTAAACCCGGAACAAATCTACGTTACAATCTTTGGCAGCACCGTTTGCTTCAGCCCATCCATTACAAACTTCCATAAAAAGTTAAAGACTGATTTATCTTTACTCCGGTCTACCGCTACGTTAACCTCTTTAAGTTTGCCTTTAGAGTCATTTTTAACAATCAGGTTGCCCAAAGCGCTGGTAATCTTGTTTTTCTTTTTGCCGTCTTTTTTAAAGATGTCTACTTTGAGGTCGTCATAATTTATGGCAAATTTGCCCGTTGATCGGTTGGCGTTGCCCTGCATGGTAAATTTCACCTCGCTTATAGTGCCCGATGTCTCCACGTTCATCAGTGGCTTGGTTATGGGGTTTGCCTCCTCGCTTCGTATGTTTTGCAGGTGGCCCGAAAGGCTAAACGAGTCGCTGGTATCAAGCGTGTTAAACGACCACGATACCGTAAGGGGTGCCGATTTCATAAACATGCACTTAACATCTATGGTAGTGTTGGGCAGCTTGCCTTTGTTAACAGGGCTGTACACATTTGCAATGGTGGCATAAAACTTAGAAAAGGTAACCTTGGCGGCCGGTTTGCTAAAATTCAGCTGCTCCTCATAAACAATGGTGCTGTTCTTCAGCATCAGCTTATCTATCTTCAGGTCAAACTTTATGCTGCGCAGCAGTTCGCTGTACAGCTTTTTACGCACGGGGTCATCTGGTGGCTCCTTGCTGCGGTAAATATTGGCAAACACCTTATCAAGCGTTACTTCCGGTGCATGCACAAACAGCGTATCGCGTGCAAATCCCCAGTCAGCTTTGGGTATGTTTATCCTGGTAGCCTCAATGTTAAACTGGTCCAGCTCTTTAGTCAGGCTGTTGCTAAACTGCTTGCGGTTTTGCTTGGGCAGCATCCGCAGGGTTGCAATAGCCAGGGTACTGTCGGTAGTCTTAATATTGTTAAGGGTAATATTATAGTATTTGCCGGCGTTATAAAAAAGGCTGTCGCAGCTAAGTTTATAGTCGCGGTAGCGCACCGGTACGTTTTGTTCTACCGTGTTGCTGTCCACTTTAATCTTATACAGGTCAAAGTTTATGTTTGCCCCGCGCAGCAATGGGTTCATTACAGAGTCAAGCATTTTAAAGCTGCCATTCTTAATATGCAGGCTGCCGGTTTGTATGGCCTGTTTAAAAGGCTTTTCAACATCATCTTTAATGTTGTACTTTTTTTTAGAATGATATAGTAATACTTCGGGTGTATTGAGGGTTACATCCCTTACAATAATGCGGTTGTGCTTAAAAAGCTGCCATAGTTTGACGCCGCTAACGTCAATAGATTTAATCTGAGCAAAAACACCGTTTTTAACGCCTTCAGCTACGCTGCCTTTAGGGGCAAGCGCGGCGGCCTCCATGGTAAAGCTGCCGGTTAGCAGGTTTACATCCAGGTCTTTGTAGCTCAGGTTGTACGGAAAATCTTTTTGCTCATTTATAATAGACGGCAGTTTTTTTGTAATGTACCATGCCGCGCCAAAATTTAAAATAACAAGCAGCACGGCAAGGCTGGCAATAACTATCAATATCCGTTTAAGTATTTTCATGTCAGTAAATTGTAAGGTAATGTACTACAGTTTGTGCAGGCACGCACGCTATTTATGCTTTTCTTAATATTTTGGGGTATAACATACCTTACCCGGACATTACGGAGGAGGGAGAGCAGCTGCAATCGATCTTTCGATTGCGAACATGGCAGGGGGTGAGGTCCTGCCACCCCAGCCTTGTGCCCTTTGTTGAACAACAGCGTTGTCTCTTTGTGCTCTTTGTGCAAAACCTTCGTGTCCCTTGTGGTAAAATCTAATGTGGTCAAAGAATACCGAACTACCGTCCAGGTTCCCCTCTCCAAAGGAGAGAGAGGGGGTGAGGTTTTACCACCCAAGCTTTGTGCCTTTGTTAAACAACAGCGTTGTCTCTTGTGCTCTTAGTGCAAAACCTTCGTGTCCCTTGTGGTAAAATCTAATGTGGTCAAAAAATACCGAACTACCAGTCCAGACCCCTTCTCCTTCGGAAAGGGGCAGGGGGTAAGGTCCTGCCACCCAAGCTTTGTGCCTTTGTTAAACAACAGCGTTGTCTCTTGTGCTCTTAGTGCAAAACCTTCGTGTCCCTTGTGGTAAAATCTAATGTGGTCAAAGAATACCGAACTACCATCCAGGTTCCCCTCTCCAAAGGAGAGAGAGGGGGTGAGTTTTTACCGCGAATAGGGCTCAAAATCCTAATGATACGCCCGCATAGTAATAAGTAAGGTGTTAATTTTTCAACGCACTTTGTTTTTTAAGGAAACCTTATAATATTTTCTCAAAAATAGGCAGTAATTTTTGAGAAAATAATTTACTATGACTGCATAATATTTTTACTCAAACCTTTGCGTAATCCGTAAATTATTATAAATTTGATGTAAACATTATTAAATTGATAAATTAACCCATCAACTAACCTATGAGAAAACTATTATCCTTAACATTGGCATTAACAGCGGCTTCTGCCTTTGCCGGCGGCTACCGTGTAAGCCTGCAGGGGCAAAAGCAGCTGGCCATGGGCCATACCGGCGTAGCCGTGGTAAACAGTGCCGAAGTGCTGTTTTTTAACCCCGCAGGCGCCGCTTTTCTTAAAGACAAATTTAACTTCTCTGTGGGCGGCAACGCGCTTTTTGCACGTACTGCCTTTCAGAACGAAACCTATAACTGGCGTGCCAGTACTGATAATACCGGTACACCTTTTGAAGTATACGCGTCTTACCGTGCTACAGACTGGCTTACCGTGGGCCTGGCGGTATATACACCTTATGGCAGCGCCGTAGAGTGGGATAGGGACTGGCAGGGATCGCACCTTGTTAATAACATAGACCTTAAAGCCATTTATGTGCAGCCTACCGTGTCTGTTAAGCTAAGCGATAAGTTTAGCGTGGGTGGTGGCCCCATATTTGTAACCGGTGGTGTAGAGTTTAACCGCAACCTTACCCGCAGCCTTACTGATGAGCAGGGCAACCGGAGCGATGTAACTATAGACCAGCAGGGGGTTACCGCCTGGGGATGGACCGCCGGCTTTATGTTTAACCCCCTCGAAACCGTAAGGCTGGGTGTTAACTACCGCTCTGAAATTACTATGGAAGCCCGTGGCGGAGATGCTACCTTTCATGACCTGCCTGCTTTTGCGCAGGGCATTTATACCAATACGCAATTTAACGCTGACCTGCCCCTGCCTGCAGAGCTTACCGCGGGCTTGTCTATACAGCTTACAAACAAATGGTTGGTAGCGTTTGATTATAACCGTGCATTCTGGAATGTGTATGATGCGCTTACCGTGAGTTTTGCTAACGGCACGCCTACATCTAACAACCCGCGCAATTATAAAGATGCCGGTACCTACAGGGTAGGCGCGCAGTTTACCCCAAACAATAAGTTTGCGTTTCGTGCCGGATGGTATTTTGACGAGAGCCCCGTGCAGGATGGCTACTTTGCGCCGGAAACGCCACGTAACGACTCTATGGGCTTTACAGGCGGCTTAACCTACCAGATTAGCCCTAAATTTGGGGTAGACTTCTCATTCCTGTACCTTCACTTTGATGAGACTACAAACTCTTACGACTATTTTAACGAAGATGGTACCGATGTAACCTTTGGCGGCACTTATAAAAATGTGGTGTTTTCTCCGGGTGTTGGTGTAACTTATAGCTTTTAATACATTATGAAAAATAAAAATATACTGTTTATAGCGCTCGTTGCGGCAGGTCTTGCCGCGTGTGAGCCGGAATTTAAAGAAGAGCTTACTAACGCCAGCTACAGTGCGGGCGATGCCGATTTTACCACCTATGTGGCCATTGGCAACTCGCTTACGGCCGGTTATATGGATAACAGCATGTCTCGCGTGGGCCAGATGTATTCATACCCTAACCTGCTTTCGCAGCAGTTTGCCCTGGTAGGCGGCGGCGCTTTTACCCAGCCGTCTTATGAAGAGGATGTAAACAACCTGGGTGGTATTGCCGGCCTGCCCGGTTTTGGCACAAGGCTGGTTATTGATGCTTCTGCCGGAGGGCCGGAGCCTATTGCCGGTACCTCTACCATTACATTAACTCCGCAGGCTAAAGCTTATAACAACATGGGCGTGCCGGGTGCTAAATCATTCCACCTGCTGGCTGCCGGCTATGGCAACCCTGCCGGGCTGGCGCTGGGCCAGGCTAACCCTTATTTTGTGCGCACCGCCACATCGCCTAACACTACGGTACTGGCCGATGCCATGTCGCTCAACCCTACATTTTTTACCAACTGGATTGGTGCTAACGATGTTTTGGCATTCGCCACATCAGGCGGCGTAGGTGTAGACCAGGCCGGCAACCTTAATCCGGCTACATATGGCGGCAATGATATTACTGACCCTTCCGTTTTTGCAAGTGTGTACTCAACCATAGTAACTACGCTAACTTCAAACGGTGCAAAGGGCGTGGTGGCAACCATACCTAATGTAACGTCTATACCTTACTTTACCACCGTGCCTTATGCCCCGCTTACCACAGAGGCTATAGGCGGCACGGCTAACATTACAGCGCTTAATACCCAGTTGTATGGCCCGCTAAAACAAGTGCTTACATTACTGGGTCAGGGAGACAGGATTAACCTGCTTACAGAGGCAAACCCAAACCCGCTGCTTATAAAAGATGAAAGCCTTGCTAACCTGCAGGCGCAGCTTACTGCTGCATTTACCCCTGCGGTAGGTGCGCAAACGGCAGCGTTTATAGGCGCTACCTACGGCCAGGCCAGGCAGGCTACCGCTAACGACCTTATTTTGCTTACCACACGCTCTGTAATAGGCAGCGCACCCGCAGGGGTACCGGCGCCCTTTAATGTGTTTGGTGTAACCTATCCGCTGCAGGACCAGCACGTGCTTTCGGCTGCCGAGAAGGCTGTTGTTAACGCCGCTACTGCTACCTTTAACCAAACCATTCGCGCTGTAGCGGCCTCTAAAGGCCTTGCCGTAGCCGATATGAACGCTATATTGAGCAGCCTTACACAAGGCCTTACGGCAGAAGACGGCCAGGTATATAATGCTGACTATTTTAGCACCTCAAGGCTAAGCACGGCGTTGTTCTCGCTTGATGGCGTACACCCCAATGCCCGCGGCTATGCGTTAATTGCTAACGAGGTTATAAAGGTTATCAACGAGCATTATAATGCAAAGCTGCCGCAAATAAGTCCCGCTTATTATCCCGGCGCTACAGTATTGCCTACAAACTAAAGAATACTAAATATCATTTAAAAAGCACCGTTATATGCGGTGCTTTTTTTATTTTTATATGAAATCCGCTTACAATGAAAACCATTATCAACCTCTTTTTCACTACCGTGTTTGTACTGTTGCTGGCACATTTTTTACATGGGGTGGCAGTAAATAATTTTGCCACAGCATTACTGGTTGCGGCCGTTTTAGGCCTGCTTAACATCTTTATAAAGCCCATACTCGTGCTGCTTACGCTACCGGCCACGTTGCTCACCCTGGGGCTTTTTTTACTGGTTATCAATGCTGTTATAGTAATGCTGTGCGATGCGCTGGTAGACGGCTTTGCTATTGATAACTTCTGGACGGCGCTGCTCTTCAGCCTGGTGCTGTCGCTTTGCCAGTCGCTGGTTTCTAAACTATCTGAAGATACCCGCAAAGAGCGATAGCATTTTAAACCGGTTGAAATACAAAGGCCTAAAAGTTGTGTGCGTTGCAAATAAATCGTAATTTTGCGCCCACAATTTGATAAAAAACAATTGAACTGATGAACATTACAAAAGAGCAGGTTGATGCGCTAAATGCTGTTGTAACAGTAAATATTACAAAAGAAGATTACAAAGCTAATGTTGATAAAGCTTTATATAACTACAGGAAAAACGCTTCAATTCCCGGTTTCAGGAAAGGCGCAATACCCGTAAGCCTTATACAGAAACAATATGGCAAAACCGTATTGTTAGATGAGGTTAACAAGCTGCTGCAAACATCGCTAAGCAACTATTTAGCCCAGGAAAAGCTTAATATACTGGGCAACCCGCTGCCTAAAGTTACCGAAGATTTTAACTGGGATACTGACGATTTTAAATTTGAGTTTGAGGTAGGCCTTGCACCGGAATTTTCGGTAGACCTTTCTGCTAAAAATAACGTGGTGCGTTACAATATTGTAGCGGATGACGCTATGCTTAATGAGCAGGTTGAGCGCATACAAAAACAATATGGCGCGCTTATAAGCAAAGAAACAGTTGAAGAAGGCGATGATATTGCCGGTACTTTTACTAATGAGGACAAAGGCATCAATAACCCGGTTACCATTACTACAGATATCTTTAAAGACAAAGAAGCCGCTAAAAAATTCATCGGTAAAAAAGTAGGCGATGTGGTTACCCTGAATACTAAAGGCCTTTTTGATGACGACCACAAACTTATGGATTACCTTAAAGTAGGCCATGATGATGTGCACGGCCTTGATATTGAGGTTAACTTTACCATAGATGAGATCAATACGCACGATAAGGCAGAGCTTAACCAGGAGCTTTTTGACAAGCTTTTTGGAGAAGGCGCCGTAACATCTGTTGATCAGGTTAAGGCTAAAATTAAGGAAGATGCAGAGCAGCAGTTTGCACAGCAGGCTGACCAGAAGTTCCTTAACGATATTACAGAGTCGCTTATTGCTAACACTAAATTTGACCTGCCATCAGAATTCCTTATAAAATGGCTTCAAACGGCAGGTGAAACCCCGCTTACCCCTGAGCAGGCTGAAGAAGAATTCAAAAAATCTGAAAACGGCCTTCGCTACCAGCTTATTGAGGCAAAAGTGCTTTCGTCTAATAACCTTCAGGTTACCTTTGAGCAGCTTAAAGCGTATGCCGCTAAGGTTATTAAGCAGCAAATGGCCCAGTTTGGCCAGCTTAACCCTACAGATGCCGATGTTGATGGCATTGTGGCGCGCGTGCTGAGCAATAAAGATGAGGTTAAAAGGCTAAGTGAGCAGGTTATGAGCGAAAATTTGCTGAACCTGTTTAAAGAAAAAGTTGCCTACGAAACTAAAGAAGTTACGTATCAGGACTTTATCAAGGAAATGTACGGAGAATAATATATCGAAAAAAATGAGTATATTTGAACGTCAGCTTTTTTAAGGCTGGCGTTTTTTACATTTAATTTTATAATTGTCGAATCATATTCAAAAAACAATAAAAACTATGGACTTCGGTAAAGAATTTAAAAGATATGCCACTAAACACCACGGCGTAAATAATTTATACTATGATAAGCTTGTTAACCGTGTAACACCTACCGGCCTAACCCCTTACATTATGGAGGAGCGCCAGATGAACGTTGCCCAGATAGACGTTTTTTCGCGCCTTATGATGGATAGGATTATTTTTTTAGGCACCGGTATAGATGATCAGGTGGCTAACATCGTGCAGGCACAACTATTGTTCCTTGAAAGCACAGATGCCAGCAAAGACATCCAGATATACATTAACTCGCCGGGCGGCAGCGTTTATGCAGGCCTTGGCATGTATGATACCATGCAGTACATTAAGCCCGATGTGGCTACTATTTGTACCGGTATGGCGGCCTCTATGGGTGCGGTACTGCTTTGTGCAGGCGCCGCCGGCAAACGCAGCGCGTTGCCGCACAGCCGTGTAATGATTCACCAGCCATCGGGCGGGGCACAGGGTGTTGCTACAGATATGGAAATCAACCTGCGCGAAATGCTTAAGCTTAAAGAAGAGCTGTATGCTATTATATCTAAGCACAGCGGGCAAACATTTGATAAAGTACACAAAGACAGCGAGCGCGACTACTGGATGAAAGCGCCGGAAGCCAAAGAATATGGCATGATAGATGAGGTATTAGTTAGAGAATAATAAACAGTCGCAGTCTCAGTTTCAGCCTCAGGAAATCCCTGAGGACTGAGACTGGGACTGAAAACTTAGAAAATGGCAAAAGAAGTATTAGAGTGTTCTTTTTGCGGCAGGAAAAAGCCGGAAACCAACCTGCTTATTGCAGGGATCAGCGCCCATATATGCGACAGGTGTATAGAGCAGGCGCACGGCATTGTGCTGGAAGAACTTAAGCAAAGCGGTGGCGCATCGCTTGCGGGCGAGCTGGAGCTTAGAAAGCCAAAAGAAATAAGGGCGTTCCTGGATCAGTATGTTATTGGCCAGGATCAGACTAAAAAAGTGCTTTCGGTAGCGGTATACAACCACTACAAAAGGCTGCAGCAGCAACAGGGCGACGATGATGTTGAGATAGAAAAAAGCAACATCCTTATGGTAGGGCAAACCGGTACCGGCAAAACGCTGGTAGCTAAAACCATAGCGCGCATGCTAAACGTGCCGCTTGCCATTGTAGACGCCACGGTGCTTACAGAGGCAGGTTATGTGGGCGAAGATGTAGAGAGCATCCTTACACGCCTTTTGCAGGCTGCCGATTATGATTTGGCCAAAGCAGAGCGCGGCATCGTGTTTATTGACGAGATAGACAAAATTGCCCGCAAAAGCGATAACCCAAGCATAACCCGCGATGTGAGTGGCGAGGGCGTACAGCAGGCGCTGCTTAAATTGCTGGAAGGCACAGTAGTAAACGTTCCGCCAAAGGGCGGGCGCAAGCACCCTGACCAGAAGTTTATTGAGGTTAACACGCAAAACATACTGTTTATTGCAGGTGGCGCCTTTGATGGCGTAGAGCGTATCATCTCAAAAAGGCTTAACCGCCAGGCAGTGGGCTACAGCACATCGCGCAATGCAGATAATATTGATAAAGATAACCTGCTGCAGTACATCATCCCTAAAGACGTTAAAGATTTTGGGCTTATCCCCGAGATCATCGGCCGCCTTCCGGTGCTTACGCACATGGACCCGCTGGACCGTGATACACTAAGGGCTATCCTTACCGAACCTAAAAATGCCCTTGTTAAGCAGTATATAAAACTGTTTAAGATGGATAACGTAGACCTTTCGGTAACTAATGACGCGCTGGACTATATTGTAGAAAAAGCACTGGAGTACAAGCTTGGCGCAAGGGGGCTGCGTTCGCTATGCGAAGCCATCCTTACCGAAGCCATGTATGAGCTTCCGGGTTCTGATGATACAGAGCTGCACATAGACCACGAATATGTAGAGCACCACCTTAACCGTACCTTGCTTAAGAGGCTTAAAACCGCTTCTTAGTTAGGTTGTAAGTTAAAGGTTGATTTTACAGTTTTGATATATGAAAGCCCCGTTTTGGGGCTTTTTTTATTTGAGTGAGGCTTTTCCCTCTCTCAAAGGGTGGGGGATGCTGCAGGAATGAACTTTTAGGTGTGTTTTTTAATATTTTATTAAAAAAAAAGATTGCCTTTTTTTTGTATTTTTGCTTTGTTTATATTTGACGTAATATTACTTGATTAATATTTTAAATACAATTTCTATGAATACTAATTCAAAAAACGAATCTAGAATAATTTTTGAACCTGGGAAGGTTAGAGCTGAATATGATATCTTTGTTAAAACATCTGAGTTAAAATCAAAATTGACTTGCTATATACCTGCTTTTGACCTTATCTATTCAGCTAATAGTTCTGAAGAAATAAAAAAGAGAGCCGACATAATGGTTAAATCTTTTGTTCGTTTTTATTTTGAGGAGGATAGTTCTAAGAACTTCTTTGTTGCTTTGCACAAATTGGGTTTTAGAACACCAAATCATAATTTAACGATGAAGGAAGCTTTAAATAAAAAACTTGTAAGAGCTAAGTTTTTAAACACAAACAATGAAGTGCCAGAAGGGTTTGAAAAATCAAACTTTTTAGCTGAACAAACTGAACTGGCTGTAGCATGATAGAAGAAATAGACCTAAATCTCTTTTTAGAAATAATAACAAATGAAGGCTGTCTGTTTAGGTGGCAACAGGAAGTTGATGGAGTGATTGTTTATCATTATCTGTCTAAGTATGGTAGTACCAGAGAGCAGATATTTGGGGGAGACGAATCTCTCGAGAGGGAGGTAGTTGAAAAACATTTAGATAAGCTAGAACTAAGCGATTTAAAAAGCGTTATGCCTTACACCAAAATTGATTTTGCTACAATAAATTCTGAACTTGCAAAAGAATCTTCAGAGCAAAAGGAGACAGAATAACTAAGAAAAATTTTAAATGAAAGCCCATCTAATAAGATTGGGCTTTTTTAATTACGTACTTTGCAGTATAATAGCGGTTAATTATGGGTTTTTTATCAGGCTTATTTGGCAAAGCACCGGCACAGGACATTTATCCGGCAGAAAATTTTGCAGTGGTTGAGGGTGGAGGTGGCGGAAAGCCGGCTACAGGGTCTATTAACCTGGGCTATAAAAACTATGCCTTAAAAACACAATACCCGTGGTGTTTGCGTATTTCAATAAGCCTTGACTTAGAAAATGTGTATAATAACGGCCTGCCCAATAGCGATGAACGTGCTATTGCCTATGCATTAGAGGATGCATTGCTGGCCGAAATAAAAAAGCATGCAACCGCACATTATATAGGGCATTTATACAACAACACGTACCTGGATATATATATTTATCTTGATAACCCTGAAAAAGTGCACCAGTACCTGCAAACCCAAATTAATAACCACGCCCTTACACGGGGCTTTGGCTATGAAATAAACCGGGATGCTGAATGGCAAGAAGTTAAAGGATTTTTAAGATAGGAGATAATCGCTTTTTAAAGTACGAGCATTAAAAGCTCAGGAGCTTCTCAACTATGCTTTAAGACCAACTCCCAACCTTTATGACTTTTGACTTAATACTTTAGACTAAAAGAGAAACTTTTCAACACGCAAACCTTTGCGTAACTTCAAATTCATGAATTTGTAAATTTACACGGCATAAAATGCTAATTTTATCGCTTACAACTAAATTCAGCCCAATATGAAAAAAATACTCTTGGCGTTCCTCCTGTGTACAGGCATCATAACGTATGCCCAGCAGATAACCTCGCCGGATAAAAATGTGGTAGTAACCTTTGCGCTTTCGGCTAAGGGAGAACCCACCTACGCACTTACATACAAAAACAGGCCGGTTATTAAAACCTCTAAACTGGGTATTGATACTAAAGACGTTGCACCAATGGTAGATGGCTTTACCGTTGATAAAACCGAAACCGCTGCGTTTGACGAAACCTGGGCACCGGTTTGGGGCGAAGAAAAATCAATACGCAACAACTATAATGAGCTGGTAGTAACCCTGGGCCAGAAGGCGCAAAAGGGCCGCTACATACGCATCCGTTTCAGGGTGTTTAACGATGGCCTGGGCTTCAGGTATGAATTCCCCGAGCAGGCAGAGCTGAATTACTTTGTTATTAAAGAAGAAAAAACCCAGTTTTCCCTGGCGGGCGACCATAAAGCGTTCTGGCTTCCGGGCGATTATGATACCCAGGAGTACAGCACCACAACAAGCAGGCTCAGCGAGGTGCGCGGCCTTATGAAAACCGCCGTTACGCCTAATGCGTCGCAGGAAACATTTTCGCCTACAGGCCTGCAAACCCCGCTGATGATGAAAAGCCAGGATGGACTGTACATCAACATACACGAGGCGGCGCTGGTAGACTACTCGTGCCTGTCGCTTAACCTGGATGATAAAAATATGGTGCTTGAGTCGTGGCTTACGCCCGATGCCGTAGGTAACAAAGGGTACCTCCAGGCTTCGGCGCAAAGCCCTTGGAGAACCATTATAGTGAGTGATAAAGCCGGCGATATACTGCTGAGCCGTATGACTTATAACCTTAATGAGCCAACAAAATTTACTGATGTATCGTGGATAAAGCCTGTTAAATATGTGGGCGTTTGGTGGGAAATGATTACCGGCAAAAGTACCTGGGCTTATAACAACCTTACCAGTGTAAAACTGGGCGAGCTTGACTACAGCAAAACCCAGCCTAACGGCAAGCACGGCGCTAACAACGCCCATGTTAAAGAGTATATTGATTTTGCCGCCAAGCATGGTTTTGATGCCGTACTGGTAGAAGGCTGGAATGAAGGCTGGGAAGACTGGTTTGGTAAATCAAAAGATTTTGTGTTTGATTTTATCAGCCCTTACCCTGATTTTGATGTAAAGGAGCTAAACCGTTACGCAGCGTCAAAAGGGGTTAAGATTATTATGCACCACGAAACATCGGGCGCTGTGCGCAACTATGAGCGCTGGATGGATAAAGCCTACAAGTTTATGGCAGATAACGGCTATAATGCCGTAAAAAGCGGTTATGTGGGCGATATCATTCCGCGTGGCGAATTCCATTACGGCCAGTGGATGATAAACCACTACCTGTATGCCGTTAAAAAAGCAGCAGAATATAAAATTATGGTCAACGCCCATGAGGCGGTGCGCCCTACCGGCCTTGCCCGTACCTATCCTAACCTTATAGGCAACGAGGCGGCCCGCGGCACCGAGTATGAGTCGTTTGGCGGCAATAACCCTGACCATACCACCATACTGCCATTTACACGCCTTACCGGCGGCCCTATGGATTATACCCCGGGTATCTTCCAGACCAAAATAAACGCCTACAATCCTGATAACAATAGTTTTGTGCATACCACACTGGTTAAACAACTGGCACTATACGTAACCATGTACAGCCCGCTGCAAATGGCGGCCGACCTGCCCGAAACCTATAACAAGTTCCTGGATGCCTTCCAGTTTATTAAAGATGTTGCAGTAGATTGGGACCAAACCTGGGTTATAGAAGCCGAGCCCGGAGATTATTTAACAATGGCGCGCAAGGCAAACGGTAAAGACGAATGGTTTATAGGCGCAATTACCGATGAAAATGCCCGTACAGCTAACATAACTTTTGAGTTTTTACCAAAAGGCAAAACCTTTACCGCCACCATTTATGCCGATGGTCCTGATGCCGATTATATAAACAACCCGCAAAGCTATAAGATTACCACCATAAAGGTAACCAGCAAAACCAAACTGAAGCAAAAGCTTGCCACCAGCGGCGGTTGCGCTATTAGTATTAAATAGTTTTTAGTTAACAGCCATCAGCTGCTGAACGCTGACAGCTGAGAGCTAATCAAGAGCTCCGTAGGAGCGGCATATAATAGTGCCGTTTTTATGGAGTTTTTTATTGGGATGGAACACGGATGCCGCGGATTAGGTAAATTTCCACGGATTTTTTATAGGCAACAACGGGTGTAGGGTAAGAGTGAAGCTAAGGCCTTAAACTTCGTTGCGTTAAGCAAAATATAAGCTGAGGCGTTAAGAACGATTTGCTGTTTGAGCGCAGCGAGTTCAAATCGTTTAGCCGAAGCGCATATTTTGTAGCATAAGAAGTTAGAGCCTTGAATTTTTTATTCTTTTGTTTCAAGACAAAAGAATAAAAAAAACCGCCATCAGGCGGTTTAAACTTTATTGGGCTTCAACGGTACAGCCATAACGGCGGCAGCCATAGTGAGGCCTTGATGAGCATGATGCTAAAAACAGTAGGGCAGCCGCGCCCATGGCTAATAGATACTTCTTCTTCATTAAAATCCTTTTCATGGTTATCATTTAATAGTTAGCGGTACTATACTGTGCAAACAGGATGCCAAAATTTTTAATACGTTGATTTCCTGATGTTAAAATTTTAGGCAAAGTCGCTAAAGCTCCCTGCCGTCTGCATGCCCTTCAGCTCTTCCAGGTAATGCCGTTCATTGCTAAGCCGCGGAATTTTATGCTGCCCGCCCAGCTTGTCCTGCTCCTTAAGCCAGTCGTAAAACAGCTTTGGCCGTGCCACATTAAGCACCAGCGGGTTCAGGGTCATATTATTGTAGCGCTTGGCCTCATAGTCAGAATTAAGGCTTTGCAGGGTTTCATCCAGCGTTTTTCTAAAGTGCTCCACATCCTGGGGCGCCTGCTTAAACTCAATAATCCATTCATGCGCGCCTTTTTCTTTACCGTCCATAAAAATAGGGGCCACGGTATATTCCATAACCTGTGTTCCGGTAAGTTCGCAGGCTTTGGCAATGGCTGTATCGGTATTTTCTACCATCAGCTCTTCTCCAAAAACGTTTATGTGGTGCTTAGTGCGTCCCGTTACACGTATGCGGTAGGGGTTAAGCGATGTAAACCTAATGGTGTCACCTATCAGGTAGCGCCACAGCCCGCCATTTGTGGTGATAACCAACGCGTAATTTTTGTTGAGCTGCACCTCGCTTAGCGGAATGACCCGCTGTTCAGGAGTGCCAAACGTATCCATGGGGATAAACTCATAAAAAATGCCGTAATCCAGCATCAGCAGCAGCTCATTGCTGTAATTGCTGTCCTGTATGGCAAAAAAGCCCTCACTGGCGTTGTAAATCTCGTAGTATTTAAAGTCAGCCTTGGGCAGTACTTTTTTGTATTGCTCCCGGTAAGGCTCAAAGCTCACCCCGCCATGAAAATACACCTCAAGGTTAGGCCACAGCTCCATCAGGTTGCTTTTGCCAGTTTCTTCAAGTATGCGGTTAAGCAGCACCATCATCCAGCTGGGCACCCCTGCAAAGCTGGTTACGTTTTCGTGCACGGTTTCCTGTACAATCGCGGCCAGTTTGCTCTCCCATTCGCCCATAAGCGATACACGGTTGCTGGGTGTACTGCTAAATTCTGCCCAAAAAGGCATGTTGTCTATCAGTATGGCCGAAAGGTCGCCAAAAAAGGTGTTGTTGTCCTCATACAATTGCTTGCTGCCCCCCAGCCTCAGGCTTTTTCCGGTAAACAGCTGGCTGTCTTCATTATTATTCAGGTACAGGCACAGCAGGTCTTTACTGGCTTTATAGTGGCAGTTTTCCAGCGCCTCGCTGCTCACGGGTATAAATTTGCTTTTAGCGTTTGTAGTACCGCTCGATTTGGCGAACCATTTTATGGGCGATGGCCAAAAAACATTTTGCTCGCCGGTGCGTGTCTGCTCAATAAGTGGCTCAAGATCTTCATAAGTAGATACGGGCACCCTCTCGGCAAATGTGCTGTAATTTTTTACCGATGCAAAGTCATATTTCCGTCCAATAGCTGTATTTTCAGCCGTTAGCAACAGGTTGTTCAACAGCTCTTCCTGCACCTCATTGGGGTATTTCATGAACAGTTCTATATCATGGATACGCTTTTTGAGTATCCATGAGGCAATCGAATTTATGATGGGCAATGCCATATTTGTTTTATCTTTATTGCCCTAAATATACTAAATTTTTTATGCAGTACGAAGGCGTTCTCACAAAAATGCAAACCGAACCGGGCACCCCCATACAATATTACCTTGTTTTTGAAGACGGCTTTATACACATGAACCAGCTTTTAGGCCAGCCTTTTGAAATTAACTTTATGGGTTACAGGTGCCTTAACTGCAACAAGAAGAAAAAGGTTTGGCGTATGGGTTTTTGTTACGACTGTTTTTACAGCAGCCCATCGGCAGGCGACTGGATTATGAGGCCTGAGCTGAGCACTGCACATATGGGGGTGGCAGACCGCGACCTGGAGTTTGAAACCCGTGTACAGGTGCAGCCGCACGTGGTGTACCTGGCAGCCAGCAGCGATATGAAAGTGGGCGTAACCCGAAAAACGCAGGTGCCCACCCGCTGGATAGACCAGGGTGCAAGCTATGCCACACCACTGGTAGAGGTGCCTAACCGTTACCTGGCAGGTGTTACAGAGGTGGCGCTTAAAGAGCACTTTAGCGACAAGATTAACTGGAAGAAGATGCTGCTTAACGATGTAGCGCCCATTGATCTTATAGCGCGGCGCAATGAAGCCGCGGCACTACTGCCCGATGAAGTGCAGCCGTATTTTGAAACTACGCCCGAGCAACTATATACGCTGGATTACCCTGTGCTCGGCTATCCTAAAAAGATAAGCAGCCTTAACCTGGCTACCACACCGTTCTACAACGGTAAGCTAACTGGTATAAAAGGCCAGTACCTGATTTTTGAAGATGGCACCGTGTTTAACGTGCGCAGTTTTGAGGGATTCGTTGTTAGAATAAATATATAATCATGAAAAAAGCTGTACTGATATACTGTACAATAGTGTATACTTTCCTATTTATTTTAACGGTGCTTAGTTTTAATAAAATAAAATTTGACGTTGTATTTATGAGCATTGTTAGCGCAATTGCGCTATTTGCTATATACAATGTGTTTAAAAATAAGAATTTAAGCATATCGTTAGGTGCTTTGATGCTGATACACCTGTTTCAGTCTGTAACCTTTACTTTAGACAGTGTTTTGTACAGGTTTATAGTGGGTACAAATATAAATTTTCAATTTGTACATAATGGCGATTACAAAACACGCTTATCATTTTTGCCTCTGGATTTTGGATTTAGTATTACTACTATTCAAGATCAGGGCTTTATGTTGGGTGTGAATTTAATACAGCTATTCTTGTTCATTTACTTTACAAAATGGCTGAACCAAATTGAAAAGCTTAAATAATAAAAAAACCTGTCACTTATTGCGACAGGTTTTTTTATGGTTTAGAACTGGAACAACTCCCAACTTGCAACTCACAATGGAGTTACTCTTTCTTGTCTTTTTTCTTAAACAGGTCTTTAACCGCGCCTTTAACGGCATCCTTAGCTTTATCTTCTACCTGCTGCTTTGTTTCCTCGCCTTTTGGGGCGGCCGCTTTGGTAGTGTCGGCGGGTTTATTGCCGCCTAACATATTGCCGAGAAGTTCTTTGCCCTTATCTTTTGCCTTGTCTACATATTTGTCCTTTTGCTGCTGCACAATCTGGTTGGTAAGTGTAGTTACTGATTTGCTTAAATCGGTGCTTAGCTTAGGGCTGCTAAAAGTGCCGGTTAATGTAGCATTAACCGGAACGCTCAGTTTGCCGGCATCGGCCGGCGAAAGTGTAGCCAGCAGCTTGTTAACTTCCGTGCCCAGGTATTTTGCAGGCACATCAAACGCCAGGTTGTAGCTCATGGCCTGGTCAAAGCCATGCGTGCCGTCTATCTTAACCGATATATCCTGGTAATTAAGCGTAAATGGCTGTATTTTTACCTTACCATCGGCAAAGCTCAGGTTAAGGTTTTTATTCAGGTTAATTTTCTTGAGGTCGATAAACTTAAGGCTGCTGGCAACGGCGTTAAGCACCTTACTTTGCTCCGGGTTAATAGAGGTGCCTGCCAGGCCGCCCATAAGCGTGCCGGTAAGGCTTTTCATATCGGGCGTCATTTCTTTAGCGTCAAGGTTGCCTTTTACTTTTATATCAGCGTTAAGCTTGCCGCTTATAACACCTGCAATGGGGGCAATGCTTTTCAGCATGTCCAGCTGCGTAAAGCTCTGTGTTATATCAAGGCTGCTCAGGTCGAGCGCCATATCAAACGTAGGCACCTTTCCTTTGGTAGAAACCGTTCCGCCAAACCCAATGGCACCGCCAAAAACATTGGTCTTTACATTTTGTAATGAAACTGCCTCATCCTTAAGTATCATTTTACCCGAAACATTAGTAAGGTTCAGGTTGTCATACACTACGGTATTGGCTTTAGCAGTTATGGTACAGTCTAAAAATGCCGGAATTTTAACCGCGTCGCTGCTGGTAGTTGTGGTTTTTGTGGTGGTCTTGGTGTCGTCTTTCGTCTCAGTTTTAGTTTTTGTGGTAGTGGCAGCGGTTTCAGCAGCCATAAAATCCTGCACTACCAGCTTATTGCTGGTCATGGCAAAATTGCCCTTAAGGGTTTGGTTTTTAAATATAAAGCCATAAAAGTTATCAAGCGCTCCCGTAATGCCTATGTCGCTGCTGCCGGTTTTGGCATCAAATTTACTAAGCGTTATCCGGCTCGGGCTAAAGGCCACATTAGCCTGGCTTATAACAAACGGGCTTTTAAACCCATCGGGCTTGTAATTAAAGCCACTGAGGCTCATGTTGCCGTTGTTCTGTATTTTTTCATAAGCGCCGGTCTCTACTGATTTCATGTCGAATTTAGTATCAACATCGGCTTTTAAAACGCCTGTTAGCGGTGTGTCCAGCTGTACCGGGTACGCCTTTGTTACATTGGCCAGGTTAACTGTACCCTTTAGCATGGTTTCTACCAGCGGGTTCTCTACAATGTTGCGGATGTTTGCCGTGGCACTAAACACATCCTGCGCAATGCGAAACGAAAATGCATCGATATCTACATAGGTGTCGTTTAGCACGCCGGTCTCGTTTATTATTTTTGTGTCGATGTTAATGTCCTCCACCGCCATGGGCAGGGTAGGGTACTTAAACATGGCATCTTTAGAGTTAAAGGCAATGTTGAATTTTGGTACGCTGTTGTCATTATACAGCCCATTCACTTTACCCGACACTGTAAAGTTGCCATCGGTTTTTACATTGGCCAGGCTGCCGCTATAACTTTCGGGTACCAGGGCCAAAAAGTTTTTAAATGATGTTTCCAGCGTATTAAAGGCGAGGTCTATCTGCTGGCCGGCTTCCTGCAAACCTACAGATCCATTAAAGGTTAGCCCCATCTGGTTAATAAAGGCCTTATTTTGTTTAAACGTATAAATGCTTTTGTCAAGGTCCATGCCCAGCACGGCATCCAGCTTTAGCTTAACGGCGCGCATGTAGTTAACCTTATCCATATCAAAAGTAAGGGTGGCGGTGGTGTGCGTGTCAAGGTCAAGCTTATTGGCCGCAAAGTTGCCCTTGCCGTTGTGGTTAAGGCTGTCTATAACCACGTGCATATTGCTGCGCTCATCCAGGTAACTAAACGCAAGGTTTTGCACCTCATAGCTTTGAATGGTAAGGGCAAATGGCTTGCTTTCTTTACCGGCAGGCTTTTCTTCTTCGGCTTTTTTGCGGGCTATATCAAAATTACCCAGTCCGTCTTTATTAAAAATGATGTTAACCGCACCGTCTTTAATGCTAAACGATTCGAGCGCCATGCTCTCACCCTCGCTTTTAAACAGCTCCTTCATGCTCATCTTAAGGTTGATCTCCTTCATGTACACAAGGGTATCGCCGGCAAAGGGTGCTTTGTTTATAACGCTTAGCTTATCAATGGTAACGCTGGCCTTAGGAAAGTTTTTAAAAAGGCTGAGGCTTACATCTTCAAAAGCCACGGTGGCATCTACCTGCTCATTAATGGCCTTGGCTATCATGGCCTTTATTTTATCTTTAAATATAAAGGGCGCTGCCGCCAGTGCAATAATGATGACAAGCAGTGTAATGCCGGTCCACTTCAAAATTTTCTTAACCATGGGATACTTAATATTAAGTGCTAAAGATAAGCAATAATAGCCTGTTTAGTAATTAACGATAATTATCTTATGTTTATTTCATAAGGCATAACGGCCTGCACACCCCTAAGTTGCGTGGCACGCCTTATACGCTTAATAAGCTCATAGTTTTCTGCTCCTACCTGCTCTTTAATAAGGTTTTCTTTGCTCATTGCAAAGCCGCCAAGGTTTTTAAAGATATCGCCAAATTCCCTGTCATATTCCGGAAAATCCTGTGTGGTATATTTTGTGGTCTTGCCCAGTTTTGCAGCATAGGCAATAGCCTTATCCAGCCCGCCTATTTCATCTACAAGCCCGTTTTTAAGCGCGTCAGCCCCTGTCCATACACGGCCCTGCGCAATAGAGTCTACCGCAGCGGTGGTCATTTTACGGCCGGTGGCCACACGGCTTACAAACGTAGTATAAATGCTCTCAACGCCTTCCTGTATTACCTCGCGGGTATTCTCCTTTAGGGGTGTAAACACGCTGTAGCCAGATGCATTGGTGTGTGTGCTTACTTCTTCGGCATGTATGCCTATCTTGTTAGAAAGCTGGGTCATGTTAGGCAGTACGCCAAACACACCTATTGAGCCTGTAATGGTACCGGCTTCGGCAAAAATGCGGTTAGCCCCGCACGATATATAGTAACCGCCACTGGCCGCATAGTTACCCATGCTAACCACCACCGGTTTTTTCTTCTTGGCTAATTCTACCTCGCGCCATATAAGCTCACTGGTAAGCGCGCTGCCGCCAGGCGAGTTTACGCGCAAAACAATGGCTTTAACAGCATCATCTTCAAGCGCTTCCTTAAACGATTTCCGTATGCTTTTTTCGCCTATTACGGTTACATCGCCCTCGCCGCCGGTTATTTCGCCCTGCGCGTAAATCACGGCTATAACATCATTAGCGCCGGTAGTAAATTTATTGCCCGCGGTGGCCTTTACATAATCCAGTATATCAACCGAGTTATAGTCATCTGCCTTATCTACCTTAAGGGCTCTTTTAATACCGTTCTTATATTCGTCTTCATACCCTATCTTGTCAATAAGCCTAGTGGCTTTTGCAAGCTGGGCGGTGCGTGCGCCCAGGTTATTAGCAATGCTGTTAAGGCTGTCTACCGGTATCTTGCGGCTTTTAGATATATCGTCTACTATGGTTGTCCATACCGATGTAAGCAGGGCCGTAAGCTGCTCCCGGTTAGCCGGGCTCATCTCGTTGCTCAGAAAAGGCTCTACAGCGCTTTTGTATTTGCCATGGCGAATAACCTCCATGTGTACACCGGTATTATCCTGCAGGTCCTTATAAAACAGCACTTCGCTGCTAAGGCCTTTAAATTCAAAATCGCCCACCGGGTTAAGGTACACCGTATCGGCCACCGAATTAAGGTAGTAAGCGCCCTGGCTGAGCCCATCGTTATAAGATACTACAAACTTGCCGGCCTTTTTAAATTCGGCCAGCTTATCGCGCAGTGATTTGCTTTGGGCAATGCCCAGCTGCAGTTGTGTATTAGTAAGGGTAATGCCCTTTATGCGGGTGTCTTTTTTAGCCTCGTCTATAGCGGCAAGCACATCGCTAAGGCCTTCCTGGGGCTCACTGTCCAGAAGGCTGAAATCTTTATATTTTATTTTACCCGAGTAATCTTCGGTCACATTTTCAAGGTTAAGCTCTATAACCGAGTTGTCTTTAACTTCTACAACATCATCGCTGCTACTGCTGCTTCCGGCAATAACACCCACAATAACAATTACTATAAAAAACAGGAAGCAAAATAAAAACAGGCCTACTATGGTAGAGAGTACATTTTTGAAAAATTGCATATCAGAAAATTTATTTTATAGATAAGTAGCAAATGTACATGTATTGTTACAGTTACAAAATTATATTTTAGCCTCACCCCAAGCCTCTCGAAAGGAGAGGGGTAGCTACACAGAATGTTTTTGATTGGCACTCACGCCTGATTTTATTAATATCAAAATTGTGCCCCTCCAGGCCCCCACAATAGTTTTCAACATAGCCTGCCTAACTAAAAATCTTTGCTTACTTTGTGGCTATGAACACGCAAAACAGCGCCATTTTATCGTTAGGCAGCAACATGGGCAACCGCCTGGAGCGCCTGGAGCAGGGCATAAGCCACATACACAGCCATATAGCCACGGTTGTAAAAATATCGGGCGTTTATGAAACCCCGGCCTGGGGCTTTGAGGGAGCCGCGTTTTACAACTGTGCCGTACTGGTGCATACCGCTAAAACCGTACACCAGCTTTTAGAGGCCATTCTGGAGGCCGAAGCTCAGGGCGGTCGCGTTCGTACAAAAGGCGGCAGTTATGCTGACCGTACTATTGATATTGATATTATTGCTTTTAATGATGAGGTTATAAACGAGCCGCATTTGCATATACCGCATCCGCGGATGGCGCAGCGCAATTTTGTATTGTACCCCTTAAGAGATATAAACCCCCGGTGGGTGCATCCCGTATTGAAGCAGGACATCAACCGCCTGATTGAGGTGAGCAGCGATGAAAGCGCGTGTGTTTTTGTAATGAAATTACCTGAGCCCCTGGCAGCCGCTGACCTGCAAAAACTGGGCTATATGGCCATTGAAGGCAACATTGGTGTGGGTAAAACATCACTCGCTACAAAAATATCAGAAGATTTTAATGCAAAGCTGGTATTGGAAGGCTTTGCCGATAATCCGTTTTTGCCCAAATTTTATGAAGACCCTGCCCGGTATGCGTTCTCGCTCGAAATGTCGTTTTTAGCCGAACGCTACCGACAGCTTACTGATGACCTTGCACAGCTTAACCTGTTCAGTGATTTTGTAGTGGCCGATTACCACAGCTTCAAGTCGCTTATTTTTGCTAAAGTAACCCTTGGTGAAGATGAGTACCGCCTGTACCGCCGCCTGTTTGATATTTTGTACAAAGAAATTCCGCGCCCGGGGCTGTATGTATACCTGTACCAAAACAGTGAAACGTTGCTGCAAAATATTAAAAAACGCGGCCGCAGCTATGAGCAGGATATCCCGGCACAATACCTTGAAGACATTAACCGTGGCTATCTTGAGTACCTGCGCGGCACAACGGGGCTCAACATACTGATAATAGATGTTAGCGGGCGCGATTTTGTAAACAGGCAGCAGGATTATTTATGGATACTGGAGCAGCTGCAAAACGCGGCTTCAAAAAAACACCCACAAATTTCATGAATTTGTGGGTGTCAACTTTTTAATTCTTATATAATGTATTCTACCTTACCAATGCAAAATGCCCTTTAATCTCAGGTGTTTCATCATCAATCCTTATTATATACCAGTAATCTGTAGCCGGTAACTGTCGGCCTTTAAGGGTGCCGTCCCAAAAGCGGTTAGCGCGGTTAAGCTGTGTTATCAGCATGCCATAACGGTCTAGTATGTATACATTGGCACGGGGCAGTGCGCCCATGCCGGCTATGGTAAACACATCATTTACATTATCGCCGTTTGGTGAAAAAACTTTAGGTATCAGGTAAATAACAAACTGAAATTGATCAGTGCCACAGCCGATTAGCGACCGTGCGTAGCCGGTGTACCGCCCCGCTGCAAGATTACCAAAGGTAGCAGATGGCTGATAATTTTCGCCGTCTATCGAATACTCAAAATTTTCAAGGTCAGGGTTAACCATAAGTATGGTTGCGGTGCTGTTTGTAAACACCACATCCTCTATAACCGGCGCATCGAGCATGTTAACCGTAAAGGTCTTAACAGCGCTGCAGCCGTTAGCATTGGTTATTTCTACCTGGTACTGGCCCGGCTCGTCTATAACTATGCTTTGCGTGGTTTCTTCGGTATTCCACAGGTATGTAACGCCCGTAACACCGGCATCAAGCGTGGTGGTAAAGCCTTCGCAAAATGAGACCACTTCATCATCACCTGCTTCGGGCAGGGCATAAATTGTAATAGTTACAGCCTCACGCATGGCCGATTCGCAGCCGTTGTTCACTGCCGCGGCATATACCGTGGTAAGATTATTTGTATTTTCAAAACTGTAGGTATTGCCTGTTGCTACCGTGGTTAACTCCTGTCCGCCTGTGGGGGCGTCATACCATATTATAGTACCGGCGCTTGCGGTAGCTTCCAGTATAACAGCCTGGCCTTCGCAGCCCGATGCCGGGCTTACTACTGATGTTACAGTGGGTATGGGTGTAACAATTACGCCTACTTCAACGCGAGTAGCCGATGTGCACCCGTTAGGGCCCACGGGTTCGGCATAATAAGATGTATCTGCGGTTAGCACAGGGGTGGTAAACTGGTTACCGGTGCCCACCAGGTTACCGCCTGAAGGTGCATCATACCAGTTTACAGTAGCGGGGTCTGCAGGAGCTACACTTACAGTAGCTGTACCCGTGCCGCATACAATTTGTGTGCTTCCCGCAGTTACTGCCGGCGGCACTTCAAAATTTACGGCTACAGGTGTGCGTGCAGCAGATGGGCACGTGCCATCGACAGCCTCGGCATAATATGTTACACTGGCAGTAATGTTTGGTGTTGTAAAGCTGTTTCCTGAAGCTACAAGGTTGCCTCCTGTTGCGGCATCATACCAGTTAATAGTGCCGGCACTGGCTGTTGCCTGTAAGGTGGCTGTGCCGCTTTGGCATACAAACTGCGGGGTATTGCTTGATGTTACCGTAGGTAGCGGCGTTACAACAACATTTATTGCCTGGCGCGCCGCAGAAATACAGTTTTGTGGCGAAACGGCTTCAGCATAATACGTTGTATTTGCATTTAGTACCGGTGTAGTATAGGTGTTTCCTGTAGCTATGGCCGTGCCTCCTGTGGCAGCGGTATACCAGCTTATAGCGCCTGCACTGGGCGTTGCCTGCAGGGTTGCAGCTGTTTGTCCGCACACCGTTACCGGCGTGGTTGCAGTTACGGTAGGCAAAGGGTTTATGGTTGCCACCACAGCGGTACGTGTTGCCGTGTTGCAGGTTTCATCATAAGCCGAAACATAGTAGGTTGTGGTTGCCGCCAGCACCGGTGTTGTAAAGCTAACACCTGTAGCCAGTGGGGTGCCCCCTGTAGCCGCAGCATACCAGTGGGGTGTGCCATAACTTGCTATGGCCCCAAGCAATACGCTGCCATCGCCGCATCGTGCCGCGGGAGATGTTGTAGTGATAGCCGGGATTGTTATGGTAGTACTACCCGAAATTTGCAGTATAGGGTCGCCGGGCATGCCGCCATATTCTGCTATATAACCCTGTGCGGCATAATCTCCGGTACCGCCGCCTGCCGCAGGCAGGTCGTTCCAGGAGCCGGGTATACCCAGGCCGGGAGCGGTTATGTGTGCATAATCTTCGTTGCCGCCAGAGTCATTGGGCTCTCCGGTATTCCATTTGGCATAATTAGGTGTAGAGCCGTTTGCGGCGCCATTCCAAAAGATCATTCCGGCTTCCGGGCCGGTCATCCAGCGCCATACGCCTTCAACCTGCGCGTCAGAACCGCCTATCCAGCCATTGCCCGATGACTGCTCACCACAAAGCTGAGATTCTTCGTTAGAAATCAAGGTGGCAAGATATCCCTGTATACCATAATAATTTCCTGCTTCGGCGGCGGCTTTTGCCGATGTCCAGCTGATGCCAAACTGTGGTATAAACCGGTAGTAATGCCCGGTGGAAGGCAGGTAGTTAGCCTCGCCCACGGTTATAGAAAATGTGCGGGTACCGGTGGGGTTAGCCGCATTGCTGTTATACACTACGCTGTTAACGGCATTTATAAGTGTGGCATAGGGCAGTTCCTGCCCGCCCACGCCTGATATGATGAATTTAGCCGACGTTGCATTCCAGCTTGTAGTTACATTAGGTATAGGGGCGCTAAGGCTCAGTACATCCTGGCCAAAGGCATAGCCTGATGATATTTGTATGTAAATGGCATTGGTGCCGGTGTCATCGGGGTCGGTTATATTAAAGCTCTGTACAATGTTTATAGGTGTACCCGGGCAATATATCTGGTTGCCTGCGGCGGTTACCACAGGCGGCTGGTCTGCCTGGCTAAACGCGGGCAGGGCAAACAACATGAAAAATGAGTATATGATTAAATAAAACGATGTAGGATTCTTCATTTGGTAAAAATAGAAAAATAAATTTTGCATATTGTTAATTTTGAGGATATTGTAATTTTTGAAAAACATCCCAAACCACAATACCGGCGCTTACTGAAATGTTGAGGGAATGTTTAGTGCCCAGTTGCGGAATCTCAATAACCCCCTGGCACAGGGCAACAGCCTCCTGGCTAACGCCTTTAACCTCATTACCAAATACTAAGGCATATTTTTGACCCGCTACCGGGTTAAAATCCTGCAAAAAAACCGCGTTTTCTACCTGTTCTACAGCCATTGTTATAATTCCCTCTTGTTGTAGTAATGTAAGGGTAGGTAAAATGCTTTCACTATACTCCCAGGTAACGGTTTCGGTAGCGCCCAGGGCTGTTTTGTGTATTTCTTTGTTAGGAGGTGTTGCCGTAATGCCGCACAGGTATATTTTTTCGACTAGAAATGCATCGGCGGTGCGAAAGACTGAGCCTATATTATGCAGGCTGCGCACATCGTCTAAAACAAGTATAAGGGGTGTTTTTTGCGCTTCTTTAAATCCGGATACGCTTTTGCGGTCCAGTTCACTGTTGGCAAGTTTTCTCATAGCAAATAAATAAAGGTGTAAAAATAAGGCAATACATCGTTATAGGGCGTAATTACAGTAAAAATATAGCGGCATACAAAAAAAAACGCTATTTAAAGGGGCAGTGTTAGCGCACCGGGCATAATTATATTCAGGTACTTCTACCATTGGTTTAAAGTTGGATGTTTTTAGGGATTGCTTTAGCAAAAGCGGCAAATAGTGTAAAAACGAGGTTAATAACTACTGTATATATGATGGGTACAACTGTTTTATGACTGGGCTTTTTTTGATACATTCGCCTTTTACATTTAAAACCAGAACGCCTTGTCCACTAAAGAAAAAGCAGCCAAAGAAACCCCGTTAATGAAACAGTACAACACCATCAAGGCCAAGTACCCTGATGCGTGCCTGTTGTTTCGTGTGGGCGACTTTTATGAAACCTTTGGAGAAGATGCCGTAAGGGCTGCCGGTATACTGGGCATTGTGCTTACCAAGCGTGGTGCCGGCAGCGAAACCGAAACGGCGCTTGCGGGTTTTCCGCACCACTCGCTTAATACCTATTTACCCAAGCTGGTAAAGGCCGGCCTGCGGGTGGCAATATGCGACCAGCTGGAAGACCCCAAGATGACCAAGACCATAGTTAAGCGGGGCGTTACAGAACTGGTTACCCCGGGTGTTTCTATGAATGATGAGGTGCTGCACAGCAAGAGCAACAACTTTTTGGCATCAGTGCACTTTGGGCGCAAAAGCCTGGGTATCTCGTTTCTGGATGTGTCTACCGGAGAGTTTTTAACCGCGCAGGGCAACGAAGAATATATAGACAAGCTGCTTCAAAATTTCAGCCCCAGCGAAGTGCTGGTGCCCAAGGCCGAAAAAAACACGTTTCGCGATGCCTTTGGCGACAGCCACCATACATTTTACCTTGAAGACTGGGTATATAAAGAAGATTATGCCTTTGATACGCTTACGCAGCACTTTGGCACCAATTCGCTTAAGGGCTTTGGGGTAGAAGAATTGCAGGAAGGTATCATTGCCAGCGGCGCCGTGTTATATTATCTGGGCGAAACCCAGCACAACAAGGTGCAGCACATTACCGCCATTCATCGTATTGCAGAGGATGCCTATGTGTGGATGGACCGCTTTACCATACGCAACCTGGAGTTGTACCACAGTACTAACCCAAATGCCGTTACACTGCTTGATGTAATAGACCGCACCCTGAGCCCCATGGGCAGCCGCCTGCTGAAACGCTGGCTGGCGCTTCCGCTAAAGGATGCTAATAAAGTGCGCGCAAGGCATGAGGTGGTGGCCTACCTTAAAAACAATAAAAGCATACTGAGCCGCATACAAACCCAGATAAAGCAAATATCTGATCTTGAGCGGCTTATTTCTAAAATAGCCACAGGCAAAGTGAGTCCGCGCGAGGTAGTGTACCTTAAAGACTCGCTCGATGCCATTGTTCCCATAAAACAACTGGCCTTAGAAAGTGATAACGACGCCCTAAAGGCCATTGGCGATAGCCTCCATGCCTGCGAGCTGCTGCGCGAAAAGATAAAGACCACCCTTAACCCTGAGGCACCTGTGTCTATTAATAAGGGTAATGCCATTGCCACCGGTATACACCCGGAGCTGGATGAGCTGCGCAGTATTGCCTATAGCGGCAAAGAATATCTTGAAGGAATTGAGCGCCGGGAGAGCGCCGCCACAGGTATATCATCGCTTAAAATATCGTTTAATAACGTTTTTGGGTACTATATTGAGGTACGCAACACGCATAAAGATAAGGTGCCGGCAGAGTGGATACGTAAGCAAACGCTGGTTAATGCCGAGCGTTATATTACCGAAGAGCTTAAGGAATATGAAACCAAGATACTGGGCGCGGAAGAAAAAATACACGCACTGGAAACCCAGCTATTTGACCAGCTTGTGGTATGGATTGCCACTTATATTAAGCCCGTACAGCTTAATGCAGGGCTTATTGCCCAGATGGACTGCCTTACCGGTTTTGCACAGCTGGCAATAGAAAACAAATATGTTCAGCCGCAAATAGACGACAGCTTTGAGCTTGAAATAAAAGAAGGCCGCCACCCCGTTATAGAAAAGCAGCTGCCCGTAGGCACGCCTTATATTACTAACGATGTATACCTTGACCGCGATGCCCAGCAGCTTATTATGATTACAGGGCCCAACATGAGTGGTAAGAGTGCCATATTGAGGCAAACAGCCCTTATTGTGCTGCTGGCGCAAATGGGCAGTTTTGTGCCTGCCGAGAGCGTGCGTATGGGTATAGTAGATAAGATATTTACAAGGGTAGGGGCCAGTGATAATATATCTATGGGAGAATCTACTTTTATGGTAGAGATGAACGAAACGGCCAGCATTTTGAATAACCTGTCAGACAGGAGCCTTATCTTGCTGGATGAGATAGGCCGCGGCACCAGTACGTATGATGGCATATCGATAGCCTGGGCCATTGCAGAGTTTTTGCACGAGCACCTTGCACAGCCTAAAACCCTGTTTGCCACGCACTACCATGAGCTTAACGAGATGCAGGATATTTTTGACCGTATACAAAACTTCAACGTATCGGTTAAAGAAATGAAAGATACCGTGCTGTTTATCCGTAAGCTGGTTAAAGGCGGCAGCGCGCATAGTTTTGGCATACATGTGGCCAAGATGGCCGGTATGCCCCAGATGGTAATACAAAAGGCGCAAAAGCTGCTTAAAAAGCTGGAAAAAGACCACAGCGGCGAAGCGCTTGGCAATGCGAAGCTTGCAGCTAAGGATGATTTACAGCTTAGCTTTTTTAACCTTGACGACCCGCTGCTGGAAGAAATAAAACAAGAAATACTGGGTCTTGATATCAATACCCTGACGCCCGTAGAGGCACTCATGAAGCTGAATGAGATAAAAAGGATGCTGGTAAAGTAGAAAATTAGCGCGTTATTGCGAGAAATGAAGCAATCTCATTGTTGCAGAATTTTCTTTATAAGCTGCTACGCTCCGTAAACTCCGCTTGCAATGGCGGGACGACAGGATGGGTTAGAAAAAAGTTTTAATAGTAAGATAAACGTTATCAGAAAGTTATATTTTTAGATAAATTTTTTTTTAAAAAACGCTTGCAAAATTAAAAATATGGCCTACATTTGCACTCGCAATACTGAAGTAACAACGGCGGTAATTGATAATGCGAAAATAGCTCAGTTGGTAGAGCGCCACCTTGCCAAGGTGGAGGTCGCGGGTTCGAATCCCGTTTTTCGCTCAAATCCTACCTAATTAAGCTTGAGTGGTGGAATTGGTAGACACGCTGGACTTAAAATCCAGTGGGCAGTAATGCCCGTGCGGGTTCAAGTCCCGCCTTGAGTACAAGACTTAATAGCCCCGACATTTATGTGTCGGGGCTTTTTTATTTGCCCGTTGCTAACCGAATGGGAGCATGTCAAATAATTCCTTTCGGGACATGTATTTGCCTGCAACTTTGCTCCTGTTACATTAAGATATTATTTACAGGCTGCAGCGGTTCCGGCAGTGTGGTTTCGTCCAGCATTTCGCGCAGGTCAATTTCTATGGTGCGGCTCATGGCAGTAATGGGCACATCGTTAGGGCCGCCCTCAAAGGGGTTCTCGGTAGCTTCTCCCACCTTTTCCATGCAGGTAAATACCCAGGCCAGCAATGTGCTTACGGGTATGGTAAACCACACGCAATGCGTGCCAATCTTATTAAATTCGCCTACAAGCCCCATAGGCAGTATAATTACAAACAGCCATACAAAAAACAGGGTAATGCTGCTAAACTGCCTTGGGTACGGAAAATTCTTTATACGCTCGCATTTGCCCTGCTGCTCATAAAAATCGGCCAGGCGGCGCTCCAGTTCAACCAGCTCAAAGGTGTCAATGGCGCCTTCTGCCGCCAGTTTTGCCAATTGTTTGCCCTGTAGTGCCACAAGGTGTGTGGCGCGGTTCTTTTTGCCCAGTATATACTGTTGCTCTGTTTGGTTAAGGTATGCCTTTAGCTCTTCTTCTAATGATCCGCTCCATTCGGGCACGGTAAAAAACGTGTGGTATTCTTTATTATAGGGCTTAAACTGGTTTTCCCAGGCGGCGGGCTTGCGCAGCTGGTAGCGCAGCGCCGTTAGCCATGCAAAATGGCGGTATATAAGCTCATGGTGGGCCTGTGGGTTGTTTTTTATAAAATCCTGTACCATAATGCCCCAACTGCGGCTGCCGTTAACTATAGCGCCATATATCTGGCGGGCCTCCCACAGGCGGTTATATGTTTGGGTATTTTTAAAGCCCACAATAAAGGCCGCCGCCGTGCCCACAATGGCTACGGCTACCCACGGCAGTGCCATCCAGGTAAAACCGGCCAGGTCATAGAGTGCCGTTACCAGCGCTGCAATAATAAATATGCAATAAATGTCCCTGCGGGTCCAGATTATAAATTCTGAAAGCTTGTAGTGGTTTCCGGTATGCATAGGGTTGAGGTTTGGGCTAAGGTAAGAAAAAAGACGCAAAGGCGGCAGTATGCCCGCAGCCAAAACAAGGCACAAAAAAAGCCCCTACAGTGTAGGAGCTTCTTTAATGCTTTACTTAGAGGTAATTAATTACTTCTTAACTGTATCAGTTTTAACTGTGTCAGTTTTAACTGTGTCAGCTTTAACTGTTTCAGTAGCAACTGTAGTTTCAGTTTTAACAGTGTCAGCAGCTGTAGAATCAGCACCTTCAGTTTCAGTTCCTTTTTTGCAAGAAACTAGGGCAACAGCTACGAAAGCTAGGCTTAAAACAACTTTTTTCATCTTACTAAATTATAAAGGTTAATTATTAATTCGGAGCAAAGATATAAATTTTTTGATATCACAAAATAATTATTTATAAATTTTTTTTTGTAGCTATTGTGTCTGAAATTGAGAATTTTGTATAAAACGTTTTAGAATTTAACACAATTGGCTCTTTTTTTATTTAATATCATAATTTGCTGAAATAATTCATCAGGCAGCAAAGCGAGGCGCGCTATTTTACCAGCTTCATTTCATTTACTAAATGGGTGGCCCCGGCATACTTATCTATAATAAATAAAACATACCTGATATCTACCATAACATTGCGGCAAATGGCAGGGTCATAATAAATATCGCTCATAGTTCCTTCCCATACGCGGTCAAAATTAAGGCCAATCAGGTTGCCCTTCACATCAATGGCAGGGCTGCCGCTGTTGCCTCCCGTGGTGTGGTTAGTGCCTATAAAGCATACGGGCATTTTACCGTCTTCGCCATAACGTCCGTAGTCTTTTTTGTTGTAGAGGTCAATTAGCTTTTGGGGCACGTCAAACTCATAATCGCCGGGAATGTATTTTTCCATTACACCGTCAAGATACGTTAGCGGCTTGTAATAGGTGGCGTCTTTGGGTTCATAGCCCTTTACCTTGCCATATGTAACCCGCAGTGTGCTGTTAGCATCCGGAAAAATGCGCGCGCCTTTAGGGCTAAGTTCAAGTATAGCCTTCATGTATGTGCGCTGCAGGGCGGCTATCTTAAGATTCAGTTCTTCATACTTAGGTGCTACCTTATCAATATAAGCTTCTGTAAGGGCCTTTAGCAGCTTATAGCCGGGGTCAGCATTCAGTTTGTTCTCAACGGCGGCAGGATCACCCTCAAGCAGTGTGGCAATGCCTTGTATAGAGGTAAGCCCTGACCGGGTGTATACTTCCTGTGTTAGTTTTTTAGTATCGGCGCCTTTTAGTTCAGCGGGTAAAAATTGTTGAGGTGCCTTGGTTAAATACAGCGCTATTAGTTGCTCAAATACCTTTTCGTCAACATTTTTATTGTATTCTTTAAACGTCTCTTTCAAATCGGTGACCAACTTATCCCTTCTTGTTTCAAGAGGCGTAGCACTGCGTGATGGCTGTACTAACTGGTACAGGCGGTAGCCCATGCTCAGCAGCTCTGTATTGCGCATAACCACTTCGCTAAAATAATCGCGGGCCAGGGCATAGGGCTCAATCTCGGTATAGTACTTTTCAAAGTCGGATAAAAGCGTGCCGTATTCCGCCTGTTTGCCTGCTTTTTGCACCCATTGGGCAAATTCTTTTTCGTAGGCCAGCTTTTTAGATACGGCATTTACTTTTTTAAGCCCCTGCACTTCGCCAATCCATTTTTTCCACGCGTTAGCAATGGTGGCATATTTAGCGGCATACTGAATTTTGATGGCGTTATCCTTGCGCATAAAGCCGTCCATAACCTTAAGGGCGGCATCGCGCAATTCAATTTTTGCCGGGTCGAGCACATTTGCAACCTGCGCCACAGCCACGGCCGGGAGGTATTCTGTAGTGCGGCCCGGGTAGCCAAATACCAGTGTAAAATCATCCTCCTTTATCCCTTTTATAGATATCGGAAGAGAGTATTTAGGGATATAAGGCACGTTGTCTTTGCTGTACTCTGCCGGGTGGTTGTCTTTACCGGCATAGATGCGGAAAAGGCTGAAATCGCCCGTATGGCGGGGCCACACCCAGTTATCTGTATCACTGCCAAACTTGCCTATAGAAGAAGGTGGTGCACCCACCAGGCGGATGTCTTTAAAGGTTTCGGTTACAAACAGCATGTACTGGTTGCCCTCATAGAATGTGCGGATAAGGTTGTCCTGCCAGGCTTCTTTAGGCAGCGATTTGGTAAGGTTGGTTATATTATCCTGTATTTTTTTCTGGCGGGCTTTTTCATCTGTACCCTGCGTGCCGTCTAATACTTTTGCAGTAATATCTTCTATACGCACAATAAAAGTTACCACCATACCGGGATTTGGCAGTTCATCGGCCATGTTCATGGCCCAAAAACCATCGGTAAGGTAATCGTGTTCTACGGTGCTGTGGTTTTGTATCGCGTCAAACCCGCAGTGGTGGTTGGTTAACACCAGCCCCTTGTCAGATATTACTTCGCTGGTGCAGCCGCCGTTAAATTGGGGCACCGCATCCTTAAGGCTGGAGTGGTTAACATCATAAATATCCTCGGCACTCATTTTCATGCCCAGGTGCTTCATTTCTTTTTCGTTCATACCATCTAATAATGATGGTATCCACATGCCGCCCTGTTGCGCCACGGCCGGAAGGGCTATAAATAAAAAGAGTATGCGTAATAGTTTCATTAAGTGCAGTTTTGTGTTTGCGGCGCAAGTTAAGGAATTTTTAGTTTTCAGTCGCAGTGGCAGTTTGCAGCAGCTTCAATACGGTGCAGGGGTCAAACTTTTAAAGCCATGATGAGATTGTTTGTTGAAGACAGATTCTTCCGCTGCGCTCCGGTCGAAATGGAAAAAACACCCCGCCCTGCGGGCACCCCTCTTAAAGAGGGGAATAGCTTCACTCAAAGGGAATCCGTGAAAATCCGCTAAATCTGCGTTATCCGCGTTCCATTATTCCACCACTTTCTTCAATAAACCTCTCTTGTGCACTGTAAACGCTTTAGATAAATACAATTTTTTAGCATTATCGTTATGCGGCTCAATTTCAAGGTAGATGATTTTAACCGAAAGCATTTTAGCCTGCTCCGCAATAAAATCAAGGGCCTGTTTGGCAATGCCCTGCCCGCGCATGGCCTCAAGAACAAACAATTCATCTAAAAACGCAATGCGCCCGGCATATTCAAAACTGAATACAAATGTCAGGATTGCGTAGCCCACCGGCTGTCCATCTGCTAAAATAACCCACCCGCGGCCCAGCGCCTCATTTTCTGTAAACTCAAAAAACAGGCCTTTGCTCACGGCGGTATCCATGGGGTAGCCGTATATAGCATAGAACTCTTCCATCATGGCTATGACAGCAGGGGCATCGGCAGGTTCAAAAGGTTTAAACGTGAGGCTCATGGCTATCAGTTGTTAGTGATGTATTTTATAATATGATTTACAGCGCCGCAGTTCATGCTTACAAACGTTCCGGCTATATGGCCGGTCTCCAGGCGGTAAATATCATTAGATGTGAGCTCGGCCAGTGTGTTTGTCATTTCGGCTTCGTTGCACACTACAATTACACCGCCGGCCTGCGCCAGTGCAACCGCCTCAGGAAATTTACTGTGGTTGGGGCCTATGATAATAGGCACGCCAAAAGCGGCAGGCTCCAGTATGTTGTGCAGGCCGGCAGTGCCAAACCCTCCACCCACATAAGCAGCATCGGCGTAACTGTAAATTTTGCCCAGCAGGCCTATCGTGTTGATGATTAGTACATCATAATCAGCCAGATTTTTACCCTCTTTTTCGGTAAACAAAAGAGTGGGCTTTTTGATGCTTTGCAGCAGTTCTGTAATGTGGCTTTCACCAAATGTATGCGGCGCAATAATAAATTTTACATCCTGAGACCCGTTAATAAACGGCACAAACAGGTTTTCGTCCTTTGGCCATGAGCTGCCAAAGACAACGGTTGTCTTTTCGTTGATAAATGCCTCTATAAACGGGAGTGTATTGTCCTGTTCTAATATGCGGCTCACCCGGTCGTAGCGGGTATCGCCACTTACACTCACGTTGGTAAAGCCTATGGTTTTCAATAACTCTTTAGAGCTTTGATACTGTACAAAAAATTGTCTGAAGGCTTTAAATGCGTCACGGTATATGCCGCCATACCATTTAAAAAAGGCCTGGTTGGGGCGGAAAAGCCCCGATATTAAATAGGCAGGTGTGCCAGCCTTCTTTAGTTCGTTGAGGTAATTGGGCCAAAATTCATACTTAATAAAAAATGCCATCTCGGGGTGTACCAACCGCATAAAGGTTGCGGCATTGGCTTTGGTGTCTAAGGGGAGGTATACTACCACATCGGCGGCAGGGGTGTTTTTTCTGATTTCATATCCTGAGGGGGAAAAAAACGTGAGCACCAGTTTGTGGGTGGGGTAAAGTTCGCGCATTTTTTCCATAATGGGCAGCCCCTGCTCGTATTCGCCAAGCGATGCCGCGTGGAACCATATTGTTTTATCAGTCGCTGAAATTTTTTGCTGTAGGATGTTAAAAACCTGCCTGCGCCCCTGTACAAACAGCCGCATCTTGTGGTTAAAAACCGCCACAAGGCTAATAAAGAACGATGCAATGTGTGTAAGCAGGCTGTATACTAAAAGCATAATAAAAAATTGAAGCGCTAAATTACGGTTTTTTGATTGGTGTGCCCGCATTAAATTAGTAGTTTTGCCTGACTTTATAAACGCATTACGATGAAAAAAATACAGATGGTTGACCTGAAAACACAGTACAGCCATATTAAAGATACTGTAGATGCTTCCATCCAGGAAGTGCTTGATACCACTGCTTATATTAACGGCCCGCAGGTGCACGGTTTCCAGAAAAACCTGGAAGATTACCTGGGTGCCAAACACGTAATACCGTGTGCCAATGGTACTGATGCCCTGCAGATTGCCATGATGGGCCTGGGCCTGCAACCCGGTGATGAGGTTATTACCGCCGACTTTACTTTTGCCGCCACCGTAGAGGTTATTGCGCTTTTGCAGCTAACCCCTGTGCTGGTAGATGTAGATGCAGATACCTATAATATTTCTATCGAGGCCATTAAAAAAGCCATTACGCCAAAAACAAAAGCTATTGTGCCCGTGCACCTTTTTGGGCAGGCGGCTAATATGGAGGCAATTCTTGACATTGCTAAAGAGCACAACTTGTATGTTATTGAAGATAACGCGCAGGCCATTGGCGCAAACTATAAATTTGCCGATGGCTCTAAAAAGAAGGTGGGCGTTATAGGCCACATGGCTTCTACATCGTTCTTTCCGTCTAAAAACCTGGGCTGCTATGGCGATGGCGGTGCCATCTTTACTAATGATGATGCCCTGGCACACACGCTTCGCGGCATTGTTAACCACGGCATGTATGTGCGCTATCACCATGATGTGGTGGGCGTTAATTCAAGGCTTGACAGCATACAGGCGGCAGTGCTAAACGCAAAGCTTCCGTTGCTTGACCAGTATAATGCGGCCCGCCAGGAGGCTGCGGCTAAATACAGCGCGGCGCTTTCGGTTAGCCCTAAAGTTGTAACACCGGTTATTGTGGGCGACCAGGACAGCCATGTGTTTCACCAGTATGTGTTCCGTGTTCTGGATACTAACAGGGATGCCCTGATGCAGCACCTGCTTGATAAAGGCATTCCGTGCGCTATTTATTACCCCATACCATTACACAGCCAGAAAGCCTATGCCGACAGCCGTTACAACGAGGCCGACTTCCCTGTAACCAACCAGCTGGTTAAGGAAGTTATTGCCCTGCCCATGCATACCGAGCTGGATGATGAGCAGATAACCTTTATTACGGATAGTGTTTTAGAATTTTTAAAATAATAAACAAATGATAAACAAGTGTAAAGGATTTCTATTAACTGCCCTGGTGGCATTTATAGTGGTGGGCTGTACAAATAATGACGCTGTTTTTAAAGTGGTAAAAAAAGCATCGGAAGAAATGAACAAACGCTGCCCCATGGTTATTGATGCCGACACAAGGCTGGATAATACACTGGCAACAGAAAACCCGGTAAAGCTTGTATATTACTATACCGTTATTACAGCGGAGAAAAAAACGGTTGAAGCACAATTGGGTCCCGTTAAAGAAGCTATGAAAGCTAACGTTCAAAATATGGTTAACACAAACCCTGAAATGAAATTTTACCAGGATAACCAGATTCCGTTAACCTATAGCTATAAAGATAAAAACGGCGCATTTTTGTTTGATTTTACTATCACGCCTAAAAAGCCGTCAAAGCAGGCTGGTAAATAATTATTGACATCTGCTATCTTATTAAATCCTGAACCCCGGTTCAGGATTTTTTGTTACCCTTAGCTCCAGCTTAATCTTTACAGCACTCAGCTTATCCTGTGTCGGTATTTTAATTCGCCAACAGGCTTGGCGTTACTATCATGTTATGGAGCAAAATACAATCCCCATGAAATATAGGGATTTATAATGTCAGTTTTTCTTGCAGGGTCGATGCCCAGGTCTAATATCCGCGAGCCCTTCAGGGTCGTAAAGCAACTGTAAACTAATACTGCGACTAAAAACTGCCTCTGCTATCTAAAACTAAGCACCCGCGGTCTCCACATCTTTATTAATCTTCTTTACCAGGCCCTGCAGCACGTTGCCGGGGCCCACTTCAGTAAACAGGGTAGCGCCATCGGCCACCATGTTCTGTACGCTCTGTGTCCACTTTACAGGGGCTGTAAGCTGTATAATGAGGTTCTTTTTAATCTCTGTAGCATCGCTCACGGCTGCGGCCGGTACGTTTTGGTATACCGGGCATACCGGGTTAACAAAGGTGGTTTGCTCTATGGCGGCAGCAAGCTCTTCGCGGGCAGGCTCCATCATCGGGCTGTGAAACGCGCCGCCCACGGGCAGCATCAGTGCGCGTTTGGCACCCGCAGCCTTCATGGCTTCGCAGGCCGCTTCCACGGCTTTGGTTTCTCCACTTATAACCAGCTGGCCGGGGCAGTTATAGTTGGCTGCCACCACAACACCGGTAATACTTGCACATACATCCTCCACTACGTTGTCTTCAAGGCCAAGAACGGCTGCCATAGTGCTTGGGGTAATCTCACAGGCCTTTTGCATGGCCAGGGCACGCTGGCTCACCAGTTTAAGGCCATCTTCAAAAGTTAAGGCGCCGGCGGCTACCAACGCGCTGAATTCACCCAGCGAATGGCCGGCCACCATATCGGGCTCAAAACTATCGCCCAGTGTTTTAGCAAGGATTACGCTGTGCAAAAACACCGCAGGCTGGGTAACCCGTGTTTCTTTAAGCTGTTCAGGCGTGCCTTCAAACATTATATCAGTAATGCGGAAACCCAGTATATCATTGGCCTGCTCAAAAAGTGCTTTGGCCTGTGCGTTAGTTTCATACAGTTCTTTACCCATTCCGGTAAACTGGGCACCCTGGCCCGGAAAAACATATGCTTTCATAAAAATAGTTCGGTTTTTGTTTGTCGGGCACAAAAATACGGAAATTTGTCGGGCATTTTCAGGCATTTTTTTGGTTGCAACGTGCATGCCATTGTGTAGGTGCAAGGCTGCAAACTGTAAAGGCCGATGCCGGAGAGAGAAAAATTAAGCGCTTTTGCACGCAAAATGCAGTTAAAAAATTTATTGTATTTTTGTTTTGAAGCGAAAAAAATATGAAGCTACTGATTGTTGAAGATGAGCCCAACCTGTTATCGGTCATCCGTAAGGGATTATCTGAAAAAAACCACGATGTAAGCGCGGCACTCGATGGTACAACGGCGCTCGAAATGCTGGAGAATAACGCTTATGATGTTGTGGTGCTGGATGTTATGCTGCCTGATATTAATGGCATTGAAATAAGCCGCCGCCTGCGTGCTGCAAATAATTACGTTCCCATACTAATGCTTACGGCCCTTAACAGCAGCGATAACGTGGTTACCGGCCTCAACGCCGGGGCCGATGATTATATGGCTAAGCCCTTCCGGTTTAGTGAACTTGAGGCCCGCATAAACGCGCTGGCGCGCCGTGCCGGGCAGGAGCACCGCCCTGCCGAGGTTATTACAATAGACGACTTGCAGATAGACCGCCGTGCCAAGACTGTAACACGCGGCGAAAATGTTATAGCGCTGACTGCCAAGGAATTTAAACTGCTTTATTACCTGGCAAAAAACAGCGGCATTATCCTCTCCCGCGAAAAAATACTTGATAATGTGTGGAACATTAATTTTGATATGAATACTAATGTGGTAGATGTATACATAAACTACCTTCGCAACAAGATAGACAAGCCTTACAACAATAAGCTCATCCACACTATTAAGGGGCTTGGTTATGTTTTAAAACCCTGATATGCAAATTAAAAAAAAGATTACCATTAACTATATCGCGCTTTCGGGCATCAGTACCCTGCTGCTGTGCGTTGTGGTTTTCTTTCTTTTTAAATACAATAACGAATATTACTTTGTAAAGCGTCTTATAGACAGGGCTAAGATAGTGGCCTCTATACATTACCAGAAAGATCCGCAAAAGGCTGATTATTATAGGAAACTGAAAACAAATGGCCTTGAAGAGCTTATTGAAGAAACCGATTATGTGCTTCGGGTTAACGGGCCCAGTTCATTTGAATACAACACCAGCCTGCACCTGCCGCCTGAATTTTATACTGAGGTATTAAAGAACGGCTCCGGCTATGTGCAGGAGTATGGCTACTATCATTATGCGCAGCTTTTTGATGAGCAGGGTGTTAAGTATATGGTTATTGTGGGCGCCCGGGATAGGCGGGGCAATGCCAGCACGGTGCTTATTACACGCATACTCATCTTTGGCGGCCTGGGGTTTGTGCTTTTAGCGTATATCTTTGGGCGTTTTTTAGCCAAAAGGGTCATTAATCCGGTGGCGAAGATAACTGCTGAGGTAAAGCGCATAAGCGCCAGTAACCTGCACAGCCGCCTGCCCATGCCTGAGGCTGATGAAGGCGATGAGATTTATGACCTGGCCAAGACCTTTAACGGCATGCTTGACCGGCTGGAAACCAGTTTTGAAATACAGGCTAACTTTATAAACAATGCCAGCCACGAGCTTAAAACGCCTATTACCACTATTATAGCCGAAAGCGAAATTGCCCTGCTGAAAGAACGCACCAGTGACGAATATGAACAGGTATTGCTCAACATACACCAGCAGGCATCAAGGCTGGGCAGCCTTACAGAAAGCCTGTTAAAACTGACGCAGACCGGCTATGACGGTAAAAAGCAGGTGCAGGATGTAGCCCGTATGGACGACCTTTTGCTGGATGTAAAGGCATCATTAGACAGGCTGCACCCCAACAACCGCATTACCATTAACCTGGGTAACATTCCGGATGATGAAGAACTGCTTACACTGCCGTGTAACCGCCCGCTGCTGGAGCTTGCCCTGGGCAACATTATAAGCAATGGCGTTAAGTATAGTGATAATGAAGAAGTTTTTGTTAACCTTACCACTGCAAAAGACCAGCTAAAAATTACCATTACTGATATTGGCATAGGTATTCCGCCGGAAGACATCCCGTTTTTATATGAACCGTTTTTTCGTGGCAAAGAAGCCACTAAATACAACGGCTACGGCCTGGGACTGCCCCTGGCCATGAAAATCATCAGGATGCACCGCGGTGAGCTCATCATACAATCTGAACCCGGCAAGGGCACGGTGGTGGGGATAGTTTTTATTAAGAAAGCTGCTTAGGTACTTAGATGCTTAGGTACTTAGCCCCTCAGTACCTCAGTACCTTTATCATTAAATTCTCTAATGCAAATTCTAATGAAATTCTAATCTTACATTAAGCCCACTCTAATGTTGGGGTTGTTGTTTTGTACTGTACCATTAAATGTTACACTATGAAAAACATCCTTATTCCCACCACGCTCGAAGCCGACACCATTAGCGCTGTTAAAACAGCTGTAAGGCATGCCAGTGGCCAGAGCTGCAACATTATCCTGATGCAGGTGTGCGATGTACCCGATACTTATAGCGCCGGCTATATGCTGCATAAAATTGTGCCGGGCTACACAACAGCGCAAAATGAGGTTTTAAGCAAATGTAAATCAGTAGTTTCGGCTACTGTGCATTGCAGGCTCCAGGTACATTTGCAGTACAGCATTTCGGCGCCGCTGCTTAAAAACATCATAGAACACAAGGGCATTGAGCTTATAATCCTTTCGCAATCGTATAAACAGGACAAACAAAAAATCCATCAATACTGCACCCGCCTTATGGGCAACAGCAAGTGCCCCATACTGCATTTAAGCCACAATACCTGCGGGCAGCCACTTACTAACGCGCTGTATTTAGAGCAGGAAGCAGAGGGCCTGGCACTGCACCGGGTACAGGCTCACCTTAGTGGGCGGTTTGATTTTACTATTGTAAGCCGTGCCACCGTTACCGATGAACAAAATCCAAAAGACTTGGCGCCCCTGTTAGCCGAAGCCATTTTTAAAAATGATATTGACCTGCTGGTTGAAACCCGTAAGCCCGAAAAGGTAAGCATGCGCAAGAAAAATACCATAGGTGTAAATGAGGCGCTGGGCTTGCCCGTGTTGTCTTTGCACTGCCAGTTTGCTTAGTGATAATTCCCCCTTAAAAAAAAGATTATGCTGCTAAAAAAAAGAATACCCTTAACCTATGTGCTGGGCAAAATACGTGTAGAGCTTGCCCTTGTGCTTTTATACTCTGTTGGCTTTGAAGTTATTCACCATTTTTATACAGGCACCCCTGTAAATATTCCCATTGCGGTACCGGCTATTTTAGGCACCATTATATCGCTGCTGCTGGCCTTTAAAAGCAACCAGGCTTATGACCGCTGGTGGGAGGCCCGCACGGTTTGGGGGGCTATAGTAAATGATTCGAGATCGCTGGTGCGCCAGATCATTGTTTTTTATAAAGACCCTGATTTTAGTGTGGAAGCCTGTGAATTTAAAGAGCGCTTTGCCAAGCGGCAGGCAGCGTGGTGCTATGCGCTGGCACAATCATTGCGCGGCAAAGATGCTATTAAGCCCATAAAAACCCTGCTGAATGAAGAAGAGCTGCGCTTTGTTAAAAACTTTAGGCATGTGCCCAATGCCCTGCTGATGCTGCATGGCAAGGAGCTGAAAAAAGCGCTTGAAAAAAACAAGCTGAATGTATACCAGCAGGTAGAGATAGACAATACACTAACCCGTCTGTGCGATTCTATGGGCAAGTGTGAACGTATTAAAAACACTATTTTTCCTACTACCTACAGTATGTACATCCGCTTTACGCTATGCCTGTTTATTGTGCTGCTGCCCTTTGGCCTCAAAGATTTTTTAGGCTGGCTGGAAATACCAGTGGTGGCCACTATAGGCGCTGCTTGCTTTTTGATTGAAAAGATGGCCATACACCTGCAGGACCCGTTTGAAAACCGCCCTACCGATACGCCAATGATAAGCATTTCTAACAACATTGAGAATAACCTGATGCAAATGGTTAATGAATACCGTGATGAGTTTGCCCCGGTTGATGAGGCAATTGAACCCAATTTGCACCATATACAGCCTGTTAAAAACGCTTATTTTGTTTTATAGCATTTAAAATTTACCGGTTAATAAGAGTGTGTTGCCGGTAGGTTATGTATTTCCCAGCCGTCCTGCTTTCCCCTGCGGACGGGCTATTTTTAAGAAAATGTAGTTTTAGTTATTGTTATGTAGCTCCGGATGTTAGTTTACCGGAGCAATTGTTTTTGCAGCCCTCCTGTTTTAAGTAGTTTAGAGGGTGTTTTTTTTCCAATAGTAAAGCCCGCTTCAAGTTTTGGAGCGGGCTTTTTGCTAATATTTTTGGATATGTAAAATGAGTTCCAGAGGAACGCTATATTATTTTCAGCCACATTTAGATTTCCACCACAAGGGCCACAAGGTTTTTCACAATGTTCACAAAGCCTGTTTTTATATTTAAGGCACAACAACACAACTTTGTTGTCTTATAAAGCACACAAGGTTTTATGTATATTGCTGCATTGATGAAAAAACTCCGGCTTTGCGGTAGAATTTAAACAATTGGGCAAATTTTTTTATACGCTTTGCACGGTAACCAGGGCCGCAGCGGCTTTGGCTTTTTCTACTATTCCTTCAACAGGTGTGTCAATAGTGTCGCTAACCAGGGCTACGCCCATACGGCGGTAGGGGCGGGTAGTGGGTTTGCCAAACAGCCTGAAATCAGTTTTGGGCAGGGCAGCAAGGGCCTCAATGCCTGTAAAAACAGGTTTGCCTTCGGCCGAAGCCAGTATCACGGCGCTTGCACCGGCTTTTTCAAGTGTAATATCGGCAATGGGCAGGCTTAATATAGCACGCAGGTGCAGTTCAAACTCATTAAAATTCTGTGTGCCGGCAAGGGTTACCATACCGGTATCGTGCGGCCGCGGCGAAAGTTCGCTAAAATAAACCCCCTCATCTGTAAGGAAAAATTCTACCCCAAAAAGGCCGGCACCACCCAGGGCTTCGGTTACCTTTCGGGCCATATCCTGTGCTTCGGCAATAGCAGTATCGCTAACATGGGCGGGCTGCCAGCTCTCCTGGTAGTCGCCGCGCTCCTGCCTGTGGCCTATGGGCGCGCAAAACAGGGTAGGGTTGTTGTTTTGGGTTACAGTAAGCAGCGTGATTTCACTATTAAAATTCACAAATGCCTCTACTATAACTTCCACAACATCGCCACGGCTGCCTTCTACGGCATAGCTCCAGGCTTTTTCTATATCACTTTCGGTTTTAATTGTACTTTGACCCTTGCCCGATGACGACATCAGGGGCTTAACTACGCAGGGCATGCCCACTTCGGCAACTGCCTTTTGCAGCTCATCGGCCGAGGTGGCATAACGGTAATTAGCGGTCCTTAAACCCAGTTCTTTAGCTGCCAAATCGCGAATAGCCTTGCGGTTCATGGTAAAATTAGCTGCCTTTGCGCTGGGTACCACGGTAATGCCCTGCTTTTCATAATCGTAAAAGCGTTCGGTGCGAATGGCCTCTATTTCGGGTACTATAAAGTCGGGATTATGTTTGGCTATCACGGCATCAAGGGCGGCACCATCAAGCATGTTGATTACTTCAAAGCCATGCGCTACCTGCATGGCGGGGGCATTCTCATAACTATCTACGGCTATAACGCTCTGGCCCAGGCGCTGTGCGGCAATTACAAATTCTTTGCCCAGCTCTCCCGATCCTAATAGTACTATCTTTTTTTGCATGCGAAGGCCCCCTAACCCCCAAAGGGGGAACGCTGCCGGAGGTATGCAGTTTTTATGGTTGTTGTTTATTGGCTGCAAAGTTACGAAGATTTTAGCAGTTAACCTTACCCCCAGCCCTCTCCAGAGGAGAGAGTGGGATAGCTAAACAGGGCAATTTATTTTACCACAAGGGCCACAAAGGATTTCACAAAGGCCACTATAAATAACCGCCTGCGGCAGAAGGCCACAAGGCTTTGTGTGCTTTTAAGGCATTTAAAAATATATTATTATCAGATAAGCTTGGTGAACGTTGTGAAATCCTTTGTGCCCCTTGTGGTAAATTTCGACAATGTAAAAGACAGTTTAATATACCGGCTTATCCACCTCATTTACTTCCTGTACCACCTTTAATTTGTTTTTCACCAAATTGACGATAAGCAGGCTTACGGTAATGGATGTTACTGCCGTGGCAATGGCAAAAAATAAGAGAAGCCCGATAATGGCAAAGGGAATGGCCGCTAAAAAAGGTTCACCGCCGCTGAGGGAATTGGCAATGATGCCGTAAAAGTAAATAGCCGATATGACCAGCATGAGCCGAAGGTTGACCCAGAAGGTGAACAGGAAGCTGGTTTTTAGTACGTCAAATTTTTTGAGCGCCGGGCCTATCATCTTGCCGGTGTGCCATAACGATATGATGAGCGCCATGCCTACCAGCAGCCATGAAAACGGGTTCCAGAACACCTTGAGGCTGGCCGCGCTGAGCAGCAGCCGGAATGGGTAAAACGACGATACATAAACTGTAAAGGCTGTAAAAGCCAAACCTGTAGGTATGCCGGCCGCCAGAGCATATTTAGACCCTATACTTTTTATATCCATAGGATAAAGATAGGAAAAAGTTTGCTGTAAGTACTATCGCAAAGTTGTACAAACAAGGCGCAAAGTTTCACAAAGAAATAGTGTAGCTTTACACATATCAAACCCATGTGTATGAGCCTTAAAAAAACCGCTGCCGCAATATTGCTGCTGATTTTATGCCTGCTGCAATCCTGCCGTAAAGAAGTGAGGCAGGAGGTAGTTACTGCCCCTGCAAAACACATAACCCAGCCTGTAAGTAATAAAGAAAGCACAGGTACAGTTCAGGATTCGGCGTTTTTAGTCCCGCATGAGGAACGTCTTGAAGGATATACTTTTAAATATGGCTATACGGCTTATGATGAGGAGAAGTATGGGTTTTCTAATCCGGGATACTTTGAAGTGCTTAAAGGCGGCTCCGTAATTTTTAAGGATGCTTTTAAGGGCGAAGGAGAGCCGTACATTACCTCGCTTGGGCGGCATAGCCTGGATGGCGACAAACTGGTTTTTCAGCTGCATTATGGTACAGAGGCCTGCGATTACACCCATACCGCACGCTATTATGTGGCTGATGCCGTTGGGAATTTCCGCTTTATAAAGGATTATTCGTCATTTACCGGGGGCGACCAGTATGCCTCGCGGTATTTTATGCATATTTTGCCAAAAGATTCTTTAGGTAAACCCAATACGCTTACCATAGTAGAAGGTATTACCTATCATGAGCATGACCAGCCGGACCGTGCAGACACCACACATGTTGTGTTTAGCGGCAGCAATTTTAAAGTAATTAAGTTGAGCGATAATTTAAGTAAGGCAGAGTAAGGGCGGTTCCGGAAGTCCTCTCCCCAGCCCTCTCCAAAGGATAAGGGAATTACTTCGTCTGTTCGGCCCTCGCTCCCCGGTGCTTCACTTATGTGTACTGAGTATGCAAATCTGCTTTATTCGCTTCATCCGCGTTCCATTATTTCAATGTTTTACCACCCCACCCTACGGGCACCCCTCAAGAGGGGAATAGCTTCACTCTGCTGAAGAAATCTGCGCAAATCCGTGTACATCTGCGTTCCATTATTTCAATGTTTTACCACGCCGCCCTACGGGCACCCCTCAAGAGGAGGGGACTACTTACTCTACTTAAAATAACGCAATAAAAAAATCCCGCCGGGGCGGGATTCAGTATATAAAATTGAAGATTATTTAGGCAACAGCTTCTTTAATCCTTTTTAATGCTTCGGTTAATATGTCTTCGCTTGTGGCGTAAGAAAAACGTATACAGTCTGGGTTGCCAAAAGCATCGCCGGTTACGGTGGCTACGTTAGCATACTCTAAAAGGTACATCGAGAAGTCATCGGCGTTTTTGATTTCGAAACCATTCAGTGTTTTGCCAAAGAAAGAAGACACATCAGGGAAAACGTAAAAAGCGCCTTCTGGCACGTTTATCTTCATACCCGGAATTTCTTTGATAAGGCCCACCACTAAATCCCTGCGGCTGTGGAATGCGCTAACCATATCTTTCAAAACAGATGGGTCGGCATCAAGGGCGGTAATGGTAGCACGCTGCGCAATGCTGTTAGCACCGCTGGTTACCTGGCCCTGCATTTTGGTACATGCCTTGGCAATAAACTCAGGCGCGCCTATGTAGCCTATCCTCCAGCCGGTCATGGCAAATGCCTTGGCCACACCGTTAACGGTAATGGTACGGTCAAACATGCCCGGTATGGTTGCTATGCTGCAAAAGTTGCCGCTAAAGTTAATGTGCTCGTATATTTCGTCGCTAACTATATAAATGTGCGGGTATTTTTCTAAAACCTTTGCCAGCGCGGTAAGCTCGGCCTCGTTGTAAACCGACCCGCTTGGGTTGCACGGCGAGCTGAATATCATCAGCTTGGTTTTTGGCGTAATGGCCGCCTCTAATTGCTCGGGCGTTATTTTAAAATCGCTTTCTACAGATGATAGCACCTCTACAGGCTCTGCCTCGGCCATCTTAACCATTTCGGCATAGCTAACCCAGTAAGGCGCAGGCAAAAGGCATTCGTCGCCGGGGTTAAGCAGCACCTGGCAAAGGTTGTACAATGATTGCTTGGCCCCGGTAGAAACCACAACATTAGCGGGCTTGTAATCAAGGTTGTTATCGCGCTTAAACTTGCGGCAAATAGCCTCCTTAAGCTCTACATAGCCGTCTACGGGAGAATACGTGCTGTAATTGTCGTGTATGGCCTGTATGGCGGCTTCCTTAATAAAATCGGGCGTATTGAAGTCGGGCTCACCCAGGCTCAGGCTTATAATGTCTTTGCCCTGTGCCTTTAGTTCCCTGGCTTTTGCGGCCATGGCCAGCGTTTGCGATGTAGATAAGTTATTAATCCTGTCTGAAAGCGCGTTCATTGTATATCTGTGTTATTTTGTGTTTGATGCTTGCAAAGATAGTTATTGTGTACTATTAAAGGCTACATAGTATCTCGTTACAGCGCTTTTATATCATTTATGTTTGTTTTGTGGTACTTCATCACAATAACGCTTAGGGCTGTTATAAATAACGGATGCAGTGCGGGCAATAACTTGCGGATATAGTACTGTTATCCCTTACGGGATAGATAGTCACTTTAAAATTTATAGCACAAAATTATACCGTAGCCGGCTGCATGCCCAGCTCCTTAAGGTGCTTAAAGTGGGCCGCTATCGCGCCACGCATGCTTTTAAACTCGTGGTAGGGCAGGTTGTGCTCTTTAGCCGTTTGCTTTACAATTTCAGATAATTTTGTGTAATGCACATGGCTTATATTCGGGAAGATGTGGTGCTCAATCTGGTGGTTAAGGCCGCCGGTAAACCAGTTTACAAAACGGTTTTTTGGCGCAAAGTTAGCCGTGGTGTGCAGCTGGTGTATGGCCCAGGTGTTTTCCATCTCGTTAAGCTCATTGGGCTGAGGGTTTTCGGTTTCCTCTACAATATGCGCCAGCTGAAATACCACGCTTAGTATAAGCCCGGCCACATAATGCATTACAAAAAAGCCTATAAGCACCTTCCACCAGGTGATGCCGATAAGTATGGGAAGCACAATCCATACCGTTACATAAATTATCTTGGTAACAATTAGTATGGTCCATTGCTTAACGGGGCTCTGGAATTTGCCGTAAGATAAGCCACGCTTTATGTAGCGGCGCATTTGCTTAATATCTGTAGTAATGGCCCAGTTAAAAGTGAGCAATCCGTAAAGGAAGATAGAGTAGTAATGCTGAAACCTGTGGATTTTAAGCCATGGGGCTTTTTCTGAAAAGCGGATGATGCGCCCGGCCTCAAGGTCTTCGTCGTGCCCGTGTATGTTTGTGTAGGTGTGGTGCAAAACGTTGTGCTGCACCTGCCAGTTGTTTACATTGCCGGCCAGCAAATACATGCTGCTGCCCATAACTTTATTAAGCCAGGTTTTGCTGGAGTACGACCCATGATTAGCATCGTGCATTACATTCATGCCTATGCCGGCCATGCCCACGCCCATAATAAGGGTAAAGATAAGCTGGGCCCACCAGGGCAAATCAAGCGTAAGTATAAGGAAGTAAGGCGCCAGGTACAGGCTGAACATTATGGCTGTTTTAAGGTGCAGCTTCCAGTTACCGGTTTTTTTTATATTATTTTCTTTAAAATAGTCGTTAACGCGCTTGGTAAGCGTGCGGAAAAATTTAACCGAGTCGGTTTTAGAAAAAACAGGAGGGTTTACAGTCATATATCGTTCTATCAATAGATTCAAAGGTAATTATAATCAACAGCTAAATGCAATAATCAGTCCAAAATTTCATAACTTAAATGCTTACTTTTGTCAAAAATATAAAAAGATGGAGGAAATCCTTACATATTTTCCCGATTTAACCGAGGGGCAAAAGGAGCAGTTTAGCCGCTTGGGGGATCTTTATGCCGAGTGGAATGCCAAGATAAACGTAATAAGCCGCAAGGATATTGACGAGCTGTATACGCGCCACGTGCTGCACTCGCTGGGCATAGCAAAAGTTATGCAATTTGAGCCCGGCGCCAGCGTGCTGGATGTGGGTACCGGTGGCGGTTTCCCCGGTATACCGCTTGCCATTATGTTTCCGGAGACCAACTTTTACCTTGTGGATGTTATTGCCAAAAAAATAAAAGTGGTGCAGGGCGTGGCTGAAGCGCTTGGCCTAAAGAACGTGCGCGCCGCGCAAAAGCGTGCCGAGACTATTAATGAGGAGTTTGATTTTATTGTGAGCCGCGCCGTAACCAATATGCCCGATTTTGTAAAATGGGTGAGGGGCAAGGTTAAAAAAGCCCAGAACCACACACTGCCTAACGGCGTACTGTACCTGAAGGGTGGCGACCTTACCGAAGAGCTGAGCGTTTTCCAGAAGGTGACGCTTTTTGATTTATCTGATTATTTTAAGGATGAATTTTTTGAGACCAAAAAGGTGGTGCACCTGGCCATGAAGTATAAGGTGTAATAGCACACGCATATGTGTAAAAAAACAGCCCGCGAGGTACATTTGCAGGTTTTTATCATTGTTTAAGAATCTACAACAGCCGTACCGCGCCCATGCCGCCGTCTACGGCCAGTATTTGCCCGGTTATCCAGCCGGAATCTTCGCCAAGTAAAAAAGTTATGGCGCTGGCAAGATCCTGTGTGCTGCCTATTTGTTTAAGCGGGTTGCGGTTTTTGCCGGCTTCGGTCTTTTCGGGCGAGGCCAGCAGTTTTTCGGCCAGGGGCGTATCGGTAAGCGAAGGCGCGATGCAGTTAACCCGTATTTTAGGGGCAAGCTCCGCCGCCAGCGACCGCGTTAAGCCTTCAACCGCGCCTTTTGCCATAGCTACAGAAGCATGAAACGGCATGCCTGTTGCCACCGCTACCGTGCTAAAAAACAGTACGGCCGGGGCATCAGCAATTTTTAAATTAGGTAAATATGCCTGTGCAAAAGCTGCTGCCCCAAGCGCATTAATGCTAAAATCTGTAATAAAATCAGCCTCGCTGATGCGGTTAAACGGCCTCAGGTTTATGGTTCCCGGAAAATAGGCTATGCCATCTACAGCGCCTTCAATTTTAGGAAAGTTGTTAAAGCCATAATTATCTATAGTATAAAATTCGTCATAATCCTTGTTGTCGTCTTTTCGGGATATACCAATAACCCTGTGCCCGCTGCTTTTTAAAACTGCCGCTGCCTGTAGTGCCATTGCAGAAGATGCCCCCGCAAAAATGTATGTGCGCTGTGCCATTATCGTTTGCTTATTTTGTTAGAAGATATGGCGCGCTGCCTGCTGCATTTAAAACGATCAATATCGCTATTGCGTTTTTTAGCATGCTTGGTATGGCAATTTTCTACACGGGTGCGCCACAGCCTATAGCTGCTAAACTTCAGGGTCTTTTTCATGAGCTCCTTAACGTGGTCTTCGGTAAGACCAAACTGGTAGTATATAGCTTCAAAAGGGGTGCGGTCTTCCCACGCCATTTCTATAATACGGTCGGTATCCGTTTCGCTAAGGGTTTCTTTAGGGGCAATAACAGGTTTAAATGCCATTTTAAAATGTTTTGTATAACCCAAAGTTACTTCAAAACCACATGGGTTCGATTAATCCGCAATAATTTAGGAGTTGTTTAATGAATCGGATAACGTTTATTGTAATGTATTTCTCTAACGTGAAATTTGTAATTGATTTTTGGTTTACGGCATTGCCCGCCCCGCCCTACGGGCACCCCTCCGAAGGAGGGGAATAGCTTCACTCTTAATTCATAAACAATGCTGATAATAATCATGGCTTTTCCCTCTTTCGTGGGTGTGGAAATTAAAAAAAAACCCGCTAAACTATTTAACGGGTTTTGTATAATAAGAAATTAAAGTTTTATCCTAAAAACGGGTACCTGTAATCAGTAGGCGGTACAAAGGTTTCTTTAATGGTGCGCGGCGATACCCAGCGGTACAGGTTGAGTACAGAGCCGGCCTTATCGTTGGTTCCGGAAGCACGGGCGCCGCCAAATGGCTGCTGGCCCACCACAGCACCTGTGGGCTTATCGTTGATGTAGAAGTTACCTGCCGCGTTTTCCAGGGCTTTTGTAGCTTCCTCAACCGCATACCTGTCCTGGCTAAAGATGGCGCCTGTAAGGGCATAAGGCGAAGTTTGGTCTACCAGTTTCAGGGTTTCGGCCCACTGGGCATCTTCATATACATGTATGGTAAGCACTGGGCCAAAAAGCTCTGTGCAAAGCGTGTCATACTTAGGGTTTGTGGTAACGATAACGGTAGGCTCTATAAACCAGCCAACCGATTTATCATAACCGCCACCCGCTATAATCTCGGCATCATCGGCGGCCTTAGCGGCATCAATAAATTGCGCCAGCTTATCAAATGAGCCTTCGTGGATAACGGCCGACACAAAGTTGGTGGTATCTTCGGGCGAGCCCATTTTAAAGCTGGCCATATCTTTAACCAGCAGTTCTTTAACCTCCGGCCAGATGGACTGCGGTATGTAAGCCCTTGAGGCGGCCGAACATTTTTGGCCCTGGTACTCAAAGGCGCCACGGCTAAGCGCGGTAGCTACTTCAGCAGGGATTGCGGAAGGGTGGGCAAGCACAAAGTCTTTACCACCGGTTTCGCCCACAATGCGCGGGTAGGTTTTATAGTGGCTGATGTTTTGGCCAATCTTGGCCCAAAGGCTGTTGAACACATGGGTAGAGCCGGTGTAGTGTACCCCCGCAAAATCGCGGTTTGATATAAGGGTATCGGTAATCATTACCGGGTCGCCGTGCACCATGTTAATTACGCCTGCGGGCAGCCCTGCAAGCTTAAATACCTCCATTATAACCTGGGCGCTGTATACCTGGCTGGCGCTGGGCTTCCACACCACCACATTACCCATAAGGGCGGGGGCGGCAGGCAGGTTACCACTTATAGCGGTAAAGTTAAACGGTGTAATGGCATATACAAAGCCCTCTAAAGGGCGGTATTCAAGGCGGTTCCAGATTCCTTCGCTCGATACGGGCTGCTCAGCATAGATCTGGGTCATAAATTCTACATTAAACCTCAGGAAGTCGATAAACTCGCACGCGGCATCAATCTCGGCCTGGTGCACAGTCTTGGCCTGGGCTATCATGGTAGCGGCATTAATTTTAGCACGGAAAGGCCCTGCAAGCAGCTCAGCCGCTTTAAGGAATATAGCGGCCCGGTGCTCCCAGCTTAGTGCGGCCCATTTAGGTTTGGCTTCCAGTGCAGCGGCAATAGCCTGGTCAATATGCTGTTTTTCAGCCTCATGATAAGTGCCTACCACTTTTTTGTGGTCAAACGGCGGATTGATGGTTTTGGTTTTTCCGGTGCGAATTTCTTCTGTACCGATATAATTAGGCACATCTACGGTGCTGTTGTATAAATCTTTAAAAACGGCAAGTACCTGCTCGCGCTCCTTACTGCCCGGGGCATAGCTCTTTACGGGTTCATTAACGGCTTTTGGTACATTATAAATTCCTTTAGGCATAGTTGTAATGTTTAGTTTTTTTAAAGCACCACAAAGGTACGAAGAATTTTTTGTTTGCTTTACGAGTTGTGCTATCGCCTGGTGTGAGGTTTCAGGTTTAAAGTTCGAAGTTTTGGGTGCTGGAAATTTCTGTGTGAAAAATTCAGTTCGTTTTTACGTTCAAAACCCGGAACATAAAACTTTGAACAAGGTAAACGATTTTAGCCGATTTCAAACTCCAATTGTGAACAATCAATGTTAAAATTTAGCTTAAATGTAAGATAAAATTATGTTTGTAGGAAGGATTTATTTTTGAAGCAATGTCCTGATAGTACAAGCCGGATTAATTAAGCGCGAAAGGGGCGCTCAGCCTGAAAGTGGGTACTATAACCTTAAAAGCGCGGGTAGTTGTAAAGTTGATCATGCTAAAATACCCCCTCATGGCCCCGAAAGGAGAAGACAGCAGGCAACCCGAGCTATAGGTGTGTTTTTCTCCGGGCTTTAGTACGGGTTTTTTGCCTATAACACCTTCACCGTCAACAACTTCAAGGTCGTTAAGTGAGTCAAAGATTTCCCAGTGACGGGTATTGAGTTGTACGGAATCTTTGCTTTGGTTTTCAATGGTAATTTCATAGCTAAAAGCAAACTGTATGCGGTAGTTTTTGAAGTAAGTGCCTTCAAAACTGGTAGATACCGATATTTTTATGCCTCTGGTGATTTGAGATACCATGCCCTGTGCGTTAGTTAATTACAAAACTACAAAAATTTTATGGCGGGGCTGCACCGCAACTATTAAATAAATCCAAATAAATCCTTAACTATTTGATGCTTAGTTAATAATATTCTGCGAGTTAGCGTTTCCGCGGCCTATAACCCTGTCATAACGCTCATTGTTCTGCCTGTAGTATACAAAAACATTGTATTCATCTTCCGTTTGGTAAAAATTACCATCAACAGCGTGTTCGCCATCTACCTTACCATTCTTATCTGCAGCAACATACATAAAGTTGGTAAAGCCCTGCTTTATCATAATGGCCTTGCCGTAAGTAGCTGTTTTAGCATCATAATCAAGCTTATACTCTTCAGTTTTAGCATAATTATTAAACATACCGCCCACATAAATATCGTTTTTTTCAAAATAAGCGGGAGCGCTCATTTTAAAAAATACCCAGGCATAGTCAGCTTCCAGGTTTTGGTCGGTAACGCTCAGGTTGATGTTTTTTACAATAAAATTGCCGTTAACGTCTGGAAAATAAGTATATGGCTTGCTGGCACGAGCTTCATTTGTATATAAAATGGTGTTGTAAACCTCGCCGGCGCTTATGCGGGCAATGTTGTTTACCGCATTGCGAATATCTTTGTTGTCAAAGTACAGGTACTCATTTCCGGCCCAAAACTGTGTTTCTTTATCATACTTGTAAATCAGTTCATTACCTATTGTATACTGTGGCTTTACGTTATAAATGGCGTTGTCAAAGCGCCCGTTTTGAAATAATGCTACCTTAACGTTTTGCAACGGACTCTGAAAAAGTATGGCCTCACTTTTTATGGCAAAATCCATATTATGCTTTTCATCACGCACATTCATATCCCTCGCACGCTTAACCTGCAGAGGCACAGCTACCTGCTCTTCATATACAATGAAACGACGCGTGAAAACTACCTCACGGTCATCATTTAAAATTTTTAGAATGTAGTTGCCCGTTATTTTAAGGCTTGTAAATTTATTGGGTATAGACAGTTCGTAGCGGGAGTATATCTGTAATGTATTAAAAGAGTTATTGTACGTTTGAATGCGCTGATTATCAAATCCTTGTATGTAATCGTTAACCGATAGCTGGCTACTGGGTGTCCAGTCATAATTACAGTGTACTATGCTGTAATAATAGTTTGCCTCATTACCAAAAAGATCGTCGAACTGAAGCGTAAATGCCTCGCCCAGACGGAAGTAGGGGTAAACATTTTCGGTATTTTTTAAAAAGGAAACGGTTTTAATGTTGTAGGGTGGGGCTATTTCGTCCTGAACCTGGGCATTTAACAGTAATGATGTAAAAAATAAGGCTGTAAAGGCAATCCTGCAAAGGGCACTGATCATTTGCGTAAAGGTTTTAATCGTGAACGTAAAGATACTAATATTATTATAATTAACTGATTTGTCAAATCTTATCGGTACGGTATGATGTTGAAAGTGCAGGTAATAAAACTCCCGGCTGATCAGTTTATTAAATATTACACTTAATCTTTAAAGCAAACCGGAATAATTTCCCCTTTTGCCAGGCAGTAGCGCTCAACATCAGCCATGGGAATTCTTTTGGTATAATCTTCTTCCGAAACCCTGAAGCCTATGCTGCGAAGCTTGTCAAAATAGTCTCGCCCATACACCCGCACGTGGTCATACTGCCCAAAGATGCGCTGCCGCTCCTTAGGATCGGTAATGCTGTTATCTTCAAAAGTTGTTTCTCTCTTTAAGTCCTGTGGTATCTGCAGTATGGCCATACCTCCAGGCTTTAGCACGCGGTAGAGCTCCTGCATTGCTTTTGTATCATCAGGTATATGCTCCAGCACGTGATTGCACAATATAAGGTCGTACTCATTGTCTTTAAACGGCAGGTTGCATATATCGGCCTTAACATCGGCAAGGGGCGAGTAGAGGTCGGTAGTGGTATAATCCAGGTTAGCCTGCTTACGGAAACGCTTATAAAAAGCCTGTTCAGGCGCAAAGTGCAGTACTTTTTTAGGTGCGCTGAAAAAATCTGTTTCATTTTTAAGGTACAGCCAGAGCAGCCTGTGCCTTTCTAAAGAAAGAGTGCTGGGCGAAAGCACATTATTGCGTTGGTGCCCGTAGCCATACGGCAAAAAGTTTTTAAAGCTACGGCCATCAATAGGATCTGTATAGGTGCTACCTTTAAGGGCCAATGCCAGTACCGGGCGCGCCACATAGCTTAAGCGTATAAGCAGGGGGCGGGGTAGGGTGTTGAGTATTAGTTTAAAGAGTTTCTTCATGCTTTATATTACGATAGGTTCCCTCCGGAACTCATTCTCTTCATCACTAACAATCCCAAGTGCCTTATAAACATAAGCAAAGGTGCTCAGTAGTTCCGGCTTTCCGTTAATAAGTGCCACGTTATGCTCAAAGTGGGCGCTGGGCTTACCATCTCGGGTAACAATGGTCCAGCCGTCTTTAAGCTGGCGGATGTTCTTGGTGCCCATGTTGATCATGGGCTCAATAGCTACCACCAGGCCTTCTACAAACAGCTTTCCGCGGCCACGCTTGCCATAGTTAGGCATTTCCGGGCCTTCGTGCATTTTACGTCCCAGGCCATGGCCCACAAGCTCGCGCACCACGCCATAGCCAAAACCTTCTGTATAGCGCTGTATCGCGCTGCCCACGTCTTCTACACGGTTGCCGGCCTTAAATTCGCGAATACCAACATAGAGCGATTCTTTAGTAACGTCAAGCAGTTTTTTAGTCTCGGGGGCAACAGTGCCTATTTCAAATGTGTAGGCATGGTCGCCATAAAATTCATTTTTAAGCGCACCGCAGTCAACAGATACTATATCGCCCTCTTCAATAGGGCGGTTTGTGGGCAGGCCGTGCACAATCTGGTCATTAACACTGGTAAGCAGGGTGCTTGGGCAGCCATAAAGGCCTTTAAAGCCAGGCACTGCCCCATGGTCTCGTATAAACTCTTCGGCCAGGCGGTCAAGCTCAAGCGTGGTAACGCCCGGTTTTATCTCTGTGGCAATCATGCCCAGTGTCTTAGAAACTATCAGGGCGCTTTCGCGCATCAGCTCTATTTCCTCGCGTGTTTTCGGAATAATCATTTGCATCAAATTTTCAGGGCGTAAAAGTACAATTTTATCGCGGATTATTTTAATAGGCTATAAAACAACAAAAGCCGCCCTGGTCAGGACGGCTCTGTATAATATAATTGCCAGGATATATAATAGGCTAACAAGGTAAAATGCTCGAAAGTCTAACTGACTAAAGAGCTCCTGTTCATCACTTCCGGCTTTACAATACCCATCATATCAAGAATGGTAGGGGCAATATCGCCAAGCACTCCGTCTTTAACATGCTTAATATCATTATCTACAACAATAATAGGCACGGGGTTAGTGGTATGTGCGGTGTTGGGGCTACCATCGGGGTTTATCATGGTTTCGCAATTGCCGTGGTCTGCAATTACAATAGTACTGTAACCGTTCTCCAACGCAGCTTCAATAACTTCTTTAACACAGGCATCTACGGCTTCGCAGGCTTTAACAGCGGCCTCAAATACGCCGGTGTGGCCCACCATGTCGCCATTGGCAAAGTTAAGACACACAAAATCAACTTCCTGTTTTTTAAGCTCAGGCACCAGTGCGTCTTTCAGTTCAAAAGCGCTCATTTCCGGCTTAAGGTCATATGTGGCTACTTTAGGCGAATTGCGCAAGATGCGGGTTTCGCCCTCAAAAGGCTCTTCGCGCCCACCTGAAAAAAAGAATGTTACGTGCGGGTACTTCTCCGTTTCGGCAATGCGTATCTGTTTTTTGCCGGCCTTGCTCACCACCTCACCCAGTGTTTCGGTCAGGTTATCCTTGTCATACACTACGTGAATATCTTTAAAAGTATCATCGTAGTTAGTAAGCGTAACAAAATATAGCTTTAGTTTGTGCATATTTTGCTCATGTATATCAAACTGGCTAAGCACTTCGGTAAGCTCCCGGCCCCTGTCTGTACGGAAGTTAAAAAATATAACCACGTCATCCGGCTCTATCACGGCAATTGGGTTAGTGCCATCCTCGCTAATGGCTAACGGCATTATAAACTCGTCAGTAACGCCCTCAGCATAGCTTTGTGCTATGTTTTCTATGGCATTAGTTGTGGGTATTCCCAGGCCGTTAACAAGCAGGTCATAGGCCAATTTAACGCGTTCCCAGCGCTTATCGCGATCCATAGCATAATAACGCCCTATAACAGAGGCCAGTTTAGCCGGTGTGTCTTTTATAAAATTTTCCAGATCGGCAATATACTTTATGCCAGATTTTGGGTCAACATCGCGGCCGTCTGTAAAAGCATGTATGTATACTTTATCAAGGCCGGCCTCTGCAGTTGCCGTAACCAGGCCTTTTAAGTGTTCTATGTGCGAGTGTACACCGCCATCAGATACCAAACCCAGCAGGTGAACTTTTTTGTTGTTTTGCTTTGCATAATTAAAGGCATCAACCAGCGCGGGCTCTTTAGCTATCGATTTATCTTGTACCGCAAGGTTAATTTTAACAAGATCCTGGTATACAATACGGCCTGCGCCAAGGTTCATATGCCCTACCTCGCTATTGCCCATCTGCCCTTCAGGCAGGCCCACGTTAAGGCCGTCAGTGCGCAGTTGTGCGCTGGGGTATTGGGTATACAGGCTGTTAATAAACGGTACATTGGCATTGTCTATGGCAGATACTTTAGGATCGGGCGATTTTCCCCACCCATCCAGTATCATCAGGATAACTTTTTTGTTCATTTGTAGTAGTTTATGATTTTTTTGGCATGGTTTCTGCTTCATATATAGGCGAAACAAGCCATAAAATTACTATTTTTTGCGTTTGGTTGATACACCGCATGGGTTAAGTTTATTGCAGATTTTAATTTTTATATCTTAAAATTTGGATTTAGGGCAATAAGCCGCTTTTTAAACCCGTTCTATAAAGCATAAATGTAGCGAGAACGGCACAGCCTGTTACAAGGGGCCTGCCAAAATGAAAATGTTAAATATTTGATTTTAACACAGTTGCTTTTGGAAATTAAGTTTTCTTTAACGTATTTAGCAACCGGTTAAAAACACACAACTAAATTTTTACAATGGTTTACAACTTTTTTACGTCGGTTATCTTTTTGTTCTTTTCTTTTAACGTAACAACAACTAAAACTGAAAAAGCGCCTGTAACTGCAGCGGCAGCCACTGCGCTTACCGAAACGGAAACTGTTTACAACAGTATTAAATCTAACTCTGTCTCTATGCCCGGCATGGAGTGCTTTACAAAGGCTTTAAACGGCTTTAACCGCTTAAAGGCTGAAGGGAAAATTAAAAAAGACATTTTAATTGTAATTGATTTCACTAAGTCATCTAACAGCAAAAGGCTGTGGATTATTGATATGGCTACCCAACGGGTAGTATATAACACGCTTGTGGCGCACGGCCGCAACAGCGGAGATGAGTTTGCCAATGCCTTTAGTAATGATAACTGCTCTAACAAAAGCAGCCTGGGCTTTTATGCCACCGGCGAAATTTATAACGGCAAGCACGGCCAGTCTTTAAGGCTGGATGGCCTGGAGCAGGGAGTTAATAACAATGCCCGCAGCAGGGGTGTGGTTATGCACGCGGCAGATTATGTTAGCGAAAGCTTTATAAAAATGCACCACAGACTGGGCCGCAGCCAGGGTTGCCCTGCACTGCCTGGCAATTTAACTAAAGAGGTTATAAGCCTTGTAAAAGACAAAGCATGCCTTTTTATCTATCACCCTACAAAGAGCTACAGATCAGCTTTTGCCTCTTAATTTAGTATATAAAACCTTATCAAGGTTGTAGATATCTGGGCGAAACTGAAGCCCGTCTTTATCCATCCATGCCGTCCAGTACAACTGGTGCACATGGATGGGTTTTTTTATGCCTATGCTTTGCGTTTCATTGCTGGCTACCATTTCCTGTACTTTCTCGGTTGTCCAGCCGGCTTTTTCCTGGTCTAAAATATAGCCCGCCAGCTTAAATGGGTCCTGAACCCGCACGCAGCCGGAGCTAAGGGCTCGGTAGCCTTTGCTAAAATATTCACGGTGGTTGGTGTCGTGCAGGTAAACATAAAAGCCATTCTGGAAATTGAACTTTATGCGCCCCAGCGAGTTATGGTCTCCCGCAGACTGTACATATACGTAGTGGTCTGCCTGTTCGGGGTTCCATGCTGCCGCACTTATCTCTTCGCCTTTGTAGAGTATTTTCATATTCAGGTGTGCAAAGTGGGCGGTATCTTTAATAGCCGCAGGTACCAGGTCTTTTTCAAGATAGGTAGGCGGCACCGTCCAGGTGGGGTTTATAACAAGGTTATTTATAACCGAATGCAGTATGGGGCTTCGCCTGTCTGGCTTGCCTACAATAACTTTATACGTTTGCAATGTATCGGTACCATTTTCTACAATAGAAAGTGTGTATGTGGGTATGTTGACTACAATTGCCCTCTCGCCAAACTCATACGGAAACCACCTCCAGCGCTCCAGGTTGGCAATTACCTGCTCCCTGCGCTGTTCTTTTGTAAAGTTAAGTGCCTGCATGGTACTGCTGTTTACAACACCATCAGGATAAATGCCATGCCGTGCCTGAAATTTTTTAACCGCTGACCGGGTTGGCTTATCAAAAGCGTTGCCTGCCCCATTTTCCTTGGCAAGGTCGCCCCAATAGGCCAGCCGTTGTTTTACAAGCCCTACGGCAGCTGTGGAATCGTTCAGGGTAATGTTTTTATCAAAAGTTATTGTTGCCATTGCCTTATCATCTGGCAGGGCATTGAGGTAGCTCAGGCTGTTGCGCAATGCCGAATAAGTAGCGTGATGCGGACGGCAACGGGCAACTATGTTTTTTATGTTATGGTTTAGGCAGGCTTCGGCAAGAATCTTACCCGAATCAAATTTTTTAGGGGCCAGCGCCCAATCATGATACACACCCGATGGCTTAAGCTTGCCTTTAAAAAGATGTGTGCTTAGAGCACTAAACGATTGTGTAAGCATAAGGTCATAACGCATACACTCTTCTTCGGTAATCGTTTTAAGGCCTTCAAATTCCTTTAAAAATGTAAGGTTGTAGTCTTCGGGCATCAGGCCATCACTACCCGCATCTGCTACAGCAGCAATAATGGCATTACGGTCGGCATCCTTAGTCCATACCGTACGGTTATTATGCAGGGCATAAAACTGCTGTATGGTTTTAGGTTGTTTAGCCAGGAGGTCTTTGCTTATGGGGAGTGCAATAGTTTTAAGGTAGGCAGTTTGTGCCGGCTGGGATGCGCCTTTTTCGTTACTTCCGGCTGCATTTTTGCAGGATATGGCAATAAGCAGCAGCAATGCCATTGTGGTAGCTTTAATCATCTTTGTTTGTTTTACAGGTTAACAAAATGGCCAATGGCTATCCACAACTAATCCGGACTAAGGCAAAATTTCGCTCCGCGAGCAACGACAGGTAATTGCCGGATGTGTGGCGAGCCACTCAAATTATACATTAAAGGTACAAACAATTACAACATGCTTTGCGTAACAAATGGTAATATTAATATAATTATTTAAAAGATTTACAGGGGCTTATGCATAACATAATGTATGCCTATGTCACCTATAGAAAAGGCGACGCCTGTAATATCGTAGCCCATTTTTCTGTAAAAGCCCAACGCAATTTCGCGGGCGTTAAACCACATACGCTTTCCGCCATGGCTACGTGCGTGTTCTTCGGCGGCCAGTACCAATCGTTCTCCAAGTCCTTTTTTTTGATACCCCGGCAAAACCGCCATACCCCGCAACTGGTACTGCTTCTCTTCGGTAAAAAAGGCATGTGTGGCCTCAAAAATTGACACTACGCCTAAAATGGTGTTATCTTCAAAGATGCCAAAATGTACTGTAGTGGGCAGTGTGTCGCCATCAAAAATGCAGGTTTCTACAGGTTTCCCCGGCCTTAGTACAGGATGGCGCACTGCAAAGGTCTCGGTAGCCGATATGGTTTTAATGGTATACATAACCGTAAGTGTAAGGATAACAAATTAATAATAAATATTTTAAAACCGCGCTTTTTACAAGATTAACTTTTTTTAGAAAAAAGCTTGCACGGCGGTAAAAATATTAGTTATATTTGCACCCACATAAGCGGAAGTAGCTCAGTTGGTAGAGCTCCAGCCTTCCAAGCTGGTTGTCGCGAGTTCGAGCCTCGTCTTCCGCTCAAAAGCCTTAAACAATAGTTTAGGGCTTTTTTTATGTATAATTAAACTGCATAAAAAAAGCTCCCGTTGTTGCGGGAGCTTTTTTTTCTCATAATTTATTTTTTACTCTTCTTCAAATTCCTGTACATCGCCAGACGCCGCTTTACGTACGTTTATGGCATTGCCCTGGGCATCTACCACAAACGCTACAAATTCAATATTAGCAGCATTGGTTATATTGCCCGCTACGGCAACATTAAATGTTTTTGTAAAGGTATTGCCCACTGCAGTTTCTGTTGCCGCTATACCTTCTCCTAAAAGTGGTGTAAGCAACTGGCGCAGCACATGGTTGTGGTGGTAGTCTTCTATAACATCTACACCATCGTAATAATCAGTATAGTTATGCTGCTCATATAAAAGGCCATTTTCAAGCACATATACTACAAGTTTAAGGCCCGTAAAATCGTTGCTGAACTTAACCTTAACATCAAGCGCTATATTTCCGTTGCTTACAACCGGCTTTAGGGCAAGGCCCAGCCCCGGGTTAGCACCCTGTGTTAAAGATACTGCCTGTGCAAGGTTATCGGGCTCCGGAAACGTCCACTGTGTCATGCGGTTCAGCATGCCTTTAGGATAGCCTGGTACATCTATAAGGTTTTCAAGCTCGCTGGTATCATAATTATAGGGGTCATACACAGAGCTGTTTACATTACTGCTGGGCCTGTGTATGGCTACCGGAACAAAATTTTCGGTTTGTGTATGCAGCTGCTCTATACCCCAGGCTACACGAGGGCAGTAGCCACACCATGTGCCGGTATAATCTTCCACTAAAAGCCGCTTTGTAAATGTAGTCTCGCTTCCGTCATGAAACCTTACTATCAGCGGTGCACTTGTTTCTCCTAAATATAGGGCTGTTACTGTATAATTGCCCACTATGTCAGTAGTGTAAACATTTCCATTTATCAGGTTTCCGTTTACATAGAATTCAGAGTTAGCACTAAGGTCAGTATTATTATTGTCTTTTGCTGTAAATGTAATGGTTTCACCTACTGCCCTTGCAGACCTGTCAGCAGTAAGAATCACGCCGTTTGCAGATGGCAGTACGGTATAATTGCTTTCGCACCCTGTTAATGCCATTACAGCAATAAAAAATAATGTAAAAAACTTTTTCATTTTATGTATGTATTACAGTAGACTTTAAACTTAAAGTGCTGTAAAATAGTATGTGCCTGGTTAATTTTTAACAATCCTTACTTTTGATGTGCGGTTGTCCTTTGTTGTAAATGAAGCAATATAAACAGCTGAACTAAGTGACGAAACATCTACAGTTTGAGAGCCTGATGTTATAGCTGCCCTTTTTACAAGCTGGCCGTTTATGTTGTATAGTTCCATAACCGCAGTATCATTAGAGGTCACATCGAGCATATTTTTAGCAACCGTACTGCCCAGTGTAATGCCAATATTTTTTAATGCAGTAAAATCATCTGCAGAGGCTGTAGGGCTGTATTTGTAGTTAAAGGTTACCAATGTTTCAAGAAGTTCTCCGGTATTTGTAACTTTTAAAAACGAAAGGTTGTAAATTACATCCTGGCCTTCAATAGTGCCCGGATTTGAATTTAAGAATTTATCGCCTGACGGATTTGTTTCACCCGGTTCGATTGCTCCATTTGTTAAATAAAATCCTGTAGGTACCACATCATCCTGGTCAATATCAAAATAACACTGTTCGCCAAAGCAAAACTGAACGTCAGAACCATCTGCATTTGTAATCGAATTTACCTTAAGCTGTATGTAAACAGATTCGTCGGTATCATTTATAACCTGTAGGTGAAGCGCAGCTTCCTGTGCGGTTAAGGTATTAAAAGTAAATGTTTGGCCTTCTGTTATTTCCTGGTCATTACCGGTTATGCTTAATTGCGCCTGTGCTAGGCCTGCAAATAATAAAGCTGCAGATAGAATAATTTTTTTCATGATAGTAGTAGTGTAATAATTATGCAGTTTAATTAAAAAGCTACCGGAGACAGTAGTGCCGTGTCCGGTAGCATTTATAGTAATTTATTAAGATGTTGTTATTTTATAATAACTTTTTCGTTTTTCTGGAACGTTTCTCCTTTAACCTGTGCAAGGTACATACCTTTTTGAAGGCCGCTCAGGTTGATGCTTGATCCATTAGTTAAAGCAGCCGCTGTGTAAACCACTTTTCCTGTAAGGTCAACAACAGTTACATCAACAGTTTCTGTAGTGCTAAAGTTAAGCACACCGGTTGTAGGGTTTGGATACATTGCAAACTTAGCAGCGTCAAACTGTGCGTTGCCCAGGGTGCCGTTTGTTTTAAATACAGCCTGTGTAGTAATACCGCTACCTATGTTGCCATCATTTTCATAAAGGGTCTGGCCGCCAGATGTTATTAGGATACCGTGCTGCGTAGTTCCCCATGTCCAGCCATCACCGTAATCGTCTATAAGCTGTACAGCATAACAGTCAGATCCTTCAGGCAGTGTAATTTGGTGTACTTTTGTAGTGTTTTTGTTAGTTGCAGCTGCTGAATAGTTTTGAACGGCAACTGTTGTACCGGCGCTGTTTATAATTTTCCAGCCTATTTCGCCCGGATAAGCATCTGTATATACTGTAACGGTAATATTGTTGTAAGAATCTACAGAAGCTTCGGTGTCAAATACAATATCATCTACCATATTTATACCGGCCGCATCGGGTGTTCCACCGTTAATGCTGGTTACTTCTACGCTGTAGTCTTCGCCGCCATCACCATAATCTGCAGAGTCAAAAGAAACAGTGCCTGTTCCAAAAGTAGCCAGGTTGCCGGTGTAATCTTTTGTACCTACTACAGTGCTTCCATTTTTAAGCTGAAGTGTAGCACTTGTAATGTTAGATCCACTATAGTTTTTAAAGCTGGCATTGTAGGTGCCTGATTGCTCACAAAACCTTGCATCATTTGCAGCCAGGTTAACACGGTTAACAGGTCCTGTTAATGCGCCACAGTTATTATTTACGCTTGTTTTTATCTGGGCTGCGCTTGGCTGGCCTATTTCTGTTACAAGGCCGTCAGGGCATATCCTGAATATGGTTGGGAATGCTTCAATTTGATAAGCGTTTGCTATATCACCATTGGTATCATCAATAATTGGATATGGTGAACCAATTGTCCAGTCGCCTTGCGTAGTGCCATAGTCGCCTGGAGGGTTTGTGCCATAAATAGACTGTACAGATGTGCGCCAGTCACCCTCTATAAACAGTACCACAACTTCGTCAGAACCTTCCGGCCCATATACGTTATAAACATCCTCAAGGGCGCCTGTGTGGTGGTAGTTCCAGCATGGGCCACACCATGTAGCTGATATGTCAATAATTACTGTTTTACCCAATGCAAGGTATTCAGATAACGTGTGCGAAACGCCGTTAATGTCTGTGGCTGTAAAATCGGGCGCCACGCTGCCGTTTGCAAGTTGCGCCTGTGCAGTAAATCCTGCAAAAGCAAAACATGCGCTAAGTAGTAATTTTTTCATTAATTAAAGTTTTAATGTTAGTTATGTTTTTTTTATAATAGTCCCGAAAATTATGTAAAAAAAATGTTATCTAAAACATTTCAACAGAAAATGTTGCATAAAATTTTTATTAGTAGAAAATTCTCAATAAAAGTGTTTTAAAAATATGTTTTTAACCCTAAAATGGTGATTTTTATAATTCTACAAATTCCATAGGATTATTATTTTGCACAATTATTGCTTATCTATTTTAAAATTTTTTTAATATTGCCGTGCAGTTATATTTACTTAAAAAAAACTTAAAATGAAGAAGCTCTTAATGCTGTTTTTACTCGTTTCGGCTTTTGCCAGTGCGCAAAAAGAAATGCCGGCGGTATCGCTCAAATCCGAAAACAACAAGTCTTACAATGTAAAGACAGATTTTGCCGAGGAGAACAAGCTGTATGTATTCTCCTTTTGGGCAACCTGGTGTGTGCCCTGCATACAGGAGCTTGACGCCATAAATCAAAATTATGAAACCTGGAGTAAAGAGCTTAATATGGAAGTTATTGCTATAAGCGTAGACGATAGCCGCACCCAAAAGCGTGTTAAGCCATTGCTTAATGGTAAAAAGTGGCCTTACACGGTACTTTTAGATATGAACCAGGACCTGAAAAGAGCCCTTGGTATAGCTAATGTGCCTTACACCATTGTTGTAAAAAATAAAAAAGTGGTTTACATACACAACGGTTACAGCCAGGGCGCCGAAACTGAGCTGTACAACCAACTGAAGACGCTGTAAATCAACAATGAAGAAACTATTTATATGGCTGTTGCCTTTAGGGTTTGCCCCGGCATTTGCCCAGGAAGCAGACAGCCTGCAGGAAAAAAAAGATTACGGGCGCGTATATGGAGGCTTTGAAAGCAACTCCGCATGGTATATAAATGATAAGGGAACCGGTGTAAACCAGGATGATACCCCTATTAACGGTAAGCCTATACGCTCTAACAACTACCTTTTAGTAAATTACCAGATTGGTGGGTTTACGGCAGGGGTGCAGGTGGAAGCCTACGAACCTAATGCGCTGCTTAACTACAATCCGGGCTTTACCGGCACTAATGTAGGTACGTGGTATGCGAGCTATAAAACCGCGAAATTTGAATTTACCGCGGGTTACTTCTATGAGCAGTTTGGCAGCGGTATGCTGTTGCGTGCGTGGGAAGACCGCGCGCTGGGTATAAATACTGCCCTTCGAGGCGGACGAATTATATATCGACCCACCGATAACACCAGGTTAACAGCACTTTATGGCCGCCAGCGTAGTGGCTTTAATGTGGCCGAAGGCGATATTTATGGTTTTGATAGTGAGTTTACACTAAACAAGCTGCTTAAATTTGAAACTACCGACCTTACTTTTGGCGCCAGTTACGTGGGCCGTTATCAAAAGCTACCCGATGGCATTACCGCTTTTGATGCCCTCACCAATGCTGTAAGTGGCAGGTTAAACCTGATACATGGCGCATTTTACGCCTCAGGTGAATACAGCTATAAGTCTGAAGATGGGGTGCTTAACACACAAAACAAGCTTACAAACACTTTTGTAAAGCCAGGCAATGCCATACAGCTTAACGCCGGTTTTAGCAAAGAAGGCCTGGGTATTGATGCCACGTTGCGCCGTACAGAAAACTTTAAATTTCTGAGCGAGAGGGAGCCAACCTACGTAGATGCTACTTCGTCGAGCCTTAACTTTAATGACAAGGTGTTGAATTTTACCCCGGCCCTTACTAAGCAGCACCACAGTAACTTAGCTAATATTTATGTGTACCAGGCACAAACCAAGGTAGACTACCTGGGCAACCTGATCATGAAGGCCGGCGAAACCGGGGGGCAAATTGATGTCTATTATGATTTTGCCAAAGAAACTCCTTTCGGTGGTAAATACGGTACCAAGCTGGCATTCAATGCTTCAAGCTGGTATAACCTTCCGGGAGACTACCGCCTCAACCCGCCTGATTACAGCACCAATATTTTTGGAGTAGGCGAAAAATACTTCTCAGATTACAACCTTGAGGTGCGTAAACAACTGTCAGAAACCTGGCACACAGCCTTTTACTATATCAGGCAGTACTACAATAAAGAATGGCAGGAGGGTGGCGACAAGGTTAATACCAACATCCTTACCGGTGAGGCTACATACAACTTTGCCGAGAACAAATCCATCAGGATAGAAGGCGAGCACATGTGGGCCGATGCCGATAAAAAGAACTGGGCGGGTGCCACAATTGAGCTTAACCTTAACGATAAATATTCGCTATATGTCTGGGATATATATAATTACGGTAACGATGACGAGACAAAGCAAATACATTACTACAACTTTGGCGGTGCATACCGCATAGGTGCTACCCGGGTTGCAGCTAACTTTGGCCGCCAGCGCGGAGGCTTGGTATGTGTAGGCGGTGTTTGCCGTTTTGTGCCCGAGAGCACAGGACTATCCTTGAGTATCAGTACAGCATTTTAAGTTTTTTAACCCAAGCTTAACCATGTGAAAGGCCTCCGCATTGCGGGGGCTTTTTTGTAGGATAAATATTATGTAACATCTGCTAATTTTTCACTTTCGGAGTTTGAAATTGGACGTTTGAATCGTTCTTTTTTTATTGTTTTCCATCCCTTGATGGCTTAACCTGTTTTTGCTGTAATGCAAGAAAATACTTACTCTGATGTGCTTAATTTTTCACTTTCGGAGTTCGATATCCGGTTTTTAAGCCATAAACGTTTTTAAGTTCAAAAAGGCTTAAATTTACTTTCGGAAAAAATAAGGATTCAAAATTGAATGAAGTTTCAAATTACATTTTTTAACTCCAACCTACAACCGAAACTACAAACAACAACCTTAACCAAAAATTTCTACTTTTGCCTTAAAACACTACCCATGCATTTTATATCAGAAGAACTGGAAGAGTATGCTGCCCTCCACAGTCAGGAGGAACCACAACTTCTTGCGGCCCTTAACCGCGAAACCCACCAGAAGATACTGCAGCCGCGAATGCTTAGCGGGCATTTTCAGGGGCGGGTGCTCAGCATGCTGTCTAAGCTTGTTAACCCTGCGCATGTGCTCGAAATAGGTACTTATACCGGTTATGCCACACTATGCCTTGCAGAGGGCCTCAAAACGCACGGTACGATTGATACTGTTGATAACAATGAAGAGCTGTTTGATTTCCAGCGGAAGTATTTTGACCAAAGCCCTTATGCCCGCCAGATAACCCAGCACCTGGGTCACGCGCTGGACATTATACCCAACCTGGGTAAAAGGTTCGACCTGGTATTTATTGATGCTGATAAAGAGAATTACCCCAATTACTGGAACATGGTGGTGCCCCTTGTAAATAGCGGTGGCATTATACTGAGTGATAACGTATTGTGGAGCGGCAAGGTGCTGGAACCCGTTAAGGAAAACGACCGCAGCACTAAAGTTCTTTTAGAGTATAATAAATTAACCAATACCGACCCCCGCGTAGAAACGGTATTGCTACCCATTCGTGACGGGCTCACTGTTAGTAGGGTTATCTAAGCGCTCTTTAGCCTCAGGAAAAAACCTGTTGCGCAGGTAAATGTATAGCTTTAGCACAAGCCAGGCCGTAAACAGGCCAAAGCAGTAGCCCATAAGTATATCACCGGGATAATGCAGCCCAAGATAGATGCGGCTGTACGCAAATATAAGCGGCCATAAAAAGAACCAGCCCATGTATTTTATGTACGGGTGCAGTACTTTGTATAAAAAGAAGGCCGAAGCCATAGAGCTCGAGGCATGCCCGCTTATAAAGCTAAAAGAGTTGCGGTGCTGTACTGCCCTTATTAAGCCGGCAATCTCGCTGTTATTGCCCGGCCGCAGCCGCTGAAAGTAGTATTTAAAAAAGTTGGTGCTCTGGTCAGTAAATGTTACCAGTATAATAATCATGCAAATAACCAGCACAGCATGGCGCCATCCCAGCCTTTTAAAAGTAAGGTAAAAAATCAGGGCAAACACCGGTATCCAGCTGGTTGCCCTGGTTATAAGTTCCCAAAAAGGGTCAAAAGTATCAGATCCAAGGCTGTTTAGCCATACAAATACATCCCGGTCAAGTTCAAGCAATCGCTGCAGCATGCTACTTTATGCGTTTTATAGGGCCCGAAAGGTCTTCAAGATTAACATCTTTCTCTAAATCCTGCTTCATCTTATTTACCTCATCGGCAATGCCTTTGGTTACATCGTCATCCTGGCCTATCTCGGTAAAGCTTTTTTTAATGCCGTCTATGTCGGCGCTTTTATGTATCTCGCTCTTAATGTCGCTGGTTGCATTTTTAAGCTGCTGCATGCCCTTGCCCAGTGCACGGGCTATCTCAGGTATTTTATCACTGCCAAAAAGCATCAGCACCACTATGATGATAAAAAAGAACTCACCGCCTCCTATTCCAAACATAACTTTAATATTTAATACACAAATGTACGTAAAGTTGGCATGGTCAGGATGGCTTAAAACATAATTTTAATTACTCTTTAACCATTTTCAGGGTTGTAACGCCGCTTCCCGCAGTAACGGTTGCATAATAAATGCCCGCGCTAAGGTGGCTTACTGAGATATCATTGGCCGTAGCTGATTGCAGTACTGTTCGTCCAGCGGCATCAATAATAGTTACAGCTCTTATTTCGGCATCTCCTGCAAAATGCAGTACATCTTTAACCGGGTTTGGTGCAAAAGATAAATTCAGGCTATTTTTAACTTCGTGTGTTCCCATGGTTACACGGTAAGATTCCAGTGTGCTTTGCGTCTCGTTAATAGACAGTGCAGGTACGCTAATGGTAATGCTTGTACTCCTGAACAATGGGCCAGATTCCATCGTGCTATTATAATAGTTGTAAATGGTTTGTGTAAGTGTGCCTACAGGTATACTATTGTAAAGAAGTATAAGGTCCTGAGTGATTTTAAGTCGGGTCACTGGAGTATTATTTCCAAAGGACCCAATGTTTGTGGTCAGTGTACCATAAGCGTCCACTGTGCTGGTTATTGTGCCGGTAAAAGTGCCCTCCGTGCCATTTGCCCAAAAACTTCCGGCAACAGCATCGGCATTGGTAAAACCGTAAGCTAAAGGGAAATTACCAATGAAACCGTTGTTAGTGCTGTAGTTTAAGGATATGGCAGATGTTTCTGCGCCAGTTATAGATGTTTCTCCTGTTGCATCCACAGCAAGGTAATATGAGATGTCTCCGTCTGTAACGCTTGTAAAAGTTTTGGCTTTGTGGGTAGTACCCGGGTAAGTTATGGCATCGGCAGTATTGACAAACGAAACGATTGTCCCGTTTTCTCCAACTTCTACAAGGTCATTAAAATCCCAGGCTACATTAGCGCCCGCGTTAGCCTGATTAGGCTCTGACTCCGATGTTACAAGCGAATACATTTCAAACGAATCTCCCGCATTTGCATTGCTATAAAAATTGTCGATGGCGGTTTGGGCAAAGCCAGCAATACATTGCAATAAAGCTGCTGAAAATAATATTTTTTTCATGACGAGAAGATTTAAGTGATTTTGATTAGGCTAGTCTTTAACCATTTTCAGGGTTGTAAAGCCGCTTCCCGCAGTAACGGTTGCATAATAAATGCCCGCGCTAAGGTGGCTTACTGAGATATCATTGGCTGTGGCCGATTGCAGTACAATCCTTCCGGCAGCATCAGTAAGGATTACATTGCTTACTTCGGCATTACCTGCAAAATGCAGCATGTCTTTAACCGGGTTAGGGGCTATAGACAGACTGGCTACAGGTGTTAAGCCTACGGTGCCCATAGATGTTGCTTCGTAAGACTCCAGGCTGTTTTGTGTCTGGTTGATAGACAATACAGGTACATTAATAGTAGTGCTTATGCTCCTGAATAGCGGGCCACTGCCCAGTACAGTGCTGTTATAGTAGCTATATATGGTTTGGGTAAGCGTGCCTACCGGTATGCCGTTGTATATCAGTGTAAGGTTCTGAACAGTTTTAAGCCGTGTTACAGCCGTGTTATTTGCATAGCCTTCATTTACAGTCAGCGTGCCATAAGCATCAACGGTGCTTACAGCGGTGCCTGTAAAGGTTCCTGCTGTGCCATTAGCATCAAAAGTGCCTGCAACATCATCTGTATTGGTAAAGCCATACGTAAGGGGGAAATTGCCTAAAAATCCGTTGTTTGTGCTGTAGTTCAGTGTAACAGCCGATGTCTCTGCACCGGTTATAGCCGTGCCGCCTATATCGTTAACGGCAATGTAATAATACGTGGTATTTCCGCCCTGTGTAACCGTTTTTACCGTGTGCGTAGACCCCGGGTAGTCTGCAATATCGGCAGCTGTGGCCGGCAAAACAGAGGTAGCTGTTGTTGTAACCTGTACAAGGTCGTTAAAATTCCAGGCCACATTAGCGCCGGCAGTTGCCTGGTCAGGGCCTGAGGCCGATGTTACCAAGGCATAATTATCTTCAGAGTCTCCTGTAAGGTTATAAAAACTGCTAATGGCCTCCTGTGCAAATGTTGATATCGATAATAAAAGTGTAAAAGAAAGTAATGATTTTTTCATAATAGTTGGTTTTTCACAAAACTACGAAATTACCACATTGCTTTTTACGAAAAATAAGATTGTAAAATTAGGAATTTGTCAATTAGGGCTTTCGGCGCGGATTCTTATGCGTGTTAAAAACTGAGAAAACTATTATTTTATCGCCGTCAAATTCATAAATAATTACAAATGGAAATTTTGGAGCTACAAATTCCCGGAAAGGCTTTCTTTTAAATTGAAAATGCTCCGGATAAGCACGTATGGTATGAAAGCAGGTGTCGAGTTCATCTAAAAAGCGTTCTCCTAATCCTGATTGTTGTTCTTCATAGTAAAGATATGCATCTGTAACTTCATGATCAATAGCCCTGCTAAAAATGATATCATACATTCTTAGAGGCTTTTTGCGCATTTGCTTTTATCTCATCCCAAGTATATTCGCCACCTTCACCTTTAGTATATTCTTCCCTTCGTTCGTTAAGCATAGTATAAAATGCCTCGTTACGAAAATCGTCCTGCACATTTCCTGATTCTTCCTCAAAAATAGCCTTTATCTTTTCTATAACCGACTCACTCTGGGTGTGCAGTAGCCTTTCTATCAACTCTAATTTCGAAAGTTCTAAGTTCATATTCCCAATCATTTATATATCAAATATAGCAAAAATTGCTTCATCAAATCATGCTATATCAAACAATAAAAATTGCTGCATTTATTGTTTCTTCTCCTCAAACTGGTCAAATTTGCTTTTTACAGCAGCTTTAGGCCACACATTATTACTCACATCCACATCCGCGGTTTGCAGTTTGGGGTCGAGCGTAATTTTAGTCACGCGCTTATCGGTGGCAAATACGCGTATGGCGCTCTGGTTATTTTTACGCCATATCTGTACCGGGAAGGTTTGCGTCTCGGTAGTACCGTCAGCAAACGTCAGCTCTGCAATGATGGGCATAAACATGCCACCCGGCTTATCAAACGTTACCTCATAAAAATATTTGGGCTGCTTTAAGGCGGCGCGCTCCTGCGGGGTAAATTTCTCGGCAAGATAGTCGTTAAGAAGCTCCACTTCCTTGGTGTCCAGCGGTTTTTCTACCGCTTTGTTAGCATCAGGGCCGTAGGCTGTCAGGTACACAAACGGACCTTCTTCCTGCCCAAAGCGCCCCTTTTTAATCGTGGCGCCCTTAGCCGCTTCAGGCTCGGTTTCGGTAACGTAATATTGCTTCACCTCAACAATGCCCATGTCTACATAATCGGTACTGTAAAACCAGCCGCGCCAAAACCAGTCAAGGTCTACCGCGCTGGCATCTTCCATGGTCCGGAAGAAATCCTCCGGCGTGGGATGCTTAAACTTCCAGCGGGTGGCATAGGTTTTAAAGGCGTGGTCAAACAGGTCATGGCCCATAATAACTTCGCGCAAAATATTAAGCCCTGTAGCGGGCTTGCCATAAGCATTGCTGCCAAACTGGTGTATGGCCTCACTATTGGTCATTATTGGCTCCAGGAACTTCTGGTCGCCGCTCATGTAAGGCACAATCTTATCGGCCGGGCCGCGGCGCGAAGGGTAGTCGGCCATAAATTCTTTCTCAGTCAGGTACTGTAAAAAGGTATTAAGCCCCTCATCCATCCACGTCCATTGCCTTTCGTCAGAATTGACAATCATCGGGAAGAAATTATGCCCCACCTCATGAATGATAACGCTCATCATGCCATACTTAAGGCCATCGGGCGTGTAGCCTTTTTCGTCCGGCCTGCCATAGTTCCAGCAAATCATGGGGTACTCCATGCCCTGGTCTGCCGCCGAAACCGAAATGGCTTTGGGGTAGGGGTAGTCAAACGTATATTTCGAATACGTTTTTAGCGTATGCGCCACCAGCTTTGTAGAATATTCGCCCCACAGCGGGTTGGCCTCGGGCGGGTATAGCGAAATGGCCATTGATGTCTTGGTAGATAATTGTACCGCCATGGCATCATAAATAAACTTCCGTGATGATGAAAAGCCAAAATCACGCACATTAGTCGCCTTGAATTTCCAGGTCTTTTTCTTGTCAGAGAAGCCCTTAGAGGCTGCTTCGGCTTCTGCCTGGGTAACCACTACCACGGGCTTGTCAAAGGTTTTTGTAGCCAGCTCCCAGCGCTGCAATTGCTCTTTTGTGAGCACGTCTTTACGGTTTTGCAGCTCGCCGGTACCGTCCAGTATATGGTCAGCCGGGGTGGTGATGTTCACCTCAAAATTACCGAACGGCAGTGCAAACTCGCCACTGCCCCAAAATTGCATGTTCTGCCAGCCCTCAACATCGTTATACACCGCCATACGCGGGTAAAATTGCGCGATGACGTACAGGTTGTTGTTGTCTTTTTCAAAATGCTCGTAGCCGCTGCGGCCACCTATTACCTGGTAGTTGTTGATGTTATACCACCACTTAATGCTGAACGATACCTTTTCCCCGTGTTTAAGCGGTGTGGGCAGGTCAATGCGCATCATGGTCTGGTTCACGGTATATTTCATAGGCTTACCCTTGGCATCTTTTACATATTCCAGCTTAAAGCCGCCGTCAAAACCGGCCTCCATAAAGCGCTGCGAAAAACCGGCAGCCTTAAACGCCGGATCCATTTTCTGGCTGTCCTCTAACTTAGACGGACTGTTAGCTGCGTTCTGGTTTTGGTCCAGCTGCACCCACAGGTAGTCTAAATTATCGGGCGAATTATTAGTATAGGTAATGGTTTCGGTGCCATACAGGCGTGTGTTTTTATCGTCGAGCTCAATGTCCATCTTGTAGTCCGCCTGCTGTTGGTAGTAGGCAGGGCCGGGCGCGCCACTCGCGGTGCGGAACATATTGGGCGTAGCCATCAGGTCATACATCTGGCTGAACTTATTATTATCAGTATGGCCGGGTTCGCGCTTTACAGGAATATCCTGGGCGGTAACGGCAGCGGTGGTTGCCAAAAGTGACAGGTACAGGGCTTTCTTCATAACGTTTAAAAATCAGTGGTGCCGCCGGGGCTACCGTTAGTAAGCATGAGGCTTTTCTTTTCGCCGTTAACTTTAGTGTGAATTATATTTTGCTGCTCAGGGTAGGCCTCAAACAACACGGTATTGCTTATTTGTATCGATTTTACCGCCGTTTCTGCCGGCACGGTGTAATAGCATATCAGTATATCGTCCTCGGTTTCGCGGCCTAAAAACGTAATGGTTTTAGCGCTGCCGTTAAGCTTAATGCTTATTTTTTCGAGCAGGTATTGTTTGATGTACCCCTCGGCCCCGGCAACTTCCTTATCCGAGCACAGGTACAGCTTCTTGCCATATTTTTTGCCCAGGGCAGCATCAAGGTCATCTATAAAAATGCGCGACGTCATTTGCACCACCTTCTTGCCCGGCACATACTCCAGCTGAAACACCGCCACATAATATTTGTGCACCGCCGCCGATGTCAGCGTAACGGCAAGGGTTATAAGCAGGATGTATCGGGTTAGGGTTTTCATTTGGGCTAAAATAAGGAAATGTTTTAAAGAAATTTATGCGCTTCCAAAGAATATAATTAACAATTTGGTATATTTGTTATGTGAACATAATCGATTATATAGAGTTTGCAGGAACAATTCTTGGCATTTATTCATTTATGAAAGATGGCACTCATTTGGGTTTCTATATAAAAAAAGTCAATTTTTAAGGGGTTCTAATCCTAGTAAGATTACAATATTTTGATTTAAAGGGCTATTAATTAGTGTGTTAAAATTTTACGTACTATGCAATTCCGTAATAATTCCGTAATTAAATGTAGGTTAAAGCTTATAAAACAGCATACATGGTCCAAGATTCGAATCTAATATCCGACCATTCTTCGATGTATGTTCGTACATTATCTAATAAGGTTTCTTCTGATTTATTATATAGGAGCTTAGTTGTTCTACAGCTACTTGTAATATTAGCTTCGTAGAGGTTATCTTCTACTTTTTCAAAGTAACAATAAAAGCTGTCGTTACTTTTTGTTTGAAATATTTTTTTACGTCGAGTATTAAGTTCAAATTTATCGGAAGGCCAAACGTATGTTTGTAACACGATAAATGGATCAATGATGTTAGATTCTTGACATGCATCAACCAAGTCAACTGTTTTATCGTTACGTGTATAAAGAATGTTATACAAGCTTTCTGAATCAGGTTCTCCACCTACTATAGGCTCAGAAGACTTTTTATAATAAATAAGTCTATGTTGCCAATTGGACAAAAGTGATTGATAATACTGAATAAGGATTTGTACTTGAGTACGAGTATACATAATGGTAGATTTTTTTTTTCAAAGATAGGTGAAAAATTACAACTATAGATTTTTTCTATAGTTATTTACTTTAACCCCGACTTTATCCTTGTTTTACTATCCACCATCTTGCTCATCCCCCAACCACGCTTCCCAAGTCCCAGCGGGACGCCATGTCTATAGCACAAATACGCCCGGAAGCTCCGGAGCCCCAGCGGGGCGGCATATAATAAACATGCCGCCCCGCTGGGGCTCCGTATATACAATATGCCTATTTGCTATAGACATGCCGTTCCTCCTGAACTCGCCTACCCAAACGTGAGACCTAGCACTGCTACGTCTCTACCCATGCACCGCGCCACTCTTCCCGTAACTCTGAATCAGCTGCCCTTCAAATTCCAGCCATTCGGCCCAGCGCTTGTCTACATCAATATTACTGGCATATTTTCGGGCAAAACCTAAAAACGTGGTGTAATGCGTGGCCTCGCTCACCATCAGGTCGTGGTAAAATTTGGCAAGGGCTTCATCTTTTATATTCTTCGACAGCACCCTGAACCGCTCGCAGCTGCGCGCCTCAATCATGGCGGCAAACAGCAACCGGTCAACAAACGACTCATGGCGGCTGCAGTTTTTCTTAGAGAATTTAAACAGCTCACCCACATAATCATCGCGCTTTTCACGCCCCAGCACATACCCACGCTGACGGATGATATCCACCACCATATTAAAATGCTGCATCTCTTCAATGGCAATTTCGGCCAGGGTCTGCACCATGTCAATATGTTCGGGGTTGTTGGTAATCAGGTACAGCGCATTGGCCGCAGCCTTTTGCTCGCACCAGGCATGGTCGGTTAAAATTTCTTCCAGGTTGCTTTCGGCAATATTGGCCCAGCGGGGGTCGGTAAGCAGTTTAAGTCCAAGCATAAGATAAAGTTGTGGGGCAAATTTATGGATAATTTGGATAAGGCTATTTTGTCTTTAAATGGTCATATCTTTCTCTCTTGATGGGCTCAAAATTTTTCTCAATACTATCCTTAATCAAAAGAAATAATTCAGGATTATCGGTTTGCCTGATGCCATTTAAAACGGTATGTCCAAATTTGCTTATACAAAGGGTATCAACCTGTGTGCCATGATGAAAAAGCAGCCCTGCTTCTGTATCAATATAGGTCTCACCTTTTTTATCGGGCTGAAGTTTTAAGTAGCTTTCATGAAATTTTTCAAGCAGTTTCTCATCGGTAATTTTAAAATCGTACCATTTGGTAAAACTGCTATATTCACCCCTATACTTCATATCAGGGCAGGGAATTGTAGCGATAAACGTTGCGTTTGGATGCCTGTAGCGTATTTCCAGATACATCTCATCGGCTTCTTTTGCCGCGATATTTTTTGGCTGGTCGCATCCGTGTAACACAATGGCGATAAGCAATAGACAGATATATTTCATAATTATGTTTTTATCAGGTTAAACCCGCGTCCCCAATTCCCGCATCACCCCCAAAAAATCCTCCACAACACCCTTCCGGTTATCAGCGCCATTTTTAAACACCCATTTGCCACTAACCATAGTGCCCAGCATATCGCTCACATCGGCGCTGTATAAAAACGTATTGCACAGGTTGCGGGTGACCGCCGTGGCAATAAGCGGGGACGCCGCGCTAACCACCGCCGCGTCAAACGGCTGTCCGGGTGCAAAAAACTGGATGTGCGGCGCGCCCATAGCCTTACGGCCACTTTGCCACGCCATTTTGAATGCATTAAACGCGCTGTCGCCACTTGCCTCGGTAACAAACGTGGTGCGCTTGTGCGATATGAGGCGCTGGCCATAATCCAATATGCGCAGTTCTTCCAGCGGGTTAAGGCCCACATGGCTATCAGTACCTATACTCCAGTTACCACCCGCGTTTTTATAGTCAGCAAAACGGAAAAGCCCGTCGCCCAGGTTGCCCTCGGTACTGGGGCACAGCACCACGTTAGCGCCGCTTTTAGCAATGCCGGCAACCTCGGCATCATCAAGATGCGTAGCATGAACCAAATGATAGTTTTCGTTTACATTACAATTATCCAGCAGCCACTGCACCGGGCGCTTACCATGAAACGCCACACTGTCTTCAATCTCCTTCAATTGTTCTGAAACGTGAATGTGAAACGGCTTCAGCCCGTCTAAATTTTTGCATACGCGAATAACATCCTCCGGCGTTACCGCCCTCAGCGAATGTATCCCGATGCCCACGTTGGCGTGCTCCTGGTATTTGACAGCCTTTTCTGTAGCCTCCAGTAGCTTGTAATAATCGTTTATGGTAGGGGAGATGAATCTTTTCTGTCGTTCCACAGGTGCCTGCCCAAAACCTCCCTGCTGGTAAAACATGGGCACCAGCGTAATGCGTATGCCCGCCGTTTTTGCCGCGGCCACAAGGCGTTCGCCCATTTCGGCCAAATTAGCATAGGGCTTCCCATCCTTATCATGGTGCAGGTAATGGAACTCCGCCACAGCGGTATAACCGTGGCGCGCCATTTCGCTGTACAGCATGATGGCCACCGCCTGCATTTGCTCAGGCGAAAGTGTGAGTGCCAACCCATACATGGCGTTCCTCCAGCTCCAGAAATCATCCTGAACGCCGGTGCCGCTATGCAATTCGGCCAGTCCCGCCATGGCATACTGAAACGCATGCGAATGCGCGTTCTGGAAACCCGGCAGCGCATAACCGTTTACATATTCGCCCTGCGGCGAAGCAACCTGCGTTATCGAAAGGATATTGCCCAATGCATCAAGTTCCACGGCGGCGTTTTCTATCCAGCCATTTTCGGTAAGCAGGCCCTTAAAAGTATATGCAGCCATTATGCGGTAACGGTTTTAATGAGTTGGGTAAATACATCCTGCAGCATCGTGCGTATGCGGTTAGCATTGGCGGAATCATATTGTTTTTCAGAAGCATCCATATAATTGGTTTTGGCCATTTCAAGCTGAAGCGCGTGGATGTTGTTGTGCGGCTGCCCAAAGTGGCGCGTTATCTGCCCCCCCTTAAAGGGGTGGTTGTGCTGTGCCTGGTAGTCGCTCTTTTCTAACACCTCCCACGCGGCATCTATTATTTTGGCAGACGCCGAAGCGCCATCGTTATCGCCTAAAATCAAATCGGGGAACGGTTCAGGCCTAATGCCCGGCACTACTTTGCGTATCGAGTGCGCGTCAAACAGCAGCGCTATGCCAAACTCTTTTTTGGTTGATTCAAGTAGTTCACTGAGTTTTTGGTGGTAAGGATTATAATAATGTTCAACACGCTGCATAATCTCGGCAGCATCGGGTTCACCATATTCATAAAGCGGATTGCCGTTAAAATCGGTGGTGGGGCACAGGCCGGTAATCACGCGGCCATCGGTGTACAGTGGCTTGCTTTCAGGGTCACGGTTCAGGTCAATAACCCAGCGGCTGTAGTTGGCCTTGATAAGCGTAATGCCCATTTGCGGCGCAAAGTCATACAGGCGGTCTATAAACCAGTCGGTATCATCGGGTGCGGCAGCCATTTGCGGCTTTAAGCGTTGCTTTATATCATCGGGAAAGTACGTGCCGGAGTGCGGCGAACTTATTATTATGGGGACTCTTGGCGCCACAGCCGGCGTAATATGGTAAAGATCCATCAGGGTTTGTTTTAGCTAAAAACAAAGGTAGGAAAATTATACAGGATTATTTTTACAGCGCTATTCGAGAAGATAGGAGTGAAGCTAAAGGCCTTAAACTTCGTTGCGTTAAGCAAAATATAAGCTGAGGCGTTAGAACGATTTGCTGTTTGAGCGAAGCGAGTTCAAATCGTTTAGCCGAAGCTTATATTTTGTAGCATAAGAAGTTCGAGCCTTGATTTTTTGGTTCTTTTGCATCAAGGCAAAAGAACATAGAAACTACTCCCCCGGTTTCGTCACGGGTTCAAGAGGCTCATCTTCCAGCTGAAGCTCCCGGTATTCCATCGCTACCACAGGCAGCTGCATTTTTACCAGTTCTGCATTTTTGTCTTTCAGCGCATCGCTAACCAAAACATCTTCGGCGGCATAATATAAAAAGGCCGGCACCTGTTTTGCAGGTATGCCATAATAACTGGTAATTTGCTCATTGGTGTATATTGCGCTTATGCCTTCAATATTTTTCTGGAGCTGCTCGGTTTTCAATTCGCGGCGCAGTTGTTTCCTCTTTTCACCCCCATTAAGTACCGCATCAACCCCTACCGAAACACCTCCACCGGCATAATCGCCCATGTTGTGCGTAGTGACTTTAGAGCCTATATTAGCGCGCCTTTCGGCCGGAGTGTAAACCGCCATGCGGCCACTGGTAGGGTCGTTTACATGTATAGTATCGGCCACTACAACCTCTTCAATTTCTACCGCAACAGGCACAACAGCCAGTACCCACGGCATATTTTTAAACGATTCTTCGCTTACATAAAATTGCTTCTCTTCGGTTTTTGTGCTATAAACCACCAGTTTATCGCCCTTTTTTGCAAGGATGCTAAAAGCTCCCCTGGCATCTGTCTTAACCTCAGTGCCGGTGGTTTTATTGATAACAAATACGCCCGTTGCAGGCACATCAGCTGCTGTTACACGTCCTTTAAGCGTGGTGCGTTGCTGCCCCGCCATCTGCAGGGTAAAGAGCAGTATCAGGTATAAAAATTTAGTTTTCATCAATTGGCTTATTTATGGTTTGTTGCGGCAAAGGTGTTTCAGCGCCTTCTTTCTGCAATTTGAGGTAATTCAGCGCTAAGGCACCCAGTAAAAGTTTGGCCTGCTCCTTGTTTTTGCTTTTAATAGTATCCAGCAGCACAGCATCTTCGGCGGCATAATAAATAAAAGCCTCACTCTTTTCGGCGGGTATTTGCAGTATTTCAGTCAGCTCTTCCTTAGTATACACCGTGCCTATAGCGCCAATATCGGCCAGTTTCCGTTCGGTTTCCAGCTGGCTGCGCAGCGCTTTCTTTTTTTTGCCGCTTTTAAACAGGGCATCCAGCGGTATCGCAATGCCGCCGCCGCTTTGCCAGGTTACCGGCAGGGTGTGCACGCGGGTTGCCACACCTGCATTTATGCGGCGTTCTGCCACAGTATAAGACTTAGTGCCTTCTACCGGCTGCACTATGCTAACAGTATCGGTAACCACAACCTCTTCAATTGCTGCTGCCTTGGGCATTACGGCCAGCACCCATGGCATATCCTTAAATGATTCCTCGCTTACAAAAAACTGTTTTTCTTCAGTAACAAGGCTATAGACAGCCAACTTATCTCCTTTTTTTGCAGGTATGCTAAATTCGCCCTTTGCCCGGGTCTCTGTCTCAGCACCTGTGCTGGTGTTAATTACGTAGGCGCCAACAAATGGATAAGCGCCAACAACTACACGCCCCTTAAGGGTGCTTCGGCCTTGCCCCGCCATAGCAAGCGATAGCATCATCATTAACATAAGCAAAACTTTAGTCCTCATCTGTTGGCGGTTGGCTTGGTGGGGGCAGGTCGGCAGCATCTTCCTGTTCCTGTAAAGTTAAGTATTTTTGGGCAAGTATAAATAGCTCGAGCCGTGTACGCTCATTATTCCCTTCTTTTATAACCTCCCTTATTGCAGAATCTTCTACCGCATAAAATAAAAATGCCTGCACCTTTTCGGCAGGTATGTGCAGCATGGTAAGCATTTCCTCTGCAGTAAATACCCCGTCTATTGCGGCTATATCTGTTTGCCGGCGCTCTGCCTCCAGCTCTTTTTTCAGCATCTTTGTGCGGCCTGTTATAGCATTTATAAAAGGGTCTACGGGCATAGAACCCCCTAAAAGCCCCAGCGCATAAACCCAAAGGGGCTTGTCTCCGGCGGCGGTATACACGCGCCTTTCGGCAACGGTGCGTTTTAGCTGTTTTTTTGGAAGGCCCAAAGCTTCCGGCGAAATAATCTGGCTTACAACCACTTCTTCAATCTCATACGACTGCGGCAAAACAGCCAGCTCATAGGGTGGGTTCTTAAAAGATTCGGTACTGATGTAAAACTCCTTAACTACGGTTTTATCGCTGTATACAGTGAGCCGGTCACCGTTTTTTGCGGCAATTTTAAACAGGCCCTGGGTGCCGCTTTTTGCTTCAGCCCCTGTACTTTTATTGATTACAAAAATATTAGGCGCGTTAATTCCTTCTACCGTTACACGCCCCTGCAAGGTGTCGCGCTTTTGTGCGATGACATGCGTGGTAATTATAAGTAGTATAAGCAACAGCCTATTCATTTGTAGTAGTATTTTGCGTGGCGGGTGCCTGGGGCTCTTTTAAAAGCGCCAGGTATTTATCGGCCAGTATATACAGTTCCAGTTTGGCACGCTCGTCATTTTTGCTCTTAAGGGCTTCCGCCAAAGCGTTATCCTCTACGGCATAATACAAAAACGCCTGTACCATATGCGGCGGAATAGCAAGTTCAGATACTATTTGTTCTTCTGTATAGATGTTATTCAGGTTTTCCATGCCCATTACTTTTCGCTCCGTTACCAGCACTTTCTTAAGCATTTTTGTGCGCCCGGTTATGGCATTTACAAATGGGTCTAACGAAAACGAGAGCCCCAGCGGAGGCAGTATGTACATGTTTAAATCAGTAGCCGTTTTAACCCGCCGCTCCGCCGGTGTGCAGCGTTTCTGGTTTTTAGGCAGGCCCAACGCTTCCGGCAAAATAATCTGGCTTACAACTACTTCTTCAATCTCATACGACTGCGGCACAACAGCCAGCTCATAGGGTGGGTTCTTAAAAGATTCGGTACTGATGTAAAACTCCTTAACTACGGTTTTATCGCTGTATACAGTGAGCCGGTCACCATTTTTTGCGGCAATTTTAAACAGGCCCTGGGTGCCGCTTTTTGCTTCAGCCCCTGTACTTTTATTGATTACAAAAATATTATGCGCGTTAATTCCTTCTACCGTAACACGCCCCTGCAGGGTATCCCGCTTTTGTGCAACGGCATGCATGCTGAATAAGAGGATTATAAGCAACAGCCTATTCATTTAGGAGTATTTTGTGTAGGGGGTACCTGGGGCTCTTTTAAAAGGGCCAGGTATTTATCGGCCAGTATATACAGTTCCAGTTTGGCACGCTCGTCATTTTTGCTTTTAAGGGCTTCCGCCAAAGCGTTATCCTCTACGGCATAATATAAAAACGCCTGTACCATATGCGGCGGAATAGCAAGTTCAGATACTATTTGTTCTTCTGTATAGATGTTATTCAGGTTTTCCATGCCCATAATTTTCCGCTCGGTAGCCAGCTCTTTTTTAAGCATTTTTGTGCGGCCGGTTATGGCATTTATAAGTGGGTCCAGCGATAACGCTGCGCCAATAAGGCCAAAACCACCTATAAGCTTCGGGTTTAAATCAGTAGCCGTTTTAACCCGCCGCTCGGCCGGAGTGTAGTGTTTCTGGTTTTTTGGGAGCCCCAGGGCCTCCGGCGAAATGATTTCCGCTACCACCACCTCTTCAATTTCAAACGACTGTGGCTCTACCTCTAAATCATAAGGCGGGTTTTTAAACGATTCAGTGCTGATTAAAAACTCCCTGGCTATCGTTGTATTGCTGTATACGGCAAGCCTGTCGCCATTTTTTGCTAAAATTTTGAATAGGCCCTTTGCATCGCTTTTTACCTCAGTCCCCGTTTTTTTATTGATGATAAATATGCCTGCACCATTAGCGTCGGCCACGGTAATATGGCCCTGCAACGTGTCACGCTGCTGCGCTTTAGCATACAGGCAAAACATAAGCAGCAGGACTGTAAGCTTAATTTTCATCGTTGGTTTGTACTGGGGTGGTTTGTGTTTCAGTAGTGGGAGCCGCTTCTGTTTGCAGCGTTAAAAATTTGGGGCCAAGCTCTAATAACAGTAATTGTACAAGGTGTTCATTGCCGGCGGCAAGTGCATCGGTAACCCGCTTATCGTCTATAACATAAAATAAAAAGGCCGGTATTTGTTCAGCCGGTATATGGTATTCTGCTGCAAGTTCGTCTTCGTTCAATATGCCGTTCAGGTTATCCATAGCCATTTCCTTACGCTCTGTAACCAGTTCGCGTTCCAGCATTTTTTTGCGTCCCGTCAGCCAGTTAATCAAGATATCTACAGGGCCGCTGTCTGCGGCAGCAAGCCTGCGCTCGGCTACTGTCAATCTTTTTTGGCCTACAGGCACCAGCCCCAGGCCTTCGCTGGTTATGGCTTGCTTGTTCACCACAACCTCCTCTATATCAAAAGACCTCATTTCTACAGCCAGCACATAAGGCGCACTTGCAAAAGATACCTGCCCCAGCAAAAACTCGCGCACGTTTACTTTATCGCTATAAACCACAAGCTTATCTCCCGCCTTTGCGGCAATGGTAAATAAGCCTTGTGCATCCGTTTTAACCTCTGTGCCGGTTTGCTTATTGATAACAAAAACACCGGCAAGCGTGGCGTCATCTGCCATAACTTTACCCTGCAACGCCTGGCGGTCCTGGCTCAAAACCGGGAGTGCAAACAGCAGCAGTAAATACAACAGTTTATTCATCTTCTTTTAAGGTGTCTAAATATTTCATGGCCACTTCGGCCAGTATTAATCTAACGGCGCCGGGTTCATTTGCCTGTAGCATGCTTACTACACGCTCATCATCAATAGCAAAATAGTAAAAAGCTTTAGCGTATAAGGCCGGTATGCTAAAATCCCTTACCAGCTGCTCCTCGGTATACAGGCGTTGCAGCGCAAAAAGGTGTACCTCTTTAACGGCATACTTTGCTTTTATCTTTTCTAAAAACAGCCTGCCCCTAAAAAAGTTTACTACGCCGCTAATGCCCCTGGTGTTGCCCTTGTAGCTCATGGCCCTTTTTTCTTCTGGCGAATAACGCTTCTGGCCCTTAGGTACCAGACCCAGGCTTTCGCTGGTTATGGTCTGGTTAATAACTACCTCTTCAATCTCAAAGCCTTTTATTTCTACAGCAACCACATAGGGCGGATTTTTAAACGAGTCGGCACTTATATAAAACTCCCGCGCCACCGTATTGTCGCTATAAACCACCAGTGTCTGGCCGGGTTTTATGCCTATGCTAAAATTGCCTTTTGTGTCAGTCTTAACCTCGGTGCCCGCCTGCCTGTTAATAACAAATACATTAGCCACGCCAAGTGTATCTGCGGTTACCCTGCCGGTAAGCACAGGAAGTTCCTGGCTGTATGCAGCGCAAAAAACAAGCAGCAAAACCCATACCGCAATTTTATTCATTTCCGGCCAATAGTTTAATGTATTTGTCTGCCAGTGCTCCCAGCAAAAACCTTGCCCGCTCCTCGTTCTTTTCATCCATGGCTTTTACAAAATGCTTATTCTCTACCGCATAATATATAAAGCCCCTGGTGTAGAGCGCCGGCACCTTAAGTTTGGCAACAATATCCTCTTCAGTATAAAGGTAGCCAATTTTTTCCATCAGGTCCTCCTTTTTCTCTATTGCGGCAGCCGCTTTAAGCATGGCGGTGCGGCCGCTAAACAGGTTAAAAACAGGGTCAAGGCCCAGCGGATTCATCCGCCCGGAAGATGCCGTGGCCAGCCTGCGCTCTGCCGTGGTATATTGTTTTTGGCCGGCCGGCACCAGCCCCAGCGACTCCTCGTTTATATAACTGTAATCTATTATTACAAGTTCAGGTATCTGGTAGCTAAACAAATCAAGCGGCACAAAAAGCAAGTCCTCCGCAAAGCTGTCTTCGGTAACCAAAACGGGTTTGGGGTTGTAATTTTCAAAAGAAAACACCAGCGTATCGCACGGCAGCGCATTTATGGTAAAATAGCCGCCACGCGATGTTTTTACGGTAGTATCGGCTGTTTTGTTGATAACATAAATACCTTCCAGGTCATCGGCATCAGCTATAACCTTACCGTTAAGGGGTTTGCGGTCCTGGGCAAAAACGGCTGTTGCGGCAACGCACAGCATTAGTAATACTAATTTTTTTAAAAGCATAATAAGGTGGTTGGTAGCGTAAAAAAAGAAGGTGTACTTATGGCTGCATTTAGCGCCTCCGCATAAAATCTGTACCTTTACCTTTTATTACACTTAGTTAAACGAATGAAAAAATTAATTATTGCAAGCACCAGCACATTGCATGGCGGCGGCTACCTGGAGTACCTGCTGCCTGCATTGCAGGAACATTTTGCGGGGTGCGCATCGCTTATATTTATACCGTATGCCCGCCCGGGCGGTATTACCCACAACGAGTACACGGCTAAGGCTGCGGCTTACTTTGCAAAGTTAGGCATTACCGTAAAAGGCCTGCACGAGTTTGATGACCCTGCCGCGGCGTTAACCGATGCTGAAGCACTGTTTACAGGAGGAGGCAATACTTTTTTGCTGGTAAGCCAGCTGTATAAAACCGGCACCATGACCCCGTTGCTCAGCGCAATAGAAAAGGGTGTGCCTTATCTGGGCAGTAGTGCCGGCAGCAATATTTGCGGCCTTAGCATGCAAACCACTAATGATATGCCTATTGTTTATCCGCCCAGTTTTAAAACATTAGGGGCCATACCTTTTAACCTTAACCCGCATTACCTTGACCCATTGCCGGGCAGCACCCATATGGGCGAAACCCGCGAAACCCGCATTAAAGAGTTTCACCAGTTTAATACCCCGCCGGTGCTGGGCCTGCGCGAAGGAAGCTGGCTTGATGTTAACGGTACAGCTGTTTTACTGAAAGGAAATTTACCGGCAAGGCTGTTTCGCCAGGGTTTTGATCCTGTTGAGGTAGCGCCGGGCAGCGATTTAAGCGGACTTAAATAAAGTAACGTTATATAGCGCCTTTAGCTTAGGCCTCAGGTTTTTATGTGCCGCTTCTGTATTTGCCAAATTGTTAGTACCTTTGCAGCATGCAAACGGAGAAGAAAGATATAAGGGCGCTTACAAAAGAGCAGTTACGCGATTTTTTTGTAGCAAATGGAGATAAGGCATTCCGTGGCAACCAGGTATATGAGTGGCTGTGGCAAAAAGGCGCGCACAGTTTTGACGATATGACCAATGTGGCCAAAGGTACACGACAGATGCTGGAGGATAATTTTGTAATTAACCACATCCATGTAGATGAAATGCAGCAAAGCACCGATGGCACTATTAAGAACGCTGTGCGCCTGCACGATGGGTTAGTGGTAGAAAGCGTGCTTATACCTACTAATACCCGCACAACGGCTTGTGTAAGCAGCCAGGTGGGGTGCAGCCTCGATTGTAATTTTTGTGCCACCGCGCGCCTTAAGCGCATGCGCAACCTTAACCCTGACGAAATTTTTGACCAGGTGGCCGCCATTGATGCCGAAAGCCGCCTGTACCATAACCGTCCGCTGAGCAACATTGTATTTATGGGCATGGGAGAACCGCTCATGAACTACAACAATGTGCTTAAAGCCATAGAAAAAATCACGTCGCCGGAAGGCCTGGGCATGAGTGCTAAACGCATTACCGTTTCTACTTCGGGCATTCCTAAAATGATAAAAAAACTGGCCGATGACGGCGCTAAGTTCAAACTTGCGGTGTCATTGCATTCTGCAATAGATGAGGTGCGCAGCCAGATCATGCCGTTCAGCAAAAACTTTCCGCTGGCTGAATTGCGCGAGTCATTAGAGTACTGGTACAGCATGACCAAAAGCCGCATTACCTATGAGTATGTGGTGTGGAAAGGCATTAATGACCGCAGGGAAGATATTGAGGCGCTGGTGCGCTTTTGTAAATATGTGCCCTGTAAGGTAAACCTTATTGAATATAACCCTATTGACGATGGCGAATTCCAGCAGGCTGATGAGGCTACTATACTTAACTATATTAAAGCTTTAGAGCGTGCTGATATTGTAGTAAAAGTGCGCCGCAGCCGTGGCAAGGATATTGATGCCGCCTGTGGGCAGCTGGCCAATAAGAATGAAGCGGCGGTTTAAGAACAGGCAGTATTCAGATGGCGGATATTAGTTGCAGCCGCAGTCACAGTTTTCGCGCCTGGCCGCTAAGTGCCTCAGCAGCTAAGAAGCTTGGAAACTTTTTGTATCTTTGCGCCGCAATGAAGATTACTGAGCAAATTAAGCAGCCTATAACGCAGGAAATGGAGCTTTTCGAGAAAAAGTTCCGCGAGTCCATGTCCAGTAAAGTGGCGCTGCTCAACCGCATTACCTACTACATTGTAAACCGCAAGGGCAAGCAAATGCGCCCCATGTTTGTGTTCCTTACTGCAAAAATGATTAGCGCGGGCACCGTAAACGAGCGCACCTACCGCGGGGCAGCCGTTATAGAACTTATACATACCGCAACCCTGGTGCATGATGATGTGGTAGACGACTCTAACCAGCGCCGTGGCTTTTTTTCCATCAACGCGTTGTGGAAAAACAAAATTGCCGTACTGGTGGGCGATTACCTCTTGTCTAAAGGACTGCTGCTGAGCATTGATAATGGCGATTTTGACCTGTTGCGTATCATATCAGTAGCCGTGCGCGAAATGAGCGAGGGTGAGCTATTGCAGATTGAAAAAGCCCGACGCCTTGATATTACCGAAGATATTTATTATGAAATAATCCGCCAGAAGACCGCTACCCTTATTGCGGCCTGCTGCTCACTAGGCGCTGCATCGGTTAACCCCGAGAGTGATGACGTAGAGCGCATGCGCAAATTTGGCGAGCTTATAGGTATGGCTTTCCAAATAAAAGACGACCTTTTTGATTATACCGATGATGCCATTGGCAAACCGACAGGAATTGACATCAAGGAACAAAAAATGACATTGCCGCTTATTTATGCCCTTAATAACTGCACTAAAGACGAAAAGAAGTGGGTAATTAACTCGGTTAAAAACCATAATAAGGATAAAAAGCGTGTAAAAGAAGTTATAGCTTTTGTAAAGCAAAAAGGCGGCCTTACCTATGCCGAACAAAAAATGTCCGGGTTTCGCGAAGAAGCGCTTTTACTCCTGTCAGGCTATCCGTCATCACCCTTTAAAGATGCGCTTGTGCTGATGGTAAACTATGTTATAGAGCGCAAAATATAATTTTCTTCAATACTACATTCTTCCCTCTTTTTCTAAAATCATATTTTTATTGAATGTTTTTTAAGATATAAGCATCACGAAAACGATATAATTGAATATATTTACCACATTTAATATATCCAAAAACATCTTATGAAAAAAAATTACATTTCTTTATTAATTGTTTGTGCCGCTATGGCTGTTGCCAATGCCCAGGACGACATGAATTTTGAACCTACAGGCGTGGGTGCCGGCTACACCTGGAACGTTTTTGAAAATGACACCAATCCGCCACTGGAGTTTGTGTCAAACCCTTTTCCGGATAGCACCAACCCATCGGCCACTGTAGCAAAATACACCACACTTATTACCGGGCAGCCCTATGCCGGCTGCGAAACAAGCCATGAAAATGGTATGGCTAATTTTGTGCTTGATGCAGACCATGCTATTATTAAGATAATGGTATATAAATCAGTCATCAGCAACGTTGGTATTAAGCTGGTAACACCGGGCAGCGCTGCATTGCCGGAGATGAAGATACCCAATACACTGATAAATAAGTGGGAAGAGCTAACATTTGATTTCTCGTCTCAAATAGGCTTTTTTACAGAACCTTTTGATCAGATTGTGGTATTTCCTGATTTCCCGGATGGCGCACGCACCTATGGTACCGTGAGCTATTTTGACAATATTAGCTTTGGTGAAAGCGAGCCACCTACAGGCCCTACTGAGCCTATGGCCCCCGCGCCCGACCCAACGCTGCCGCAAAGCCAGGTAATTTCTATGTTTAGCGGTGTGTATACAAATGTGCCGGTTGATACCTGGCATACAGACTGGTCTTCGGCCGGGCTGCAGGAAATACAGATACAGGGCAACGACACTAAAAAATATACCGGCCTTAACTATGTAGGGGCAGAAACCGTTGCCAGCCAGATTGATGCCGGTGGTATGACCCATTTTAATATAGATGTGTGGTCGCCTAACTTTACGCAGTTTCGCATTAAGCTGGTAGACTTTGGCGCAAATGGCGCTTATGATGGCGTGGGCGTGGGCGATGATAAAGAGCATGAACTAACCTTTGAAACCCCCGTGCAGGGCCAGTGGATAAGCTATCATATTCCCATAAATAACTTTACTAACCTTGCTACCAGGGGTAACCTTGCACAGTATATTTTTTCTACAAACAATGCGGGCACGGTTTTTATAGATAATGTTTATTTTAGTAACGAGGTTACATCAGCCGCGCAAACCTTTACCAAAGGCAATGTGGCACTGTATCCTAATCCGGCACATGATGTGCTTAACCTTAAAGCACCTCAAACCATAGAAAAAGTAACCGTTTACAACATGCTGGGCCAGCAGGTACTTGAGATTGTGCCAAATGCTGATGTTGCAGCACTTAGTGTGGCACAACTGCAAAGCGGCATGTATGTGGTTAATACTGTTAGTGGCGGTGCTGTCACATCTCAAAAATTTGTAAAACAGTAAGTACGTTGCATATAACCTGAGTGAGAGGCTTCCGTTTCCGGAAGCCTTTTTTTGTATACCTTTATACTTATCGCGCCCATCCTTTCGTTTTAAGAATAATCACCCTGCCATGAACCACCTCAAAAGTATATTCTTATTACCGGCCCTTTTGTTAACCGCCTGCTGTTTTGCGCAGTATGGGCAGGAATATGATAAATATGGCAGCCTGCCACAAAAACAGGATGATTTTTATTACGAGATTCCCTTTGAGTATAACGGGCAAATAATGATGAAGGCAAAAATAGGCGACAACACCTTCGATTTTGCTTTTGATACGGGCGGCTACAATATGGTTACAGATGCCGTGCAGCAACAGTGTAAACTGGAGGTGGTGGGAGAAAGCATTTTGGGTAGTGCTAATGGTATCATTAAAAACACGCCCAAAGTCTATATGCCTGCCCTGGCGCTGGGTGAACTTTTATTAAAAGACCTTCAGGCCTACCAGGTTAGTTTTACAAATTCGCCCCTTATGCAGTGTATGATAAGTGGTGGTTTTATAGGTGCTGAAACCATTAAAAACTACATTTGGCAAATAGATTATCCCAACCGCAAAATTGTGGTTACCAATAATATTAAAACACTGTATGGCGTAGAAAAAGGTACAAAGCTAAACGTGCACCTCAACAAACAAAACCAGCCTTACGTAATGGTAAACATCAACGGAACATTTCAGTACATGATGTTTGATACAGGGTGCAGCAGCCTGCTTATGTTTAGCGATAAAGATGCGGAACGCTATACGGCTACCGCCAGGATAGCAAAGCTGGCGGGTAGTGTGGTAGAAACCCATAACGGCCGTGTGCGCGATACCATGTATGCTTTTGAAGCCAACCTTGACGCCGGCGGTATTAAAATAAACCACAAGCCTGCACTATACCGTAAAGGCACAAACCTGACGCTGCTGGGCAGCCCAATTATAAAAAATTATATTGTTACACTTGATTTTAAAGATAATGCCCTATACCTGCAGCCTATAAAAGCCACACCTGTAACTGATGGTTGGGAGCATTTTGGCTTTACCCTGGAATATAATGGCGAATGCGTGGTAATTGGTGCCCTGCTACAGGATAGCGCCGCTCAAAAATCCGGACTGCTGCCCGGCGATGAGGTTGTGGGCGTTAACGGTGCTAAAATTGCCTGCAGCGGCTATTGCGATTGCCGAGAAACATTCAATAAATTAATGGATGCCTCCTCAAATATCAGCCTTTTGGTGTTTAAAAATGGTAAAGAGCAAAACATTACCTTTAAAAAAGAAAAAATATTTTAGTTTTTGCGCATTTTAATATTCTGTAATTCAAATTGTTATATTTTTACCGTAATTAATTTTGAATGGTCATGCAACTATTTTGCAACCTTATCCGTCTATGCTAATAGAAGACGGTTATAATTTACAGGCTAACAACCCGCAACTAACAACCGTCAACTGAAACACCAACCAACAACACACGTTTTGAAAGTAATTGCCTTACACCAACAAGAGACAGACCTTATAAGGCTGGCCGCCGAAAATAACCGGCACGCACAGCAGCAGGTATACTCTAAGTTTGCCCCTAAAATGTTAAGTGTATGCAGGCAGTACATAAAAGATCTGCACCAGGCCGAAGATGTAATGATTACTGCCTTTATGAAGGTTTTTGCTAACCTTAAGAACTTTGAGCACAAAGGCAGCTTTGAAGGGTGGATAAGACGCATTATGGTAAACGAGTGCATAAGTTGCCTCAGGGTGCAAAAAAAGGTAAGCTATTTAGAAGACGAGTATTATGTAGAGGATACATTTAATAACATTGAGAGCGGGCTTAGCGTAGACGATATACAAAGCCTTATAGATGGCCTGCCCGATGGATACAAAATGGTGTTTAACCTGTATGCCATAGAGGGCTACAAACACCAGGAAATTGCCACCATGCTGGGTATTAGCGAGGGCACATCAAAATCACAGCTCTCTCACGCACGCAAAATGCTGCAGGGGATGGTTAACAAACAAAAGAATTACGTAAATGGAACCGAATAAGTTAGATATAGAGATAAAAGAAAAGCTGGCCCAGCGCACCATACAGCCCACGCCCATGGCATGGGACAGGCTTGATGCAATGCTTAGTGTAGCCGAACAGGCCCCAAAAAAGAAGCCTAATCGCACATGGATGTATATGGCTGCATGTTTTTTAGCACTGCTGCTGGTGGGCACCTTCTTTTTAAACCAAAACGGCAGCGATAAGCCTGTTAATGGTGCAGGCACTGGCAACCAGGTGGTAACTAAAGGACAGCCATCAGGTCAAAAAAGCCTGCAAATACCTGATGCAGCAGCAAATAACAATCAAAATACAATGCCGGGCGCGGTGGCCGGTACTACGGGTTCATCATCATCAAAAAATAATCAAAAACAACAGCAGGGCACTATGGTTCTTGCAACACCTTTCCATCCGCTTCCGGCAGAATACACAGTGCAGCAAACCGGTAGCCATGAGGCAGCTTCCCCCAGAATAAGCGTAGACCCTAACGTATTGCTGGCAGAGGTAACCACCCCAAAAATTAACCCTGCAAAGGCCACACAGCCCAAGGTTAAAGTAGATGCAAATACTTTGTTATCTGGTATTGAGGGCGAAATGGAAACAAACTTCCGTGGCCGTATGCTCGACAGGCTTGCTAAAAATTATAATGAGGTAAAAACTGCGGTGGCTACCCGCAACTACAATTAAATCAATCAAAAAACAATAACGTAAACACTAAAAACACATGAAAACAATTACTTTTTATGTAGTGGCACTGCTATGCTTTGTTGCTACCAGACTTAACGCCCAGGAAACCTTTGAGCAAAGGGCAGCAACTATTGCCAATAACATTGAGCGCATTGCCAAAGAAGAAAAAGACTCCCTTAAAATTGAAGTGGATGCCGTGAACCAGCAACTGGAAAACAATCAGCTTACACAGGCCCAGGCCGATGTGCAAAGGCAGCAGTATGCCGAAAAGAGGGCCAAAAATATTGAAGACCGCGTTGCTGCAGAACAGCAAAAGCTGGCCGAGCTGGTTCAGGATAAGGTAGATGGTAAAGTGGTAAGCAAGCCCTCTAAAAGAATAAGGATTTCTATACCGGGCGGTTATGAAGAATATCCGGCAACCGATACGGTTCATAACAAAGCATATGATTTTAAACGCACAACGTCGCAGTTTTTATTTGCCATAGGCGCTAACCGCATGGTTAATGATGGTGAAATAGATACCGATAACTTTAAATGGAACTCTGATTTTTATGAGTGGGGCGTTACCTGGAATACAAGGATGCTTAAAAATAGCAACCTGCTGCATGTACGTTACGGTTTATCATTGCAATACAACAATTTCAGGCCAAAAGATGATAAGGTATTTGCCCTTGTAAACGGACAAACTACCCTTATGCCATCGGGCATTGACCTTGACCTGTCGCGCCTGCGCATTGTTAACCTTGTAGTGCCGGTACATCTTGAGTTTGACTTTGGCGGTAAAAAAACAAACGGAGACAAAACCTATTACCCGGTTCAGGACGGCTTCAGGGTAGGTATTGGCGGCTATGCTGGTTTTAACGTAAAAGAAAAGCAAATAATTAAGTTTGAAAATGAAGATGGCAACGATGTAAAGCAAAAAACCAAAGGCGGTTTTAATGCAAATGATTTTGTATATGGCGTTAGTGCTTATGTGGGTATTGGCGATGTTGCCCTGTATGCAAAATATGATTTACAGACAATTTTCAGCAGTAATGATATTGACCAGAACAATGTGTCGTTTGGCATACGTTTTGATATTAACTAAGTGTTAAAGGTTAGTTTTGTACTTTTTTTGAAAAAGGCCTTTCCATTATTTGGGAGCGCCTTTTTTTTGTACCTTTAAGTCTCAAAACCAATAGTTTATGGCATCTCATAAAAAATTCAATTTTCAGGGTCTTGCCGGCGTGGTGCTTTTAGTGCCGGTGCTGTGTATGTTTTATTTGAAGGAAACTAAAAGTGCCGACCGGGTAAATTGCATGCCTTTATATGTAGGCGAAAAAATCCCTCCCAGCAAACTTTCTGTAACGCTTAGGCCTCTTGTAAGAAACTATCGGGATGTAAGTATTACCGGCGACTCCCAAAATGATACGGGCCAGATAAAGCTTGGTCGCGAAATGATACGTAATATTATGGATTCAAAAGACACTGTAAATGGTGTGCGTTTCTGTTTTAAAAAGAATGCAAAATATAATGAATTTATACAGGCACTTGACGTTTGTGCACAGGAAAAAGCGTGTAGTTGGGTTGTTGAAAAAAATTACCTGTATATTTTTAATTATATAAGGCCTGACCGTAAATATGAAATTATAATAGAAGATGCCCAAAGTTGGAGCCTGTAATCAGGCCAATTTTAAAATTGCTATCTTTGCAGCATGAAGATCAATACCGCCGAGTTTATAATAAGCAATAGTGAAGTAGCAAAATGCCCTGCCGAGCGCGTGCCGGAGTATGCCTTTATTGGCCGCAGTAACGTGGGCAAATCATCGCTCATTAACATGCTTACCGGGCGCAACAGCCTGGCAAAAACATCGGGGCGGCCCGGCAAGACCCAGCTCATCAACCACTTTAAGATAAACGAAAACTGGTTCCTTGTCGATTTGCCGGGGTATGGCTATGCGCGCGTATCTAAATCGGCTAAAGAAACGTTTCAGAAGTTTATAACTGATTACTTTGAAAAGCGCGAACAGATGATATGCGCCTTTGTATTGATAGACATAAGGCATGACGCGCAAAAGATAGACCTTGAGTTCATGAAATACTTAGGCGAGGCCGAAGTGCCTTTCTGCATCATCTTTACCAAAGCCGATAAGATAAGCAAAGGCAAACAGCAGCAGCATGTAGCGGCTTACCGCAAACAGGTTATAGAAGACGGCTGGGAAGAAATGCCGCAGCACTTTATAACATCATCTACAGATGGCCTGGGCCGCGATGAAGTACTCAATTACATAGAAGCCATTAATAAGGGTATTTTTGAAAACAAAGGTTTTGTCTGATAAAAAGCAAAATTTAGGATTTCCATAAATTTTATCATTGAAAATTTTGTGCGTTTATATCAAAACATTACCTGTATAACCACGCAGCCACTTTGTAATTATAATCAAAAAAAGACGCTTCAGGCGCTGCTTTCGCATTAAATACAAACAGGGGCACAATACATTCATATTTAGAACCGTGCGTGCGGTAATTATCGGGCAGCTTTTCGCTTTCAGCTTCCGCCAGGTCGCCAAATACAGTGGTTTTATCACCCAGCACCATAAGGTCGCCTATGCGGTCTGCCATCAGGCCATACCGGTTAACTGCTTCCTCTTTAGTCAGCACTTCTTCTACACCTTTTAATGAAAGCAGGGTTTTCTTTACGCCTTCTGCATCTTCGGGTTTCTTTAAATATACATAAGCCGCCCCGCCCATACCACGGTGGTGCTTAAAGTAACGGTCTTTTTCGGGCGAAATAGCAATGCGCACCGGCGTGTTGCGTGCCTTGCAGGCCTTATTAAGGTCCCAGCACAGGTTTTTATGGTTCAGGCTATGGTCTGCTGTAATCAATATGGCGGCATCAGGGGCTGCTTCATGCAGGCGGCCTATATAGTCGTCAAGCTTATGTAAAAACTCCTTAGAATCTTTCTCTTCGGGTGCCCAGGTATGCATGGGGTAGTCCGTAGTGTGTATATATACCAGGCCATATTCAGTATTGTTTTTAAGGGTATACAGTGCCGATTCCATTATCCAGTAACTTGCCTCTTTTGAGTATACATCGGGCGAAATGCCAAACTGCTTAGCCCAGATTGATTCTTCGGCTCCCTCACACTCGGTACATAAGGTAATATTTGCATTATTGCCCATAATATCTACCGTTTTCTTTTTTACAGAAAACAGCGCCGACTTAATGCCCAGCGCTTTGGCACGGTCAAAAACAGTGGGGCAGGTAATAAGGTCAGGGTCTTCTATATATTCCTGCTCGCCCGTTTTGGGGTTTACCCAGGTATTGCCGGTAATGCCGTGTTTAATGGGCAGCTCGCCGGTAGCAATAGCTACATTATTTACATTAGTAACTGCCGGCATTATTGAGGGCACAATTTTAAATATGCCCTCTTTTTCCATTTTGTTGAGGTTAGGCATATCACTGGCGCGGTAGTAGGTTGCGCCAAAGCCGTCTATCATTATAATAATGGCACGTTGGTGTGGGGCCTGCGCAACAGCAGGAATTGCTGCAAAAATTAATGCCACTATGGCTGTCTTTACTGTCAATCTCATAAAACAATCTTTATATGGGCATCAAAAGTAGTACGCGTGTTTTAAGCCAATTTTATCAGGAGGTTATCTTTGCAGGCTATGCTGTTAATAGCCATAAAAAAAGCGGCCCGGGCCGCTTTTTTATTTTTGTTTTATCTCAAGTTTTTCTGCAAAGTAATCGCAAAAATCTTTCATGGTTTCGCTCATTTGCTTGTCGTTTGTAGCTCGTTCAAAAGTGTCGCTCATGCTAACCAGCGTCTGATGAAAAAACACTTTCATCTCATCTACCGGCATATCTTTCGTCCATAAGTCAATACGCATGCTTTCCTGGGCTTTGCTGTCCCACACGCTAAGCATAATCGCCTTGCTTTCCTCATTTACAACACCACCGTCCTGCGCGCTCCATGTAAGGGTTTCGGGCACACGGTTGTTATCAAGCGCTACAACTATTTTAATTTCAGATTGTAATGGAGTATCAGCCATTTTATTTATTGGGTTTGTATTTAGATTTATCAAAAATTGTTTTAGCATCCATGGCTAAAAGCTGCTGCAAAGTTACGTTTTTATTGTTATCCATATAGCTGCGCACAATTTGCCAGCCCATCCACTGGCCCAGGCGCCCGGGAGAATCGTTATCCCATTCCATTTCAAATTTAGTAAAAGGGGCAGGGTTTATAAAGCGGTTGGGCAGGCGGGCATCACTGCTGTAAAATAATTTGTTTTCAACAAAATAGGTCCACATAGGTGCCTCATTTTCTTTAGCCCAGGTAAGCTGTTCGCGGGTGTAACCTATCTTGTCATTATCAGCAACTTCCGGCAGCAGCCTGTCTTTAAGGTACAATAGCTTGCCATAATACATCATGTAAGATAGAAGCGTTTTATCCTGCAGTGCTACAATTTTATCCCTGCTGAAAGATGTTACAATATCAGGCAGTATTTGCGATGGCTCATATTGCTGCAGCTGGTAGGCATCAAAGCTGTTTACATAGAACTTATGGTCTTTGCCCAGGTAAAGGCTCAGCGGAATGATAATGAGGTTATCTGTATAAACAGATTTTACGGTCTGGTCATCATTTACCATGGTAATAACACGTGGCATGGTAAATTTTGGGTAATAATATTTTACATGTTTTAAGAGTTGCTCAATAGTTGTCTCAAGTGTGTCAACATCAGGATATTTTTTCTCAACTTCCGTGTAAAGCTCCCTTAAAAAGGGTTCATTCATGCGTTGTAGCCATACATTATCGGGTGTTTCGGGTGGAAATAAAAAAGGGAACCGTAGTTTTAGCTTAGGCAGGCCATCGGGCTTTGTTTCAAAAAAAAGTTTATCAAACCGCTCAATTTTAACTTCGGGAACGGCTACTTTTTCAATCTTTTTTTCCACCGCGCTTTTTTCTTCGCACGATACAACGGCAAGCGCAAGCAAAATAAACAATAAGATTTTTTTCATTTTAATATTTTATTGCAATTTCAATTAGCTGTGTTTTGTTAATTTTAGGGCAAATATACAACGCTTAAAATACACACACATGGATACCACATATAAATTTGAGGCTGAGGCCATAAACAACCATATTGTAAACTGGCTGCGCACTTATGCAGTTAACGCAAAAGCAAAAGGTTTTGTTGTAGGGATATCCGGCGGAATAGACTCGGCAGTTACCTCTGCGCTGTGCGCGCAAACAGGCCTGCCTACGCTATGTGTAGAAATGCCCATACACCAGGCAGAAAGCCATGTTACCCGTGCAAAAGCCCATATTAAATGGCTCACAGAAAAATATGATAATGCAAGCGGTGCCGAAACTGACCTTACAAGTACGTTTTTACACTTTCAGGGCCAGGTTCCTGCGGGTGCCACCCAGGCCATAACAGACCATACCCTGGCTAACACCAGATCGCGCCTTCGCATGCTAACACTCTATTATTATGCGGGCATTAATAACGCCATAGTAGCAGGAACCGGTAACAAGGTAGAAGATTTTGGAGTAGGTTTTTATACCAAATATGGCGATGGAGGAGTAGATGTAAGCCCCATTGCCGACCTGCTAAAGAGCGAAGTACGCCTGCTTGCAAAGCATTTAGGCGTTAATGAAAGCATAATTATTGCAAAACCTACCGATGGACTGTTTGGCGATGACCGCAGCGATGAAGACCAGATTGGGGCCAGTTATGAAGAACTGGAGTGGGCCATGAAAAGGAAGGAACAAGGCAGTGTGGCTGCCGATTTTGAAGGGCGTGAAAGAGAAGTTTTTGAAATTTATTCGCGGTTTAATTCTAATAATCAGCACAAGATGCTGCCTATTCCAATTTGTAAAATTCCCTTAAATTTGAAATAAAATTCTTTCATTCACAATACTTTAAGATATTAAGTACTAACTTTACTTATATGTAAAACCCAAAAAAACGCAATTATGATCAAATTATGCCTTGCGGATAACCATCCTGTTGTGCATTATGGGATGAAGTCGTTTTTTAACGACAATCCGCAGATTAGTTTTGTGGGTGTGGTAAATAACCTGGACAGCCTGCTGGATGTTTTAGGTAAGAAAACGGTGGATGTAGCCGTAATTGACCTTGAACTTGACGGCCTGACCAGTATTAGTTCTGTCAAGTCGCTTATCAAGGAGTTTCCTGAAACCAAAGTAGTGATATTTACCAACCTTGCCGAACAAATTTATGCACCAAACGCACTTAAAGCAGGCGTATCTGCCTATGTGCACAAAAGCGCCAAAATGGAGGAGCTTGAGAGTGCTATTAAAAAAGTAAATGAGGGCGAAGTGGTATTTAGCGACCTTGTTAAAAAGAACCTTGCCCTGCTTAACAAAGGCAAAAAAAGTGAACGGCTTTACCGAAAACTTTCTTCGCGCGAAATTGAAGTATTGCGTTACCTTAGTGAGGGTAAAAAGAACAAGGAAATTGCACGACTGCTCGACCTGAATGAAAAAACCATCAGTACTTACAAGCTGCGCCTGCTTACAAAGCTGCATGTTACTAATCTTGTAGACCTGGTTAACAAGGCTAAGACGCTTGACATTGTTTAAAGAATACCACATCCAACCAACAAAAAAAGAAGTACAGGAACACACAACTACGCTAAACAGAAAAAAAATCTAAAGCTTTAAAGGGCATCTGCCTTATAATGCTTAGCAACACAAAACGCCCTTAAGGGCGTTTTTGTTTTAACTACAATTGCATCTCTGTATCCAGGTTTAATAAAAACTGCTTCTTAACCTGCTTATTTTACGGGACAGGTAATTTATAAGTGTATTATAATCGTTTACACTCATTAAAATTTCCATGTTGTCAGCCTCAGGGCTTACCTGCATTTTAAGGTCCTGTACCAGTTTGCCTAACAACAGCCAGCGCAGGTCTATTATATGCTCATTTGTATAAGAGGTAACACTTTGTATTTTGTCTTTAACGGGTATCTGTTTTTTTTCTTCCCACTCATGCAGCAGATATTTTTCGTCCTGCATAAAGATATCTGCAGCCACATATTGCAGTTCAGCAGGCAGGGTGTTTAAAAATGTTTCTACCACAAGTTCCTGATGTGTAAGGTAATGGTCTGTAATGGCCTTATACAGGTCTTTAAAGACAGGGTTTGTAAACTGTATCTCGTCTTCCTGAAGGTTTAGGTAAATGCGCTCATACACCTTATACGTTTTGTGTTCCGTGTGCTCATATTCTTTGCCAAACTCATCATACTTAATGTATACATCTTCAAAATCCTGCTCGGTACTGCCATACAGCAGCAATATTTCTATAATGCGGCGCTCAAGTGCATCCAGTATATTAACACGTTCCTGCTGTGGTGTTCCCATATCATCAACCACAGGCTGCATGGCCTGGGCCTTGCGCTCTTCCTTATATTTTTTATCGGCATCGGCTACCCCTTTACTTACCAGCTGTGCCAGTTCGCTTACCAGTATCTGCTCGCTGATATCCATAATACGTGCGGTTTCCTGTACATATACCTCACGCTGAATTCTGTCGGGTATCTTGGCTATGCTGCCCACCATATCGCGTATAAGCCCTGCCTTTTTAACCGGGTCGTTCTTTGCTTCATCCATCAATAGTGATGCCTTGAACTGTATAAAATCTTTTGAGTTTTTGTCGAGATATTTTACAAGCTCATCATATGGTGTCTTTTTTGCAAAGCTGTCAGGGTCATCGCCATCCGGAAAAGTACACACTTTAACATTCATGCCTTCTTCCAGTATGAGGTCAATACCGCGTATGGAGGCCCGCAAGCCGGCAGCATCGCCATCAAACAATACCGTAATATTTTTGGTAAGGCGATTAATGAGTCTAATCTGGTCGGGTGTTAGCGCCGTTCCGCTCGATGCCACTACGTTTTCAATACCCGCCTGGTGCATCTGTATCACATCAGTGTAGCCTTCTACTAAATAACAATTATCAAGCTTGGCAATGGCTTGCTTTGCGTGGAAGATGCCATACAGTACTTTACTTTTATGGTAAATATCGCTCTCGGGAGAGTTAAGGTACTTGGCTGCTTTTTTATCATTGCCTAAAATACGCCCGCCAAAGCCCAGTACGCGCCCACTGCTGCTGTGTATGGGGAACATTACCCTGCCTCTAAAACGGTCGGCAAGGCGGCCATCTTCTCGCACTATGGTAAAGCCTGTTTTTTCTAAGTATTCAAGTTTATAGGCTTTGCTCAGTGCTTCTTTGCTAAAGGCATCCCACGCTTCGGGCGAATAGCCCAGGCCCCATTTTTTAATGGTATCTCCGGTAAAGCCACGCTCTTTAAAATACGAGTAGCCTATAGAGCGGCCCTCATCGCTATTATGCAATATGTCCTGGAAATACTTTTGTGCATATTCAGATACCAGGTACATGCTTTCCTTTTCGTTAGCCTGTTCCTTTTGTTCATCGCTTTGCTCGGTTTCCTCTATTTCTATATTGTATTTCCTTGCCAGGTAGCGTATGGCCTCCGGATAGCTAAAGTGCTCGTGTTCCATTAAAAAAGCCACAGCATTGCCGCCCTTGCCGCTACTAAAGTCTTTCCAAATCTGTTTTACAGGGCTAACCATAAAACTTGGCGATCGCTCATTGCTAAACGGGCTCAGGCCTTTGTAATTGGTGCCTGAACGTTTTAATACAACAAAATCGCCTATTACCTCCTCAACGCGGGCGGTTTCAAATACGGTATCTATAGTGTTTTTAGAAATCAAAGCTTGGTTTGTTGCAAAGTAGCATACCCGCAAAGTTACAAAGATTGTTACAGCTTAAAAGAAAAACATACATTTGTATATAATCAGATAGGATGGAGAATAATAATGACATTAGGTGGGCACAACGCTTTTCAAATTACAATAAAGCATTTTTTAAGCTTGAAGAAGCCACAAGTTCTGTCGATTTTAATGATGAGAATCTTCAGGGCGTACTATCTGATCTTGAAAAAGAAGGCCTTTTACAACGTTTTGAATATACACATGAATTAGCATGGAAAGTTATGAAAGACTATGCTGAATATCAGGGGGCAATAGATATAGGAGGTTCCAGGGATGCCACACGTGAAGCTTTTAAAATGGGGCTGATACAAAATGGAGAGGTATGGATGGACATGATAAAAAGCCGTAAATTAACTACACATACTTATAATGAAGCTACCGCTGACGATATTTTCCTTAAAATTGTGACTCAATATTTTGCCGAATTTAAAGCCTTTCGGATTAAGATGGAGAGTTATAGGGGCGGTACCGAACAAGATATTTTTCGGCTGAAGTATGAAATACGGACTTGACGATAGTATTATTGAGGCAATAATTTCTGAATTTAAAAAAGTTCCTGAAATTGAAAGTGTTGTGCTATACGGTTCCAGGGCAAAAGGTAATTTTAAACCTGCATCGGATATCGATCTTACCTTATCAGGGCCATTGCTTACTATCACCCATCTCAATAATTTAAGCTGGGCACTGGATGATTTATTATTGCCCTATACTTTTGATTTATCCATACTCAGTCACATAAAAGATGGCGATGTTTTAGATCATATTAAAAGGGTAGGAGTGGTGCTTTATTAATTTTTCTCCTTTCCCTTAACCAGGTTATTTATAAGCCCGTTAAATATAAAATAATGAAACGGCAGTACAGAGTACCAGTACATCCGTCCCCAAATACCTTTTGGCCTAAAAACCGCACGCTGGTATAGGGTGTCATCTTTAATCTTAAATTCAAGCCAGGCTTCACCCGGAAGTTTCATTTCTGCATAGAGCAGCAGGCGCTTTTCCTTTTTATCAGCCTGCAAAACACGCCAAAAATCAAGGGCGTCTCCGGCCTGCAAATCATTTGTATTAGTGCGGCCTCTTCTTAGGCCAATACCTCCAAACATCTTGTCCATAAAGCCGCGGGCCTTCCATAAAAAATTGCCATAGTACCAGCCTGTTACGCCGCCCAGTGCCCAGATGCGTTTCAATACGTCCTCTTCGTTAGTTATTTTACGCTCCTTTATATCTTTTAGCACGCCAAATTTTGGTATGGTAATATAACTTGACAATTTTTCCTGAAAGCGGCTGTTAACCATAGCATCTTTCCAGCTTGAAGGGATACTGTCCAGTTCAATAATTTCAAATGCCTTTACCACAGCATCATGATAGCTCATCGGCTTCACGTTCAGCATTTCGCCAAGGTTGTTTTGCCGCCCAACAACCTCTACCTTCATGCTGTCTACCAGTGCTGTGGCCAGCTTGTAACTTGTTGAAGTTACAAAATACAACCAGTATGACGATAGTTTGGGTGTCATTACGGGAAGTGTAATTATTGTGCGCTTCAGGCCCCGCACTTTGGCAAAATCTAAAAGCATTTGCTTATAAGTAAGCACATCGGGGCCATAAATATCATAATTATTGTTGTACAGGCGTTCATCTCCTGCAGCCCTGCTAAGGTATAGCAGTACATCGCGGATGGCAATAGGCTGTGCTCTTGTATTAAGCCATTTGGGCGTAATCATTATAGGTAGCTTTTCTACCAGGTCACGTATAATTTCAAACGACGCGCTGCCGCTGCCCACAATGATGCCGGCCCTGAACGTAGTTAGCGCGTAGGTATCAGACTCTAAGGTTTCTTCTACATGCTTGCGCGATTCCAGGTGTTTTGAAAGCTCTTTTTCGTTTACAATACCGCTTAGGTAAATAGTTTGTTTAAGGTTGGTAGGGGCGGTGTACCTCTTAAAGTTTTGAGCGCACGTCACTTCCAGCTTATCAAAGTCGTTTGATGATGACATGGAGTGCATCAGGTAATAGGCTACCTCAATATCAGCAGGAAATTTTACGTTGCCGTCATAAGTAAGAAAGTCTACTTCTACAAAGCTGATGTGGGGTATATCTTTAAACTTTTGCGGTGCACGGTTAAGGTCGCGCACGCAGCATACAAGCTCATGGCCAGCTTCCAGTAAAAACGGTATCAGCCTTTTACCTATGTAGCCGGTAGTGCCTGTTATAAGTATTTTCATTTTAATGATTTATACTTAAAGGTAAGTGTTAAAAGGTTGAGGCTGGTTTAAACAGTTGTTATATAATACCTAAGAGTTTAGTTTGGAGAAAGTTCACAACCCTCATCCTCCAGCTCCACTTCGATGGTGTAATGGGTAAAAGGGTGCTTCTTAAGAATGTCTTTTACGCTGCGTTTTACCAGCAATATTTCCGCAAAAGTAGTTATGCCGCGGGTTTGTATATGGGCGGTATATACATGATGTTCACCCTCTAAAGACCATATGTTTACATGGTGCATACTAACCACATACGGCAGTTTTAATATGGCGTTTTTTATTTCTTCAGCATCAATATCAGCAGGGGAACCCTGTAATAATATAACTAAAACTTCTTTAAGGCGGCCAAAAACATTATACAAAATAAACAAAGTAATAGCCATAGATAATGCCGGGTCAAGCCAGGGTGCATCAGTAAACATCATTACTATAGATACTATGAGCACCGCTACCCAGCCCAGCACATCTTCAATCATATGCCAGCTTACCACTTTTTCATTCATAGAGGTGCCACCGCTTAACCTAAAAGCCGCGTAGCCATTTACAGCAATGCCTAATATTGCAAAATACAGCATGCCCTGTGCATCGGCCGGTTCAGGGTGCAGCAGGCGGTTTACGGCTTCATATATTACAAAGCCAGAGCCTGCAATAAGTATAATGCTGTTTATCAATGCGCCTAATAAAGAAAAACGGCTGTAGCCAAACGTAAACTTACTATCAGCCCCTTTTTTAGAACGGTTGTGCAGGTACCAGGATATGCCCAGCGAGAGGCTGTCTCCCATATCATGCAACGCATCAGAAAGTATAGAAACACTGTTTACATAAAAGCCGCCTATTATCTCAGCAATGGTAAAACCAAGGTTGAGAAAAAAGGCGGCTTTAATATTTTTTGCCGATACGTTATGGCTATGGTCGTGCCCGTGAGAATGGTCGTGTGGCATATAGTACGGTTTTAAAGATGCATTATAATTGTTATTCCACTTTTTACCACCGCCATATGATACCTGACCTTTATGGGTTACAGCCCTGTCTTTTTAAGCCATTCGTGCATCAGGCGGTTAAACTCATCCGGATGCTCCATCATGGCGGCATGCCCGCATTTGTCTATCCAGTAAAGGCTGCTGTTAGGTAGCAGATTATGAAATTCTTCTGCTACATCAGGTGGCGTAACGCTATCCTGCTTGCCCCATATAATACCTGTGGGCACATGCATTTTAGGCAGGTCTTTAGCCATGTTATGCCTGATAGCGCTTTTGGCAATGGTTAATGTTTTTATAAGCTTAAGGCGGTCGTTTGCCATAGCATATACTTCATCTATAATTTCTTCCGTGGCAACGGCAGGGTCATAAAACACATCTTCAGCCTTTTTTCTAATGTAATCACGATCGCCGCGGCGCGGATAGCTGTCGCCCATGGCGCTTTCATACAGTCCGCTGCTGCCTGTTATAACCAGGCCCAGCATTTTTTCAGGGTACATCTTAGTGTGGTACAGCGCAATGTGACCGCCCAGTGAGTTGCCCAGCAAAATCACGCGGTCAAAGCCCTTATAGGTAATAAAATCTTTTACCCACCGGGCAAAAGCTTTTACATTGGTTTTCAGTATGCTTTGGGTATATATGGGCAACTCGGGTACCACTACCTTATACCCATGTTCCGGAAAATATTTGGCTACGCCGTCAAAGTTGCTCAGGCCGCCCATAAGGCCATGTAGTATTATTATCGGTGTGCCTTCGCCTGCTTCGTAATAATGGTATTTTCCCTCGTTTTTTGTGCTTTGCATCTTGGTTTTTCAACAGTTCTAATCAGCACAAATATATGATTTTCTCTCTTAACACGACTTTAGCCACGTAATATTTGGGTTAATTTTGGCACCGGTTAATTTTGCAGTATTTGGCTACAAAGCAATCTTTTGATTTTAATGCGATATATGTCGATATAGCGCACTATTTTTGCAATTATGCTAATTATTTAAATATCTTTAATTTAAATGTTAAGAATTCTTAATTTTTTAAAAATTACTGGGTCTAAGTTTTCATTAGGCATTGATTTGCCAAGGCTTTAAACTTTCTTTAAGAAATAGAGAGTGCGGGTGTGTGGGAGTAAATACAAAACTTATCAACAAAAGTGGGAGCAAGTGGTAAACTGTGGAGAAAATATATATATATTTGCTCTACAAACGTTTATGTGCTAACTCATTGAATACCATTATAGGAACATACGAATGCAAGGCAGATGAGAAGGGAAGGCTAATGGTGCCTGCTCCTCTCAAAAAGCAATTGCACGCAGGGCTCGAAAAGGGCTTTGTGCTTAAGCGCTCGGTATTTCAGCCGTGCCTTGAGCTGTATCCTATGCAGGAGTGGGATAAAATGATGGGTAAGCTTAATAAATTAAACCGTTTTGTAAAAAAGAACAACGATTTTATAAGAAGGTTTACCGCAGGTGTTAAGATTGTTGAAATAGATGCGGCAGGAAGGTTTTTAATACCAAAAGACCTTTTGGCCTTTGCGGGAATATCACCCGATAAAAATGAAATCACACTGTCATCGGCAGTTAATATAATTGAAGTGTGGAGCAGGGAGAAATATGAGGCAGCGATTGATGAGACGGCGCTTGATTTTGCCGACCTGGCCGAAGATGTAATGGGTAGCTTAAATGACGACGATGGAATATCATAACCCCGTATTGCTTAAAGAAACTGTAGATGGCTTAAATATTAAGCCTGACGGGGTGTATGTAGACGTAACCTTTGGTGGTGGCGGCCACTCCCGCGAGATTATGAAAAGACTGGGGCCAAACGGAAAACTGTTTGGGTTTGACCAGGATGAAGATGCGCAGGCTAATATAATAGACGACCCCCGTTTCACGCTGATACCGGAAAATTTCAGGTTTATAAAAAGATACCTGAGATTTTTTAATATAAAAGAAGTGGATGGTATTCTGGCCGATCTTGGTGTGTCATCGCACCAGTTTGATGTGGCAGAGCGTGGTTTTAGTACCCGTTTTGATGCCGGGCTTGATATGCGGATGAGTAAAAAAAATGACGTTGATGCCTTTAAGGTGGTTAATGAGTTTGAAGAAAAAGATCTTAAAAGGATGTTTTTTGAATATGGCGATTTGCGCAACGGAGGCGCCCTTGCTGCAACTATTGTGGTGGCACGCAATCAAAGGCCTATAATGAATACAGGCGACCTAAAGCAGGTCTTGTCAAGGTTTTTGCCGGCCCACAAAAGTAATAAGATACTGGCCCAGATATACCAGGCCATTCGCATAGAGGTAAACCAGGAAATGGATGTGCTTAAAGAGTTTTTAGAGCAGTCGCTTGATTTATTGAAACCAGGTGGCAGGCTTAGTGTAATAAGCTATCACTCGCTGGAAGACAGGCTGGTTAAGCGCTACATGCGTAATGGCATGTTTGAAGGTGAACCGGAGCGCGATATGTTTGGCAATTTTGAGGTGCCTTTTAAAAGCATTGAAAAACTTATTGTGCCGGGAGAAGAGGAAATAGCCCTGAACAACCGTGCCCGTAGCGCAAAATTAAGGGTGGCAGAGAAAAAGTAATTGTAAAAGATTAGTAGAAAAAAATGAAAAACGGAGTATATGGATTGCTTAAAGCAAAGTATCTGGTAGACCATGGGTCAGCAGGTAACTGGCGCTTTATTGTATTTCTTATCCTTGTTGCCATACTTATGATTGCTAATTCTCATAATTACGAGCAAAAAATATATCGTATCAGCGCGCTCGAAAATGAAGTAAAGCTGCTGCGAAGCGAGTTTGTAGACAGGCGCAGCCAGTTGATGGAACTTAAAATGGAAAGCACGGTGGCCAGGAAAATGGAAGCCAGGCAAATAGTTCCGTCATCGCTTCCGCCAAAGAAAATAAAAGTGACAGAGAAAGAGGATACCAATTTTTGGGAAAGATTATGGCAGTAGAAGACAAAAAAATCTCTTACCGTATTTACATAGTAGCCTTCGCAATTTTTGTGATGGCTATACTCATTTCCATAAAGCTTACTAACATACAGTGGGTTGAAGGCGATTATTACCGCCAGCTTGCACTGCAGCGCACGGTTAAAAATTTCCCGTTGCCGGCTAATAGGGGCAATGTGTACAGTGCCGATGGCAGCCTGCTGGCCACATCAATACCTAATTACACGATAAGGTTTGATGCTATGGCGCCTAAAAAAGAAGATTTTGATAAATATTACCAGGACCTGGCCGATTCGCTTAGCATTATGCTAGGCAAAACATCAGAGCATTATAACCAGGAGCTTAGAAGGGCACGTACCAATAAAAACAGGTACATGCTGGTTGCAAAAGACCTTAGTTATACAGAGCTGATGCGCATGAAGGCGTTTCCGCTGTTTAGCCTTGGTGCATTTAAAGGAGGCATAATCACCGAACAGGAAATTGTGCGTGAGCACCCAATGGGCAAAATTGCAGAGCGCACCATAGGTTATGACCCAGGCCGGGATGTGGGTATAGAGGGTGCTTTTGCCCAATACCTTAAAGGTAAAAATGGCCGTCGCCTGATGCAAAAAATTGCAAAGAACCAATGGAAGCCGCTTACAGATAATAACGAGATTGAGCCGGTAGACGGTTTTGATATAGTAAGTACCATTGATGTTTATATACAGGATATTGCCCATCACGCGCTGTTAAAGCAGCTGGAGTATTATGAGGCAGACCATGGCTGTGTTGTGGTTATGGAAACTAAAACAGGTTATGTAAAGGCCATTTCTAACCTGGGGCGTGCTACAGATGGATCTTATTATGAAACCATAAATTATGCCGTAGGCGAAGCGCAGGACCCTGGTTCCACGTTTAAGCTGGCCGGGTTGATATCCCTCCTTGAAGATGGTAAGGTAGATACTACACAGGTCTACGACTCAAAGGGCGGAGATATAACGTATTTTGGTAAGCATGTCCGCGATTCGCACAAAGGAGGCTATGGCAAAGTATCATTAGCGAGAGGTTTTGAGCTTTCGAGCAATACCGTAATGGTGCAGGCTGTGTATGAAAATTATAAAGATAATCCTAAGCAGTTTTTAAAGCACCTTACTGATTTTAACATGGATCGTAAGCTGGGAGTATCTATAAAAGGGGAAGCTACACCTGTAATTCCAAAACCCGGAGATAAAAGGTGGTCAAAAATTTCGTTGCCATGGATGGGCTTTGGCTATGGTGTTAATGTAACGCCTCTGCAAACCTTAACGCTATATAATGCTGTTGCTAATAACGGCGAAATGGTTAGGCCATTATTTGTACAGGAAATAAAAGAGTGGGATAAAACCATCAGGAAGTTTAATAAAGAAGTTCTAAATCGTAAAATATGCAGCCAGGAGACCATAGATAAGGTAAAGGCAGTATTGGCAAATGTGGTTAAAAAGGGCACGGGCTCTAAGTTGTATTCGCCTAATTTTAGCATGGCAGGCAAAACCGGTACAGCACAGGTAAACTATGGTAAAGGCAAAGGCGCAGATGCTGATATGTATTATTCATCGTCTTTTGTAGGCTATTTTCCTGCTGATGCACCGCAATATTCGTGTATTGTTATTGTGTCAAAACCTCACGTAGGTAAGGGTTATTATGGGGCCGATGTTAGCGGGCCGGTATTCCGCAGGATTGCCCAAAAGATATTTACAGATGCTCCTACTACAAACGAGGTTAAAAAGCTGGATAAAGCCATAAAAAACCAGGACAATCTTTACGCGGCTTACTACGACAAACAAAATAAAGATAAGGTTTCTAATACTATACCCAATATAATTGGCATGGCAGGTATGGATGCGGTTGCGCTGCTGGGCAATATGGGCCTTAAGGTACAGGTTGTAGGCGCGGGCAAGGTTAAAAAACAATCGCTTAAGCCGGGGCAGGCGTTTAATAAAAATCAGGTTATAACACTCGAATTACTGTGATGCTTTTACGCGACATATTATATAAAACTGCAATTGAGGCTGTTAAAGGTCCAACAGATATTAGCGTGGGCAAGATTGAGTTTGACTCACGACATGTTGCCGCCGGAGATGTTTTTGTAGCCATTCGGGGTACACAAAGCGATGGCCATGGCTTTATAGAAAAAGCCATTGCGCAAGGTGCCATAGCTATAATTTGCGATACGCTACCTGATACACTTAGTGAGGGTATTACCTATGTTGAGGTAAAAAGCACCAGTGCTGCGCTGGCATATATGGCAAGCAATTATTACGGCAACCCCTCAGCACAGCTAAAACTTGTGGGTATAACCGGTACAAATGGTAAAACTACCATAGCCACGCTGTTGTACCAGCTGTTTAAAAATGCTGGATTTAAAGCCGGTTTGCTTAGTACGGTAAAAATAATGGTAGATGCGGCAGAGCATAAAGCTACACACACCACGCCAGACTCGCTTACCATAAACAGGTACTTGAGGATGATGGTAGATGCCGGGGCAGATTATTGTTTTATGGAAGTAAGCTCGCACGGAATACACCAAAACAGGACAGAGGGGCTGCAGTTTGCAGGGGGTGTGTTTACTAACCTGAGCCACGATCACCTGGACTACCACAGCAGCTTTGCTGAGTATAGAGATGTAAAAAAATCGTTCTTTGACCATTTGCTAAAGTCAGCATTTGCTATAGTGAATGTAGATGATAAAAACGGGTTGGTGATGCTGCAGAATACCGCGGCAAAAAAGCTAACCTATGCTCTTAAAACCTATGCCGACTACAGGGCGCAGATACTGGAAAACCAGCTTAGCGGCCTGCTGCTTAAGATAAACGGAGAAGAAGTTTGGGTAAAACTAATAGGCACTTTTAACGCCTACAACCTCCTTGCAATTTATGCAACCGCGGTAAACCTGGGGCTTGAAAGCCTTGAGGTGCTGCGCCTGCTTAGTGAACTGGAAAGTGTTAGCGGAAGGTTTGAGTTTATTGTGTCTGAAAGCAAGATAACTGCTATTGTAGATTATGCCCATACGCCCGATGCACTTGAAAATGTGCTTAGCACTATAGAGAATATACGCACTCGTAACGAGCAACTTATTACAATTGTAGGCTGTGGCGGAGACCGTGATAAAACCAAGCGCCCGGTTATGGCGCATATTGCCAGCAGCATGAGCGACAGGGCCATTTTTACCAGTGATAACCCACGAAGTGAGGTGCCCGAAGATATTATTGAGGATATGGAGAAAGGTGTGGAGCCCCAAAATTATAAAAAAACGGTAGCAGTGGTAGACCGCAAACAGGCTATAAAAATAGCATGCCAGCTGGCCCGCCCTAACGACATTATACTCATAGCCGGCAAAGGCCATGAGACCTACCAGGAAATTAAAGGCGTGAAGTATGATTTTGATGACATGGAAACCGTGAAGGAAATTTTAAGACACTTAAACAAATAGCACTATATGCTGTATTACTTATTCGATTTCTTACATAGAAAATGGGATGTGCCGGGCACAGGTGTTTTTCAGTACATAACCTTCAGGTCAGGTATTGCCGTTATACTGTCGCTGCTAATCTCAACCGTATTTGGTAAGCGTATCATTAACTTTTTAAGGAAACAGCAAATCGGCGAAACCGTACGCGAGCTAGGACTTGAAGGGCAAAGCCAAAAGGCAGGCACACCTACCATGGGCGGTCTTATTATCATTTTTAGTACGCTCATCCCGGTACTGCTGTTTGCTAAGCTTGATAACATTTACATCATGCTGCTCATTGTTACCACATTATGGATGGGTGCTATTGGCTTTTTAGATGATTATATTAAGATATTTAAAAAAGATAAAGAGGGCTTAAAAGGCAAGTTTAAGGTAGTAGGGCAGGTTGTGCTGGGTGTTTTTGTAGGCTACATACTGTATTTTCATCCTGCGGTTACCGTGCGTACCGACACCGGAAAAGTAGATGTTTTTAATGAGCGTGCTGTAATAACAACGCCACCGGTAGAAGAAAAATCAACCGCCACAACAATTCCGTTCTTTAAAAATAATGAGTTTGATTACGCCGAAGTACTATCATTTATGGGAGACGGGTACGAGAAATGGGCATGGCTTATATTTATTCCGGTAGTGATATTCATCATTACGGCAGTGAGCAACGGTGCCAACCTTACAGATGGTATAGATGGACTCGCAGCTGGAACATCCGCAATTGCGGTGCTAACCCTGGGCATTTTTGCTTTTGTATCAGGTAACATCATTTTTAGTAATTACCTGAACATAATGTACATTCCCAACTCCGGCGAAATGACGGTTTATATCGCGGCATTTGTAGGTTCACTCATTGGCTTCCTCTGGTACAATACCTATCCGGCATCGGTTTTTATGGGCGATACGGGCAGCCTTACTATAGGGGGCATAATAGCGGTACTGGCCATTGCAGTGCGCAAAGAGCTGCTTATACCGGTGCTGTGCGGCATATTCCTGGCAGAGAATTTTAGCGTTGTGCTACAGGTAAGCTACTTTAAGTATACAAAGAAAAAACTCGGAGAGGGCAAGCGCATCTTTTTGATGGCGCCGCTGCACCACCACTACCAGAAAAAAGGATACCACGAGAGCAAGATAGTAGCCCGGTTCTGGATTGTTGCCATACTGCTTGCCATATTCAGCCTTGTATCATTAAAACTACGATAGTATGAAAAGACTGGTAGTGCTTGGCGGCGGAGAGAGTGGCGTGGGTACAGCCATACTCGCAAAGAAAAAAGGGTATGATGTATTCATCTCTGATTTTGGAAAAATAAAGAATAATTATAAAGAGGTGCTGGCACTTAACAGGCTGGCGTGGGAAGAAGAAAAGCATACTGAAGAGCTGATACTGAATGCTGATGTGGTAATGAAAAGTCCCGGCATACCGGATAAAAGCCCTATTGTAAAAAAGATTATTGAAAAAGGTATTTCTATCATATCAGAAATTGAATTTGCCACCCAGTTCAGCGATGTAGAAACCATAGGTATAACCGGCAGTAACGGCAAGACCACTACTACCATGCTTACGCATTACGTGCTAAAACAGGGTGGGCTTAATATGGGGCTTGCGGGCAATATAGGCAAAAGCTACGCATGGCAGGTGGCAGAAAATAAGGTTGAGGGTTTTGTGCTTGAGCTGAGTAGTTTTCAGCTGGACGGAATTATAAAGTATGCGCCGCACATTGCCGTGATTACAAATATAAGCCCTGATCACCTTGACCGGTACGATTATAAATATGAGCTGTACATACAGGCAAAATTCAGAATAACCATGAACCAGGGTAAAGATGATTACCTGATATATGATGCAGATGATGAAACCATAAACAATTGGCTCAAAGAGCGTAAAACAAAGGCGCAGTTAATACCCTTCTCGCTTTCGGGCAATAATAAAAAGGGTTTGTATGTACAAAATAACACAATAATAAGCACATTAAACAAAGGGAACTTTACCATGCCAATAAATGAACTATCGCTTGACGGAAAACACAATATTAAAAATGCCATGGCATCTATTGCGGTTGCGCAGCTTAAAAATATACGCAAGAAAACCATAAGGGAGAGCCTTTCTAACTTTTCCGGTGTAGAACACAGGCTTGAAAAAGTACTTAAAATACAAAATGTAGAATACATAAACGATAGTAAGGCAACCAATACCAATAGTACTTATTATGCGCTTGAGAGCATGACAGCACCTACGGTGTGGATTGTGGGTGGTGTAGATAAGGGTAATGATTATAATGAGCTGATGCCTTTGGTGCGCGAAAAAGTAAAAGCAATAGTATGCCTGGGTGTAGATAATAAAAAAATTATGGATGCCTTTAGCAACGTGATAGATGTAATGGTAGAAACCACTAGCATGGCAGAGGCGGTAAAAATAGCGCAAAAGCTTGCCGAGAAAGGCGACTCGGTTTTATTAAGCCCCGCTTGTGCAAGTTTTGACCTGTTTGAAAATTATGAAGATCGCGGCAAGCAATTTAAAGCTGCTGTACAAAGCTTATAATATTCCTTGCACTCATCGTGAGGAGATGCTATAAAGCGCTACAGGCCTTGTTTAAAGTAATATAGAGGGGTGCTTAATGCAGTGAGATAAAATAGATAGAAATGAAAGAATTAATCAATAACCTAAAAGGAGACAAAGGGATCTGGTCGTTTGTAATGCTGCTGGCCCTTATATCGTTTATGCCGGTTTTCAGCGCAAGCGCAAACCTTGTCTATGTAATAGGCAAGGGCTCTACAATTGGTTACCTGGTTAAGCATCTGGTACATATATTTATTGGATTTGGGCTTATATACCTTGTACACAAGGTGCCCTACCATTATTACAGGGGCTTGTCTCAACTGGCACTGCCTGTGGTTGGTTTGTTATTGGTGTATACATTTTTTCAGGGTACGGTTATAGATGGTGCTAACGCAAGCCGCTGGATAAAAGTGCCTTTTATAGGCGTTACGTTTCAAACATCATCATTAGCCGCCATAGTGCTTATGATTTATGTTGCCCGCTACCTGGCTAAAATAGAAGGCAGGCAGGTAACTTTTAAGTCATCTTTTATTGAGCTCTGGATACCGGTATTTATAATACTGGCACTTATATTGCCTGCTAACTTTAGTACTGCAGCGCTTATCTTTAGTATGGTAAGCATGCTGGTATTTGTAGGCGGCTACCCTATGCGCTACCTGGGTATGATTATAGGAATGGGCATAACCATGCTGGTGCTTTTTGTGCTGTTTGCAAAAGCATTTCCGGATGCCATGCCTAACAGGGTAGATACCTGGATAAGCAGGATAGACCGCTTTACATCAGATGAGCCTAATGAAGACGATTACCAGATAGAAAAAGCCAAGATAGCCATTGCTACCGGCGGCATATATGGTGTAGGCCCTGGTAAGAGCGTGCAGAAGAATTTCCTGCCACAATCATCATCTGACTTTATTTTTGCCATCATTGTAGAAGAATACGGCTTGATTGGTGGTCTTGCAGTGCTGTTCCTTTACCTTATATTATTTTTCAGGTTCCTGGTTACCGCGCACAAGGCAAAATCGCTTTTTGGCAAACTGCTTATAGTGGGGCTCGGTTTCCCAATAATATTCCAGGCACTTATTAATATGGGTGTAGCAACAGAGCTGCTTCCGGTAACAGGCCAAACCCTGCCGCTTATCAGCAGCGGCGGCAGCTCCATCTGGATGACATGTATATCTATAGGCATCATCATCAGTGTTACTAAAAAAGAAGAAGAAATAGCAGCAGAGCTTCAGGAAAAAGAAGACCGTGAGGCGGCACTGCAACAATTGATAGACGAGCATATACTTAGAGAAAAGCAAAGGGAAGAAGCAGAAGCAGCCGGTATAGGCCAGGAGCAGGAAGCGGCATACTCAATAGAAGATGCTGCCAACCCTATGCGGGCAGTAATGGGCAAATAAGGTATGGCGTTTCTACGGGACTTAGGTACTGAGGGGCGCGTGAAATAGTAATAGAAAAAAGTGTATTGAAGACCTAACAACCTTAGCGCTTCAGAAAGAACTTAAATAATGGGAACTAAAAAATTCATACTAAGCGGTGGCGGTACAGGCGGGCATATTTACCCGGCAATTGCTATTGCAAACGGTTTGAAAGAGCGTTTCCCTGACTGTGAAATATTGTTTGTGGGCGCCAGCGATAAAATGGAAATGCAAAAGGTACCGCAGGCAGGTTATAAAATTGAAGGTCTATGGATTGCGGGCATACAGCGAAGGCTTACGTTTGATAACGCTATGTTTCCGCTAAAGCTCATGAGCAGCTTTATAAGGTCGCGCAGAATTGTAAAACAGTTTAAGCCCGATGTTGTTATAGGTACAGGCGGTTTTGCCAGCGGGCCATTGCTAAGGGCGGCGGGCGGTATGGGGGTTCCGGTTGTAGTGCAGGAGCAAAATTCATATCCCGGCATAACCAATAAGTGGCTGGCCAAATTCGCGAAAAAAATATGTGTGGCTTATGATAACCTGGAGCGGTTTTTTCCAGCCTCAAAAATAGTACACACCGGCAACCCTGTACGGCAGGACCTGATTGGGGTTGAGGAAAAGAGAGAAGAAGCTATTAAGCGCTTTAACCTGGATCCGGCTAAAAAAACAGTGCTGGTACTGGGCGGAAGCCTTGGTTCACGCCGCATCAACCAGCTTATTGCTAAGGAGCTTAACTGGCTTCAGGCACAAAATGTGCAGGTTATATGGCAATGCGGCAAGTTTTATTTTGAAGAATACAGGCACTACAGCGATAAGGATGATGTTCAGGTGCTTTCGTTTATAGACAGGATGGATTTGGTATATGCCGCGGCCGATGTGGTCATTTCGCGCAGTGGGGCATCTTCAGTTTCAGAGCTTTGTATAGTGGGTAAGCCGGTAGTGTTTATACCGTCGCCCAACGTGGCTGAAGACCACCAGACTAAAAACGCGCAGGCCATTGTAGATAAGGGAGGAGCGATATTGCTAAAGGAAGCGCAGCTCGATACGCAGTTTCAGCCTGTGTTTGAGGATTTATTACAGAATGCAGAAAAACAGCAAAAGCTGCGTGAAAACATAAAGAAACTGGCAAAAGTAAATGCCACTAATGATATTGTTGAAGAAATTGTTAAGCTGTTAAATTAAGCTGAGAGGTAAGAAGCTCAATATGGAATTAAAAAACATACATAACGTCTATTTTATTGGCATTGGCGGCATCGGCATGAGTGCCCTGGCGCGCTATTTCAAATTTATAGGCAAAAATGTTTCCGGTTATGACAAAACGCCAACCCTTCTTACCGATGAACTCGCCGCGGAAGGCATAAACATACATTTTGAAGATAACGTAGCGCTGATTGGCGTACGGTATCTTGATAAAGAAAATACGCTGGTAGTAATAACCCCGGCAGTACCAAAGGAGCACAGGGAATGGAACTACTTTATTCAGAATAATTTTGTGGTTAAAAAGAGGGCAGAAGTACTGGGTATAATTACTAAAGGTACCTTTTGTTTTGCGGTAGCCGGCACCCATGGCAAGACCACTACAAGCAGTATACTGGGGCATATTTTATATGAAAGCGGCGTAGATGTTACGGCGTTTATAGGGGGGGTAGTTGAAAATTATAATAGCAACCTGATAGGTACCGGTAAAACCGTTACCGTGGCAGAGGCCGATGAGTTTGACCGCTCATTCTTGCACCTGCACCCGGATATTGCCTGTGTAACCAGTATGGATGCAGACCACCTGGATATCTATGGCGATACAGCTTCTATTGAGGCATCCTTCAGGGAATTTGCCGATAAGGTGGAGGATAAAAAACATTTGTTTGTTACAGAAAAACTTCCGCTTGACGGGATAACCGTAGGAATTGGAAACGGTGAATTTTCTGCAGAAAATATAAGAATTGAAGATGGCTGGTATGTATTTGATGCCGCCACACCTGCTGAGATAATTAAGGATGTGCGTTTTGCTCTTCCGGGCAGGCATAACCTTACTAACGCCATGCTGGCATTAGCCATGGCTAAAACCTATGGTATTGCAGGGGTAGATATTGCTAAAGCACTGCAAAGCTTTAAAGGCGTAAGGCGCAGGTTCTCGTACCAGATTAAAAGGCCGGGGCTGGTGTATATAGATGATTATGCCCATCACCCTACCGAGATTGATGCAGTCTACCAGGCAGTTACAGAATTGTATCCTGATGAAAAGGTGCTGGCAGTTTTTCAGCCGCATTTGTTTAGCCGCACACGTGATTTTGCCGATGGCTTTGCCCGGAGCTTATCGCGGTTTGAGAATATTGTTCTGATGGATATTTACCCTGCGCGTGAGCTGCCCATTGAAGGCATTACAAGCAGTTGGCTGCTGGATAAAATTGATAACCCAACCAGGCAGCTGGCGAGTAAAGCAGAACTGCTCCGGTTGCTTAAAATAACCGATGCCACAGTAATTATTACCATAGGCGCGGGAGATATAGGAGAGATGGTACCTGATGTTAAAAAAGTACTCGATGAAAAGAATTAAATGGAATGATGTAAGACTGGTGCTTATGCTGGGTGCAGTAATATTCCTGTACTCTTTTGCATCAAAACGCAATGCGGCCCGTGTTGTTAAAGAACCGGTTGTTGAGTTTGCGGGAAGTGAGAATTTTATCACTAAAGAAATAGTTAATAAGTTGTTGATACAAAATTTTGGAGGTGAGGCAGGGGTTGAAAAAGTTAAGGTAGATTTGAATAAGGTGGAAAAAAGTGTCGATAAAAACCCTATGGTCGACAAGGCAGAGGTTTACACCACTGTAGACGGAAAACTTAAGGCAATAGTAACACAAAAAAAACCTGTTGCTCGCGTTTTTGAGGGTTCGCAATCGTATTACCTGGACTATAAAGGCCAAAAAATGCCGCTCTCTGATACAGAGACCGCCCGGGTGCCTTTAGTAACAGGAGAGGTTTCTAAAGCCGATGCAAAAAGGCTGCGCAACCTGCTGGATTACATCTATGACGACAATTTTTTAAAAAAGAATATAACGGGTTTATCAGTCCTGCCATCAGGAGGTATTGTTATGCATACCAGGGGTTTTGATTATGATATTGTTTTTGGCGGGCCGGTAAACATAGATATGAAGTTTAAGAATTATAAAGCATTCTTACAGGATGCGGTTAAAGATACATTGATTAAAAATTACAAAACAGTTAACCTGATGTTTAAGCAACAGGTAGTGTGCACCAAAAAATAGAGTATGGAAAGAGACAGCATTGCAGTAGGTTTAGACATTGGCACAACAAAAATTGTAGCCATGATAGGCAGGAAAAATGAGTATGGCAAACTGGAAATTGTGGGCGTGGGCAAATCCAAAAGCCTGGGCGTAGCCAGGGGGGTGGTTAATAACATTACCCAGACCATACAGTCAATCCAGGAGGCTATAGCCGATGCCGAACAGGACAGTGGCTACAAAATTAACGATGTAGTGGTGGGCATAGCCGGCCAGCACATACGCAGCATCCAGCACAGCGATTACATCAGCCGCCCTAACAGCGAAGAGGTAATAGGCGATGCAGATATTGATTTGTTAATTAACCAGGTGCACAAACTGGCCATGCTGCCGGGTGAAGAAATTATTCACGTGCTGCCACAGGAATTTAAGATTGATGGGCAAAACGAGATAAAAGAGCCTATAGGCATGTATGGCGGCAGGCTTGAGAGCAGTTTTCATGTAGTGGTGGGGCAGGCATCGTCCATTCGAAATGTAGGCCGTTGCATTAAGAGTGCGGGTTTAGACCTGTCCGGTCTTACCCTTGAGCCTTTGGCTTCGGCAGATGCAGTACTGAGCCAGGAAGAGAAAGAGGCCGGTGTAGCGCTTATTGATATAGGCGGCGGCACTACAGATCTTGCCATATTTAAAGATGGCATCATCCGCCATACGGCCGTAATACCTTTTGGAGGCAATGTAATAACAGAAGATATAAAAGAAGGCTGCTCAATTATTGAAAAACAGGCAGAACTGCTTAAAGTAAAATTCGGTTCGGCATGGCCGGGCGAAAATAAAGATAATGAAATCGTTTCTATTCCGGGCCTTCGTGGCAGGGAGCCTAAGGAGATTTCGCTTAAAAACCTTTCTAAGATAATCCATGCACGCGTGGTAGAGATTATAGAGCAGGTATTTGTAGAGATTAAAAACTATGGGCACGAAGACCCGCGTAAAAAGCTGATAGCCGGTATAGTGCTAACAGGAGGTGGAAGTGAGCTTAAGCACATTAAACAGCTTGTAGAATATATTACCGGAATGGATACCCGCATAGGCTACCCTAACGAGCACCTTGCAGGCAACAGCGATGAAAAGCTTTCGAGCCCGCTGTATGCTACCGCTGTAGGGCTTGTTATTAACAGCCTGAGGAATAATACCCGCAGCGCAACGCCATTAGTAGAAATGCAAAAGCCTGAGCCGGTTATAAGGCAACAGCCGCAGCCCGTTATAAATACGGTAGTGGCAGAACCGGTTGCGCCGGAGCCTGTTATACAACACGAGCCTGAACCTGTAGCCGTGCATGAGCCAGCCGGCAGGGTAAACCATGAATCGACTGAGAAAAAGGTAAAAAGGTCATTTTTTGACAAGTATATAGATAAGATTAAAGATTTTTTAGATAACGCAGAATAAAAACCGTGATTATGATGAACGAAGAATTTGGAAGCATTTCGTTTGACTTACCCAAAAACCAGTCGAACGTGATCAAGGTAATTGGAGTAGGCGGCGGCGGTAGCAACGCTATAAACCATATGTTTAAGCAGGGTATTAAAGGCGTAGACTTTGTAGTGTGCAATACTGATTCTCAGGCATTGCAAAACAGCCCTGTACCTAACAAGATACAGCTGGGTGTTGCCCTTACCGAAGGCCTTGGCGCCGGCGCTAACCCAGATGTGGGCCAGCAAAGCGCACTGGAGAGCATTGATGATATTGAAAAGATGCTCGACAGCAACACCAAGATGCTGTTTATAACGGCAGGTATGGGTGGCGGTACCGGTACCGGTGCGGCCCCTGTATTAGCACAACTGGCCCGTGAAAGGAATATCCTTACGGTGGGCATTGTTACCATACCTTTTCAGTTTGAAGGTAAAGTGCGAAATGATCAGGCGCTTGCAGGTGTTGAGCGTTTAAGAAAACAGGTTGACTCTCTTATAGTAATCAACAATAACAAATTAAGGGAAGTTTATGGTAACCTGGGCTTTAAAGCCGGCTTTAGCAAGGCAGACGAGGTATTAGCAACAGCCTCTCGCGGTATTGCAGAGGTTATTACACACCACTATACCCAGAATATTGACTTAAAAGATGCCAAAACGGTACTTAGCAACAGCGGTACTGCAATAATGGGATCGGCTACTGCAAGTGGCGATAACAGGGCTAAAGATGCCATTGTTAGCGCGCTCGATTCTCCATTGTTAAATGATAACAAGATTACAGGAGCTAAAAACGTACTGTTACTAATTGTATCAGGCACAAGTGAAATTACAATTGATGAAATTGGAGAAATAAACGATCATATACAAAGTGAAGCAGGACACAACGCTAACATCATTATGGGTGTGGGCGAAGATGAGAGCCTTGGCGATGCGGTTGCCGTTACCATTATTGCTACCGGCTTTAATGTAGAGCAGCAAAACGAAATTGTAAATACAGAGCCTAAAAAGATTGTACACGCGCTGGAAGAAAACCAGAGCATGACTCATGATCTTACACACAGGCCATTAGTACCGTCATTTGACTATTCTGCACCGGTAGCTCAAAATCAGCCTAAGGCCGAAATTATTGAAGAGCCGGCTGTTGAAGAGAAAATCGTTTTTACGCTTGAGGAGGAAGTTGTTGAAAAAAAGCCTATAGCTGAAGTTGAAGAACAGCCAACTTCAGAATACATAAACAACCTTGATGTTTTCTTTGAAATTGTTGCCCCTGCAAAGGCAGAGCCGGCAATTTTTACACCGCCGCCTGTATATGAGGCCCCCGTTGTACCTGTATACCAGGCTCCTGCGGCGCCGGCTTATCAGGCCCCGGTTATTAAAGATGTAAGGGAAATTGAAGTATTTGAGCCGGAGTTTGTAATTGTTGAGAAGAAAGAAGAGCAGTTTACGTTTTCATTTGACCTTGCAATAGATAATGTAAAGAGTGAGGAAAAGCTTTTGTTTAGCCTTAACGATGAAGTGCGCAATATTAAGGTACAGCAGCCTGTACAGGTGGTGCCTATGACGGAGCTTAATGAGAACGGCATTGTGCGTTTTTCTTTAGAAGACTACCTTGAAAAGGAAACCGAGCTTTTACAGAGCAAGCCGGCCCCTAAAGAAGAAGTGGCCCCGGAGCTTAATTTTACCCTTAGGGATGCCTTTGCGCCGCAACAGGTAACACCGGTAGAACCCGTAATACAGCCACAACAGCATGTTGAGCCTGTAGTGCCGCAACGCGCTACAGATCATGCGGAAGTTTCTCCTATGGAGATGACAATAGATGAAACCCTGCGTCTTAGGGCCGAAGAGCGACGCAAAAAAATGAAGGATTTTAACCATAAATTCCATAATAATGCGGCAAGGGTTGATGAATATGAAAAAGAACCTGCCTATAAAAGGATGGGTGTAGATATAAGCGCGCCAAGGACGGATAGCAACAAGTCGCGCCTTTCGTTAGGCATAGACAGCAATGACGACCTGCAGCTGCGGTCTAACAATTCGTTTTTGCACGATAATGTAGATTAACATTTAACTAACCCGAATGTGAACCTTAACCCGAAAATATGTTATTTATTTTCGGGTTATTTTTTTATCTTCGCATCCACAATTTAAATCCTGTATATGAGTTTGCAATCACAGATAATGGACGCTATGAAGACGGCCATGAAAGAAAAAGATACCGTAGCACTTGAATCGCTGAGGGCTATAAAATCGGCTATTTTACTGGCGCAGACCGAGAGTGGTGCTAAAGAAGAGATAAGCCAGGAAGATGAAGTAAAATTATTGCAAAGGCTTGTAAAACAGCGTAAAGACAGTGCTGCTATATACATACAGCAAAACCGCCAGGATCTGGCTGACCCCGAAATTGCACAGGCTGCTGTTATAGAAAAGTTTTTGCCCTCACAGCTTACTGAAGAAGAAGTTGAGGCTGTTGTGCGTAAAATTATAGCAGAAAATAACTTTGGCGGCATGGCCGATATGGGCAAGGTTATGGGCTTAGCAAGCAAAGAGCTTGCGGGTACAGCTGATGGAAAAACCATTAGTAACGTTGTCAAGAAGAGTTTAGCATAGTATATTAGAGTTTTAGATTATTGAAATGTAGACGAGGTCACGTCTCACAGTCGAAAAATCAATAATCTCACAATCTAAAAATCGGCTTCATAGTTCAATGGATAGAATTTCAGATTCCGGTTCTGAAGATTTGGGTTCGAATCCCGATGAGGTCACTCCTGAAAAACGCTAATTATTTGATAATTAGCGTTTTTTTATTTATACCCACTTCAATTCCACATTAGTTCCGTAAATATATCTTCATCATTCTTTTATGGCTTTTTGACAAAATAAGTATTTTAGAGGCTTAAAAATTAGTAATATTTATTTTTTCACAAGAAAATATGTACGTTTCGCAATTTCTACTTTTTTCCGGAGGTTAAAAAAATGCATTTTGTAGATTAAATCGGTTTTTAATCGTTAAAAATTTAATTTAAAAGGATATTGTTAATATTGTACTAATTTTAACACCTAAAATCAGTTTGTAACCGAAAGCCCCTTTTATACTATACGCCAAAACTTTTGCCTTTTCAGCACATAAATTATACTCCATACAAACGCTTTGTTTGCCCTGATTAAATAAATGGCTAATGCCCCAAAACGCTTTTAAAACATTATTATGGATTTAAAACTACTCAACAAAATGCGTATGCTTTTTTGCATACCATTATTTTTTTTGGCCGAAGTAACATTTGCGCAAACTACGGTTTTCAGCAGTGACTTTACAACTTCTGCCGGTACAACCTACACGGCTGCCAACGGCGCTATTGGCAACAGTACAACCTGGTCGTTTTTAAGAAGCGGGAGCGATATGGGCGCCCGTATAAACTCGGGCTACCTGAGTTTAACAAATGATGCCACAGGTATTTATAACACCAGTGGATGGGGTTTTGCTTACAACACATCGGCGTTTGCAAGCCCTGCAACTTCTACCCTGGCAAACAACCCGGGTATGGTTACCTGGACGTTTAACATGCGTCAGGCGCGTTCTAATCCCTCAAGTTTAGCTTCAGGTTATTATGGTAATGCCTTTGTACTTGCGGGTACAGCAAACACCACGGCTACTACCGGATCTGGGTATGCTGTAATTTTAGGAGAATCAGGCAAAACAGACCGCCTTAGGCTTGTAAGGTATACGGCTGGTTTAAGAACCTACACAACGTTAATGCAAACAAACACCAGCGGTTTAACAGACTGGGGTAACCAATATATGAGTGTTAAGGTTACTTATATACCCTCTGGCACGCTTGCCAACACCTGGCAGCTGTACGTTAGAAATGACAATGGCATCTTCCAGGATCCCTCTTCAGGATCCCTTACCTCCCAGGGTACTGTTGTAAATAGCCAGTCTACTACTACAGCCCTTCCGCTTATAGGTGCTTTTTGGAATGCTGCCACTAAAGGCAACCAGACTGCCTATTTTGATAATATAAAAGTTAGTATTGCCACACCGGCAATCGCGTCGCTTTCACCCACTTCAAAAGTTGCGGGGTCTGCAAACTTTCCATTAGTCGTTAATGGCAGCAACTTTACAAGTGCCTCTGTAATAAGATGGAACGGCAATAACCTTGTAACTACTTATGTTTCACCTACACAACTATCGGGTGTTGTTCCTGCGTTATATGTAACAACGCAGGGGTCTGCCGCTATATCAGTGGTTACCGGCGCGGCAATAAGTAATTCGCAAACATTTTATATTGACCCGGCCAACACGCCGTCAATATCTACTTCTACTAATGCCCTTTCTAACTTTACAACTATTACTGGAACTGCGTCGGCCTCTCAAAGTTTTACTTCTACCGGTTCTAACCTTAATGGAGGTAACATAACCATTACAGCTCCATCAATCTTTGAAGTTTCGGCTGCACAAAACGGTGGTTATAATGGTGTTGTAACTGTAGGAGCAACAACAACTACAACCTATGTAAGGGTAAAAAGCAATACGCCTCCCGGAGTATATACTACCGATTTAAATTTATCTTTAAGTACGCCGGGCGCAACATCTAAGCAAATTGCTGTTACTGCAACGGTACTTTCTACAGAGCCTACCGCAAATGCAACTACACTAACATTTACAGGTACTACTTCTATATCAACTAACATCAACTGGGCGTCTGCTACAAGCGGTGGCGGTACAAACCATCTTGTTGTAGTAAGAGAAGCCAGTGCTGTTAGCGCTACCGTAACCGATGGTGTTACCTATGCAGCTTCTACAGTATTTGGTGCAGGCTCTGAGGTGGGCAATGCCGGCTTTGTGGTATATAAAGGTACTGGCAACACAGTAAGTGTTACCGGCCTTAATCCTAACACCGCTTATTATGTAGCTGTATATGAATATAATGGCTCTGCCGGTACAGAAAACTACAGAACCGCCAGCGCTCTTACAGGTAATACAAATACATTAATTGCGCCGGCCGGGCTTCAGGTAACTACGCCAAACACGCGTTACACAGTTGACTTTGATACTACTGTAGAAAGCGTTAACAACGGTGTATATGCAGGCGGTGGCTCGAGCGCAACACCTGACGACGGCGAGCTTAACTCTAAGGCATTTGCTTTTGGGCCTTTAACACCGGTAGCCGCTACATTTGAAACGGAAACTGCCGAAGATGACCCATCTTATGGTAACGGATCATCATCGGGCGGAGTTACAGATGGCGGCTTTTATGCCTTTGAAGTAGCGCCTGATAATTTTGCCCTGGGTATACAGCCACTGACCGGCGAATATGCTTCCGGCAATACTACCTTCCGTTTCCAGAACCAGACAGGTGCTGTTGTTACATCATTAAGCATTGGTTATAAAGTTTATATTTATAACGATGAAGCCGGCTCAAACAGCTATAATTTTAGCCATTCAGCCAATAACAGTACATACACACAGGTAACTGCTTTAGACAATACTTCACCTGCGGCAGCCGATGCGGCACCGGGATGGAAGGCATACTATAAGGTTGTAACATTAACCGGCCTGAGTATAGCTAATAACGCGCATTATTATTTAAGGTGGAGTGGCGCTCCGGTATCAGGTACTGTTTATGATGAAATTGCGCTTGATGATATTGTTATAGTTGCTAACCCTTCTACAAACTTTGCACCATTTAGTGGTACGGCCGAAACATTTGTACTTGCGGGTAATGCCTCTATTACAGGAGACACTACAGTAAATGGTACTATTAATTTTACCGGTGGTAAAGCAATTTTAGGAAGTAATACCTTAACACTTAATGGTGCTATATCTAATAATACCCCTACAGGCAGCATTATCGGCGGCGGTACAGGCAGCATTGTTGTAAATGGCTCAGTAAGCCGTGCCCTTAGTTTTGACCAGACTACTGTAGGCACTACAAATGCGCTTAATAATCTAACAATAACAACAACGGGTACTGCTATAACGTCATTAAGTAACAGCGTGGCGGTTAACGGCACACTTACTGTAGATGACGGACAAAAATTTAACCTGGGAACAAGCAGGCTTACAGGTTCATTAACAACTATTGTAAACAACGGTACTATAATCACTCAAAATACAACCACCACACCATTTACTGACGGTAAAGTATGGGGAGGCACAGGTACTGTAACCTTTAGCGCGGCATCGGCGGCACAAACACTGGTTGCCGGAACGTATAATAATCTAACTATAAGTACTACAGGTGGCGCCATTGCTACCGGTAATGTAACTGTAAACGGTATACTTTACCTGCAACAGGCTAACCCTTCTGCTACGCTGGGTGCGCTTGATACAGGCACTAACACATTAACTATGGGCCCGGTGGCTACTAACACGGGTGTGGGTGATGTAAGTGGTATAATATCAAGGACAAGTATATCTCCAAACGTAGAATATACATTTGGCCACCCTCAAACCTCAATCATATTGCCTAATGTGGGAACATTACCTACATTTTTGAGCATAAAAACAGTATTAGGACAGGCGCCGGCAAACAAACCGGATGCCATTTTAAGAACGTATGACTTTATACAGTCGGGCGCATCTTATGCATCGCCTACAAAAGCTATTATCAAGGCACACTATCTGGATTCTGAGCTTAACTCTAATATAGAAAATAAGCTTGTTGACTGGGTGGTACAATTATTACCAACAGTACAACTGTTTGAACAAAGCCGCACAAACTACAGCACTTCATTAAATTATGTAGAGCTGGCTAATGTAAACGTAGGGTTCTTCTCATCAGCGTTTGGCAGCAAAAAGTTAACAATGGCAAACTCTCAGGTAACCGGGTCAACATGGAATGGTTCTCAAAGTAGCGAATGGATACATGCGCCTAACTGGACTCCTGCCGCAGTACCATCATCGGCTACCAATGTGATTATCCCTAATGCGGCTACTACTAATTTTGATCCTGAAGTAACATCAACTACTCCTGCAATAGGCACCATTTCTATTGAGGCAGGTGGTGTGGTGAGCGCGCCAACCGGCTCAGTATTAACGGTTGCAGGTGCTACAGGTGCGTGGATAAACTATGGCACGCTTAACGCGGCCACGGGCAGCACCGTTACCTTTACATCCGATGCAGCAACTGCAGGCGATGCAACCATGGCGGGTAGTACAACGTTTAATAACATTACCGTACCTGCAGGGACCACACTAAGGGTTCTTAGTGATAATACAATGAATATTAGCGGTACCTTTACAAAATTGGGCAGTTTTATTGCCGGTAGTGTTCAAAATACGGTAATATACAGCGGTATAAATCAAACACTTGTTGTGCCTAACGGTGCGCAGACAGCTTATCATGACCTTACCATTACAGGTACAGGCGCTATATTCCCTGCGTCTCAAAATATTAAGGGCGACCTTACTACAAACCAGGCAATAGATTTTACAGGTAAAACAATAAGCCTTGTGGGAACTGATGAGCTTCCTCAAAAAATAGGAGGTACTACACCACCGGTACTAAATAATCTGATAATTGATAAGCCCGCAGGTATTACAGGAAATGTTGAGCTGACAAGCAATGCTACCGTAAATGGCACCCTGACACTTACATCAGGGCTGTTAAAAATTAAAAATTTCACCCTTACATTAGGCACAAGCCCGGTGGCAGGTACATTCTCTAACACCACCATGATTATTGCCGAAGGGATAGGATATGTAAGGCGTCCGTTTACGGCTACAGGTTCTTACAGTTTCCCTATAGGCGAAACCACAAGCAACACAACTTATTCGCCCATATCGGTTAATATCACCGCTGCAACAGGATTTAACAATGCCTATGTGGGTGTAAGCGTGCGCGATGCCGTACACCCTAACAATTATAGCACACCTGCTACTTTAACCCGCTACTGGAATGTAAGACAAAGCGGTATAAGCGGCGCGGTGGCTACAATAACAGGTACTTATACAACCGATGCCGGAGGTGCAGAAAGCTTATTAAGCGCTGCACAGCTTAACGGTACATTTAATGTTGTTACTAATCCGTGGATTAAATTTGGCCTTTTGGGCGGCAATACTCTTACTGCTACTAATGCTTTGTTAACCTCTAACCAGGTATCGGCATTTACCGGTATTACTGCAAACAATGTTACCGCTGCTATAACAGGCGAGGGTACGGTGTGTCAATCTACACCAATTGTGCTTTCTACCGAGGTAACAGGCGGCGTTGCCCCTTATACGTATGAGTGGTCTAACGGCCTTGGGGCAGCAGATACCGCCACACCTTCTACAGCTACTGTAGGCACAACAACCTACACGCTTACAGTAAGAGATGCAAATGGTTCTGTCTCTACAGATACGGCAGATGTGGTTGTAACACAGGGTGCTGATGCCGGTACTTTAACAGGCGGCCAGACTATATGTAACGGGGTGGCAGCACCTATAACGCTGTCAGGCTATATAGGTAACATTGTGCGATGGGAGCGCTCTACCAATACAGAGTTTACCAATCCTGCATTTATTGCCAGTACGTCTCCAACATTAACTTCAGCCGAAATTGGATTTTTAACCGGAACACGTTACATAAGGGCAGTTGTTCAGAATGGCTCATGCGAAATAAAAAATTCTAACTGGATACAGATAGAAGTACTATCTACAACGTGGGATGGTACAGCCTGGAGCAATGGAACACCCGCTGCAGGAAAAGCAGCAATATTTACCGGAAATTACACCGCAGGAGCAAGCTTTAATGCCTGTACAGTACAGGTTACAAACAATGCCAATGTAGTTATACCAGAAGGATTTACAGCAACAGTTACCGGCAGGATTACCGTAACAAGCGGTACCCTAACCGTAGCAAGCAATGCGGCACTTGTGCAAACAGATGCGGTTGCTAACAGCGGCAACATAATTGTAAAACGCAACAGCAACCCGTTATTCAGGCTTGATTACACAATGTGGGGCAGCCCTGTGGCGGGCCAGCAGCTTCAGGCATTTTCGCCTGCCACGCAAAGCAACCGTTTTTATACCTATAGTTTTAACTGGGATGCCACACTTAGCGCGGGAGCTGCTTATGTAGAGCAGTTTTGGCACGCAGACTGGGCCACTAATTTTATACCGGGCCGCGGATACCACATACGTATGCCAAACTTTGTAGAGGGTAACAGCGCCTATGATGCCGGTAACCAGGCTTATGTGTATCCGGGAACCTTTATAGGTGTTCCTAACAACGGTACTATAAGTGTTCCTGCAACGGTTACAGATTTAAATACGGGTGCGCCTCTAAGCCAGGCGGGTCATTATATATTAGTGAGCAACCCATACCCTTCGCCCATAAGCGTTTCAGATTTCTTTACCTTAAACAGCAGCGTGCTCGAAGCCGGTAATGGTATTTATTTCTGGAGGAAAAAGAACAATAGTTCCGTGAGCAGCTACGCCCACCTAACAATGCTGGGTTACACCGCAAATGGTGTTAACGGCGGAGACATGGCTGGCAATGGCGGCGCGTTTTACTACAACAGCCAGCCAGGCGCCACAACATTTAATGCCGGCTGGATCATATCTCCGGCACAAGGGTTCCTGGTTAAATTAAAAACAGGCCTGAGCCAGGGGGCCGCGGTAACATTTACTAACAGCATGAGGCGCGCAGCCCCTGCAAGCAACGGTCAGCCTTTCTTTAAAACGCTAAATAGCGGCCAAACCCCTTCGAGGCTATGGCTTAACCTTACGGGTGTTAATAACGCGTTTAGCCAGGCAATGGTGGGTTATACAGAAGAAGGTACACTCGATCTTGACTATGGATATGATGCTAAGATACTTAGCGATGGCAGCAACAAACTGTATTCTAAAGCGGCAGATAGCCAGCTTGCCATACAATCCAGGCCATCATTTATTGCAACAGATGTAGTACCGGTTGGCTTTACAGCAGCTGCAGCAGGCCAGTACACTATTGCACTTGATCATTTTGATGGCGTATTTGCAGATGACCAGGATATCTATCTTGCTGATAATCTTATTGGTACAACACATAACCTCAAACAGGGCAGCTATGCCTTTACTACCGATGCAGGAACGTTTGAAACAAGGTTTAAGGTAGTGTATATGCCACAGGGCCAATTGGGCGTTGATAACCCAGAACTTGCTAAAAGCGTGGTTATTTACCAGGATGGTATGGATGTAAAAGTTGCTTCATCATCATTAACAATTGATAAAGTTGATGTGTATGACATGCTTGGAAGGCTGATATTCAGCCAGTCAGGTGTAAATAATGTTAACTTTAGCAAAACCTTTACCGTGGCGCAACAGGTAGTTATTGTAAAAGTAACCCTGGCAAATGGTATTGAAATATCTAAAAAAGTAATTCTTACTAAGGAATAGTAAAAGCTTAATCATATTTTTAAAGCCCGGACAGCAATTGTCCGGGCTTTGTTTTTTGTAAGAATACGGCTATAGTAAACAGCTTAATTTTTCACTTTCGGACTTTAAGATTCACTTTTTTAAATTGATGTTTTCAGGCTCTTAAAGTTGCTGCCTGCTTTAAGTTTCAGCATGAGGTTACTAAAAACAGCGCTTAAGATGCAATAAATCTAAGTATATCGTCAGTTTATAATATTTATTATTTGCAAATACATGTTTTAATATATTGTTTATCATTGTTTTATATCTAACTAAATATTTTTATAGCTAACATTATATCGTCAGTTTTTGAAGAAATTTCATTTTTTCTCATAAGCAACTTTAGCATTGCACTATGCCATTTTATATTCTCAGGAATTCTTAACTTGCTTTACCCATCATAAAACAAAATGAAATCAACCGATGTTATTATAATAGGTGCCGGAGCTTCAGGGCTCATGGCGGCCCACATTTTAGTTAAAGCCGGCAAAACAGTAACCGTGCTCGAGGCGCGCAACCGCGTTGGCGGGCGCATCCATACCGGTAACCTTTCATTCTCTGCGCCTGTAGAGCTTGGGGCCGAGTTTATCCATGGTAATTTGCCGGTTACACTCAATTTGCTAAAACAGGCCGGCATAGGCACATCAGCGGTGGGGTTTGAAATGTGGCAGCACCTCAACGGCAATTTTGAGCAAAGCGACGCGTTTATTGAAGGTTTTGACGTTTTTCTTGAAAAACTGAACAAGCTGCAGCGGGATATGCCATTGTTTGATTTTATGCAGCAAAATTTTTCGGGAGAGCAGCATGCCACAATGCGCGCCCGCATAGAGAGCTATGTGGCCGGATATGATACCGCCGATGTGCATATTGCCGGCGCTTTTGCCCTCCGCAACGAGTGGAACCATGAAGATGAAGATGCCCAGCACCGTGTTAATGGTGGCTATGCCGCCATGATAGGCTACCTGGCCGGTACGGTTCAGCATTCGGGTAATGACATATTGCTCAGCACGGTTGCCGAACAGGTGGTGTGGAAAAATAACAGTGTACAGGTTATTACAAATAATTCCACATATGAGGCGTCAAAAGTCATTGTGGCACTCCCGTTAGGCATATTGCAGGCACCTGCGGGCACCCCGGGCGCGGTAAACTTTAATCCCCCGATTAATGAGCAGGCGCAGGCGCTTAACAATATTGGTTTTGGGGCGGTTATAAAAATACTGCTGGAGTTTGATACCGTTTTCTGGGAGGACAAATCCCTTACACAACCTGCAGATCTCTCTGCTATGGGGTTTCTGTTTGCCGATGAAACCATCCCCACATATTGGACGCAATCGCCCGCGCACAGCCCGCTGCTCACCGGATGGCTGGGCGGCCCTCCGGCTTTTAAAATGAAGGATGCGGCTCCGGAGGCCATTTTGCAGCTTACGCTGGCATCGCTTGCCGCTATCTTTAAAATAGATGCCGCGCTACTCAAAAATAAGCTGGTGGCATGGCATGTAGCTAACTGGACTGCCGAGCCTTACACACGCGGGTCATATGCTTATGATACGGTTAACAGCCCACAGGCACGCGGCGTTTTGCTGCAGCCTGTAAAAAACACCATCTACTTTACAGGGGAGTATTTGTATGATGGCCCGGCCATAGGTACCGTTGAAGCCGCCCTTACCAGCGGTCAAAATGTTGCCGGGGAAATACTTAAGGGTTGACCATTACCTAAATAAATAGCGCAGTTGTCTTGGCTATTGCTGTTTTAAGACAATTATCGCAAAGGGCAAGGCGGCCGGCAATATTTGTCCTGTTATCCCCTTTAATTGTCCTGTATGCACATTAGGCATTACAGCAGCTCCGCTTATTTTTGATACATGAAACCGCTGATTATGTTTTTAACCTCTGCAATACTATTTATGGCACCAGCACACGCGCAGCAACAAGGCAACTATGCATTAATAAATGGCATAAGCATGTACTATGAAACCTGTGGTGCCGGGCAGCCCCTGGTGCTTATACACGGCGGCGGGTCTACACTGCACACCACCTTTGGCCGTATTTTGTCCCTGCTGGCTAAAAATTACAGGGTAATAGGGGTAGAGCTGCAGGCGCACGGCCATACGGCTGACAGGGAGGCACCCGAAACCTTTGAACAGGATGCTGATGATGTTGCCGCACTGCTCAAAGAGCTGGATATAACCGGTGCCGATGTTTTTGGCTTTAGCAACGGCGGCAATACCGCCATGCAGCTGGCCCTGCGCCATCCGGAACGCGTGCGCAAGCTGGTTCTGGCTTCTGCTTTTTATAAAAGGGAAGGCATGCAGCCGTGGTTTTGGGATTTTATGAAGAATGCCGATATAAGCCATATGCCACAGGTGTATAAAGAGGCGTATCTCGACATTAATCCCGGCAACCAGGCAGGCCTGCAGGCCATGCACGATAAAGATTTGCGGCGCATGCAAACCTTTACAGACTGGACAGATGATGCTATGAAATCTATAAAAGCGCCCGCCCTGATAATAGTGGGCGATAAAGATGTGGTGCGTGCCGAACACGCTATAGCAATGCACAACCTTATTAAAAACAGCAGGCTGGCCATACTGCCCGCCACGCACGGCAGCTATATGGCAGAAATAATGACGCCCGATATCGATATAAAACTACTGGAAGGGTTTGTGGCTATGGTAACCGGGTTTCTTGATGAGCCGGTTGACGGGGGTAATTAAAAAACGCTAAATTCCATACTGTACCCGTTCAGGCCCCCTCTCCCTCGGAGAGTCCTGATAGCTATCGGGAGGGGTGAGGCCTTATATATAATGCCGCGTCCTTTGTAAGACAATAAAGTTGTCCCTTTGTGCCTTGAAATACAACAACAAGCCTTGTGCTCTTTGTGAAAAGCCGTTGTGGCCTTCGTGGTAAAATTTTAAAGATATACCTGCCCATTCTTCAAGGCAATAATTTCCCGTTTTCCGGTGTATTTCTTATTTTAGCAAGAACTATGGTTATGAAAATCAGTACAAATGAAGAAATACATCTTTTTACTCTTAACTTATATAGCAGCAACATCCTGCAAAACGCCGCAATTGACTGACTGTGAAAATATCTACATAAAGAATAGGTGGAATCATGTTAATTATGGTATACCATCGCTGACTGTAAAAGATAAATCTAATATCGATTATATCTGCTATAAAGTCAAAAATTTCCCTAAAGGCAAAACAATATCGGCAAACTATCATTATGGTTATCTGGAGCTTAATATCAATGATCGTGAAATAGACATCATATTTACCGTGAAAAACGGAATAGTTTTCAGGACAGGTATAGGAGAATTTATTTATGATGATGCGCTGGCACGCAGGATAATGAAAATTATGAAAATAAAAACTGCTGAGTGGGATGTTATGTAACAAACAAATTCCGCTAAGGCAATAATATACCATTTCCGGCGTATTGCTTATATTAGCAAAAAATACGTATATGAAAATCCGTGCCTTATTAGCCTGCCTTGCTTTGGCCTCATGTGGTTCTGACAGTGATTTTACACCATTAACCCAAACTGAGCAGAATATTATAGGTAAATGGCAGCTGCAAAGCATTGCGCGCAATGGCTTGCCTTATACGCTGGAGCAGTGTACCGAACAAAATACGCTCGATTTTAAAAACACCGGCGCCTTTATACAACTCGATTATGGCATACCACAGGGCGGGGGCACCTGTGCCATAGACTCAATTACCACGGGCAGCTACACCATACAAAACGATAGTATCTTTTTTAATATCAACGTGCTCGATACCATAAAAAAAGCGGCCGTTATAGAGGTTACTACAGACGCCTTAAAAATAAATTCGCGCATGTATTTTCCTGATGGCCAGGAAGGCAGCGATGAGCTGATTTTTAAAAAAATTACCCCGGTCAATCCGTAGCGGTGCCATAGTTATCGGTATCAATTCTTGTAATTTGTAATCTTCGGCACAATTTATGCAACCCATATTGCGTTTTATGAAACGCTGCTATTGCAGGGAAATGACGAAGGAGGAATTGAATGAGGAAAAAAGTAACGTTATGGCTGTGCGCCTTTACGCTCACGGCTGCCACTGCTCAGGAAAAAATTGTTATAGCGGGCGATACACTGGTTAACCAAAGCCGGGCCACAAAAAACAAATCTGTTTACAAGCAAATCATTACACCCGCCGTTTTAGTGGGGTTTGGCACTTTGGGCCTTACCAGCGATGGTATCCGTAGTGTTAACAAGAGCGTGCGCACTGTAATGAGCAGCGACGACGGCACCACAATAGATGATTATACCCGTTATGCACCCATGCTTTCAGTGTATGCCCTAAACCTTGCGGGCATTAAGGGTAAGCATAATTTCAGGGATCGTACCGTTATTATGCTTACCTCAAACCTTATAATGTGCGGGGCCACCATGGGGCTTAAAAAGCTTGCCGCCGAGCCGCGCCCGGATGGCACAACAGATAATTCTTTTCCCAGCGGGCATACCGCGACCGCCTTTGCCGGTGCCGAATTTTTATACCAGGAATACAAAGATACTAATGTGTGGTATGGTGTTGCCGGCTATGTAGTGGCCACAGGCACAGGCCTGCTGCGCATTTATAACGACCGCCACTGGCTTACTGATGTAGCCGCCGGTGCGGGCATAGGCATACTGAGCACCAAGGTGGCCTACTGGATATACCCCTGGATGCAGCGCCAGCTTTTTGGCGAAGATGCCGCCCAAAAAAATATTACCGCTATGGCTGTGCCGTTTTATAACGGTGAGCAGGCAGGGCTTAGCGTGGCCATAAAATTTTAAGCCTCCGTTACGCAACTCCACGTTGCTAAAATGAGCATAATTCAGTTTTTTAAATTCCTGTTAAAATACTTTTTATATATTTAACACATATTGCAACAGCAGTGGGTATATAAAAAGTAGTAATGAAAAAACTTTTGCTCTTTATGGTGTTACTGGCATACGTGCCGGTCTTTTCGCAGGATAACTTTCCTGAACCTTTTGAAATAAAAGCCGATACCGCTGTATACATTACACTACCCCCGCACATGTGGCAGTACATGGTTACCGGGCAGCAAAAAGTGCCTTATCCTGCCGTATCTTCAAAAAAATATGCAGCGGCCTTTAAGCCGGGCCCGGATAATAACAGGGGTGTTGCTATTATAACCGCGCAAAACCTTTGGGTAAGGTATAGCGTGGTAAACAGGCTTAACAGGCCGGTTGATATTACATTTCAGGAGTATACCGCCCGGCAGGACCTGTATGTTACTACCGCGGCCGGGGTTACCAATCATTACCATACGGGCTCTAAGGTGCCTTACAGCCGGCGCGACGGGCTTAAGCGCCTGCTCGAAATTCCGTATACGCTACAGCCCGGCCAGGTTATAACGGTATACGAGCACTCGCAGGATGTAAAGGGTAACCTTACCATGAGCCTGGGCATCGAAAAAAATGTACTCCGGCATTTTGTAGAAGATGATGAGTATGTGTTTTCGCTTATAATGGCATCAGTAATGTTTGGCATCTTTATAATAGCCTTTTTTTTTAATGCCTTCTTTTATTATGTAGTGCGCGAAAGGGTATATCTTATGTATGGCATTACGTTGCTGTGTGCCGCCATTACTTATTTTCAGCTTCCGTTAACCGTATATTTTTTTAAAGAGCATCCGCAGTATATCAAAGTTGCAAATTACATTAGCAGCGCGCTCCTTTTGCAGCTATTTGTTTTTACCATACTCATGTTTTTAAAAACAGCGCAGCACCACCCGCTCATCCATAAAATTATGGTAGCGGTTAATAGCGCAAATATCATATTAAGCTTTTATTTTTTCTGGACAGGTGCTAATACTACCGGTATATTGGGCCTGGCATTATGGTGCCTTATTATAGCATCATTAGCCGGGTTATCAGTCATTTTAGTGGCCGATTTAATTAAAAGGCGCCATATGGCCCAGCTGTTTATAATTGGGGTTATGCCTTTTTTAGTGCTTTTTGTATATACCATGGTATACTCTGGGCAGCGCGTTGCAGCGCAGGCGGCCATAAACGCTACGCTGGTTTGGGCAGTGGTGGTAATATCATGGTCGCTGTTTAACCGCTTTAAGCATCTGCAGGAAGAAAATGCCCGTGTAGCGCTTGATAAAGAGCGCCTGGCCCGCGAAAAAGAAGAAGAGCGCAATGAGCTTATAGCCCGCCAGAACGAAGCGCTGGAGCATCAGGTGGCGGCACGCACGGCCCAGTTGCAGCAGTCGCTGGAAGATTTAAGGCAAACGCAAAACCAGCTCATACAATCAGAAAAAATGGCCGGCCTGGGCGAACTTACCGCCGGCATTGCCCACGAGATACAAAACCCCCTTAACTTTGTAAATAACTTTAGCGATGTAAGTATTGAGCTGTTAGCCGAAATGAGCGATGAGCTGGATAATGGTGATACTGCCGAAGCTAAAGCCATAGCAGTAGACATAAAGCAAAACCTTGAAAAAATAGCCCATCACGGCCGCCGTGCCGATGGTATTGTAAAAGGCATGCTGCAGCACAGCCGGGCATCATCGGGGCAAAAAGAACCTACTGATATCAATGCCCTTGCCGATGAATACCTAAGGCTGGCCTACCATGGCCTCCGGGCTAAAGATAAAAGCTTTAATGCCCACCTGGTTACAAACTTTAGCCCTAACCTGCCTCACGTAACTATCGTTCCGCAGGATGTGGGGCGTGTACTGCTCAACCTGTTTACCAATGCGTTTTATGCCACGCAGCAAAAAGGCAACCAAATGGAAGACGGCACTTATAAGCCTGTTGTTGAATTAAGTACAAGGCAAGAAGGTAATATTATTGAAATTACAGTAAAAGACAACGGCACCGGCATTCCTGATGCGATTAAAGATAAAATACTACAGCCATTCTTTACCACTAAGCCTACAGGCCAGGGTACCGGGCTGGGCTTAAGCCTTAGTTATGATATTATTGTAAAAGGCCACGGCGGCAAAATTAACATAGTAAGTACAGAGGGTGAGGGCGCTGCCTTTATCATTACGCTGCCGCTCTAATTAAGAAACACATTTCCATGAATAAAAAATTACTTTTCTCATTATTTTTGTTTTTCGGCCTGCGGGCTGTTGCCCAGCAGGATTGGCCCCCGGCATTTACCGTCTCGCAGGATTCTTTAACTTATGCCAGCATGCCTTTAAAATACTGGCAGTGTTATGACCTGGGTAAAGACAGCGTGTCTTTCAGCAAGGTTAGTACAGCGCAGTTCAGCAAAAAGTTTACAACGTTTAAAGAGCGGCCTAAAAGCAATTTTAATTTCAATGTGGGTACCTCAAAGCAAAATTTCTGGGTGCGCTACCGGTTAAAAAATCCGCACGGCTTCCCGCTGCAAATTGCCTTTCCGGTTATATCCAGACAAGCCACATATTACATAGGTGTTAACGGCAAGTGGCAGCATTTTACCAGCGGCTACCTGGTACCCTGGAGTAAAAAAGACGGCATTAAAAGTTATAACTACATTGTTTATACCCTGCCCGCAAATACAGAAGTTAATGTGTATGCCTACCTTAAAGGAATAGATCATGGCCGCGATGTATACCCAAGGCTGGATAATTACAGCACTTTTATAAAAAGCACTTTTCATGGCCAGATGGCTTACAGCTTAGACGATGCCATAACGGCCGCGTTTTTTGGCTTTATATTTTTCGGGGTAATTTTTAACCTGCTGTTTTACTATGTAAACCGCGAGCGTGTTTATCTTATCTATTCGGTTACCCTGCTTGTGGCCGCCATTACAGCGGTAAGCAGTATTATAGATACCGCCTTTTTATCCGAAAACCCGGGTGCCGGCGGGGCCTTCCAGGCAATCTGTATTTTTACCCTTATGTTTATGATAATCCATACCATGCGCCTCTTCTTCAGGATAAGGCAGTACTACCCGCGCTGGGATAAAATGCTGGTGTGGTGCCCTGTTGTACTGATAGTGCTGGGCATTATATCTGTCCTGCTGCCCGATGGAAACATCAGGACAATCGGCATTACTGCAGTGGCGGTTGCGGCTGTTTTTATAATAATAATATTTATAGTCGGCACCATAATTATGGTCGTTTCTTTTTTACGCAAAAAAAACAAGGAGGCAAGGCTGTTTGTTATTGCGGCACTCCCGTTTTTAATAAGTATCCTAATGTCGTTTTTTATAGATTTTGATTTTATAATCCTTATAGCAAGCATCTGGACGGTTGGCGTTCTTAGCTGGGGCATGTTTGCCCGCTTTAAAGGCCTGCAGATAGAAAATGCCCGTGTGGCGCTGGAAAAAGAAGAAGAGCGCAGCCGCCTTATTGCGCAGCAAAATGAGTTGCTGGAAGTACAGGTTGCGCAGCGCACATCAGAATTGCAGCAGTCGCTTGCTGAATTAACGCAAACCCAGAACCAGCTTATACAGTCAGAAAAAATGGCCAGCCTGGGCGAACTTACCGCCGGCATTGCCCACGAGATACAAAACCCGCTCAACTTTGTAAACAATTTTAGCGATGTAAGCATTGAGCTGCTGGATGAAATGGAAGACGAGCTGGAAACCGGCGATATTGCTGAGGCTAAGGCCATAGCTGCGGATGTTAAGCAAAACCTTGAAAAGATAGCCCACCACGGCCGCCGTGCCGATGGTATTGTAAAAGGTATGCTGCAACACAGCCGGGCATCTGGCGGGCAAAAGGAGCCGACAGATATCAACATCCTGGCAGATGAATACTTAAGGCTGGCCTATCACGGGCTTCGTGCAAAAGATAAAAGTTTTAATGCTGAACTAATTACAAGCTTTGGCGCAGGCCTCCCCCGGGTATCGGTAATTCCGCAGGATGTAGGGCGGGTACTGCTCAACCTGTTTACCAATGCATTTTATGCCACCCAGCAAAAAGGCAGGCAGGTAACAGATGGCAGCTATAAGCCGGTGCTTGAGCTGATTACGCGGCAGCAGGGCAATACGGTTGAAATTATTGTAAAAGACAACGGCACCGGCATTCCAGATGCTATTAAAGACAAGATTTTACAACCCTTCTTTACCACTAAACCTACAGGCGAAGGTACGGGCCTGGGCTTAAGCCTTAGCTATGATATAATTGTTAAGGGCCATGGCGGCACTATTGATATTGAAAGTACAGAAGGGGTGGGGTCGCAATTTAAAATTATCCTGCCGGTAACCTGATAGTCCATTAATTGCTATATTTAACAACTTATTAAGCATATCTTCATGAAAATACTTGTAGTAGATGATGAAGCTGATGTTCAGCCGCTTTTCCTGCAGCGCTTCAGGAAAGAAATTAAAAACCATGAGATAGACTTTAGCTTTGCGCTCTCGGGCGAGGAGGCCCTTAGCTACCTGCATGGCCATGCCAGCGAGGTAGTGCTGATACTTAGCGATATTAATATGCCCGGCATGAGCGGCCTGGAGCTGCTTAGCAAAATCAGGCATGATTATGCGGCGCCACCGCCGGTAGTAATGATGGTTACCGCCTATGGCGATGAAGAAAACCACCGGCAGGCCATAGCCCGCGGCGCTAATGATTTTCTTACCAAGCCCCTGGATTTTACTATCCTCAAAGATAAACTTAAACACCTTACCGAATAAAATGGCCAAGATATTAGTAGTTGACGATGAAGCTGATCTTGAGATACTTGTAAAGCAAAAGTTCCGTAAAAAGATACGGGAAAATATCTACGAGTTTGTTTTCGCCCAAAATGGGGCGGAGGCTTTGGAGCGCGTTAAAGAGCACCCTGACCTCGACATCATCCTGAGCGATATTAACATGCCGGTTATGGATGGGCTTACACTGCTAACCCACCTGCCCGAGGCTAACCCTATGCTCAAGGCGGTAGTGGTATCTGCCTATGGCGATTTGCAGAATATAAGGACCGCCATGAACAGGGGCGCCTTTGATTTTGTGGTTAAACCCGTTGATTTTGATGACCTTGAACTCACTATGGAGAAAACCATACTGCACGTGCGGCAGCTGCAGGAAACACTTAAGGCCATAAAAGAGAACAACATCTTAAAGATGTATGTAGACGAGAACGTGCTCAACTTTATGAATAGTAAAGAGATGGAAACCAGCTTGTTAAAGAGCGAGGTGTTAGAGGCCAGCGTACTCTTTATAGATGTGTGCGGCTTTACCGCCATAACAGAGCAGGTACCCGCAAATGAGGTGGTAAGCCTTCTTAATACGCTGTTTGATAGTATAGTAAAAGAAATTATAGCACAGGGGGGGCATGTGGATAAGTTTATGGGTGATGCCGTAATGGCCGTTTTCAGGGGAGATTTTAACCTGGATCGTGCCATTGATGCCGCCCTGGCCATAAAAGCGCACATTGGTGCCGCTGCCCCTGTGCAATTAGGCCCTATAACATATAAGCCTGAGGTATCCATAGGGGTTAACAAAGGCGAGATGGTATCGGGTAATATAGGTTCGGTTTCTCTTAGAAGGCTGGATTATACCGTTATAGGAGATTCGGTTAACCTTGCGCAGCGTTTGCAGAGTGCCGCTAAGGCAGGACAGATTTTGATAACAGAGGCCGTATACCACACCGCAAAGGAATCATTTGAGTGCATTCCGGCAGGAGAATTTGTGCTAAAAAACAAAGCGCTCCCGGTAGTGGCTTATGAAGTGGTTGGATAAATAAAATCTTACACGCAAGGGCGCAATATTTCACTTTCGGACTTTGGAATCCCTTTTTGCGGTAATATTATAGGTCGCGAAATACAAGTCGGGTATTCCGTAGAAAATAATAAACAATCATCGGCAGAAATATCTTTTCATCGCGCAATTTTTTTTAACAAAAATAGTACTTGTTAAAATTTTGGCAGGGTTTGTGTTATTGCAAAACATTATGTGGTACTTTTGCCACAACAATTTTATAATGAAGTTTAACAAGGTACATATCGGCCACCGTGTGGTGTGGATGCTCATGGCACTCCATATACTTAACTTTAGTATCGATACCCCGCACACCCTGTTAGACTCCACCAAGGTAGATAACGATTATGAAGAGGTAGACTCCGTAGTAGAGCTTGTGCTCGAAGACGTGCTCCTTATAGAAAACGCCATACCGGAACACCACACAAAAACCCCCATTGAACATAAAATGAACGCCAAAAAGGTAGTCTGGCTCTTTGAGCACGACCAGCCTGTTACTTTTATGCAGCCCGCCGTGGCCGTAAACTTCAAGGTAGTCCAGGATGAGGCGTTCTACATCAATCCACTATACGATTGCCCTTCGGTAACCGTGTTCTCCCCGCCGCCCGAGGCCTAAATACTATTATTTTTTCCGGTAAATGTGCCCTGCTGTCAAATTGATAGCTGCGTTGCATTGCATTTTGGCTTTCGCCAACCTGTCCCGGGAAACCCATCCCTCATCCCATGTAAGAGGTATTATCATCTATTAAATTTTACCACAAAGGCCACAATCCCGATAGCTATCGGGATTACACAAGGTTCACAGAGCTGTTAGTTGTCAAAATTTTACACTCTAAAGAACACAAAGCTTTGTGGCCTTCCACCTTCAGGTGGTTTTCCTTGCGCGCTTTGTGGCTGTATTAACGCTATGGCTTTGTGCCCCTTGTGGTAAAATTTTGTAGTTAAACAGTGGGGAGAGCAGATGGGGTTAACTAACCTTATTATAGTATTCTAAAACATCATTGATGAAAAACATCCGTAACCTATGGCTTGGGCTGGCATTGCTGCTGCCCTGCGCCGGCGTTTTTGCCCAGGCCCCCCAGAGCATCACGCTCACTATAAAACAGGCCCAGGAACTGTTCTTTAAAAACAACTTCCTGCTGCTGGCCGCCCAGTATGACATTAACCGCACCGATGCCGCTATTATACAATCTAAAGTTTACCCCAACCCCGAGGTAAGCGCTGATATGGTTGCCTACCAGGGCCAGAACAACGTGTACCTGCCCACCGGCCAAAAAGGCAACTTTGCCGCCGGCATAGAGCAGCTCATCATCATTGGCGGTAAGCGCCGCAAGCAAATTGAGCTGGCAAAGCTGGACAAGCAAATGGCCCAGGCTGAGCTGACCGACCTTACCCGTAACCTGCAGTTGCAAATATGGCAGGCCTTTTATACCCTGCACAACCAGCAGGTGGTCATAGAAAAATACAACAAGCTGCTCGACAGGCTTTCCTCGCTCATAAGCAGTTATGAGGTTCAGGTGGCCAAGAACAACATCGCGCTAAAAGATTTGGTGCGCCTTAAATCGGTTTATGTAAAGATCAATAACGACAAGTCAGAAGAAACCGAAGTACTGATAGACCAGCAGCAAAAGCTCAACCTGCTGCTGGGCATTACCGCTAACACCCAGGCCGTATACAGTACCGGAGATGCCGATGCCTTTGCCGCGCAGCCCCTGCTGTACGACCTTATGCTGGAGCAGTCGCTTAAAAACCGGCCCGACCTTAACCAGGCAAAACTTCAGGTGGAGTCGGCCGGTGTTAACCTGTCGTTACAGCGGCGCCAGGCCATTCCTGATGTTACGCTTCGCGGTGGCTATAACCAAAAGGGCGATGCCTTTAACAACCAGTATAACATAGGGCTGGCCATTCCGCTGCCGGTGTTCGACCGTAACCGGGGCAACATTCAGGCCGCTAAAGTTATGCAGCAAAGCAGCCAGGCAAATGTGGGCTATAAACAGCTGGAGCTGCAAAATGAGGTGCTGGCCGCCTATCAAAATTACACCCGCAGTGTAGATGAGTACAAACACATCAGCACGCTGGTCAACCAGGACTTTGAGTCGGTTTTTAACGGCATCAATACCAATTTTCAAAAGGGCAACGTATCCATGATTGAGTTTACCGATTTTGTGGAAGCATACAACGAAGCCCAGACCGAAGTGGAGCGCGTTAAAAAACAGCTGGCCATTGCAGCCGCCCAAATTAATTATGTAACCGGCACTAACACCTTTTAAACCATGAAATCACCAAAATATATACTGCTTGCGGCAGTAACCGCAACCGCATTGCTAACTGGGTGCGATAAAGAAAAGCACGAAGCAGAGGCCACTGCCACCAAATTTGTAATGACCGATAAGATGTTTAGCGAAAGCACCTTTGCCGATGCGAAACTTGAAAATGCCCAAAACGAGATACGCCTGTTTGGCAAGGTAAGCGCCGAGAACAACAACATGGCACAGGTTTTTCCTGCCGTGGGCGGCAGCGTCATTACCATCAAGGCAGAGCTGGGCGACTATGTGCAGCAGGGGCAGCTTTTGGCAAGCATCCGCAGCAGCGAGGTGGCCGGCTACCAGAGCCAGACCAGCGACGCCGATGCCGATGTAAGCATTGCAGAGCGCAACCTGCAAAGCGTTAAAGACATGTATGAGGGCAAGCTGGCCAGCGAAAAAGAACTGGTTATGGCCCAGAAAGAGCTGGATAAGGCCCGCGCCGAAAAGAGCCGCATGAGTGAGGTTAACACTATTTACAAGCTAAAGGCAGGGTCGGTATACAACATGTATGCGCCCATAAGCGGCTACATTGTGTATAAAGATATAAGCCCTAACGAGATGCTGGTCAATAACCGCGATGAAGCCGTGTTTACCGTGGCAAAGCTTGATAACGTGTGGGTTCTGGCTAATGTTAACGAGAGCGACCTGGGCCGTATTAAAGAGGGGCAGGATGTAAACGTGCGCACCATTGCCTACCCCGATAAAAAGATTACCGGCAAAATTGATAAGATATTCAATGTAATCGACCCTGAAACCCGTGCAGCAAAAGCCCTTATAAAAGTGCCGAATACTGATGTGGCCCTTAAGCCCGAAATGAACGCTACCGTAACCGTGCATTATGCCGATGCGCAGCAGTATGTAGCCGTGCCCAGCGGGGCCGTGGTGTTTGATAAGAACAAGAACTTTGTCATGGTTTACAAGGGCAAAGATAATATTGAAACCCGCGAGGTAGAAGTGTACCGCGCCCTAGAGGATACCACCTATTTAAAAGGCGGCTTAAAACAAGGAGAGAAAGTGATTGTAAAAGGCAATTTGCTGATATATGATGCTATAAACGATTAATTTTCAGCAAAATGAACAAGTTAATAAAAAACATAATAGGGTTCTCCCTACGCAATAAGCTATTCACATTTTTCTGGATAGGCATTGTTATCATAGCGGGTGTCATCAGCTATAAAAACATCCCGGTAGAGGCGTTTCCGGATGTTACCAATACGCAGATCATCATTGTAACGCAATGGAACGGCCGCAGTGCCGAAGAGGTGGAGCGTTTTGTAACCTCGCCCATAGAAATCTCAATGAACTCGGTGCAAAAAAAGGCTAACGTAAGGAGCATAACCATGTTTGGGCTCAGCATTATTAAGATTATTTTTGATGATGATGTAGATGATTTTTTTGCGCGCCAGCAGGTTAACAACCAGCTGCGCAATGTGCAGCTGCCCGAAGACGTAGAGCCTGATGTACAGCCACCCTATGGCCCTACGGGAGAGATTTTCCGCTATACGCTGCAAAGCCCTGTAAAAGATACGCGCGACCTGCTTACCGTGCAAAACTGGACCATTGACCGCCAGCTGCGCTCCGTGCCCGGCGTGGCCGATGTAGTGGCCTTTGGCGGCCGCGAAAAAACCTATGAGGTAGAGATAGACCCTACGCTGCTGCAAAAATACGAGCTGTCATCGCCCCAGGTGTACGATGCCATAAGCAAGGCAAACGTAAACGTTGGCGGAGATGTTATAGAAAAAAATGGCCAGGCTTATGTAGTGCGCGGCGTGGGGCTTTTAGAGAGCACCGCCGATATAGAGAACACTATTGTGGCGCAATATAACGGCAACCCCGTACTTATTAAAAATATTGCAAAAGTAACCATAAGCAACATCCCAAGGGTGGGTCAGGTGGGCCTTGATAATAATGATGATGTGGTGGAAGGCATTGTGGTGATGCGCAAAAACGAAAACCCTTCTATAGTACTGGCTGCCTTAAAAGAAAAGATAGCCTACATTCAGGATAACGTGCTGCCGAAAGACGTTAAAATGGTTACGTTTTATGACCGCGACCGCCTTATGGAATACTGCACGCATACTGTAACCCACAACCTGGTGGAGGGCATCATACTGGTTACACTCATCGTATTCCTCTTCATGGCCGACTGGCGCACCACGCTCATCGTGTCCATCATCATACCCCTGGCGCTGCTGTTTGCATTTTTGTGCCTTAAGCTTAAGGGCATGAGTGCCAACCTGCTCTCGCTGGGCGCGGTAGACTTTGGTATCATCATAGACGGGGCAGTTGTAATGGTAGAGGGGCTCTTTGTGGCGCTCGACCACCTTCAGAAGAACATCGGGCCGGAGCGGTACAACAAGCTGTCTAAGCTGGGGCTCATCCGCAAAACGGGTACTAAGCTGGGTGTGGCCATCTTCTTCAGTAAGCTTATCATCATTTCGGCGCTGCTTCCCATCTTTTCTTTTGAAAAGGTAGAAGGCAAAATGTTCTCGCCACTGGCCTGGACACTGGGCTTTGCGCTATTAGGAGCGCTGCTGTTTACACTAACATTGGTGCCGGTGCTGTGCGCTATACTGTTGCGCAAAAACGTGCGCGAAAAGCACAACCCGTTTGTGGAGTTCTTTAATAAAGGCGTGAGCAAGGGGCTTGCCATAACCTTTAAGCATAAAAAAGCAGCCATCATAGTATCGTTTGTAATACTGGGGCTTACGCTGTTTTCTGCCCGCTTTATGGGTACTGAGTTCCTGCCCCCGCTTAATGAGGGCGCGCTGTGGGTAGAGGCTAAATTTCCCATGAGCCAAAGCCTTACAGAAACCGTAAGCAAGGTAGCCGAACTGCGCAAGGTGCTCAATACCTTTCCGGAGGTAAATGGCGTGCTGTCACAAACGGGCCGCAGTAATGACGGTACCGACCCAAGTGGTTTCTATTACGTGCAAATGCAGGTCAACCTGAAGCCCAAGGAGGAGTGGAAACGCAAAATAACCATGGACGGGCTGGTAGAACAGATGGATGCCAAGCTGAAGAAGTACCAGGGCATTAACTTTAATTACTCGCAGCCCATTATAGATAACGTGGCCGAGGCCGTGGCGGGCATGAACGCCAGCAATGCCGTAAAAATTTATGGTGACGACCTTAAAACCCTCGATAAGATTGCCAATGAGGTTATGGCACGCATAAAAAATGTAGACGGTGTTAAAGATATAGGTATACTGCGCAACATTGGCCAGCCGGAAATAAGCATCAGGTTTAATGAAGAAAAAATGGCGCTCTATGGCGTGCAAAAAAGCGATGCGCAGTCTATTATTGAAATGGCCATAGGCGGCAAAACAGCCACTCAGAAGTATGAGGGCGAAAAGAAATTTGACATACGCCTGCGCTACCAAAAGGAGTACCGTAAAGATGAAGAAGACATCATGAACCTTATGGTGCCCACGCTGCGCGGAGGCAAGGTGCCGCTTAAAGAAATCGCTAACCTGGAAACCAGCACCGGCCCGGCATTTGTATACCGCGACAACACCAAGCGTTTCATTGGCGTAAAATTCTCGGTGCGCGATCGCGACCTGGGCAGCACCATTGCCGATGCGCAGGCTAAGGTAAAAAGCCTCAAGCTGCCCGATGGCTACTCTATAGGCTGGACCGGCGAGTTTGAAAACCAAATACGTGCCAGCCACAAACTGGCGCAGGTAGTGCCCATATCCCTGGTGCTTATTTTTGTGCTGCTGTTTATCATGTTCGGCAATATTAAAGACTCCCTGCTGGTGCTCATCAATGTGCCGTTTGCCATAATAGGCGGCATCCTGGCGCTGCAACTAACGGGCATCAACTTTGGCATCTCTGCCGGGGTGGGCTTTATAGCGCTACTGGGTATCTGTATACAAAATGGTGTAATACTGGTCTCAGAGTTCCATGCCAATCTGCGCAATAAGCTCTCACTGGCCGATAGCATTATACTGGGCGTCAAGGCGCGCACCAGGCCTGTGGTCATGACGGCCTTAATGGCAGCCATCGGGCTGATGCCGGCAGCGTTAAGCACCGGTATTGGCTCAGAATCTCAAAAGCCGCTTGCCGTGGCCATAATTGGCGGGCTGGTTACCGCCACGCTGTTTACGCTGCTGGTGTTTCCTAACTTTTTTTACTGGGCGCTGCGCAACAAGCACCAAAAAATGGATTAAACAATTTTAAACAGGCCTGAAAGAGGAGACAGGCCTTATTTGGCAGGCCGCCCCGCATTTGTGGGGCGGCATTGTTTTTATAATAATATAAAGCAATTCAAAACGCCATGTGTAGCTGCCCCCCTCTCCTTTGGAGAGGGGCTGGGGGAGAGGACAAAAAGCCACAAAGCAAAAAACACTTTGGGTGTAAGTTCATATCGCCTTGTGCCCTTTGTAAAACAACAAAGTTGTCCGCTTGTGTTCTTTGTGAAACCTTCGTGCCCCTTGTGGTAAAAATAAACATCCGAGTGTAGCTGCCCCCCGCTCCTTTAGAGAAGGGCTGGGGGTGAGGCCAAATTTTTCAGGAACCACCTCTGTTTTTGTAATCCATTGTGATGTAGTTAATTATATGATAATCGTAAGGATTTCCCCATAAGCTTTTTGTAATTTTAAAATTAACCACGCGATTTTAAAAATACAAAGCCATGAAAACATTTGAAACTATTGACGAAAAGATCACCAGCGGCATACACAACTCCTACTGGGTAGATTCTTCGCAGCCGCTTATTTACAAAACCCTTACTGCTGATGTAGCTACCGATGTGCTCATCATTGGCGGAGGCATTTCCGGGCTTACCACGGCCTACTGCCTAAGCAAAGCGGGAAAAAAGGTTGTGCTTCTGGAAGACGGCTACCTGGGCAGCGGAGAAAGCGGCCGCACCACCGCGCAAATTTCTTACGCGCTCGACGACCGGTATTATGACCTTGAGCGCTACTTTGGCACCGATAAAACAAAGCTTGTGGCCCATAGCCATAAAAATGCCATAGATTTTATTGAAAGCGTGGTAACACAACACAATATTGACTGTAATTTTAAAAAGGTAGATGGGTACCTTTTCAGGGACCCTACAGATACCGTTGAGAATTTAGAAAAAGAGTTTACCAGCACCCAGAAACTTGGCCTGCCCACACAGCTGGTTTCAGAAATACCGGGGTTTGCCGGGGGCGATTCTCAGTGCATACGCTTCCCGGAGCAGGGGCAGTTTCATATTATTAAATATTTAAAAGGCCTTGCCGAAGCCATTGTGGCCATGGGGGGCGAAATATATACCGGCGCGCACGCTCAGGATATTACAAAAAACGGCGCTGCCGCAAATGGTTTTACAGTTACGGCTAACCATGTTGTTGTGGCAACTAACAGCCCCATAAATGACAGGGTAACCATGCACACCAAGCAGTTTGCCTACCGCACCTATGTTGTTGCCGCACGCATACCTAAAGGCACCCTGCCCTATGCCATGTGGTGGGATACCGGTAACCAGGAGTCTAAATGGGTTACCATGCCCTACCACTATGTAAGGCTGGAGCCGCTTGATGACCGGTATGATTTACTGATATCGGGTGGGGAAGACCATAAAACCGGTATGGCCGGAGATGAGGATATTCCCGAAGAAGGCCGCTACCTCGCCCTGACTGAGTGGACACGCAGTCACTTTCCGTATTTTACAGAGCTTGAATACAAGTGGAGCGGCCAGGTAATAGAGCCGGTTGACTGCCTGGCATTTATAGGCAAAAACCCGGGTGATGATAACATTTACATCATAACCGGCGACAGCGGCAACGGCATGACGCACGGTACCATAGGCGGGCAGTTGCTTACCGATATTATACTGGGTAATAAAAATCCCCTTGAAGAAATTTACGATCCGTCGCGCATTACGTTTAAAACGGCGGGCGATTATGTACGGGAAACCGGCGATATGGCGTTTACCGCTATTAAAGACTGGGTAAGTGGTGGCGATGTGGCCAGCGCAGATGAGCTGCAAAACGGGCAGGGTGCGGTAATAGCATCGGGGCTTAAAAAAATTGCGGCCTATAGAGATGAGCAGGGTGTGCTGCACCAGTGCTCTGCGGTTTGCCCGCACCTGGGCGGCGTGCTGCAATGGAATAAAGACGAAAAATCTTTTGACTGCCCGCTGCACGGCTCTCGCTTTACTACAGACGGGGTTTGTGTAAACGGCCCTTCTATGGGTAATTTAAAAAAGATTGACGGGTAATATGGAGGGTAAGATACACATAGGCACATCGGGCTGGAGCTATGGGCACTGGATGGGTACCTTTTATCCTTCTGATACAAAACAAAAGGACAGGTTTGCTTATTTTCAGCAGTATTTAAATACGGTAGAGCTCAACAGTCCTTTTTACCACCTGCCTCCTAAAAAAACTTTTGAAAAGTGGTATAATGATGTACCGCCGGATTTTGTGTATGCCGTTAAGGCCAGCCGCTTTATTACACACATGAAGAAACTGCACGATGTGGGCGAGAGCTTAACCTTATTTCTTGATAACGCCTCGGCCCTGCAGGAAAAGCTGAGTATCGTGCTGTTTCAGCTGCCGCCGGGCTGGCAGGCAGATGTAGACCGTTTTGAAGATTTTCTGCAGCTGTTGCCTGCGGGTGGGCGGTACACCTTTGAGTTCCGTAACCCTACGTGGTATATTGATGAGGTATATTACCTGCTTGAAAAATACAATTGCGCCTTTTGCATTTATGAACTGGCGGGGCATATGTCTCCCATAAAAACCACGGCAGATTATGTATACATACGCCTGCACGGCCCCGGCGATAAATACCAGGGAAAATACAGCGACAGGGTTTTGCAGGAATGGGCAGACAAGTGCAAAGCCTGGGCAGCCGAAGGTAAAGATGTATATGTATATTTTGATAATGATGAGCGCGGCTATGCCGCCTTTAACGCCATAACACTCAAAGAGATGGTGGCGCCTCACCCCAGCCCCTCTCCCAAGTAGAGGGGCTAACAACACAGAATGTTTAATCTTGATATTCCTTTAGTAATGCCGTACTACATCCATGCGGACCCCCCTCTCCTTTGGAGAGGGGCCGGGGGTGAGGCCTCCAATAAAAAAATCCCCAACGTGGGGATTTTTTATTTTGTAAACGTAAGCGGTTATTGAAGGGTATGTTTTTTACTATGGCCTCCTGCCTGTGGCAAGCCTGTACAATACTCCAATAACTGCTAACACAAGTAAGATATGAATTAGCGGACCTACAGATTCGCGAAAACTAAAATATCCTACAAGCCATCCTATTACAAGGATTACAACGATAAGCCAGATCAAATCTCTCATAACGAAATATTTTAAATAGTTAGTGGGATAAAATTACTTATTATCATGCACTACTGTTAACTAATTAAGAATCCTTTAATAGCCAAAGTTTTCTTAATAAAATTGATGTAAAAAAATCATAACAAAATCTCACTCTTTGTAATATTCACTACATTTGTATAATTCACTTGTTTATGCAAACTCCAAAAACAATTGCTATAGCAGGAGCAGGCCTTGTAGGCTCTTTGCTGGCAATATACCTTAAGCGCGCGGGCCATACCGTACATGTTTATGACCGCAGCCCTGATATAAGAACCATTCAGTTTTCCGGCCGTTCTATTAACCTTGCCATGAGCCACCGCGGCTGGCGTGCCTTAGATGAGGTAGGCCTGGGCGATGAGATACGCAAAATTGCCATCCCCATGGAAAAGCGGGCTATACACCTGGCCGATAATTCAATCAGCTACCAGTATTATGGCAAAGAGGGCGAGAGTATCTATTCCATATCACGCGGGGTGCTCAACCGGCAAATGGTTACTCTGGCCGAAGCCGAGGGGGTACAGTTCTTTTTTAATACCCGCATTTGGGATGTAACGCTCGATACCGCCACACTGCATACCGGCGAAACCGAAAGGGGCGCGTGGGATGACCTGCCGTATGACCTTGTTTTTGGTGCCGATGGTGCCTTTAGCCGCATACGCCACCGCATGCAGCGCCAAAATATGTTTGATTATTCGCAGCAGTTTTTAAAAACGGGCTACAAGGAGCTCAACATTCCGGCAAATGCCGATGGTTCGCACAAGCTCGATAAAAACTCTTTTCATATATGGCCCCGCAAAGAGTTTATGCTCATTGCCATGCCTAATGTTGATGGCAGCTTTACGTGCACGCTTTTCATGCCGTTTGAAGGCCCCAATTCTTTTGAAAGCCTCAAAGACAAAGAAACGCTCGAGGCCTTTTTTGCAACGCACTTTCCATCTACTACAGATGTTATCCCTAATCTTGTACAGGACTTTTTTAAAAACCCCACCAGCACGCTTGTAACCATGAAGTGCTACCCGTGGGTATATAAAGATAAGGTAGCCCTGATAGGCGATGCCTGCCATGCCATAGTGCCGTTTTACGGGCACGGCATGAACGCCGGTTTTGAAGATATAACCATACTGGGCCAGATGATGGAGCAGTACGGAGATGACTGGCACACGCTGCTGGCAAAATACCAGGAGAGCCGCAAGCCTAATGCCGATGCCATTGCAGAGCTGAGCTACCGCAATTTTATGGAAATGAGCACTGATACCGCTAACGCGGGCTTTTTGCTTAAAAAGAAGATTGAAAAATGGTTTAGCGAAAAGCATCCTGATAAATGGCTGCCCCTGTATAGCAGGGTAACCTTTAGCCACCGCCCTTATGCCGAGGCACTGGCCATAGGAGACAGGCAAAAAGCCATTATGGATGAGATAATGCTAATGGAGGGCATTGCCCAAAACTGGGATAAGCCCGTTGTAGAGGCCAGGATATTGCAGCTGCTGCAGGAGTAGGAGAGCCGGTATGCAGGCAGGCTTAGCAGTACAATTAGAAAACTATTAACAGCAAGGGCATTTTTATAACCTCTATTTTTTTGTACATTTATATTTCCCGGTGGCTATAACGTTTTTAATTTTGTTTTGTGTAGCTATTTTCTGTAATATTGTGGTCGTAAATGGGGCTTATGGTAAAAATAACTATATATAAGGCCTGTTAAAAATAAATTTGCGGTAGCTGCACAATAAACTAAAACGTTTTATGTTATTTATAGGCAATTTAAAGTAAATTAAAATAATTAATAATGAATAGTGGTTTTGAGTCGGTATAAATTAAAGATGCTCAAATAATTTTCGCAATAGAGGGGTAAGATTCTGGTTAAATTTTGAATAAATTATTGTTAACAATTGAGAAAAAAAAGCATTTAATTTTTTTTTAAGTGCTAATAATATAAATTTGCCCATCTTATGAAAAAATAAAAAGCACAGATAAGAAACTATTATTAAAAAATCAGAAAACTAAATTTTAAAAAGAAATGGCAAACGCAACAGTTCAAAAGGTTGAAAAAAAAGATGGTTCTGCTAAAGGATCAAACGTATTCGCACTCATAGCTATGGTAGCTTGTTTAGTGGTTGGTTATTTAGTGTGGCAATTTATAATGGGAGACCCGTCTAACTTCCAGAATGCTGAAGAAATGAGAAAAGGCGCAGAAGCCGGCCACCCAATAGAAGGTAACTATTTAGCCATGGTTTACAAAGGTGGTTTTGTAGTGCCAATACTTATGGGCTTATTGCTTATGGCTGTAGTGTTCTCTATAGAGCGTCTGGTTGTTATAGGTAAAGCAAGCGGTAAAGGCAATGTACAGGTATTTGTTGCTAAAGTACAAAAGCAAATTGCAGCCGGCAATATTAACGAAGCTATTGCTGAGTGTGATAAACAACAAGGCACTGTTGCTAACGTAGTAAGGGCAGGCCTGTTAAAATATGAAGAAGTTAAGCGTGAAGGCTTTGACAGCGAAAAAGCTGAAGCTGCCATACAGCAGGAAATAGAAGAGGCTACATCTCTTGAAATGCCAATGCTTGAAAAGAACCTTGTTATCATCTCTACCCTTGTATCTATTGGTACACTTATGGGTCTGCTTGGAACGGTAACAGGTATGATCAAGGCGTTTGCCGCACTTGGTGCCGGTACAACTCCAGACTCTGCACAGCTTGCAAACGGTATCTCTGAAGCCCTTATTAACACGGCAACAGGTATATCAACATCTACCCTTGCAATTATCGCTTACAACTCGTTTACATCTAAAATTGACAAACTTACTTACTCTATTGATGAGGCCGGTTTCACAATTACCCAAACCTACCGCAGGTTTAGGGCCCGTGCTAACAACGCATAATCAGGAGTAACAAGGTTTATAAAATAATGTGGCCATAAAGTGCGTTATCATAATAAGGCACTTTATGTTGCTGCAAGTAATAAATAACAAGAATGGCTAAAGTTAAAATATCAAAGAAAAGCACCAGGATAGACATGACCGCCATGTGCGATGTGGCATTCCTTTTGCTGTCTTTCTTTATTATGAGTGCCACGGCTAAACAGCCGGAGCCTAAAGCGGTTGACATTCCTGCTTCTACAGTTATAGATAAGCTGCCCGAAGAAGGTGTTGCCGTAATTACCGTGGGTGGCGAAGACGTGTTCTTTACCATGCCCGTTGCTATCAGGGAGGCTACCTTAAAAAAAATGTCGGCTAAATACCGCATACCGTTTACCGCAGAAGAGTATAAAACGTTTACCAGTATGGAAGGTTTCGGCATGCCGATGAACCAGTTAAACGGCCTTTTAAAGCTGGATGCTGCCAGAAGGAACGCGCCTGAAACACAAACAGGTATACCGTATGACTCTGTAAACAACCAGCTTACAGACTGGGTTAAAGAAGCACGCCAGGCTAACAAAGAGTGGCTTAACGACAGGATAGCCAACGGAGATGAGAAAGCCAAGCTTAAAGATCTTGATATTGCTATTAAAGGCGATGCAAAAGAGAACTTTATGACGGTAAAAAAAGTGATTGACATACTGCAGGACCAAAAGAAAAACAAATTCTACCTGGTAACTAACCTGCGTGGTGAGAATTTTTAATCTTATAAAAAGATAAAATAAAATGGCAGAATTAAATACCGGCGGCGGTGATGGCGGCGGCAAAAAGGTAAGAAGTAAAAAGAGCAACCCCGGGGTAGACCTTACCGCAATGGTTGACCTTGCGTTTCTTTTAATTACCTTCTTTATGCTTACAACATCGCTTGCAAAAAAACAGGCTATGGAGCTGGCTATGCCGGATAAAACCCCAAATATTGATAAGTCTAAAACTACCCCTATACCGCAGGAAAGGATGATGACCGTCTTAATAGGCGCGAATAACAAAATATTGTGGTACATGGGCAAGTTTGAAACCCCAACCATACCGCCTACAGAGGCTGGTTTTGGTAAAGGCGGCATAAGAAAAGATCTTCTAAAAAATGTAGAGGTTGCTAAAGCCTATGCTAAAAAGGAAAGAACTTACAAAGAAGGCGATGGTCTGGTGGTAAACATCAAAGCCAGCGATGCGGCAAGCTACAAAAATGTTGTAGATATACTGGATGAAATGGCTATTACGCACCCGCAGCTATATGCCATAGGCGATATAACTCTTGGAGAAATAGACCTGTTAACAAAATCGGGGTTGTATACTGCCCCGGCTAAATAATAATAATTATGGCTAGTTTATTTGATAAAGGATGGATTGATATGGTGTTTGAAGGCCGTAACAAAAAGTATGGCGCTTACAAGCTAAGGTCAGAAAATCCTAAAACCACAATAATTGCCCTTGTAGTAGGGTCATTATTTTTCGCGAGCCTTGTAGCCGCCCCTTTTATTTACGGAAAAGTAAAAGCGGGTATGGCTAAAAATGAGGTTAAGGAAAAAGAAATTATTGAGGTGGTAGAATTGCCTGAAGATGAAATAATAGAGTTACCGCCGGAGCCGCCTAAGGTAGAGCAAATACAGGCACCAAAATCTATTGTTGACGAAATTGAGTTTAAGCAGCTTGAAGCCGTAGAGAAAGAAAAGATTGTAGAACCGGTACTCAACATGGATGATCTGAAGGATAAAACCCCTTCAAATCAAACTAAAGCTGCTGACCTTGATGCCGGAGACCTTAACATTGACGCCTATGCGGGCGACCTTGATAAGGGTGTTGAGCCTACAGGTGAAGACAACGGTGTTTATGTAGGCGCTACCCTTCAGGTTAAGCCGGATTATCCGGGCGGTATCAATGCCTTCCGTAAATATGTAGGCGAAAACTTCCGCACGCCAGATCTTGACAGGGATATGGACCTTAAGATACACGTTTCTTTCGTAGTTGAAAAAAACGGTACCCTTACAGACATCAAAATCCTTAAAGATCCGGGTTATGGAGCTGGTAAAGAAGCAGAACGTGTACTAAAAAGCCTTAAAACCAAGTGGAATCCTGGTGAGCAAAACGGCAAAAAAGTGCGTTCGTCTTTTACAATGCCTATTACCATAAAGGTTAAATCAAGCTAAATACATACAGCGATGGATATACGTAGGTCATCCCGCTATAGAACACAGAAATCGCCGGACTGGCGATTTCTGTTCGTTTTAAGGCTGCTGATATTGATTGTTTTTTTGTCGTTTGCCATCACCCTGTTTTTTTGGGACAGCCTGCCATTCAGCAAAAATTACGAATTAACCATGCCCGTAAAATACAGGTATGCAATGGCGGTCTTAATAGTTGTTTATGCCATTATACGCTTTGTACGCTTAATGCCTAAAAAAGATGAAGAATAACATAAAATACATTTATCTGTTTATACTTTCGCTTGCCATGGCAGCCACTGCCGTTGCGCAGGCAGATGAAGCCACGCCGCTTGATGTTAAGCCCGAATATCCCGGGGGTGTACAGGCCCTTAGAAAATATATAGCAGCTAACTTCAGGGTTCCGGAAGTAGAAGAGGATATTGTGGCGAGAATCCACCTTAGCTTTGTGGTAGAAACAGACGGTACATTATCGGGCATTAAGGTAATCAAAGACCCCGGTTATGGTATGGCCGAAGAAGCCATAAGGGTTTTAAAAGCCTGCCCGCAAAAATGGACTCCGGGTATGCAAAATGGCAAACCAGTAAAAGCAAGCTACGTTTTGCCCATAAGCATTAATGCGCAGGGTTATTCTCCAAAAGAAGAAGTTCCCACTCAAAGCACGCCTAAAGAGTAACGCCTCGATAGCAGATTATAAGTATCCTTAAGAGCGAATTATAGTAAAAATGAAATATTTATATACACTTGTAATAGCCTTTTTTATTTGTACAACAGCAGTTTGCCAAACGGCCGACACACCCGCCGCTACAGACGCCTTAGATGTAAAGCCCGATTATCCGGGCGGTATGAAACAATTCTATGACTATGTAGGCAAAAATTTCAGGACACCTGAACTTGATAAAAACATGGTTGCTAAAATACTTGTAGGCTTTGTAGTTGAAAAAGATGGCAGTATTACTGATATCAAAATACTTAAAGATCCCGGCTATGGCATGGGAGCAGAAGCCGTAAGGGTGCTTAAGGCATGTCCTGAAAAATGGTCGGCAGGCTACCAGAACGGCAAGCCGGTAAGGTCAAGCTTTACACTTCCCATCATCATAAGGATTGATAGCGGAAATACCGGAGAAGAAGCGCCTGCTCCGGGCACTGCTAAAGAGTAACAGGTTATGTGTATACTATAGCTGCCTCAACAATTATGAAAATAAATATGAAATATCTATACACCATTGTGTTTGCGCTTTTTGTTAGCACGGTTGCTTTTTGCCAGGCAGGCGATGCGCCTTCGGTACAAACGTTAGAGGTTAAGCCTGATTTTCCGGGCGGTATCAACGAGTTCAGGAAGTATGTAGGCAGTAACATACGTACCCCCGATGTAAAAGAAGACATGGTGGTTAAAATATTGGTGGCTTTTATAATTGAAAAAGACGGCACCATGAGCACCTATGAAATTATCGAAGACCCCGGCTATGGTATGGGCGCAGAGGCCGTTAGGGTACTTAAATCGTGCAAAACAAAATGGTCTCCCGGCTATCAGGACGGCAAACCGGTCAGGGCCCGCTATACGCTGCCCATAACCCTTAAGGTAACCGGTTATGCTAAGGAAGAAAAAGAGGCTGAAGAAAACCAGGTTAAGCAAAATAAACAGTAATAATATGCGTGTAAAAAAATATAGAATATATCTTTTATGTGCGGCGGCCATAGCGGCTACTGCCGGTGTTGTTATTTCCTGCAAACAGCAAACGGATAAAAACGGTAAGGTGGTGATGCCGGAAACCATGACATCGGGCACTATAAGCGTCCTGGTAGACGAGTCTGTGCAGCCCATTATAGAAGATGTGCTGGCTGTGTTTTCCAGCGTATATAATAATGCCCACATAACCCAGGTTAACAGCACTGAAAATGAAATTGTAAACGCGCTGCTGCGTGATTCTATAACTACCGCTGTAATGAGCAGGCCGCTTACAAAAGAAGAGGAAAGCCATTTTACACAACAGGGCATGACTCCCGAAGTTACATTTTTTGCCACAGATGCCCTGGCCGTAATAACATCGGGCAAAGTGGCAGATACCACCATAACAGTAGCAGAGTTAACCCGTGTGCTTAAGGGTGAAACCTCGGCCAAAATAAAAAAACTGGTGCTTGACAACCCTAATTCCGGCACGGTGCATTACCTTATGGAGCTTGCCGGGATTAATAAATTGCCGGTTAATAACATTATATACCAAAAAAGTTCGGTTGAAGTTATTAACTTTGTAAGCAGCAATCCGCAAACTGTAGGTATTGTGGGTATCAACTGGCTGTTGCAGCCCACACCACAACTGAAGAAAGTTGTGGATAATCTTACAGTCTTAGCAGTTGATAATGTTAAAACAGAAAAAGGCGAAAAAAAATACTACAAACCCAACCAAAGCAATATTGGCGCAGGTTTGTATCCCTTTACCCGCAAGCTTTATGTGTTAAATTACCAGGGCAGAAAAGGTTTAGGCATAGGTTTTGCAAATTACATAAGGGCAACCCAGGGACAATTGATAATTTTAAAGTCCGGGCTGCTTCCTCAGGAGATACCCACAAGGGAAATTGAGGTAAGAAAAAAGTTATAATAACCACTAAATAAAGGAGAAATTAAAATGATTAACATGAAAAAATTTAAATTACTCGGTTTATCATTGTTGTTTGCTGGCGTGCTGCATGCCCAGGATGCTAACGAAGCTAAAAAAGCTGTTGATGCCGAGCAATATCAAAAAGCAAAGAATATTTTAAAATCGCTGATAGCATCAAATCCACAGGATGGTAGAAATTACTTTTACCTTGGTGATGTTTACCTTACACAGGCTGAGCCCGATTCAGCGGCAATTTATTTCAATAAGGGTAAAGTTGTAAAAGATTTCCCTGAATTTAATAACATCGGCCTTGGCCACATAGACCTTGACAACGGCAACGCGCCCGCTGCACAGGCAAAATTTGACGCTATTGAAAAAGAGCTGAAGAAAAAAGATGTAGAGCAGCTTATCTATATAGGCCGTGCTTATATCTATAGCGATAAGCCGGATTATCCTAAAGCAATTGCCTGGTTAAACAAGGCCATTGCAAAAGATCCTAAGTCAGCCCAGGCTTATATTAACCTTGGCGAGGCACAATACAGAAACAGGCAGCAAAGTGAGGCTTATGCAAGCTACCGCACCGCCCTTGGCTATGATAATACTGCCGTTAGGGCAAGGCTACAGCAGGGTGTGCTTAAAAAGAATACTAAGGCCGCTTTCCCGGAGGCTATTGCAGAGTTTGATGCTATTGTAGCGTCTAACCCCGGCTATGGCCCTGCTTATAGGGAACTTGCCGAAACCTATTATATGTGGGGTACTAAAGACAGGCCTAAATATGCCGAATATACTAAGAAAGCTATAGGGTATTATGAAAAATACATGAGCCTTACAGATTATTCATTAGATTCAAGGATGAGGCATGCTGACTTCCTGGTACTTGCCGGCGATTATAAAGCCCTGCAGGAAGAAGCCCAGAAAATGCAGCAGCTTGATGGCGTAAACCCAAAAATATTGCGCTACCTGGCGTATGCCGCTTACGAGAACGGTAACTATGAAGAAAGCTTAAAAGCAATGAATGATTTTCTTGCTAAGGCCGACCCTAAACGTATCATAGCGCGTGATTACCTGTACCTTGGTCTTGCAAAACTGGCGCTTACCGTTAGTACAGATGCCGAAGGCAACTCTGTAATTGCAGATCAGGCTAAATTTGATGAAGCAATTGCCGATATACAAAAAGCAGCCAGCCTTAACACAGGCATTACCACAGAGTTTAGCAACATAGGGCAAAAATTATTTAAGCAAAAACTATATGCTCCTGCCGCTGTAGTGTTTGATATAGCAGCTCAGGATGCCGAAAGCTCAAGCTTATTTGTTGATACATTCTACATGGGCTTTTCACTATATGCAGATCATGTTAGCAAATCGGCAGAAGCCCAGAAGGCAAATACGGCTGCACTTGTAAAAGCTGACAGTGCTTTTGCTAAAGTTATTGCTATAAACCCTCAGTTTCCGGAGGCGCATTTGTATAAAGCAAAGACAGATCAGAAACTTGCTACCGCCGAAGGGGCAGATCCTGCGGCTAAAAATCTTGCAATAGATAATATGGCCGTAGCTTATGATGGTTATATAACTGCCATACTTGCTAAAACCCCGGCAGATATTGAAAAAAATAAAAAGAACCTTATTGAGGCTTATGAAAACGCCGGCGCTTATTATGCCGTAAAAGATAAAGCTAAAGCTAAGGACTACTTTGCCAAAGCCCTCGAGCTTGATCCGGCAAATGAATATGCAAAACAGGAACTTGCCAAGCTTAGCAAGTAATTAAAATGAGTTAAAAACCGCACTTATGGTGCGGTTTTTTTGTTCGTATATACCGCAAATGATAAATACGTATCTTTGCACTCTATTAGAAGTAAAATGTTGAAGAAGGAATTGCAGACGGAAGTTGAAAGAGGGGTAATGCTGCCCCTTATGGAGGAGTTTTATACCATACAGGGTGAAGGATACCATACAGGCACCGCCGCATATTTTATTCGCGTAGGCGGATGCGATGTGGGTTGCCACTGGTGTGATGTTAAAGAGAGCTGGAATGCCCTGCTGCACCCGCCCACACATATAGATGCCATTGTAGAAAATGCGCATAAATATGCTAATACAATAGTAATTACAGGAGGTGAGCCACTAACCTGGGATATGGGCCCCCTTACATCAGGGCTTAAGCAAAAAGGCATGCGTGTGCATGTAGAAACAAGCGGCGCCTATGCCCTTAGCGGTGTTTGGGACTGGATTTGCCTATCGCCTAAAAAAAACAAGCTGCCTACGGATGAAGTGTATGCGCATGCACACGAGCTCAAGGTAATTATACACAACCGGCACGATTTTATATTTGCCGAAGAGCAGGCAGCAAAAGTGAACGGCAATGCCATACTCTTTTTACAGCCCGAATGGAGTAAAAAAGAACAAATGACACCCCTTATTGTAGAGTATGTAATGGCTAACCCTAAATGGCGCGTATCATTACAAACCCATAAATACCTTAATATTCCATAAATTGCAAAAAAAATTATTTATGAAAAAGATACTTTTAGTTTTTGCCTTTATTGTAGTGGCGCAAATAAGCCACGCGCAGGATGCAACGTTTAAGCAGGATGTTATGAAGATGATGGACCTTAGCGGTGCCGCGGGCCAGTATGAGGTAGCAATTGCTCAGATACTTAAAAATGTAGTGCCGGCAAAACAAGCGCCGTTAAAGGCAGATTTACTTGAGTCTATAAAAATATTACAAGATAAGATGGCGCTTATATACATGGATGAATTTACCCATGATGATATACGGGCGATGATAAAATATTATGAAAGCCCGGCCGGCAAAAAATTTGCTGAAAAAAGCGGGATCCTTTTTGAAAAAACTCAGATGGCCGCCGCAGAGTGGTCTGTAGATTTGCAAAAAATAGCCGAAAAATACAGGGCTAATTAAAAAATCCCGCTTTAATAGCGGGATTTTTTTATAGCGGGATTTTTTTATAGCGTTAGCCGTGCCAGGTAGTCATAATGGTCCCCTTCTATCACAAACTCGCATTGCAGGCCGTTAGCATGCGCTGCGTTTTGTAGTGTATTATAATCTACATACAGCCAGTCAAAGGCCTCTTCGGTTTCGCCTTTATAGGTTACGGTAAAGGTTACTTCACCATAATATTCGGCATCTGCGGGTATCCATTTACCGCCATCGTCATCTTCATCAAACATATAAATAATATCAGACGAGTCTATAAGCACCTGCCCGCCTTCATTTAGCAGTGATTTTAGTTTTTGAAGGTAGGTTGATATGTTTTTGAGCTGCCCAAAAATGCCCGTGCCATTCATGAGTAGCAATATGGTGTCAAACTTTTGCCCGGTAAAAAACCGGATGTCTGCCTCCCGGGCATCTTTTATGCCCCGCAGGCCGCACGCTTCAACCGCATGGGCCGATATATCAATGGCAGTTACATCCAGCCCTTTCTCATTTTGAAGATAAAGTGCATGGCTTCCGGCTCCGCAGCCCACATCAAGTACTTTTCCATAGGTTAACCTCAGTGCTTTCTGCTCAATTTCAGGCATGGCTTTATAGTTACGAAACAGATAGGCCACATCCATTTCATCTTCCTCTGTAATAGAGGTTTCCGTAATAAGGTTTTCCGGGTTATTGCCGGTTTGGTAATCAAGTATGGCTTTGCCAAAAAGGTCTTTCATTCGTTATATTGCATTAAAGGTAATAGGCAGCCGCTTGCTTGCACCATTTTTTTATACTTTTGCCGTGGAATGATAAATGTACCGCGGGAATGGAGAATTTTTTAAATCAGCTGCCTAAGCTGGCCAAAGATAAGCATAACGAAAATAAAAAGTTTTTTGACAAGCTTAAAAAGAAGGTGCCAAAAAACCTGGACTACGTTATGCAGGAGCTGCACGACCGTGAGTTTAAAAAAGATTATTGCCTTTCCTGTGCCAATTGCTGTAAAACCACCGGTCCCTTATTTACTCTCGCCGACATTGAGCGTATTGCCAAACACCTGCGCCAAAAACCCCAGCAGTTTATTGATAAGTACCTTCGTATTGATGAAGACAACGATTATGTGCTGCAAAGCGTTCCCTGCACCTTTCTGGATAATGAAAATTATTGCATGATTTATGATGTTCGCCCTAAGGCGTGCCGTGAATTTCCGCACACCGACAGGAAAAAGTTCCAGCAGATAAGCAGCCTTACGCTTAAAAACGTTGCCATTTGCCCCGCCGCCTACAATATAGTAGAGGAAATGAAGAAAAAAATTCCTGTATTATAACATCAGTATCGGTGAACCAATTGTAAAATTTTATAGATTTACGATAAATAATTTATCAATGGCAAAACTCACTGCGCTAACGCCCATGTTCTGGACAACAGAAATTGCAGCAACCGTAGCTTTTTATACTGAAGTGCTGGGTTTTGAATGCGGCGCAATGGAAGACGGCTGGGCGGTGCTGCTGCGTGATGAAATTGAAGTAATGGTAGCTTACCCTAACCCAAATGTACCGTTTGAGGGACCCATGTTTACAGGTTCTTTTTATATAAATACTACAAATGTTGACGAGCTTTGGCTTGCCGTTAAAGACAGGTGCAGCATTTGCTATGATATAGATAATTTTGACTATGGCATGCGGGAATTTGCTATATATGATAACAACAATTATATACTGCAGTTTGGCCAGCCTTTAAACACCTAAATATGAAATTTATACGCGCCGTTTTACTTATAGCAATTGTATCGCTGGTTATGTCTGCCCTTATATATATTGTAACACCCGATACTATTCAAAATTCATGGATAGATAAGATAGGGGAGATTGTTACTGTAACCCTTATCATATTTATATTTTTAATGCTGGTATATATTATTGCCGCAACCGTAATTAAAAGGGCTATGTCTGGCCGAAAAAAAAGCCTCCCCAATCAGGAAGGCCCTAAAATATAAGTTCAGGTTATAAATTAAGCAGCAGCTGTTTCATGAGATTTCAGCTCTTCTACAACACTGCCTATGCCTTGTAGCTTTTCTTCTATATATTCAAGGAACCCTTCAATGCGGTCGCGCAGCATGGTAAAGAATTCAATGATATTATCTACATAGCCTTTAACTTTTTCAATAAGGTTTAGGATGTATTGAAATACACTCTCTAATTTTTCCTGGATATTATTCATGGCGTTTTATGTTTTAGGATTAATTATAGATCCAAATTACAAAACCATGTGTGTAACCCCAAGCACTTTGTGTAAACATTAAGAAACCGGCTTACTACTCCCCATAAATCAGGTATTTTTTGCGTATTACCTTAAATGCTGAAAGGCCCGGCTGCCAGCTTGCTCTAATCTCTGCCTCGGTTTTACCTGCTTCAATTTGCTCCTGTAGTTTTTTTGTGCCTGCCAGCTTGGTGAAAAAAGGTATAAAGAATTTCGATTTGTCTTTGGTTTCATTATATGCCTTTAGCAGCCATTTCAGTTCCAGCTTTTTTACTTTGGGTGCTTTAGTCAGGTCTTCGCCAAAGCATAGTTTGCCTTTAAGAGGCGGTTCTTTAGCGCCTTCATTTGGCATGGGCGTAAAGCTAAAGCCCGTATTGGGCAAATCGGGCGAACCATATATCTGGAATTGCTTATCGGTGCCGCGGCCCAGGCTAACGTTAGTGCCTTCAAAAAAGCACAGGCTGGCATACAGGTTTATGGCCTGGTCGTTCGGCAGGTTAGGCGAGGGCTTAACCGGAAGGCTGTAAAACATATTTCGGTTATAATTGGTACATTCAATAACGGTAAGCTTGCACTGCACGCCGTTCTTAAGCCATTTTTCGCCATTTATCATTTTAGCATATTCGCCTATGGTCATGCCGTGCAAAACGGGTACGGCGTGCATACCAATAAAACTGGTGTTTTCTTTCTCCAGCGTAGGCCCGTCAACAATGCCGCCGTTTGGGTTGGGCCTGTCTAAAATTATCAGGGGGATACCCCCCTCGGCACACGCCTCCATAATATAATGTAGTGACGATATATAGGTATAAAAACGCGCCCCCACATCCTGCAGGTCAAAAACCAAAACATCAATCCCGGCCAGCTGCTCCGGCTTTGGCTTCTTATTATCGCCATACAGCGAAATAATAGGCAGCCCGGTTCGCACATCCTTACCATCCTTTATATGCTCACCGGCATCGGCCGTTCCGCGAAAACCGTGCTCGGGCGCGAAGATTTTTTTGAGGTCTATCTGGCGGTTAAGCAAAAAGTCAACAATGCTTCCTGTAGCTTGGGCAGGTTCTGCGCATGTAACATTTTTAGGAAGGTTTCGCAATACGGGATAATATTTTAAGATACCGGTTTGGTTGGTAATAATGCCCACCCGTTTCCCCTGCAAAATAGAAATATTCCTGTCCAGATTTTCTGCCCCGGTTATTATTTCCTCAACCTGCAGCCTGTCATCTACCTCCTGAACACTGCCATCTGCTATCTGCCATCTGCTATCTGCCATCTCATCTTTAGGCTTAACCGAATTTCCGCACGCGGCAATCAGTACTAATAAGAATAAAGCTGTATTTTTGGTGAAAGAAAAAACCATACCGTTGAATTTAGAATATTTTATAGCCCGCAGGCTGGTGAGTGCTAAACAGCATAAAAGTAGTATATCTGCCCCAATAATAAAAATTGCCATCATTGCCATTGCCATAGGTGTAATGATGATGATTATTGCGGTGGCTACCGGCGTAGGCCTGCAGGATAAAATACGCGAAAAGATATCGGCATTCAACGGGCACATTATCATCTCTAATTATGATGATAACCAGAGCGAGGTAAGCGTGGAACCTATTTCCATCAAACAGGATTTTTACCCCACCTTTAAAAATATAGACGGCATAAGCCACGTACAGGCCGTGGCCAGTAAGGCCGGAATTATCCGTACCGCGACCGCTTTTGAAGGGGTTATATATAAAGGAGTAGGCAAAGACTATAACTGGCAGGCCATGCAGGAGTATATAATATCCGGCCGCATACCTAATTTAAAGGGCACGCTCAACACCGAGGTGGTGCTCTCGCAATACCTGGCAAACAAGCTACAGCTAAAGGTAGGCGATAAGTTCAATACTTTTTTTATGAAGGAAGGTGGCAACGGTATGCCTAACCTGCGCCGGTTTGAGCTGGTGGGTATTTACAACAGCGGTTTTCAGGAATTTGATGCCACCTATCTGCTGGGAGACATACGCCACGTGCAGCGTATTAATAAATGGAAGGAAGGGCAGGTAGGCGCCTTTGAGGTTTTTATAACAGACTTTGATAACATTAAAGAAAAGAGCCAGCAGGTGTATAAGACTATACCATCTACGTTAAATGCCGTACCCATAACAGAAAAATATATAAACATATTTGAGTGGTTAAAGCTGTTTGATGTAAATATACTGGTGGTAATAATAATAATGATAGTAGTGGCCACCATAAATATGGTGGTGGCGCTACTGGTACTAATATTAGAGCGCACCCAGATGGTGGGTATGCTCAAAGCACTTGGCGCAAACAACTGGCGGGTGCGTAAGATATTTTTATACAATGCCGGTTACCTTATTATAAAGGGGCTGCTTTGGGGCAACGGGTTGAGCCTTGGCTTGCTGCTACTGCAAAAATATTTTGGCATCATTACCCTGCGCCCAGAAAATTATTATGTTAACGTAGCACCTGTAAGCATTCATGTACCGGCAATACTCATAATAAATGCAGGTACAATAATAGTGTGCTTGGTATTGTTACTCATACCATCGTATATAATTACTAAAATTTCACCTGTAAAGGCACTTCGCTTCGATTAACGCTAAAATAAACACACTATTATATAAGCAGCGCCATGGCCCGCGCCTTTCGGCCATGCATGTTCCTGCTCTCGCCTGTATCTGCCTCCTTCGGTCGGCAGGATGCCGGCTCCATCAGGGCTAAAGGCAATTCATTTGCATATCGGGAAAATAAAAAGAGAATGCGTACCTGCCTCAGTATATATAAGAGAGCCATTTTTCAGCAGGCAGCGACGCTTCAGGCTTTAAAACTGTCCATATTTACCAAAAACCCACCAAAGGCTGCACTACATTAGAAAACCCTCAAAAAACTTTACCGAACAACCCTCACGTTAACAGAGTATTAAGAAATAATCGAAAAAAAGGTGTGTAATAAGTTTGGAAAAGCGGATAAGAGTGCTACTTTTGCACCCGCATTGAGAGCGACGTTCTATACTTACTGATACCGACTGAAAGCCTTTTAAAATAAGGCCTTCACTTCAAAAAAATAAATTTGAAAAAAGTTGGTAAAGAATTAGGAAGTAAAGAAAAAGTTACTACTTTTGCACCCGCAACTACGGCGACGTTCTTAGACAGATTGAGAGGTTTTAACCGGTAAAA
>Ga0265780_10000067_pt1 | contig 177148 bp, 163 predicted proteins | sample P1T30metagenome_FD_192432 | JGI IMG/M metagenome (GOLD analysis project Ga0265780, IMG submission 192432) | Plant litter microbial communities from East Loma Ridge, Irvine, California - P1 T30 | ecosystem: Environmental > Terrestrial > Plant litter > Unclassified | place: USA: California...
CTCAAAGCCGACGTGGTGAAATTGGTAGACACGCTATCTTGAGGGGGTAGTGGCGCAAGCTGTGCGAGTTCGAGTCTCGCCGTCGGCACCAAGAATACAAGCAATACAAAGAAGCCAGCAAGAAGGCGTGAGCTTCCGCTCAGTGCTTATGCTGGCTTTTTTACGAGGATCTGTCGTGACAGTCCTGGCATCATCCTCAGCCAGGTTGGCACGATGCGGCGCTGCAGCAAGCAGTTGTTTAATCGATCGTACAAAAGGCTTCTTTCGTGAACCTCGAAAATTACTTCCCCGTTTTAATGTTCATCCTGGTCGGTATCGGCGTAGGTGTCGCGCCCCAGCTGCTCGGCTACCTGCTCGGACCGCATCGTCCCGACGCAGCCAAGCTGTCCCCGTATGAGTGCGGCTTCGAAGCGTTCGAAGATGCGCGCATGAAATTCGACGTCCGGTACTACCTGGTCGCGATCCTCTTTATTTTGTTTGATCTGGAAACGGCGTTTTTCTTCCCATGGGGTGTCTCCATGCGTGAACTGGGCATCGGCGGTTTCATCACGATGATGGTATTCATCGCGGAATTCGTCGTTGGCTTCTGGTACATCTGGAAGAAAGGTGCCCTTGATTGGGAATAAGCCATGTCAATTGAAGGCGTACTAAACGAAGGTTTCATTACCACCACAGCCGACTCGCTGATCAACTGGGCGCGCACGGGATCGATGTTCCCGATGACGTTCGGCCTGGCTTGCTGCGCAGTCGAAATGATGCACGCCGGCGCGGCCCGTTACGACATGGACCGCTTCGGCGTCGTGTTCCGTCCGTCGCCACGCCAGTCCGACGTGATGATCGTGGCCGGCACGCTGTGCAACAAGATGGCGCCGGCGCTGCGCAAGGTGTACGACCAGATGCCGGAACCGCGCTGGGTCATCTCGATGGGCTCCTGTGCCAACGGCGGCGGCTATTACCACTATTCGTATTCGGTGGTGCGCGGCTGTGACCGCATCGTTCCGGTCGACGTCTATGTCCCGGGCTGTCCGCCGACTGCCGAAGCGCTCCTGTACGGCATCCTGCAGTTGCAAAACAAGATCAAGCGCACCAACACCATCGCGCGCTAAGCCGGGATTCCCATCATGACGACAAAAATTGCAGCCCTCGAACGGGCCTTGCGCTCCGCATTGGGCGAGGGCGTAACGATCACCACCGCGCTCAATGAAGTGACGGTGCAGGTCAAGGCCGCCGATTACCTGAAATCGATGTTCATCCTGCGCGATGAACCGTCTCTTGGTTTCGAGCAACTACTTGACCTGTGCGGCGTCGATTACTCGACCTACGGCGAAGGTACCTGGGACGGCTTGCGTTTCGCGGCCACCTCACACCTGCTGTCGATTAAGCACAACTGGCGCGTGCGCGTGCGCGTGTTTGCGCCGGACGACGACATGCCGCTGGTGGCGTCGGTCGTGCCGGTCTGGCGTTCGGCCAACTGGTACGAGCGCGAAGCGTTCGACCTGTACGGCATCCTGTTCGACGGCCACAACGACCTGCGCCGCATCCTGACCGATTACGGCTTCATCGGCCACCCGTTCCGCAAGGATTTCCCGGTCACGGGCTACGTTGAAATGCGTTACGACCCCGAGCAGAAGCGGGTGATTTACCAACCCGTCACGATCGAGCCGCGCGAAATCATTCCGCGCGTGATCCGCGAAGAAAACTACGGGATGAAATAATGGCTGAGCTTAAAAATTACACCCTGAACTTCGGTCCGCAGCACCCGGCCGCGCACGGCGTGCTGCGCCTGGTGCTCGAGCTCGACGGCGAAGTCATCCAGCGCGCCGACCCGCACATCGGCCTGCTGCACCGCGCGACCGAAAAGCTGGCTGAGACGCGCACGTACCTGCAGTCGGTGCCGTACATGGACCGCCTCGACTACGTGTCGATGATGTGCAACGAGCACGCGTACGTGATGGCCATCGAAAAGCTGATCGGCATCGAAGTGCCGGTGCGCGCGCAGTACATCCGCGTCATGTTCGATGAAATCACGCGCCTGCTGAACCACCTGATGTGGCTGGGCGCACACGCGCTCGACGTGGGCGCCATGGGCCCGTTCCTGTACGCGTTCCGCGACCGCGAAGACCTGTTCGACGTCTACGAAGCCGTGTCCGGCGCGCGCATGCACGCGGCGTATTACCGCCCGGGCGGCGTGTACCGCGACCTGCCGGACGCAATGCCGCAGCACAAGCCATCGATCATCCGCAGCGCCAAGAAAATCGACGCGCTCAACGAAAGCCGCCAGGGTTCGCTGCTTGACTTCATCGACGACTTCTCGAAGCGTTTCGTGAACTACGTTGACGAGTACGAAACCCTGCTGACCGACAACCGTATCTGGAAGCAGCGCACCGTCGGTATCGGCGTGGTGACGCCGGAAGATGCGCTGGCGATGGGCTTTACCGGCGCCATGCTGCGCGGTTCAGGCATCGAGTGGGACCTGCGCAAGAAGCAGCCGTACGCCGTGTACGACAAGATGGAATTCGACGTGCCGGTCGGCACCAACGGCGACTGCTACGACCGCTACCTGGTCCGCGTGGAAGAAATGCGCCAGTCGAACCGGATCATCAAGCAGGCGTCCGCCTGGCTGCGCGCCAATCCGGGTCCGGTCATGACCAGCAACCACAAGGTGGCGCCGCCAAGCCGCGTGGACATGAAGAGCAATATGGAGTCGCTGATTCACCACTTCAAATTGTTCACCGAAGGCATGCACGTGCCGCCAGGCGAAACCTTTGCGTCGATCGAGCACCCGAAAGGCGAGTTCGGCATCTACATCGTCTCGGACGGCGCCAACAAGCCGTACCGCCTGAAAATCCGCGCCCCGGACTATGCCCACTTGCAGAGCCTGGACGAAATGGCGCGTGGCCACATGATCGCCGACGCCGTGACCATCATCGGAACGCAGGACATCGTATTCGGCAGTATCGACCGCTAAGCCCGTCGCTTGCGTGAACACTAGAGGCAAACCATGTTGTTATCTGAACAGTGCTACAAAAAAATCGATCGCGAACTGGCCAAGTATCCAGCCGATCAGCGCCAGTCGGCCGTGATGGCCGCGCTGGCCCACGCCCAGGTCGAGACCGGCTGGCTGCCGCCGGAAGTCTTGCAGGACGTGGCTGACTACATCGGCATGCCGGCCATTGCCGTGGCCGAAGTGGCGACTTTCTACAATATGTACAACACCAAGCCGGTGGGCAAGCACAAGATCACCGTGTGCACCAACCTGCCATGCATGCTGTCGGGCGGCGAACGCGCCGGCAAGCGCCTGCAGGACATGCTGGGCATCGGCTACCGTGGCACCACGGCCGACGGCAAGTTCACGCTGGTCGAAGGCGAGTGCATGGGCGCGTGCGGCGACGCACCGGTCATGATCGTGAATAACCATCGCATGTGCTCGTTCATGACGGACGACAAAATCGACGCACTCGTTGAGGAATTGAACAAATGACCAGTCTGCACGATCGTCACATCAAGCCAGTGATCCTGGCGGGCCTGGACGGCAAGAACTGGCACCTGGCCGACTACGTCGCCCGCGGTGGCTACAGCGCCTTGCGCAAGATCCTGGAAAACAACATCACGCCGGAACAGATCATTGCCGACCTGAAGGCTTCGGGCCTGCGCGGCCGTGGCGGTGCGGGTTTTCCGACGGGTCTCAAGTGGAGCTTCATGCCGCGCCAGTTTCCGGGCCAGAAATACCTCGTCTGCAATACCGACGAAGGCGAGCCGGGCACGTTCAAGGACCGCGACATCATTCGCTACAACCCGCATGCGCTGATCGAAGGCATGGCCATCGGCGCGTTCGCAATGGGCATCACGGTTGGCTACAACTATATTCACGGCGAAATTTTCGCGGAATACCAGCTGTTCGAAGAAGCACTGGAAGAAGCGCGCGCCGCAGGCTTTTTGGGCGACAACATCATGGGCAGCACGTTCAGCTTCCAGCTGCACGCGCACCACGGTTATGGCGCCTACATCTGCGGCGAAGAAACCGCTTTGCTGGAGTCGCTGGAAGGCAAGAAGGGGCAGCCCCGCTTCAAGCCGCCATTCCCTGCCTCGTTCGGCCTGTACGGCAAGCCAACCACGATCAACAACACCGAGACGTTTGCAGCGGTGCCGTTCATCCTGAACATGGGCGCAGAGAACTACCTGGCCATGGGCAAACCAAACAACGGCGGCTCGAAGATCTTTTCGATCTCCGGCGACGTCGAGCGTCCGGGTAATTACGAAGTGCCGCTTGGCACGCCGTTTGCCACGCTGATGGAGCTCGCTGGTGGCATGCGCGGCGGCAAAAAGATCAAGGCAGTCATTCCTGGCGGCTCGTCCGCACCAGTGATCCGCGGCGACGTGATGATGGATACGGACCTCGACTACGACGCTATTGCCAAGGCTGGCTCGATGCTCGGTTCGGGCGCCGTCATCGTCATGGACGAGACGCGCTGCATGGTGAAGTCCTTGCTGCGCCTGTCGTACTTCTACTACGAAGAATCGTGCGGCCAGTGCACGCCATGCCGCGAAGGCACGGGCTGGATGTACCGCATGGTCCACCGGATCGAGCATGGGGAAGGGCGCGCAAGCGACCTGGACATGCTCAACTCGATCGCCGACAACATCCAGGGCCGAACCATTTGCGCCCTTGGTGACGCTGCAGCGATGCCGGTACGCGCCATGATCAAGAACTTCCGCGAAGAATTTGAATATCACATCGAGCACAAGCATTGCCTCGTGCCCGCTTATCTTTAAGGCCAGAGAAATCTCATGGTTGAAATTGAAATTGACGGCAAGAAGGTAGAAGTCGCGCCGGGAACAATGTTACTGGAGGCTGCCAACAAGATCGGCACCTACATCCCGCACTTCTGCTACCACAAGAAATTGTCGATTGCGGCCAACTGCCGCATGTGCCTGGTCGAAGTCGAAAAGGCGCCAAAGCCTTTGCCAGCCTGTGCCACGCCGGTGTCGGCGGGCATGGTCGTGCGTTCGAACAGCGATAAAGCGGTGCAGGCGCAAAAATCCGTCATGGAATTTTTGCTGATCAACCACCCGCTCGATTGCCCGATCTGCGACCAGGGCGGCGAATGCCAGCTGCAGGACCTGGCCGTTGGCTACGGTAGCGGCAAGTCGCGCTACGAAGAAGAAAAGCGCGTGGTCGTGCCGAAAGAAGCCGGCCCGCTGGTGTCGATGGAAGAGATGGCGCGCTGCATCCAGTGCACCCGTTGCGTACGCTTTGGCCAGGAAGTGGCCGGCGTCATGGAACTGGGCATGGTTGGCCGCGGCGAACACTCGGAAATCACGACCTTCGTCGGCAAATCGATCGACTCGGAAGTGTCGGGCAACATGATCGACCTGTGCCCGGTGGGCGCGTTGACGTCGAAACCGTTCCGCTATTCGGCGCGTCCGTGGGAACTGTCGCGCCGCAAGTCGGTGTCGCCACATGATTCCCTCGGTTCGAACCTGATCGTGCAAGTGAAAAACGGCAAGGTCATGCGCGTGCTGCCGCTGGAAAACGAAGCGATCAACGAATGCTGGCTGTCCGATAAAGACCGATTCTCGTATGAAGCGCTGGACAATGCCGACCGCCTCACGGTGCCAATGATCAAGCAGGGCGGCCAGTGGGCCGAGACTGATTGGCAGACCGCGCTGGAATATGTGGCACATGGCCTGCGGAACATCAAGCATGAGCATGGCGCCGATGCCATCGCTGCCGCTGCGACCGGTCACTCGACCGTGGAAGAACTGCACCTGCTGCAAAAAGCCATGCGCGGCCTCGGCACCAGCAATGTCGACTTCCGCCTGCGCCAGGGCGACTTTGCGCTGGACGGCACGGTCACCCCATGGCTGGGCATGCCGATTGCCGAGCTGTCGAATGTTGCCAGCGCGTTTGTCATCGGTTCGAACCTGCGCAAGGATCACCCGCTGGTGGCCACCCGCATTCGCAATGCAGTCAAGAACGGCGCTGCGCTGGCAGTTCTCGGCGGCATGGACGACGACCTGTTGATTCCAACCGCGGCAAAAATCGTCGCGGCGCCGTCCGACTGGCTCGCGGCCTTGTCGGACGTGGTCGCGGCAGTCGCTGCAGTAAAAGAAATGGATGCACCGGCAGGCTTCAACAACATCACCGCCACTGACAACGCCAAGGCAATCGCCAAAACGTTTGCGGCTGAAGGCGGCGTGATCCTGCTGGGCAACGCGGTAGCGCACCACCCGCAGGGCGCAGCCATCCACGCTGCAGCGCAGTGGCTTGCCGAGACGACCGGCGCCAGGTTCGGCTACCTGGTTGAAGCCGCCAACACGGTGGGCGGCTACCTGGTCAACGCCACGTCGAACCAGGACCTGTTTGCCACGCCAAAGAAAGCGTACATCCTGCTCAACGCCGAGCCGGAACTCGATGCAGCCAACCCGCAGCAAGCCCGGGCGGCGCTCGATGGCGCCGAGATGGTTGTGGCGATGTCCGCGTTCAAGCATGGTTTCGACTATGCCGACGTGCTGCTGCCGATTGCGCCGTTCAGCGAAACGCCAGGCACGTTCGTCAATTGCGAAGGCCGTGCGCAAAGCTTCAACGCCACCTGCAAACCACTCGGCGAAGCCCGTCCAGCCTGGAAAGTGCTGCGCGTGCTGGGCAACTTGCTGGGCGTGGAAGGTTTTGATTACGACACGTCGGAAGGCGTGCGCGATGAGGCGCTGGGCCGCGGCGTGACCGACCTGTCGGGCAAGCTGAACAACGTCGGCAAGGGCGTGCTGCAGGCGGCTGCCTACGGTAACGCCGGTGCGCTCGAGCGTGTCACCGATGTGCCGATCTATTTTACCGACGCCATTGCGCGCCGCGCCGAGCCGCTGCAGCGCACGGCCGACGCCAACATTGCGCTGGTGTCGCTGCCGCGCGTGCTGGCAGCCGAGCTGAACGTGGTCACGGGCGACCGCGTGCGCGTCACGCAGGGCGCCGGTTCGGCAACGCTGGTAGCGAGCGTCGATGCGCGCCTGCCAGCCAACGCAGTGCGCGTGGCTGCCGGCCATCCTGAAACCAGTATGCTCGGCGCCATGTTCGGACCGATTTCAGTGCAAAAAGCAGGGGAGGGGGCGTAATGTCCGTCATCGATTCTTTCACCGCCGGCGGGTCCAGCCTGCTTGGCCCGGTCTGGCCGCTGGCCTGGACCATGATCAAGATCCTGTGCGTCCTGTTGCCACTGATGGGCCTGGTTGCCTACGCAACGCTGTGGGAACGTAAACTCATTGGCTGGATCCAGATCCGCGTGGGCCCGAACCGCGTGGGCCCGGGCGGCCTGCTGCAGCCGATCGCCGATGCGCTCAAACTGCTGCTCAAGGAAATCGTCGTCCCGGCCAAGGCCAACAACAAGCTGTTCATCCTGGGCCCGATCATGACCATCATGCCGGCCCTGGCTGCCTGGTCGGTCGTGCCGTTTGGCCCCGAAGCCGTGCTGGCCAATGTGAACGCAGGCCTGCTGGTGCTGATGGCCATCACGTCGATTGAAGTCTACGGCATCATCATTGCCGGCTGGGCCTCGAACTCGAAGTACTCGTTCCTGGGCGCCATGCGCGCGTCGGCACAGATGATTTCGTACGAGATCCCGATGGGTTTCGTGTTTGTCGTGATCCTGATGATTTCCGGCAGCCTGAATTTTGCCGACATCGTCGCCAAGCAGCAGTTCGGCTACTTTGTCGGGCACGGCGTCAACTTCCTGTCATGGAACTGGCTGCCATTGCTGCCACTGTTCGTCGTCTACCTGACGTCGGGCCTGGCCGAATGCAACCGCCACCCGTTCGACGTCGTCGAAGGCGAATCGGAAATCGTGGCCGGTCACATGGTCGAGTACTCGGGCATGTCGTATGCGATGTTCATGCTGGCCGAGTACGCCAACATGATCCTGATCGGCGTGATCGCCTCGATCATGTTCCTCGGCGGCTGGTCGGCGCCATTTGCTTTCCTGGACATTGGCGGCGGCTTCGGCGGTTTCTTCTGGCTGTTTGCAAAAACGTTCTTCATCGTCTCGCTGATGGTCTGGGTGCGCGGTACGTTCCCACGCTACCGCTTCGACCAGATCATGCGCCTCGGCTGGAAAGTCTTCATTCCGCTGACCCTGGTCTGGCTGGTCCTGGTCGCCGGCATCATGCAGACGCCATGGAATATCTGGAAGTAATCCAGAAGAAAGAGAAAGCAAAAAAATGGAACGAGTCAAAGATTTTTTCAGCAGCCTGATGCTGACTGAACTGCTCAAGGGCATGGCCCTGACGGGCAAGTACATGTTTTCGCGCAAGATCACCGTGCAGTACCCGGAAGAGAAGACGCCGATGTCACCGCGCTTCCGCGGCCTGCACGCGCTGCGCCGCTACCCGAACGGGGAAGAGCGCTGCATTGCCTGCAAACTGTGTGAAGCAGTGTGCCCGGCCATGGCGATCTCGATCGAATCGGAACAGCGTGAAGACGGTACCCGCCGCACCACGCGTTACGACATCGACCTGACCAAGTGCATCTTCTGTGGTTTCTGCGAAGAGTCGTGCCCGGTCGATTCGATCGTCGAGACGCATGTGCTGGAATACCACGGTGAAAAGCGTGGCGACCTGTACTACACCAAAGAAATGTTGCTGGCTGTCGGCGACCGCTACGAGAACGACATCGCTGCTGCCCGCGCTGTCGACGCACCGTATCGCTAACCGCTTACAACAAGAATAAGGTCTGGCTCGTCATGGATTTCAAAACTTTTCTGTTCTACGCGTTCTCGCTCATCATGCTGGTGGCGGCAACCCGTGTCATTACTGCCAAGAACCCGGTGCATGCCGCGCTGTTCCTGGTGCTGGCGTTCTTCAACGCAGCCGGTATCTGGTTGCTCTTGAAGGCCGAGTTCCTCGCCATCGTCCTGGTGCTGGTGTACGTGGGCGCCGTGATGGTGCTGTTCCTGTTTGTCGTGATGATGCTCGACATTAATATGGACAAGATGCGCGAAGGCTTCTGGGGCTACCTGCCGCTTGCTTCCGCCATTGGCGCGCTGATCGTGCTGGAAATGGCTGCTGTCCTGTGGCGCGGTTACATCGACTTCGAACAGACGCCGGCTGCCGCCGCACTGAACATCGGTGGCACCAAGGAACTGGGCCTGCTGATCTACACGCGCTATATCTACGGCTTTGAAATTGCCGCTGCGATCTTGCTGGTGGCAATCATTGCCGCCGTGGCACTGACCCTGCGCACCCGCAAGGACAGCAAGGCCATCGATCCGGGCGACGCCGTGCGCGTCAAGCGCAACGACCGCCTGCGCATCGTCAAGATGGCCACGGTCAACCAGCCGGCGCTGGACGAAGCGGCAGCCCGCGTGGCTGCGCTGGAAGCCGAGCGCGCCTCTCACGAACCCGGCGCCCCGACCCCGGACAAGGCAGTCTCTGCCGCCGCCGCCCCTGCAGCCAAGAAGGATGCGCCATGACCCTGACCCTTGCTCACTACCTGATCCTGGGTGCGATGCTGTTTGCGATTTCCATCGTTGGCATCTTCCTGAACCGCAAGAACATCATTGTCCTGCTGATGGCCATTGAACTGATGCTGCTGGCCGTGAACCTGAACTTCATCGCGTTTTCCCATTTCCTGGGCGACGCGGCCGGACAGATTTTCGTGTTCTTCATCCTCACCGTGGCTGCCGCCGAATCGGCGATCGGCCTGGCGATCCTGGTGGTCATGTTCCGTAACCTGGACACGATCAACGTGGAAGACCTCGACAGCCTGAAAGGCTAAGTCGCTGCAACGGTTGGCATGATTTCATCTTCGAATAAATATACGATTAAGGTTCAACATGGCGGGGCAAATTCTCAACCCTAACCTCCTTCTGGCCGTACCGCTGGCGCCGCTCGTCGGCTCCGCGATTGCCGGCCTGTTAGGTACCAAGTTCTTCGGTAACGTGGTCGGCCGCAAGGTGTCGACCGTGGCCACCATCCTGGGCGTCCTGGTCGCACTGATCCTGTCGGTGCACACCTTGATGGCCGTCCAGGATGGCGCCAGTTTCAACGCGAATATCTATCACTGGATGACGGTCGGCACGCTGTCGATGGATATCGGTTTCCAGATCGATGCGTTGTCCGCGATGATGATGTGCGTGGTGACCTTCGTGTCGCTGATGGTGCACGTCTACACGATCGGCTACATGGCCGAGGACGAAGGCTACAACCGCTTCTTCTCGTACATCTCGCTGTTCACGTTCTCGATGCTGATGCTGGTCATGTCGAACAACATGCTGCAACTGTTCTTCGGCTGGGAAGCCGTGGGCCTGGTGTCGTACCTGCTGATCGGCTTCTGGTACACCCGTCCTACCGCGATCTTTGCGAACATGAAAGCGTTCCTGGTCAACCGCGTGGGCGACTTCGGTTTCATCCTCGGCATCGGCCTGCTGCTTGCTGCTGCCGGCTCGATGAATTACCAGGAAATCTTCGCGCAGAAAGACGCGCTGGCCGGGATGACCGTGCTATCGACCGGCTGGCCGCTGCTGACTGCTGCCTGCATTTGCCTCTTCATCGGTGCGATGGGCAAATCGGCGCAGTTCCCGCTGCACGTCTGGCTGCCAGACTCGATGGAAGGCCCGACCCCGATTTCGGCCCTGATCCACGCTGCAACGATGGTTACCGCCGGCATCTTCATGGTGGCGCGCATGTCGCCGCTGTTCGAACTGTCCGATACCGCGCTGACGTTTGTCATGGTCATCGGGGCGATTACCGCGCTGTTCATGGGTTTCCTGGGCATCATCCAGAACGACATCAAGCGCATCGTCGCGTACTCCACGCTGTCGCAGCTGGGCTACATGACCGTCGCGCTGGGCGCCTCGGCGTACTCGGTCGCCGTGTTCCACCTGATGACGCACGCATTCTTCAAGGCGCTGCTGTTCCTGGCGGCCGGTTCCGTCATCATCGGCATGCACCACGACCAGGACATCCGCAACATGGGCGGCCTGCGCAAGTACATGCCGATCACGTGGCTGACCTCCCTGATCGGCTCGCTGGCCCTGATCGGCACGCCGTTTTTCTCGGGTTTCTATTCGAAGGACAGCATCATTGAAGCGGTCCACGCCAGCAACCTGCCAGGCGCGAACATCGTCTACTACATGGTGCTGGCCGGCGTGTTCATCACGGCGTTCTATTCGTTCCGCCTGTATTTCGTGGTGTTCCACGGCGAAGAGCGCTTTGGCAAGGTCCATGCCGACCATGGCCACGCTGCCCACGGCCACGATGCGCATGCGAAGCACGATGAGCCAGCGCATGATTCCGATGCACACCACGAAGAAGAGGAAGACGACCACGCGCACCACGGCCTGGCGCCCGGCCAGAAGCCGCACGAGTCGCCGTTTGTCGTGACGCTCCCTTTGATCGCGCTGGCGATTCCATCGGTGATCATCGGCTTCCTGGCAATCGAGCCAATGCTGATCGGCGACTTCTTCAACAACGTCATTTTCGTCGGCGAGAACCACCCCGCAATGGAAGAGCTGCGCCACGAGTTCCACGGTCCTGTCGCGTTTGCGCTGCATGGCCTGACCACGCCGCCGTTCTGGCTGGCCCTGGCCGGTGTCGTTGCAGCGTACTACTGCTACATGGTCAACCGCAAGGTGCCGGCCTGGTTCTTCGACAAGCTGCATCCGCTGTTCACGCTGCTGGACAACAAGTACTACATGGACAAGTTCAACCAGGCCGTGTTCGCCGATGGCGCACGCGGTGTGGGCGAGACCTTGTGGAAGTTCGGCGACCGCATGCTGATCGACGGTTTCCTGGTCAACGGCAGCGCCAAAGTGGTGGGCTGGTTCTCCAGCCTGACGCGTACGCTGCAGACCGGTTACCTGTATCACTACGCGTTCGTGATGGTGGCTGGCGTACTGGCCACGCTGCTGTACTTCTTCCCGTTCTGGCAAGCGTAATTTCAGGCAAAGAAAAAGACAAATCATGCAGTCATTGAATCATTCTAATTTGCTGAGCCTGTCAATCTGGCTCCCGATCGTGTTCGGCGTGCTGATCCTGGCTGTCGGCCGCGACAGCCGTCCCGGCTTCACCCGCATGCTGACCCTGGTCGGTTCGCTGGTGAGCCTGGCCGTCACCATTCCGCTCATCACCGGCTTCGACAATGCGCACAACGGCATGCAGTTCGTCGAGTCCTACGACTGGATCAGCCGCTTCAACATCTTCTACAAGCTCGGGATCGACGGCCTGTCGCTGTGGTTCGTGCCGCTGACTGCGTTCATCACCGTGATCGTCGTGATCTCGGCGTGGCAAGTCATTGAAACGCGCATTGCCCAGTACATGGGCTCGTTCATGCTGCTGTCGGGTCTGATGATCGGCGTGTTCTGCGCCATGGACGGCTTGCTGTTCTACTTCTTCTTTGAAGCGACCCTGATCCCGATGTTCATCATCATCGGCGTGTTTGGCGGCCCGAACCGCGTGTATGCAGCGTTCAAGTTCTTCCTGTACACGTTCATGGGTTCGCTGCTGACGCTGATCGCCATCATCTACCTGTACAACAAGGCTGGCGGCAGCTTCGACATCCTCACGTGGCACACGCTGCCGTTGACGATGAACGAACAGATCCTGATCTTCATCGCGTTCCTGATGGCGTTTGCCGTCAAGGTCCCGATGTGGCCGGTGCACACCTGGCTGCCGGACGCCCACGTGGAAGCGCCAACGGGCGGCTCCGTCGTGCTGGCGGCCATCATGCTCAAACTCGGTGGTTACGGCTTCCTGCGGTTTTCGTTGCCCATCGCACCTGATGCGTCGCACTACCTGGCCGGCTTCATGATCACGCTGTCCCTGATTGCCGTGATCTACATCGGCCTGGTGGCCCTGGTGCAGAAGGACATGAAAAAACTGGTGGCGTATTCGTCGATTGCCCACATGGGTTTCGTCACGCTTGGTTTCTTCCTGTTCAACACGATGGGCGTCGAAGGCGGCATCGTGCAGATGGTTTCGCACGGCTTCATTTCGGGCGCCATGTTCCTGTGCATCGGCGTGCTGTATGACCGCGTCCATTCGCGTGAGATCGCTGCCTATGGTGGCGTCGTCAACCGCATGCCGAAGTTCGCCGCGTTTGTGGTCCTGTTCTCGATGGCCAACTGCGGCCTGCCAGCCACGTCCGGTTTCGTGGGCGAATTCATGGTGATCATGGGCGCGGTCCAATATCACTTCTGGATTGGCCTGCTGGCTGCCACCGCCCTGATCCTGGGCGCGGCGTACTCGCTGTGGATGGTCAAGCGCGTCATCTTCGGCAAGATTGCCAACCACCACGTGGCGGAACTCACCGACATCAACAAGCGCGAGTTCTTCATGTTCGCGGTGCTGGCAATTGCCGTGATGGCGATGGGCCTGTACCCGGCGCCGTTCACCGATGCGATGCAGACGTCGGTGGCCGACCTGCTGCAACATGTTTCGCTCAGCAAGCTGCCTCAATAAAACGGTATGAATTCAATGACTCCTATTCTGAATGAAGCCCCGAATCTCGCGCCGGTCCATGCCGAGATTTTCCTGCTGATCGCGGCTTCCGCGATCCTGTTGATCGACATGTTCCTGAAAGGGGAGAAGCGCGCACTGACATATGTGCTCTCCCTCTTGACCGTGGTTGGCTGCGCCATCTTCACGTTCCTCGACTTCCAGGCCGGCACCACGGTCTACACGTTCCACAATATGTACGTGTCGGACCCGATGGGCAACCTGCTCAAAATGTTCACTTACGTCGCGGTCGGCGTCACGCTGATCTACTCGCGCCAGTACGCCACGCAGCGCGGCATGACCAGCGGTAACCTCGGCGGCGAGTTCTACGTCCTGGCGCTGTTCGCCTTGCTGGGCCAGATGATCATGATCTCCGGTAACAACATGCTGTCGATCTACCTTGGCCTGGAATTGATGTCGCTGTCGACCTACGCACTGGTGGCCCTGCGCCGCGACCATGCCATTTCCACCGAAGCGGCAATGAAATACTTCATCCTGGGTGCGCTTGCGTCCGGCTTCCTGCTGTACGGTATTTCCATGATCTACGGCGCCACCGGCTCGCTTGACCTGAGCACGATCGCCACCGTGACCCAGGCCCAGACCGCCAATCCGACCATCCTGACCTTCGGCCTCGTGTTCGTCGTTGCCGGCCTCGCGTTCAAGCTCGGCGTCGTGCCGTTCCACATGTGGGTGCCGGACGTCTACCAGGGTTCGCCAACGGCAGTCACGCTGCTGCTGGGCGGCGCGCCGAAGCTGGCGGCGTTTGCCATGACCTTGCGCATCCTGGCCGAAGGCTTGCTGCCGATGTCGTACGACTGGCAGCAGATGCTGATGGTCCTGGCCGTCGCCTCGCTGGCCATTGGCAACCTGACCGCGATTGCCCAGACCAACATCAAGCGCATGCTGGCGTATTCGACCATCGCGCAGATGGGCTTCATCCTGCTGGGCCTGTTGTCCGGCGTGGTGGGTGGCCCGGATGCCCGCGATGCTGCGGGCGCTGCCGCCGCATACAGTGCCGCCATGTACTATTCGATCACGTACGTCCTGACCACGCTGGGCAGCTTCGGCCTGATCATGATGCTGGCGCGTTCGGGCTTCGAAGCCGAAGAACTGGCCGACTTCAAGGGCATGGCCCGCCGCAGCCCCTGGTTCGCAGTTGTCATGACGGTGTTGATGTTCTCGCTGGCCGGCGTGCCGCCAATGATGGGCTTCATGGCCAAGTGGGCAGTGCTGCAGGCAGTGGCGTCTTCCGGCCAGTTGTGGCTGGCCGTGCTGGCCGTGCTGTTCTCGCTGATCGGCGCGTTCTACTACCTGCGTGTCGTGAAAACGATGTGGTTCGATGAAGCAGTCGACGCAACGCCAATCAGCACGCCGCTGGACATGCAGGTCGCGCTGTCGATCAACGGCATCGCCATCGTCCTGCTTGGCCTGATGCCTGGCGCGCTGTTGACCGCCTGCATGAACGCCATGACAGCGACGCTGGGTACGTAATCGGTGGATGTTGCAACTGCAAGCTGGTTGGTGATCGCCTTTGCCCTGGTGTTCGCCAACATGCCGTTCCTCAATGAATCAGTGTTCGGCTTCATCCCCTGGGCGCGTCCGCGCAAGCCCTTCTATGTGCGCCTCGTCGAGCTGATCGTTCTATACTGCGTTACCGGCGCCATCGCGTACCTGCTGGAAGCGCGCATCGGCAATGTCTTCATGCAGACCTGGGAGTTCTACGCGATCAGCGCTTGCCTGTTCGTGGTGCTGGCCTTCCCGGGTTTCGTCATGCGCTACCTGCGCAAGCAACGCAGCTAAAGGAAATCATGGATTCGCACCTGAAAGAAACACGCATCGACGGCGAGACCGTGTACGACGGCGGCTTCCTGAAAGTGTCGCGCGACCGCGTCACACTCCCGGACGGGAAGATCACAAAACGCGAATACATCCGCCATCCAGGCGCGGTGGTGGTCCTCGCACTGTTCGACGACGACACTGTCCTGCTCGAGCGCCAGTACCGCTACCCGCTTGACCGCGTGTTCATCGAATACCCGGCCGGCAAGATCGACGCTGGCGAAGACCACCTGGCCTGCGCCAAGCGCGAACTGCAGGAAGAAACCGGCTACACCGCCACCGAATGGACGTTCCTGTGCACGATCCACAATGCGATCGCGTATTCGGATGAATTGCTCGACATTTATTTGGCGCGCAATCTGACGGCGGGACCAGCCCAGCTCGATGCTGGCGAATTCCTGGAAACGTACAAAGCCTCCGTGCCCGAGTTGCTCGAGCAGGTCAAAAGCGGCGCCATCACGGACGTGAAAACCATCATCGGCACCTTCTGGCTCGAGAAGATCATCGCCGGCGACTGGAAGCCGGCCTGACGTTGCGGACGGTTTTGCCAGCATTGGCAGCGACGCTGTGGCTGGCGGCAGCCGGCGCCGTGCAGGCGCGCACGCCGTTCCAGGTGCGCTGCGAAGACACGATCGGCAAAACAGTCTCGGTCCTCTCGTCCCAGCAAAACGGCTACCGCATCGACCATACGCGCTCTTACCGCACGCTGTCGCAGATGAAGGCGGGCGCGCGCGGCAGTGTCGTGCTGGGTCTGACGCGCACCGAATCGCGCGTGTCGATTGGCGTGGGCGGACCGATGCTGTTCGACAAAGCCAGCGGCTTCGAGTGCGTGGCGCCCCGCATCGATGTCGACGTGCACTACCTTCCCATCATCATTTACATCGGCAGTGAAATACCGGCCGGTTCATGCGCGTACCGCGAAGTGCTGGCGCACGAACTGCGCCACCTGAGGGCCTATCAGGAACACTTGCCGAAGGTGGAGGCGAAGGTACGGACCGCGCTGGCGCGCCGCTTTGGCAACCGGCCCTTGTATGCGCCCGGCGGGCAGGCGCGCAGACTGCTGCAGCGCGAAATCGATACGCAGTCGATGCCGTACATCAAAGCGGAAATGGCGCAGGTTGAAATTGTGCAGGCACGCATCGACTCGCCGCAGGAGTATGCGCGCCTCGGCAAAGTTTGCCGTGGTGAGGTACAGTCACTGCTTGGTGCGGCGCGTAAAAGGCGCGTTTGAATTTCACCTGGAACAGCAATCATGCACACAACTTCTCCCCGTTACATCGCCCTGATTCCCGCTGCCGGCGTCGGCGCGCGCATGGCGGCGAACGGCCCGAAACAGTACATCGCACTGGGCGGCAAACCCATGCTGCGGCACACGGTGGACGCGTTTGCCGCGAGCCCGTTGATTGCGCATACGTATGTCGTCGTCAGCGCCGAGGACCCGCACATTGCGACTGTCATCCCGAACCGGGACAGCGTGACGGTGCTGCGCTGTGGCGGCGCCACCCGCATGGAGTCGGTCAAGAACGGCCTGGCGGCGCTGCATGGCATCGTGGGCGCCGACGACTGGATCCTCGTGCACGATGCGGCGCGGCCGGGGTTGAACGCTGCCCTGGTCGAACGCCTGATCACGCGCACCGGCAACCATGCGGTTGGCGGCCTGCTGGCCTTGCCAGTGGTCGACACCGTCAAGCGCGATGTGGCAGGGCAGGTCGACACCATCGCCCGCGACGGTCTGTGGCTGGCGCAGACGCCGCAGATGTTCCGCTACCAGTTGCTGCGCAACGCGCTCGCGGCGGTGGTCGATCCGGCCACCATCACCGACGACGCCAGCGCTGTCGAAGCGCTGGGCCTGGCGCCGTTGCTGGTCGAAGGCCACCCGTGCAATTTGAAAGTCACCCGCCCCGACGACGTACGCATCGCCGAAATGTACTTGAACCAATCAACCCAACCGACCTGACTATCGCCATGGCTCTTGCATCGTACAACCCCGCTCCTCCCTTTCGCATCGGCATGGGCTATGACTGCCACGCACTGGTCGAAGGCCGCAAACTGATTGTCGGCGGCGTCACCATCCCGCACCGCCTGGGCCTGCTCGGCCATTCGGACGCGGACGTGCTGCTGCACGCAATCATCGATTCCCTCCTCGGGGCCGCTGCCCTGGGCGACATCGGCAAGCACTTCCCGGATACCGACCCCATGTTCGCCGGCGCCGACTCGCGCACGCTGTTGCGCGAAGTGGCGCACCGGGTCGTCGCCACCGGCTACACGATCGGCAATATCGATGCGACCATCATCGCGCAGCAGCCGAAAATGGCGCCGCACATCCCGCACATGGTTTCGCGCATCGCCGAAGACCTGGGCGTGTCGCCGCAGCAGGTGAACATCAAGGCCAAGACCAACGAGAAACTCGGTTACCTGGGCCGGGAAGAGGGCATGGCGGCGGAGTCCGTGGCAATGCTCATCCTCACCCCCGCGAAGGCGGGCGGCCATGGCACGCCGGCGTAGCGTTGCCATCCGCGCCCCCTGTGCATAAGGACGACGTCACCACGCAAACGTGCGATGGGTCCCCGCCTGCGCGAGGACCCTGGCTGCTGATCCTCGCCGCCAGCGCCATCCTGATGATCACCATGGGCGCGCGCCTGACGACGGGCCTGTTCATGTCGCCGATGAACACGTCGACGGGCCTGGGCATTGCGTCGATCAGCTTTGCGCTGGCGATCGGCCAGTTCATGTGGGGCGTGGCGCAGCCGGTGTTCGGCGCCGTGGCCGACAAATTCGGGGCAGCCAGGGTGATCGTGCTGGGCGCCGTGCTGCTGGCCGGCGGCCTGGCGCTGACGCCGTACGTCACCAGCCAGTGGGGCCTGATTGCCACCATGGGTATCCTGTCGGCCGCAGGGGCGGGCGCGGGCAGCTTTTCAATTTTGATCGGCGCCACGGCCCAGCGCCTGCCGGCTGCGCGCCGGCCGTTTGCTGCCGGGTTCATCAATGCCGGCGGCTCGTTCGGCCAGTTCGTGTTCGCGCCGCTGATGCAATTCATGATTGCCACTTCCGGCTGGATCGTTGCCATGTTCACGCTGGCGGCAACCACCCTGCTGACCATCCCGCTGGCATGGCAGCTGCGCGGCGGCGCGCCAAAGGCGGCCGCCACTGCCGCGCCTGAAGCGGGCATGGGCGCGCAGGTCAGGGCGGCGCTGCGCAATCCCAGCTACCTGTACCTGCACGCCGGCTTTTTCACGTGCGGTTTCCACATCGCGTTCCTGGTCACGCATTTACCGGGCGAAGTCGCGCTGTGCAACCTGTCGCCTGCTGTGTCGGGTACCGCACTGGGTCTGATCGGCCTGTTCAACATCGTTGGCAGCCTGTCGGCCGGCGCCCTCGGCACGCGCTACCGCATGAAGTCGATCCTGGCCGCCATGTATGCCAGCCGCGCCGTCATCATCGCGCTGTACCTGGCCGCGCCCAAAACCGCGTGGACGTTCTACATCTTTGCCGCCGCGCTCGGCCTGACGTGGCTGGCCACCGTCCCGCCCACCGCTGGCCTGGTGGGCAAACTGTTCGGCATGCGCTACCTGTCGACGCTGTTCGGCCTGACGCTGCTGTCGCACCAGGTCGGCGGTTTCTTCGGCGCGTGGCTGGGCGGCTTGTCGATCGTCCATTTTGGCGACTACAACTGGATGTGGTACGCCGACATCGTGCTGGCCCTGGCCGCTGCACTGATCAACCTGCCGATCCGCGAAGCGCACGTGGTCCAGGCGGCGCCGGCGTGAGCCGCGATCCTTGGGCGTACCGCGAAGTGGCCGTCGAATCGTATGTCGACCGCCGTGGCCGCATCGCGATCCGCCCAATGGCCGGCCAGGCATTCGCGCCCACGATGCCGGTGCAGTGTGGGCGCGCCCTGCGCGAAGCCTACCCGCCCGGCACGCGTTTCCTCCTCAACGCCAAACTCACCGACCGCCAGGGCGGCCCGCATTTCCTGTACGCGTGGCATGGCGACCCGGTGCACGTCCTCAGCGCGGCTGCCGCAAAGCGGTTCCTGCGGGCGTTCCGGCGCGGCCGCATTTGACCAATACCTTCGTATAGGGTGTGGTCCGACACGTGCCAAACTGGGTACACTGGGCACTCGTCCAACAAGCAAGGAGCCGCCATGGCAGCAAGAAAAATCGCAGTGATCGTGGGGAGCCTGCGCAAGGACTCCTTTAACCGCAAGGTGTGCAAGACGCTGATGCTGCTGGCGCCGCCCACGCTGGAAATGGAATTCGTCGATATCGGCCAGCTGCCGCTCTACAACCAGGATGAAGAGGGCAACCCGCCTGCGACCTACATCGAGTTCCGCAACAAGCTCAAGGAATTCGACGGCGTCCTGTTTGCCACGCCGGAGTACAACCGCTCGATGCCCGGCTGCCTGAAAAACGCCCTTGACGTCGGCTCGCGCCCGTACGGCGCCAGCGCGTGGAACGGCTTGCCGTGCGCGGTGATCAGTGCGTCGCCCGGCGCCAGCGGCGGCTTCGGCGCCAACCACCATGTGCGCCAGTGCCTGGTCTTCCTCAACATGCCATGCCTGGCGCAACCAGAGGTCTACATCAGCGGCGTCGACAAACTCTATGACGGCGACACCCTGACCAACGACGGCACGCGCGCCTTCCTGCAGCAATTCATCGACGCCTTCGCCACGTGGGTGGAACGCAACGCTGATTAAGCCGGATGGAACCTGCCAGGCGGTGTCTGCTGTGCTACATTCCACGCCATGAAAAAACGCCCTGCCCAGGATGCACGCGAGACCGCCAAGGCGGAGGCACGACCTTACACGGCGCAAGCGCCAGCGTCGTATGGCGAGCCGCCCCCGGGCTTGCGCCGCCAGATTTACCGGGTGGTGTTCGAGTCCGATACCAGGGCAGGGCGCCGCTTCGATATCCTGCTGGTGATCCTGATCGTCCTGAGCATCATCGTCGTCATCCTCGACAGCGTGCCGTCCATCCGCGGCCATTACGAGACCGCCATACACGCGCTCGAATGGGTGTTCACGATCCTGTTCACCCTTGAATACCTGGCGCGGCTGCTGTGCGTGGCGCGGCCGGCACGCTACGCCACCGGCTTTTTCGGGGTCATCGACCTGCTGTCGGTGCTGCCGACGTACCTGTCGCTGTTTGTGCCGGGCGCGGCCGGCTTCCTGAATATCCGCATCCTGCGCCTGCTGCGGGTGTTCCGCATCTTCAAGCTGGCCCTGTACATCGAGGAATACACGCGCCTTGGCGAAGCGCTCAAGGCCAGCGGCCGCAAGATCCTGGTGTTCCTGTCGGTGGTGCTGATGGCCGTGCTGATCCTGGGCACGGCAATGTATGTCGTGGAAGGGCCGGAGCACGGCTACACCAGCATCCCGATGGCGATGTACTGGGCGGTGGTGACGATGACCACGGTCGGCTACGGCGACATCACGCCCGGCACCAACCTGGGGAAAATGCTGGCGTCGTTCATGATGCTGCTGGGGTGGGGCATCCTGGCGGTACCAACCGGCATCGTGACTGCTGAAATGACGTCGCAGCGCTTTACGCGCCGGATGGAAGAAGCAGGCAAAGGGAACAGGGCGGAAGAAGACGATGCCGGGCAGCACCCGTGTCCGGCATGTGGCAGTGCGGGACACGCGGGCAGTGCGAAGTTCTGTAAAGATTGTGGTGGAGAACTAGCTCATCAGGCTAAGTAATTGTTTTAATTCAAATTATCGATTGAGCATTTACAAGAGTGCACGTTTGATTTAAATCAAGTCCGGCATGTTGCAGTGCACTAGCCTACTAACTCGTTCTGAACACCAGCCACCGGCATCGCGCCGGAGATGCTGGTGTGCAGTTCTCCAGCGATGTGATGCCAGGCAGGTGGCGGCGCCGCCCCTGCGATGGCTCGCATCGCCCCAATTCAATGCATGACTTTTTTATCGAGGCACGCACATGTATCCATATTCCCAAGCTGTTACCCCCGCCGTCCGCACCCACCTGGAAGCCCAGACATCGTTCATCAACGATATCTCGAAGTCGATGTTCCGTTCGTTCCAGCAGATGATGGAACTGAACGTCCAGCTGGCGCAGACCATGCTGGAAGAAACCACCACGGCCAGCCATCAGCTGCTGACCTCCGAGCGCCAGACCGATGCCATCGGCGCCGCTGCATCCCGCGCCCAGCCTGCCGCCGACAAGCTGCGCGCTTACCAGCAGCACATTTCGCGCCTGGCAGCAGATGCCCAGGTCGACCTGACGCGTGTCACCGAAGAACACGTGCAGAAAACGTCGCAGACAGCCCGTGCGCTGGCAGATGAAGTGGCGCGCGTCGCCACCGAAGAAACCGAGCGCGGCATGCGCAAGCAGGAAGACACGATGCGCCAGTTTTCGGATCCGTTCAGCAATAACGGTAACCGTAACAGCAGCAAGGACATGCAGATGGCGCCGCGCGGCAATACCAGTGGCAGCAGCAGCGCCACGATGCAGAGCGGTGCGGCAGGTTCGGGCCAGCACGATGGTTCCGACGCGCCCCGTCCCAACCCTGCTGCCACTGCGCAGCAAGGCGCGCGCCCAGGTGCTCCCCGCACGTAATTAATCGCTTGACGCAGTCGGGGCCGCCGCTGGCGGCCTTTTTTTGCCTGCCGGCCCAGCGTCAATCGCGCATCCTCAATCATTTTCCGGCTTGATGGCGCGCTCACGGTCCACTTTTTCTTTCATCGCTTCGACCTGGTCGATATACGCATCCACGCCCTGATCGGGGCTGGCGCGCATCGACGGCGGCAGCACCACGCTCATGTACAGTTCGTCGGCGGCGCGGCCGCTGCGCTGGACATTTGCAATGAGCATCAACCCGGAACCAACGACCGCAAGCAGCAGGCCCAGCCAGCGCAAGCGCAGGCGCAACTGGGGTTTGACGGTTGCCATATGAAAATACACGATGCTGGCTGCCAGGGCGATCAGGCCGTGCGAGCCGTAACGGGCCAGGGCTTCGAACCCGAACGCATACGCCACGGCGTTCGATGCCAGCTCCCATGCCACCAGCGCTGCAGCGCCGCTGCCGATAATGAAAATGTGGCGTCCCAGGCGCGCATGGCGCCCGAACAGCCGGTTGACAAATGCCCACGCGCCACCCCAGGCCACGGCGCCGCCCACGCCGGCCGCCAGTGCCTGCAGGTACAGCGTGGGCTGGAAATGGCGTGTATCGAACAGCCAGGTTGTGCCAAGCGCCACGATGGCGGCCAGCAGCATGCCGGCGATCCCCGGCAAGGCGCCTTCCCAGCCGTGCATGGTGCGGTCGAGCAACTCCGCGGGCACGGGGAAATCGGCGGCCCGCACCCGCAGGCTGGTGTGGCCGATCCGCACCACCGTGTTGCCGGTCAGCGCCAGGCTGGGCAGGCGCTTGCCTCGTTTCACGACGCCGTTGCGCGACCCCAGGTCGTGCAGCATCAGCTTGCCATGGTCGTGGTCGACGTCGACGACTGCGTGGCGCGGCGCTACGTAATCGTCGTCGAGGATGCAATCGTTGTCGTAAGCGCGCCCGATGCGGATCGGCAGGACGTTCACCTGCTGCCGGTGCAGCACATCGCCATTGCGGGCCAGCGTTTCGATGAACCACGGACCGTTCATCGGCGCGCCCCGTTGGGCGACGGGCGCCGGCCCAGCGATGCCAGGAATGCGCGCGTGACGCGCAAGCCATTATCGTAGGACACTCCACCCACGTCCACGCGGCTTTGCAGGCTGGCGTTGGCATCGTCGGTGCTGGCCGTGAGCAACGTAAAATTGTACAGTCCGGGGAATTTGCGGAACGCGCGCACGCATGTCACGGCGCGCACCGGCAGGCTGGCGGTGCGCACGAATTGTTCCGTGCAGGAGGGGCGGGTCAGGCGCAGGTCGCGCTCCCCGCCCACCCGGCCCACCCGGAACTGGCGGCTGGCCAATGCCGCAAAGCGCAGCGGCGCCATGTTCGGCGCGCGCAGGTACTGGTGCGACATGGCCACGCGGCCGGTCTGCTGGGTTTCCGAGACAAAGATGGCCGATTCCATCGCGCAGCTGATCGAGTCAGCCATGAAACTGGCCTCGGCCCTGACATTCGAACGCCCCCAGCAGCGCACCTGCTCCGAATCGCGCACCGGCACCTGGTACGGGCCCATGCTCTTCATCGACAGCGGTTTGTCCAGCAGGCGGTCGACCATGCCGCGCTGGTGCGCCAGCAGTTGCTGCGCGATGAGCGGATTGAAATCCACGGGAATGGACGTTTGCGCTGCCACCCGGCGCAGCAGCTCCTGGCCGAATTTGATCGGCACCAGAAAGCTGACCAGCTCGCCATCGCGCCGCTTCGCCACATTCACGCCTGCCACCATGCCGCCCATCGTCATGCTGGGCCCGCCGCTCATGCCGGAGTTGATGGGGCCTGTAAACATTAACTGTTCGTAAAAGCTGCGGGTGATGATGCCGTTGTACGCACCCTCGGAAATGGCGAAACCCAGATCGAGCGGGTTGCCCATCGAATACAGGTACTGGCCCTGGGTCAGTTTTTGCGGCCGGTCGGGCAATTTGAAAAAGCCCGTGCCGAAACGATCGACCCGCACGACGGCCAGGTCGTGCAGCACATCCACCGCCAGCAGCGTCACCGGCCCGGTCTTGCCGTCGGTATCGATGTATTCGCCCGCGTAGATGGCGGGCTCGAGGGCCATTTGCGACACCACGTGGTAGTTGGTCAGGACGAGGTCGCTGGTGCCGATCATGAAACCGGACCCGACACTTGACTGGCTGCGCCCGTTCCTGAGCAGCATGCGGATCTGCAGCAGGTCGCCGCGCGCGGAAGCATACAGCTGCTGGGCAGTGGAGGACGGCGGCGGCAAGGCGGCCTGTTCTTCGGTGTCGCCAGGTACAGCGGGGAGGGCGGTGGGCGGTACGGCAGCCGGGGCCGGCGTCCGCGCGACATTGGCAACCTGTCCCGCAGCGGGCGGGGCAGCGCTGCCAGGCACGCAAAACAGGTAAAACAAGAAAACGGCAGTCAGTACGCGCTTCATGCAGGCGATCGAAGAGGGGCGGTATGACTATCTTGCCACTACTTCAAATTCGACGCCGTTTCGTCGGGTTAGCTGTTGCCGTTCCAAACAAAAGTAGGGGTTCACTTTCGTTTGAACGGTTACAGCTCCCCGTCTTCTGCCACAACCAGTGCAGGCGGGGTCATCATGTGGCCGAGCTTGGCTTGCTTGGTATCGAGGTAGCCGGTATTGAAGGCGTTGCGGTTGACCAGAAGCGGCACGCGTTCGGTGACGGTGATGCCCAGGCGGGTCATCGCGTCGATCTTGCGCGGGTTGTTGGTCATCAGGCGCAACTGGTCGACGCCGAACTGGGCCAGCATCGGTTTGCACAATTCGTAATTGCGCGCGTCGGCGTGAAAACCGAGCTGCAAATTCGCTTCCACCGTATCGGCGCCGGCTTCCTGCAGCCGGTAGGCGCGGATCTTGTTGACCAGGCCGATGCCACGCCCTTCCTGGCGCAGGTACAGCAGCACGCCACGGCCTTCGGCGGCGATCTTTTGCAGCGCGCCTTCGAGCTGGGCGCCGCAGTCGCAGCGCTGCGAGAAGAGCACGTCGCCGGTCAGGCATTCCGAGTGCACGCGCGCCAGCACCGGCGCGCCGTCGCCGATGTCGCCCAGCACCATCGCCAGGTGTTCCTTGCCGGTCGCGTGCTCGACGAACGCGTGCAGCGTGAACTGCGCCCAGGGGGTCGGCAAGGCGCACGAGGTGACGTAATCGAGCAGCTGGTCGACTGGCATGGTTGCGGTGACATTGGTGGGTATGGCGGGCATGACGGGATTCTCGGACTGTTTTCCAGGCACAAGTGTAACGGATTTCGAAGGTCCCCGCGGAGGCGGGGATCCATGCCACATGAGATCAGTGTTGGCACTGAGCGGAGGTGCGAGGGGTCCCCGCCTACGCGGGGAGATCGAATACCAGCACTTCCGCCGCTTCCGCGTCGTTCAGCGTGATGGCCGATTCGCCGCGCAGTTTCAGCGCATCGCCGCCGTTCAAGGCCTTGCCATTCACGGTAACGCGTCCGCGGATCACGTGGACATAGCCGAGGCGGCCGGGCGCCATGGCGTGGGTGACTGCGTCGGCGCCATTCAGGATAGTGGCGTAGATGGCTGCATCCTGGTGAATCAGCACCGAGCCTTCGCGGCCATCGGAGGACGCCACGACGCGCAGCTTGCCCTGCTTGTCTTCCGGCGCAAAGCGCTTTTCTTCGTAGCTCGGCGGGATTCCGGTCACGTTTGGCTGGATCCATATCTGCAGGAAGTGCACCTGGTCCGTGGTCGAACCATTGAATTCGCTGTGGCGCACGCCGCTCCCGGCACTCATGCGCTGGACATCGCCGTAGTGCAGCACCGAACCGGTGCCCATGCTGTCCTTGTGTTCCAGTGCACCGTCCAGCACGTACGAGATGATCTCCATGTCGCGGTGGCCGTGCGTGCCGAAACCCTGGCCGGCAGCGACGCGGTCTTCATTGATCACCAGCAGCGGGCCAAAACCGACGTGCTCCGGATCATGGTAGCTGCCGAACGAAAACGTATGTTTCGACTGCAACCAGCCGTGGTTGGCATTGCCGCGATGTTCACTTTTACGAATTTCCAGCATGATGAGCTCCATTTTCTAGCGTGATATGCAATGTTTTCGAACCGGGTTTGCATGTTTCCCTTGAATGAAACAAAGTATAGGCGCGTGGATCTGAAACTTAAAACGAGTTATTTGACGGGGCATCATCGAATAAATCGAACATCAGCGGTGCGGCCGCAGCGGATCGAGCAGCCCGCGCAGATCGTTATGGTCGAGCTCGTACATCAGGGCCAGCAGTTCGCCCAGGTCGCCTTTGGGGAAGCCTTCGCGCGCGAACCAGCCCAGGTAGTGGCCGGGGAGGTCGGCAAGCTTGCGGCCCTTGTATTTTCCATAGGGCATATCGAGCGTGAGGAGGCGGTGCAGGTCGTCAGGTTTCATCGTGGCGCCACTTTAGCAAAAAGCCGAAGCGTTGTAGCATGGAGCGTTCCTCAAGGAGCACGCCATGCCTACCACCTTCGACCTGCAACGTTTTGTCACTGCCCAGGATCCCGTCTACGCAACGGTCCTCAACGAATTGCGCCACGGCCGCAAACGAACCCATTGGATGTGGTTCATCTTTCCGCAAATTGCCGGTCTCGGGCACAGCGCGATGGCGCAGCAATATGCCATCGCCAACGGTGACGAAGCCGCCGCCTACCTGGCCCATCCTGTGCTGGGCCCGCGCCTGCGCGAATGCGCTGCGCTGGTGGCCGGCCATGGCGACCAGCCAGTCAGCACGATTTTTCATGCGCCCGATGACCTTAAATTCCACTCCTCGATGACGCTGTTCGCCGATGTGGCGCCCGATGAAGCCGTGTTCCAGACCTGCCTCGACACGTTTTTCGACGGCTTGCCGGACCAGGCCACGCTGGCGCGCCTGTAACGGAATGGCGGACACCGCACAGGCAGGTTCCGTCAATGGAATGTTGTTGCGTATAATTGAATCATTGCTTACACGGCTTGTGCGGTTTCCAGGCTCGTGGCAGTTGTCAGCCCACCCAACAATAGAAAATATTATTTATGGCTTCATCCTCCGACAATATCAGCATGGCGGTGTTTTGCGACTTTGAAAATGTCGCACTCGGCGTGCGTGACGCCAACTACGAAAAATTCGATATCCAGCCAGTCCTCGAGCGCCTGCTGCTCAAGGGCAGCATCGTCGTCAAGAAGGCTTACTGCGACTGGGACCGCTACAAGGGCTTCAAGGCCGCCATGCACGAATCGAATTTCGAACTGATCGAAATCCCGCATGTGCGCCAGTCCGGCAAGAACTCGGCCGACATCCGCCTGGTCGTCGATGCCCTCGACTTGTGCTACACGAAATCGCACGTCAACACGTTCGTCATCATCAGCGGCGACTCCGACTTCTCGCCGCTGGTATCGAAACTGCGCGAAAACAACAAGCACGTGATTGCTGTCGGCGTGAAGCAATCGACGTCGGACCTGCTGGTCGCCAACTGCGATGAATTCATTTTCTATGACGACCTGGTGCGCGAAGTAAAACGCACGGTCGCCAAACGCGAAGAGCGCAAGGCGCGCCCGCAGGCGGAAAAGCGTCCGCCGTCGGACGAATCGAACCGCCGCAAGGAAGAGCTGGAAACGCGCAAGGCGCTGGCCCTCGAGATGGTGGTCGAAACGTTCGACGCACTCATCTCCGAGCGCGGCGACAGCGGCAAGATCTGGGCGTCGCTGCTGAAGGACACCCTCAAGCGCCGCCGTCCCGATTTCAACGAAAGCTATTTCGGTTTTTCGACGTTCGGAAAATTGCTGGAAGAAGCGCAAACCCGCGGCTTGCTGGAATTCGGCCGCGATGAAAAATCGGGCGCTTACGTGTACCGCAGCCAGAACGCGGCCGCAGCCATTGCCGCGGATGCCGGCGCCGACGAGCAGGTCGAAGCAGGCAACGACGAGCCGGTCGATGCGCCAGTTGATTCCGCTGAGGCGGTGACCGCGCCGGTGAACGCACGCAACAACCGCCCGCAGCAGGACCGGGGCCAGCAAGAGCGTCCACGCAGCCGCACCAGCTTCCGTACGCCGATTGTCGATACCACCGCCGACGACGTGGCGGCCGATGAAACGGCCGAGGAAGATGACGTGCAGCCAGCCCAGCCGCAACCGCACAATCCGCGCGGGCGCAACCGTGGCCGTGACCGGGACCGCGAGCGCCAGCCGGTGGAAGCGCAGGCAATCACTGCCGGCGACGAAGACCAGCCGGCCCAGCCGCAGCAGGAAGCGCGGGGCGAGCCACGCGGACGCAACCGCAACAACCGCAATCGCCAGCCTGGCGAAGGCCAGCCTGCCGTCAACGCCGGCGACGCCCAGCAGGGCCAGCCGAAGCCGCCGAAGCAGGAAGGACGCAACCGCGGCCGCAACCGCGACCGCTTGCCGGCCGACGGCCAGCCAAACCGCGATGCCAGCCGCGAACGCATGCCATCCGAGGCGCAGCCGAAGTCGCACGAAAATGCGCTGCCGCCGGAGTTGCGCAACCGTGGCCGTGGCCGCAATGGCCCGCGCAACCAGAATGCCCCGCGCTATCCTGAAGCCAGCGAGGAACTGGCCTTCCACAAGCAGCAACAGGCGCTGGAAGCGGCTGCCGCTGCTGCCGGCCAGACCGACGATGTGGTTGCGCCCGCGCCAGCAAGGGTCGAGCAGACCGTGGACCAGGTTGCCGCTGCAGCACCGGAAGCGCCAGTCGCGCCAGCGGCCGACGTCAAGCCGGCTGCCAGCGAACGCCGCCGTGCACCACGGAAGACGGCTGCGCAGAAAGCTGCAGAAGCCGGGCCGGCGGTCGAGGAAGCGGCCTCTGCCGCCGAGCCGGTTGCCACCGCTCAGCCAGCTGCCCCTGCCACGATGGATGCGCTGCCGGATGCAGCTGAGACGACGGCTCCCGCCGATATCGTCGCCGCCAAAAAGCCTGCCCGCAAGCCTGCTGCCCGCAAGGCTGCTGCAGCGCCGGCCGAACCGGTAGCCGATGCCATCTCGCCTGAGCGTGTGGCGGAAGTTGCCGCAGAAAAGCCGGCGGCCCGTCCGCGCCGTGCCGCCAAGCCGAAAGCCGATCCGGCCTGATGCACAGTTTGTAACGCCGTATTCCGCGCAAGCTTTCTGCTTGCGCGGTTATGATCTGGGAACGCTGGCAATGTCGGAGTTCACCATGCATCGTTTCCTGTTCTGTCTCCCTTCCATCCTGTTCCTGTTCCTGCTCTCTGCTCCTGCGCCTGCCGCGCCGGTGGCGCCCCGTGCCGGCCATCCGCTCATGGGGATCTGGGAGTTGCGCGTCCCCAACGTTGCGTGCACCGAAACCTACCGCTTCCGCGGCGACGGTACTTCGCTCGTCACCAGCCGGCAGGAAGTGTCCGAGAGTGAATACCGCGTCCATCCCCAGCCCGATGCAAAGGGGTTTTATGTGCTCGATGACCGCGTCGTCAAGAACAACGGCAAGCAGGACTGTAGCGGCGAGACGGTCCGGATTGGCGCGGCGGTGCGCAATTACCTGCGTTTTCACCCGTCGGGGGACATGTTCCTGATGTGTTTTCAGGAAACGATGGGGAGTTGCATCGGGCCGTTCCGGCGGGTGAAGGGGGCGGGGACTTGAAGCGCGATGCGTGGTGTGATCGCCGGGCGAATGTGGCATGGATCCTCGCCTGCGCGAGGACGTAAAAAAACCGTCGACCCCGTGAGAGGGAGGACGGTTTCGGGTCAACGGATGACGCCCTCAGGCGTCAACCATTAAAACGTGTGGCGCAGGCCCAGCGACAGGGCTTTTGGATCCGCACCCAGTGCCGTTGCGGCAGGGGTCACGTTGGTGCTCGACGAGTTGATGCCGAAGACGCCGCGGTTGTTGTTGTCCAGCGTGGCGTACGAAGCGTACACGTTGGTGCGCTTCGACAGCGAGTAGCTGTAAGCGATGGCAATCGTCTTGCCCTTGGCGCCGGATTCCAGTTTCTGCTGCTGGTAGTTCACGAAGAACTTGTTGGCTTCCATCGTGAACGCGGCGCCGAGGTTGTACTGCTTGTACTTGTTGTTCGGACCGGCGTTGTCGGCCTGCAGGAAGTTACCCTTGATGTCGAATGCGTCCAGTTTCAAGGAAGCGCCGAAGGCCATTTCCTTGTCTTCTTCGATCGCCAGGCGCTTGATCTGGTGGTAACCGGCGGACAGGCCCACGATGCCGTAGGTGTATTCCACGGCGGCGCCGTACAGGTTGCCCGATGGGTCGACGGTTTTTTCGCCGGCCGAGTAAGCCAGGTAGCCGCGCAGGCCGTTCCATGCACCGCTCTTGAAGTTGACCGAGTTGTCCAGGCGGCGGGTCAGGCGGTTGGCGCCCTGCGAGCCGAAGGCGCTCAGGTTGGAGCCGTAGAAGCCCTGGCCGAACACGTCGGACATGGCGGCGACCGCGGCAATCGGGCTGTACTCGCGGCCGATGGTCATCAGGCCGGCAGCCGATTCCAGGCCGACGACGGCGCGGCGGCCGAACAGATTGCTGTCTGCTGCGCCCGTGTCGAGAGCGACGCCCGCTTCGATGTTGAACATGGCTTTCAGGCCGTTACCCAGGTCTTCGGCGCCGCGGAAGCCAAGACGGCTGCTCGACTGGTTGCCGGAGTTGACCTTCCAGGTGCTTTGCTGGCCGGGAGTACCGGTTTCTTCACGGGCCAGGGCGGCGTCCATTACACCGTACATCGTCACGTTGGACTGGGCGAAAGCGGCGATCGGGAAGGCGGTGGCGAAAAGGGCGGCAGCCAGGATTTTGCGTTGCATGTGTTCTCCGTTAAGTTCAATCAAGGGTCATTCGCTAGGGCGCATCAGAGTGGCTCCGGCACGAACGAAATCTTATCGGCTGGATATTTCAACAAGATGACACGTTGCATCTTTACAACAGGTGCTGGCGAATGGGCAACACGATATCAATGCGGGTGCCAGGTGGCTCGTCGCCAGCCACGACGATTTCTCCCTGCATGCCCCAGACCCGCTCGCGCATGCCTACCAGTCCCAGCGAACCGGCCTTGTCCATGTCGGCCGGGCGGATGCCACGCCCGTCGTCGCGGATGGTGATCAGCAATTCGCCGTCCAGCCGGTACAGGTTGAGCGTGACGTTGTGCGCGTCGGCGTGGCGCGCGATATTGGTCAGCGCTTCCTGGACGATCCGGAAGATGGCCGTGCTGGCGGTGTCGTTGAGCTGGAGTTCGCTTTCGTCGGCGTACAGGTTGCACGCGATGTTGTAGCGTTTCGAGAACTCATCGCGCAGGCCCTGCAGGGCGAAATACAGGCCGCCTTCGTCAAGCGCACGGGGGCGCAGGTTGGTGGCGATGCGGCGCAGCGACGCAATCGCCGTGGCAAGGTTGGTTTCCATGCCGCGCATCAGGCCGAGGCTGTAAGCGCTGTTGCCCTCCGCTTGCTGCAGCAGCGCCAGGTCCATGCGCAACGAGGCCAGCAACTGGCCCAGGTCGTCATGCAATTCGCGCGCGATATGCGTACGCTCCTGTTCACGGATGGTCTGCAGCGCTGCCGACAGCTGGCGCAGCTCATCGTGAGAGCGCGCCAGGCGGGCCTGCACGCGCTGGCGGTCGCTGGCGTCGCGCAGGACGATGCGGCGCACCTGGCGGCCGTCGTGCGTGGACAGCGACAGCGAGCCGGTCAGCGGAAACTGGTGGCCGTCGGCGTGCAGGCCGATGACGGCGTAGTCGGTCAACCGGCGGCCGGCGCGCTGCATGCTGGCCGGCTGGGGCAGGGCCGTGGGGTTGGCGCCGGCGATGAAGCGCGCCAAGCCGCTGCCCTGCATTGCTTCGGCGGTGACGCCGAACAGCTGCGCGGCAGCCGCGTTGACCATCACGATGCGCTGCTGGTCATCGGTCGTGATGAAGGCGTCGCCAAGGTCGCCGGCTACCGGCGGCGCAGTGGGCGCGGCCTGCGCCACGCGGCGCGGGAACATGCGTCCGGCCGCCAGTCCCAGCCCGAAAACCAGGGCTGTGTTGCACAGACGTCCAAGCAGGGTCGGGATGGTCATGAAGGTTCGCCGGAGAGGGGGCGCGCACTGGCGCATCCGGCGAAGTGTAATCCTGGTCTGGCGCGGACGACTTGCGGCGAGGCAAGTTTCGTTACATCTGTTTGAACAGGTGCAGAAAGCTGCGGCTGACCTCGAGCTTGTCGGAGCGGCCCTTGATCATGACCAGATGGCGTCCCCGCAGGTCGCGCGTGACGCCGTCGATGGCGTTGACGTTCACCAGCGTGGCGCGGTGGATTTGCCAGAACAGGGCGGGATCGAGTTCTTCAGCAAGGTCGCGCACGGGTTTGCGGATCAGCGCCTCGAATTTTTCCGTCTGCACGGACGTGTATTTTTCGTCGGAGCGGAAAAACAGGATGTCCTCGACCGGGATCATGCGCAGGTCCTGGCCGATGCTTGCCTGGATCCATTGCAGGTGCTTCGGTTTGGGGGCAGCGATTTTTTCAGCCAGCTGCGACAGCATCAGCGTCACGCTGTCGTTGACTGGAAGTACGCCTGGTTGCTCCCGCTGTGCTTTCAGGCGTTCCTTGAGGCGGTCCACCGTCACCTGCAGGCGTTCCAGCTCGGGAGGTTTCAGTACGTAATCGATGGCGCCCCGTTCAAACGCTTCGACCGCGTATTGGTCGTAGGCCGTGACAAACACGATGGCGCTCTGGCCGCCAATCTCGCGCGCCGCTTCCATGCCGGTCTTGCCGGGCATGCGGATGTCGAGGAACGTCAAATCGGGCTTCAGCTCGCCGACCAGCTGCACGGCTTCGTCGCCGTTTTTGGCTTCGCCGATGATCTCCAGTTCCGGCCACACCTGGGTCAGGCGCAGGCGCAACTGGTCGCGCATCAATCTTTCGTCGTCAGCAATAATGGCGGTAGGCATGGGCGCGTGATTTCTTGTCAAGAAGGGTCGAACAATGATTATTCAACACATCGGCGCATTAGGCAATTGCGCCGGGTGGCTGCGGCTAACGGGGCGTTGCGGATACGACATACGGCACTTCGATCACGGCAATCACGCCGTGCGGCACGTTGGCCGTGATGTGCAACTGGCCGGCGTCGCCATGCAGCAGTTTCAGGCGCTCGCGAATGGTTGGCAGGCCCAGGCCCGTGCCGTCGCTCGGCATCACGCCAAACCCCACGCCGTTGTCGGCAACTGTCACGCGCAGCTTGCCGTGCGAAACGTCGGCGCTGATGCGCAGGGTGCCGCCTTCCGGCTTGCATTCAAGGCCGTGCTTGATGGCGTTTTCCACCATCGACTGCAGCATCATGGGCGGGAAGGCGGCGCTGCGCAGCGCTTCCGGAATGTGCAGGTCGACCGTCAGGCGCTCTTCCATGCGCATCTTGAGCAGGTTCAGGTAAGCGGTGACCATGTCGACTTCGCGCCCCAGGTTGGTGACGACAGCGTTCTCGCGCATCTGCGGCAACACCGCGCGCAGGTACTGGATCAGGCTGCGCTGCATGGCCGAAGCGCGGGGCGGATTGGTTTCAATCAGGTATTCAACGGAGGCCAGCGTGTTAAACAGGAAATGCGGTTCGACCTGCGCCTGCATCATCTGCATGCGCGCTTCGGAGAGCTGGCGCTGCATCGATTCGCGCTCGGCGGCGGCGTTGGCGCTTTGCGTCAGCGCATCGGCGCGCTTCTTGCCGCCCACCAGCGCCTTGGTGGCGAACAGCGCCAGCACCAGCAGGAACACGAAGCTGCGAAACCACGTCGACGCCTGCTTGTGGTAGCGCGTGACCTTCGCTTCGGCGGCGTCGTCGACAGCCGCCTCGATGGCATCCGACAACTCTCCGCCAATCTGCGGCGGCAGGTCGATATGCACTTCGCCATCGGCGCCCGGGCGCACGACGCTGGCGGACGCTTTGGCAGCTGCAGTTGCAGCTGTAGCCGCAGCGGCTGCCGCTGCGGCGCGAGACTTGGCCGCTTCGATCTGCGCACGGGCTGCCGCCAGGCCCGCTTTGGCGGCCTCGGACCCGGACGCATCGGCTGCCAAAGCGGCCGACTCCACTGCTTTTTCCGCTGCCATTGCAGCTGCTTCGGCAGCGGCAGCAATGTGTGCTTCGGCTTCCGGGTCGACAGGCTGGGGTGGCTCGGGCGGTACGGGTGTTGCAGGCGGCTCCGGCGCTTCGGGCGCGGCCGGCGTCTCTCCCGGTTTGCCGGTCTTGCGGGGATTGAAATGGATGCCGCTGTCGTCGAACACGATGCTGGGCTTGGCCTTGCGCTCCTTGTCGCCGCGGTCGTTGCGCACGACGGTCTCTTCGCCGGGGCTGGAAAACAATTCATCCTGCAGGATCGAGCCGGCAATCAGCGCCAGTGCGGCAAACAGGAAAAACTTCCACCATGACAGTTGTGTCACCCACGTCGCGACCGCGTCGAAGGCGCGGTAAAGCGCCGTCAGCATGGTGGTGACTTGTTGCTGTCGGGATGGAGTCAAGGGCATGGGTCGGTTCGTCCGGAAAAGTCCAAAGCGGGCGGATTGGAATGCTGCAACTTTACCCCGTCCGCTTCCCGGAGACCAGAAGCGTGCGACAGCCTGCACAATCCGGCCCCCAGGATGCATGGTGGATAAATTGATTGCACGAAAAAAAGGCCGGAGCAGCGCTCCGGCCCTTCGCCAGCAGTCAGCCCAGCCTTCAGGCCGTTACGGCTTCTTCCTTGACTGGCAACGCGATCTCGTTGTTCACGCTGAACTGGTAATCCTCGAACACGTGCTGGGCAGACAGGATCTGGTAGGAGCCGTCGTCAAGCTTGTGCGTGGTGTCCTTGAGCTTGTAGGTGAGGGCGCCGCAGGTCCAGCACTTGAAGTTGCGCATGTGCGTGCACAGGCAGGTTTTGTCCATCACCACGATGTTCTTGCTACCCGGATTGGCCAGCACTTCGCGGTTGTACGAATTGATGTACGCGCAGTTGCCAGTGGCGTCCAGCAGGTAGCCGTACGATTCGCAGCCCGGGCGGATGCCGGAACCGATTGCTGGCGTGCTTTTCAGCATGCGCATCGGATAGCCGGTGGGCGAGACGCCGTTGACGATGATGTCGTCTTCGGTGGCGCGGATGTATTCCTGCTTCACGTCGTCCGGCAAGCCGCACTCGTGGGTAATCGTGAACCGTGTTGCCACCTGCACGCCGCCGGCGCCTTTTTCCAGGAAACCGGCTGCGTCGGAACCGGTGAAAATGCCGCCCGCGGCAATCAAGGGAATCGTCATGTTTTCAGCGCGCATCCAGGCATGGATCTCGTCCATGATGGTGTGCAGGTCGTAAGCGGCCCAGTCGGCGCCAAAACCCAGGTGGCCGCCAGCCAGCGGGCCTTCCACGATGATGTAGTCCGGCAAGCGGTTCAGTTTCGACACTTTGCGGATAAAGATCTGCAGTGCGCGCACCGACGAGACAATGATGCCAAGCTTGGCGTCGCGGAAGCGCGGGTGGTCCTTGATCAGCTCGAACGAACCCAGGTGCAGGCCGGCCGACATGGTGATGCCGTCGATGCCGGCGTCCAGCGCTGCCGACAGGCGCGTGCGCAAGGTTTCCTTGGGCGCGTTCATGGTCAGCTTTTCCATGCAGTTGACGAACACCAGGCCGTCGCCGCGCTTCGCTTCCATGGTGGCGCCCACGTGCAGCTTGGTCGCTTCAGCCAACCGGCCGAGGTCGAACTGCACCACGGCCTTGTCCATGTTGTTGATGTTGAATTTGTAGAGCTTGGTCTTTTCCTTGACGAAATTGGTGTCGAATTTGCGGTCCGAGACGTCCTGCACCATCGCATCGGAGATATGGCCGATACCGCCCAGGCGCACCACTTCCAGCGCCAGTTCCGACGTTGAAATGTCCACACCCATGCCGCCAATCATGATCGGCACATATTCCTTGTTGCCCAGCTTCAGGCGGAAATCATCAACACGTTTCATTACTATCCTTGGATCAGTCACTGCGGCGTTCTACTGCATGCGAAGTGGCGTGTTTGCGCAGCCTCAATTCTACCTGAAGCAGCAGTACGGCTCACGCGGGGCGTCCAGCGCGCAGGGATGCATCCGGACAAAGCCGGTTCGCTGGACGCGCTGCCGGCGTAGAAATTAATCGCGGAAATTATTGAATTCGAGCGGCATGTCCGGCACATCCTTGCGCAGCATGGCCATGGCAGCCTGCAGGTCGTCGCGTTTGGCGCCGGTCACGCGCACGGATTCGCCCTGGATGCTTCCTTGCACCTTCAGCTTGCTGTCCTTGATGGCGCGCGTGATTTTCTTTGCGTCTTCGGTCTCGATGCCGTTCTTGACCTTGATGACCTGCTTGACCTTGTCGCCGCCGATTTTCTCGACCTTGCCCTCGTCGAGGAAACGGACATCGACCTTGCGCTTCGCCATTTTCAGGACCAGCAGTTCGCGTACCTGCGACAACTGGAAATCGGCGTCGCCATAAATCGTGATCTCGGCTTCCTTCTGCTCGACCTTGGCCGAGCTGCCTTTGAAATCGAAGCGCGTGATGATTTCCTTGTTCGATTGCTCGACCGCGTTTTTCACTTCGATCATGTCTGCTTCGGAGACAACGTCAAATGATGGCATGGTATTTTCCTTGTATGTTCGTGTGCATGTTGCGATGCCGGTATTTTAACGGACAACGGCGCCACACTCCCAGCCCTGCCTGGCATTTGCCCCAGATTCAGCCCGGGTTTCCCTGGGTTCCCCTGGGTTTCACCTTATAATCGTCCGAAAAACGGACCGCCATGCAATTCGATCATTCCCTCCAGCCTTTCAATACGTTCGGTATCGCAGCGCGCGCCCGCCGGTTCACGGACATTGTCAATGCCGCCCAATTGGCCGCCATCATGGCCGATCCTGTTTTAGCCGCGCTGCCGCGCCTGGTGCTGGGCGGCGGCAGCAACCTGCTGTTCACGCGCGACTTCGACGGGCTGGTTCTGCGCATGGCCAACACCGGCAAGGAGATTGTCGGCCACGCCGATGGCTGCACGCTGGTGCGCGCCGCCGCTGGCGAAAACTGGCACGCGTTCGTGCAGTGGACCTTGCAGCAGGGCCTGGGCGGCATGGAAAACCTGTCGCTCATTCCCGGCACGGTGGGCGCCTCGCCCATCCAGAACGTCGGCGCGTACGGCGCGGAAATCAAGGATACCTTTCATTGCCTGAGCGCGTTCGATACGGCCACGGGCGTTACCCGCGTCATGACGGCGCAGGATTGCCGTTTCGGCTACCGCGACAGCATCTTCAAGCATCCCGAAGGCGCCGGCCTCGTCGTTGTCGACGTGACCTTTGCGTTGCCGGACGCGTGGCAGCCGAATGTGCGCTATGCGGAACTGGCGAATGCCCTGGTCGAGGCTGGCTTCGACCAGCCCACGCCGCAGCAGGTCAGCGACACGGTTGTCGCCATCCGCCGCCGCAAGCTTCCGGATCCGGCCGTGATTGGCAATGCCGGCAGCTTTTTCAAGAATCCCGTGGTGACAGGCGACCAATGCGCCGCGCTGCTGGCACAATTTCCCCTGCTCGTGCACCACCGCCAGCCCGACGGCACCGAAAAGCTGGCTGCCGGCTGGCTGATCGACCAGTGCGGCTGGAAAGGCCGCAGCCTGGGCGCGGCGGGTGTGTATCCTAAACAGGCGCTGGTGCTGGTCAACAATGGCGGCGCCACGGGGGCCGAGGTGGTCGCGCTGGCTGCGGCCATCCGTGCCGATGTGATGGCACGCTATGGTGTCATGCTGGAAGCAGAACCGGTTTTCATTTAAAGGAGTCGACATGACCATCAAAGCCATCGTGACCGGCCACAGCAAAGGCCTGGGAGAAGGGATCGCAGCGGCCCTGCTGGCGCAGGGTATTGCCGTGCTTGGCGTCTCGCGTGGACCATCTTTGCAACTAACCGAAAAATTCTTCGGATTGCTGATGGAGTCCGAAGCCGACCTGTCCGATCCTGCGGCGCTGTCGGCATGGCTGGCCGGGTCTGCTGTGCACGATTTTGTCCAGGGCGCAGCAACCATCCTGCTGGTGAACAATGCCGGCACCGTGCAGCCGGTGGGCCAGCTGCAGGACCAGGATCCGCTCGAGGTCGTGCGCGCGGTGACTTTGAATGTGGCGGCGCCGCTGGCGCTGGCCGCCGCGGTGGTGGAAGTGCGGGGCGACGCCGATTGCCGCATCCTGCACATTTCAAGCGGGGCGGGGCGGTCGGCTTATCCGGGATGGAGCGTGTACTGCGCGACCAAGGCGGCGCTGGACCGGCATGCGGAGGCAGTCGTGCTCGATGGCGCCGAGGGTGTGCGCTGCGTGAGTTTGGCGCCGGGCGTGATCGATACGGGGATGCAGGGCGAGATTCGCAGTGCGACGCCGGAACAGTTTCCGATGCTGGAAAGGTTCGTTGCGATGAAGGAGGAGGGGGCGTTGCAGTCGGCGGAGGAGACGGGGGCGCGGATCGTCAAGTTTTTGCTGGCGGACGGGTTTGGTGAGGCGCCGGTTGCGGATATTCGCGGGTAATGTCGCGCCATCTTTTCTTTTGGCGTGGTATGGGTCCTCGCCTGCGCGAGGATGACGGTTTTTAAGCCAACAAAACAAAAGCCGCCCGAGGGCGGCTTTTGTCATACGGCGTCGAACTGATTACTGCGCGCGTTTCGCGCGCGCCTTGGCGGCGATGCGCATGCGCAGGGCATTGAGTTTGATGAAGCCGCCGGCGTCGGCCTGGTTGTAGGCGCCGCCGTCTTCGTCGAAGGTGGCGATGTTCATGTCGAACAGCGAATCGGTTTTCGAATCGCGCGACACCACGATGACGTTGCCCTTGTACAGTTTCAGGCGTACCCAGCCGTTGACGGTGTGCTGCGTGTGGTCGATCAGCGTCTGGATGGCAACGCGTTCCGGCGCCCACCAGTAGCCGTTGTAGATCATCGACGCATAACGCGGCATCAGGTCGTCTTTCAGGTGGGCCACTTCGCGGTCCAGCGTGATCGATTCAATGGCGCGGTGTGCGCGCAGCATGATGGTGCCGCCCGGCGTCTCGTAGCAGCCGCGCGACTTCATGCCGACGTAACGGTTTTCCACCAGGTCCAGGCGGCCGATGCCATGCTTGCCGCCCACGCGGTTCAGTTCGGTCAGCACGGTGGCTGGCGACATGCGCACGCCATTGATGGCGACGATGTCGCCGTGCTCGTATTCGAGGTCGATGTATTCGGCCTGGTCAGGCGCCGCTTCAGGGCTGACGGTCCAGCGCCACATGGTTTCTTCAGCTTCGGCGCTCGGGTTTTCCAGGTGGCGGCCTTCGAACGAAATGTGCAGCAGGTTCGCATCCATCGAATACGGTGCGCCGCCGTTTTTATGCTTCATGTCGACGGCAATGCCGGCGTCTTCCGCGTACTTGAGCAGCTTTTCGCGCGACAGCAGGTCCCACTCGCGCCATGGGGCGATGATTTTCACGTCCGGCTTCAAGGCGTAGGCGCCGAGCTCGAAACGGACCTGGTCGTTGCCCTTGCCCGTGGCACCGTGCGACACCGCGTCGGCGCCGGTCAGGTTGGCGATTTCAATGAGGCGCTTGGCGATCAAAGGACGCGCAATCGACGTGCCCAGCAGGTATTCGCCTTCATACACCGTGTTGGCGCGGAACATCGGGAACACGAAGTCGCGCACGAATTCTTCGCGTACGTCGTCGATGTAGATGTTTTCCGATTTGATGCCGAATTTGATAGCCTTGGCACGGGCCGGTTCGAGTTCTTCGCCCTGGCCGAGGTCGGCCGTGAAGGTCACGATCTCGCATTGGTAATTGTCCTGCAGCCATTTCAAGATCACGGATGTATCGAGGCCGCCGGAGTAGGCGAGAACTACTTTTTTGATGTCGCTCATGATGTTCCAGTAAGGGTAATGCGTGGAGAATGGTCAGCTGGCCCCGGAACGCAGGGCCAACGATAAAACAACAGCTGGGGTGCTACAAAATCATTCAGCGTATTCAGTCCGAAACGCGGCCCAGCAGCAGGTACTCGATCAGGGCCTTCTGCACGTGCAGGCGGTTTTCCGCTTCGTCCCAGACCACCGATTGCGGGCCGTCGATGACGTCGGCGGCCACTTCTTCGCCCCGATGCGCCGGCAGGCAGTGCATGAACAGCGCGTCAGGCGCGGCACGCGCCATTTTAGCGCTGTCGACGATGTAACCGTCAAATGCCGCCAGGCGGGCCGCGTTTTCTTTCTCGTAGCCCATGCTGGTCCACACGTCGGTGGTGACCAGGTGCGCGCCGGCGCACGCGTCGGAGGGATTGGTGAACACGGTGAAGCGGCCGGTGGCGACGCGGTCAATCTCGATGTCGTAGCCGGGCGGCGTCGCGATATTCAGGTGGAACCCGAACACTTCGGCAGCCTGCAGCCACGAGTACAGCATGTTGTTGGCGTCGCCGATCCATGCGACGGTCTTGCCGGCAATGGCGCCGCGGTGCTCGAAGTAGGTAAACAAATCCGCCAGCACCTGGCACGGGTGGTGTTCATTCGTCAAGCCATTGATCACCGGCACGCGCGAATGGGCAGCGAAGCGCTCGATGATGTCCTGGCCGAAGGTACGCACCATGATGATGTCGCACATGCGGCTCATGACCTGGCCGGCGTCTTCCACGGGTTCGCCGCGGCCCAACTGGCTGTCGCGGGTGTTGAGGTAGATGGCGGCGCCGCCAAGCTGGTGCATGCCGGCTTCAAACGACAGGCGCGTGCGCGTCGAACTTTTCTCGAACACCATCACCAGCGTGCGGTCGACCAGCGGGTGATACACCTCGTACGCCTTGAACTTGCGCTTGATGACTGCCGCGCGTTGAAAGACGTGTTCGAACTCGTCGAGCGAGAAATCGGAGAACTGCAGGAAGTGCTTGATCGGGTGTGTGCCGGGCATGGGAAGTCGTCAGTCGGATGAATGTCCCTTGAATTATAAGGGTTTTCTTGCCAATCGTAAAAACGGCAGACTAGTACAAGGTCTGCGCGGATTCATGCAGTAATTGCCCGTACAGGGTATGCCGGAACTTGGCAATCCTGCCTTCGGCCACCGCTGCCAGCACGGCGCACTGCGGCTCGATCAGGTGGCGGCAGTTATAGAACTTGCAGTGACCCAGATACGGCTTGAACTCGACGAACGCGCGCTCGAGCATGCCTTCGCTGAGATGGTACAGGCCGAATTCCTGGAAGCCCGGCGAATCGATGATGGAGCCATTGCCTTTCAAATCGTACAGGCGCGTAAAGGTGGTCGTATGCTTGCCGGTATCGAGCGCGGCAGAAATTTCGCGCACGGCGATGTCGGCGTCAGGCACGAGCAGGTTGATCAGCGACGACTTGCCCATGCCGGACTGGCCGATGAAGATCGACGACTGGCCTTCAAGCAGGGGCATCAAGGTGGCCACCGCATGGGCTTCGTCGGTGCGCGCCGAGACTTCGTGCAGCGGGTAGCCAAGCGCGGTGTAGACGCCAATGCGTTCGCGCGCTTTTGGCAGCAAATCGGTAACGTCGGTTTTATTCAGGATCAGGTGCGCATCGATGCCGGCCGCTTCGGCTGCCACCAGCGAGCGCGACACGAGGTCGTCGGCAAAGCCGGGTTCGGTGGCCACGACGATGAACAGGCGCGTCAGGTTCGCTGCCAGCAGTTTCGATTTGTACTGGTCGGAGCGGTACAGCAGCGTGTCGCGTTCGGCAATCGATTCGATGACGGCCTGGTCGTCGGACGTCATTTTCAGGTTGACCTTGTCGCCCACGGCCACATTGGTTTTCTTGCCGCGCGTGACGCATTGCAGCTTGCGTCCGTCGACGTCGGCCAGGTAGTGGCGCCCGTGGGCAGCGATGATGACGCCGGCGATGTTCTCCACGGCGGCGGTCATGCGCGCGCCTGCGGGTGAAGACTGGCGTAAATGGCGTTGGCGCGCGCGGCGCTGATGAAGTCGTTGGAAGAAATGGTGTTACCTGCTGAATGGGTGGTGTAGCTGACTTTGCAGTGGTTGAAGCTGACAGTCAGCACGGGATGATGGTTTTGTTCATGGATCGTCGCGGCCAGCGCATCGACAAAGGCGATGGTGTCGTGGAAGTCGCGGAAGGTGTAGACGGACGCCAGGTGGTGTCCCTCGACGCCCCAGCCCGGTACTTGCGGCAGGGTTGCCAGCACCTCTTCCGGCGCCATGGCCGGTGCGCCCTCACGGCATTGTTGTTGATCTAAAGTGGTCATGCGGCCGCCGAGTGGAGGTGAGCAATCCGTACCGAAGCGGGCGGATGCGAATCAAAAAATGTGGAATGCAGGGGATCGGGTGTCAGGGTCGATGCATTGTCTTCGTACATCTTGACCAGTGCAGAAACGAGGTCGCGCGCGTTGCTGTGCCTGGCGGCAAACGCATCGGCCTCGAATTCATGCTTGCGCGAACTGATCGACGTCAGCGGCGACAGGACAAACGTGAACACCGGCAGCACCAGCAGGAACAGCAACAGCGCCATCGCGTCGTTCGGCGCGCCCAGCATGGGAATGACGCCCAGGCCCGTATAGAACCAGGCCTGCTCTTTCAGGAACCCGAGCAGCGCGAGGAAGCCCAGCGAGACGGCAAACATGACGACGATGCGCTTGACGATGTGTTTCAGCTTGAAGTGCCCCAGTTCGTGTGCCAGCACCGCTTCGATTTCCTGCGGCGCCAGGCGCGCCAGCAAGGTATCGAAAAACACGATGCGCTTGTTGGCGCCGAAACCGGAAAAATACGCGTTGCCGTGCGCGCTGCGCTTGCTGCCGTCCATCACGAACAAGCCTTTCGACGCAAAGCCCACCCGTTGCATCAAGCCTTCGATGCGCGCTTGCAGGGAAGCGTCGTCCAGCGGCGTGAACTTGTTGAACAGCGGCGCAATGAAGGTAGGGTAGAGCACCATCATCAGCAATTGAAAGCCACTCCAGACTGCCCACGCGTACAGCCACCACAGGTTCCCCGTCTTGCCCATCAGCGTCAGCACGACCCATAGCAGCGGCAGGCCGATCGCGGCGCCGACCAGCGCGCTCTTGAGCATATCGCCCAGCCACAAGCCCGGCGTCATCTTGTTGAAGCCAAAGCGCTGTTCCAGGACGAACTGGCGATACCAGTCGAAGGGCAGGTCGAGCACGCCGGAAATGATGGCAAACGCGGCAACCAGCGCCAGCTGGTAGACCATGCCGGTACCGGTGTAGGGCATCAGGTGCTCGGACAGCCACTGCAGGCCGCCCAGCAAGGTAAAGCCGATCAGCACCAGGCTGTTGAACAGCAGGGCGGCAATGCCGAAGCGCGTTTTGGCGACCGTGTAATCGGCGGCTTTCTGGTGCGCATCGAGCGGGATGGTCGACGCGAACTCGGCCGGCACGGCGCTGCGGTGGCGCGTGACGTGGCGGACCTGGCGATGGGCCAGGTAAAAGCGCAGCGCCAGCGTGGCCGTGAAAAAAGTCACGAACAGAATGGAAAAGGCGGAAGACATGCTGTCCCTGTGAGAAAATGCAGGATTGAAGATCAGGCTGAAAGAGAATTATGTCACAAGCGACCGAAAATCCAGCTGAGAAGCTGGCCCCCGCCCCACTGGCGAAACCGAACGAGATGAACCTGGTGTGGGTCGATATGGAAATGACCGGCCTGGAGCCGGATACCGACAAGATCATCGAAGTGGCAGTGGTCGTGACCGACATGCACCTGAACGTGCTGGCCGAAGGTCCCGTGTTTGCCATTCACCAGTCCGATGAAACGCTGGACAAGATGGATAACTGGAACAAGGGCACCCACGGCAAGTCGGGCCTGATCGACCGCGTCAAGGCGTCCACTGTCACCGAAGAAGAAGCGCAGGACAAGCTGATCGCCTGGCTCAAGCAGTATGTGCCGGCCAACAAGTCGCCCATGTGCGGCAACACGATCTGCCAGGACCGCCGCTTCATGGTGCGCGGCATGCCGAAGCTGGAAGCCTTCTTCCACTACCGTAACCTGGACGTGTCGACTTTGAAGGAACTGTGCCGCCGCTGGAAGCCGGAACTGGCGTCCGGCTTCAAGAAGCACCAGAAGCACACGGCGATGGCCGATATCATCGAATCGATTGAAGAGCTCAAGTACTACCGCGAGCACTTCATCAAGATGTAAGGGAACCTCGAAAAACCCGCTGCGCGTTGCACTGGCGGTCTGCGATGCGTAGCTAGTACGCCTGTACAGCTGCGCTTCTCAACCACCATTGCTGCCGCTCGCACTGGTTTTTAGAGGCCCCTGTAAGCGAACAAAAACCGGCGCATGCGCCGGTTTGTCTTTTAGGGAAGCCGCGTGTAATTGACCGGTATCCATTCGTAGCCTTTTCCCTTGGCACGCAGGCGGCCCATGCCCGGGAACGGCAAGTGGGCGCCGGCAATCATGTAGCCGCCCGCTGCGGCAGCGTCGAATTCCTTTTTGCGCGAGACGGCAGCGGCGCGCGTATCGCTGTCGAACCCGATCGTCACGGCCGGCTTGTCCATCTGGACGGCCGCCACGTGGATCAAATCGCCCACCAGTTGCAGTTTCTGGCCGCGGCTCTCGACAAAATACGTCGTGTGGCCTGGCGTGTGGCCCTTGCCGGCATGCGCGGTGATGCCCGCCACGAGTTCCACGTCGCCCTCGAATGCCTGGTATTTTCCGGCTTGCACGTAGGGATTGACGGACGCCATCGCGCCCTGGAAAAAGCCTTTTTTGCTGGCGTCGGCTTTGTTCATGTTTGTTTCGCTGAGCCAGAAGTCGGATTCGGTCTTGGCTGCGCGCACGACTGCATTCGGGAAGGCGCGATTCGGTCCGGCCATCAGGCCGCCCACGTGGTCCGGATGCATGTGCGTGATGTAGATTTCATCGACCTGCTCGGGCTGGTAGCCCGACGCCTTCAGGTTGGCCATCAGCTTGCCCAGTGTCGGGCCGAACAGGGCGCCGGCGCCGGTGTCGACCAGCACCAGTTTCGTGCCGGTATTGACCAGGTAGGTATTGTCGGATGTTTCCAGCGGGCTTTTCAAATACGCTTTTGCCAGCGTGGCGTCGACGGTTTCCTTTTTCTCTTGCAGCAGCGTATTGACCGGCAGGTCGACCGTGCCGTCGCTGATGGCGGTGACTTCAACGTCGCCCAGCATCATGCGGAAATACCCTTGGCCCTGGGTCTTGGCAAAAGGCACGGCGGCAAAAGCCGGGGCAGTGATCAGCGTGGAAACAAGGGCGGCAAGGGCCGCCGATCGCATGGCTTGGGTCATTTTTTATCCTTGTTGGGTGACGCCGGCGCAGGGCTGGCGGTAGGCACGTTTGCTTCTCTGCAAATCGTACCCGAATCGCCCGGACGTTGCCTGGCGGCCGCCATTCGCTCCGGCACAGTTGGGCGTGGCGTGGTTTAATGCCATGTTTTTATTGTCGAGGTTGTTCAATGTTCAGCATACGCAACTGGTTGCGCAGCTTCCTGCCGCCAGCACAGTCCGCCGGCCCGCGCGAACGCGCGAGGGCTGTCGCTGGCGCGCTGGTTGGCCTCGGACTGGCGGGCGTCGTCAGCCATTGGGCCAGTGCCGGCAGCCTCTTGCTGATTGCCCCGATGGGCGCCTCGGCCGTGCTGCTGTTCTGCTTGCCCGCCAGCCCGCTGGCACAGCCGTGGTCCGTGGTGGGCGGCAATGTAGTGTCGGCTACCGTGGGCGTCGCGTGTGCGCAGTTCATTGCCGACCCGATGCTGGCGGCGCCACTGGCAGGCTGCCTGGCCATCGCCGCCATGTTCCAGTTGCGCTGCCTGCATCCTCCCGGCGGCGCGGTGGCGCTCACTGCCGTGCTGGGCGGGCCGGCAGTGCACGCGGCCGGGTTTGCGTTCGTGGCCGCGCCGGTAGGTCTCAACTCGGCGCTGATTGCCTTTGCGGCGATCCTGTACAACAACGCCACCGGGCGCAGCTATCCGCATTCCCAGCAGTCGAGCCTGGCCGTTGCAGGGCGTACCGAGCAAGGCCGCCAGCCCGGCTTTTCCAGCGCCGACCTGGACGCGGCGCTGGCGCAATACGGCCAGGTCCTCGACATCAGCCGCGACGACCTGGAATCGATTTTGCTCGACACGGAAATGCGCGCCTATGCCCGCCGCGCCAGCGTGGTGCGCTGCGCCGATATCATGGCGAAACGCCCGGTGACCGTGGCGCCGCGCGATGCGCTGGCCCAGGCCTGGCGCCTGATGCGGCTGCACAAACTGCACGCCTTGCCTGTCGTCGATGGCGCCGGGCGCCTGGTCGGCATGCTGGCGCAAGGGGATGTGCTGCGCCGTGCCGGACTGGACGGTTACAGCGGGTTGCGGGAACGGGTGCGGCTGCTGTTTGCTGCGCCGGGACACGGCCAGGTCAGCGACCTGATGCAACGGCACGTCGCCACCGTCATCGGGCAGGCCCCCATGAATGCACTGGTGCCGCTGATGAGGCAGCGGGGCATCCAGGATGTGCCGGTGGTCGACGCCGACGGCGTATTGATCGGCATGGTGACCCAGTCCAACCTGCTTGCCGCGATGGCCGAGTCACGCCAGGCGGCGTAAAAAAAGGCGCCGGATCTCCCGGCGCCTTTTTCAGTTTGCTGCTATGTTGCTACGCTATTACTTCTTCGCAGCGAATGCCTTCTTCAGTGCGTCGGCTGCGTATTGCTCGGCATCCTTGGCCTTCGGGACGACTGCGCCCATGCCGAAGAATTCGTGCGTCACGCCGTTGTACAGCTTGTAGTCGACCTTGACGCCGGCTTTTTTCAGAGCATCGGCGTATGCTTTGCCTTCCGACATCAACGGGTCGATTTCAGCAGCCACGATGGTGGCCGATGGCAAGCCTTTCAGGTCCGCGTTTTTCAACGGCAGCGCCATCGGGCTGGCTGGATCGGCAGCGTAGTGCTTGAAGAACCATTCCATCATCGGCTTGTTGAGCGGCTTGGCAGCGGCATTGGCGACGTACGACGGACGCGTCATGTCATTGTCGACGACCGGGTAGACCAGCAGCTGGTGCACGGGCGCAGTGGCTTTCTTGTCGCGCGCCATGATCGAGACGACCGTGGCCAGGTTGCCGCCGGCGCTTTCGCCGCCGACTGCCACGCGGCTCGGGTCACCGTTGAATTCCTTGGCGTGTTCCAGCGTCCAGGTGTACGCGGCGTAGGCATCGTTCGGCGCGGCCGGGAACTTGTTTTCCGGGGCGCGGTGGTAGTCGGCTGAAACGATGATGGCCTTGGCCATTTTTGCCAGGGCGCGTGGCGAGGCGTCGTACACCTTGGTATCGGCAATCACGAAGCCGCCACCGTGGTAATACACCATCACCGGGAACGGTCCCTTGCCTTCAGGCGTGTAGATGTGGACCGGGAAGTCGCCGGCCGGGCCCTTGACGGTCATGGTTTTCATGGTGACGCCCGCTTCCGGCGCGGTGCTCTTGCCCTGGTCGGCCAGCACTTTTTTGACGGCATCGGCTGGCGTAGGCTGCTTGCGCGCTTCCTCCGGGGTCAGGGTTTCAATCGGTTTGCCGCCCAGCGAGGCCAGGGCGTCGAGCACTTTCTGCATGGGGGCGTCGGCTTTGGCCGGCTGGGCCGGGGCGGCAGCGATGGCAGCGCCAGTGCACAGCATGGCGCCGAAGGCGAGGATGGACAGTTTGAAGGTACGGGTCATGCGCTACTCCTGAAGGTTGTGACGGTGGCGCGAGCCGCGCCGTTGTCACTCATGCATCAAGAATAGCGATACTGCTGAGGTCGTTGCGTGCGTGGACACACATTCCCACGCAAGAAGGCGAGAAAGTGCGTCTGGTTTAGCGGTTCATTGTTCGTTAGCCTGCGTTGCCGGCGTCTGCTGTGGATGCACCGTGTCCTTCGACCCGGTGTCGGAAGGTGTGGCGCCCAGTGCTGCCAGCGCGTCACGCACCTGTTGCATGTGCGATTCGGCTTTCGGTGCCTGGTCGGGGTCCGCTGCAACTGCGCTGGAACATAGCAACGCGCCCAGTATGAATGTCGAGAACCTGAATCGGTGCGTCATGCAGTCACTCCTCGAATGGTGGCCGGCGATGGTGCACCATGCACCATCGCCCTTGTCTTTACGCAAGACTACTGTGACTGACGCGGCGGGTATGTGCGTCAGCGTACTTTCCCGGCTACCCCATCCCTGCACCGGGTTATTCCCTGGACAGCCTATTCTGCAGCGTCAGCGCCGCAGCACTTCTTGTACTTCTTGCCGCTGCTGCAAGGGCAGTCGTCGTTGCGGCCGACCTTCGGCTCATCGCGGCGGACTGTCTGCACGGCAGCTTTGCGCAGCGGCACCCAGAATTTGTAGATCGCCGGCAGGTTCGCTTCGATTTCCAGGGCCAGCTTGTGACCCAGTTTCGGGGTGTCGACTTCCTTCAGTTCGGCTTCTTCGATCTCGTCGGCGCCGAGCAGGTAGATCGGGCGCATCAACGGCGCCAGGTCGGATTCCCAGATCGGATTCCATGAACCCGGGCGCAACTCCATGCCTTCCCAGAAGCCCCACGTCCATGCTTCGCCGTCGACCAGCGTCTCGCCGTCGTGGTCGGCTTCACAGAACAGCGGCTCGAATTCCTTTGGCGCCACTTCAAATGTGACCAGCACTTCATTCATGAAACGCATGATCAGGTTGATGATGGTTTCTTCTTCCTTGGCATTCTTCCACTTCGGTGCGTTCTTGCCATCCTCGCCCCAGACGTGCGGCAGCCATTCGGCCGGCATGATGGTTTCCGGGCCGATGGCAATGGCCGTCAGGAAACCATGCAGGGTGTCCATCGTCATCGCGTCTTCAGGCGCGCGTTCGGACAAGAGGAACTTGTCGAGGGTATTGAATTCTTGTTCTGACAGGGGCTGGTCGAGTTGCATGGGGGCTCTTCAAGGTAAATGGTGCGGAAGGCGCCAGTGTAACGCTTGAACATGCAAGGAGACTACCAAACTTGGCTTCCCGTCTTACAATGGGCCATGAACATCGATCCTGACCGCCTTGCTGCCCATCCTTTCGAACGTCTCGACCCCGATTGCGTCCTCGACGCTGTCGACAGCACCGGCCTGGCTGCAGATGGCCGCCTGCTGGCGCTCAACAGCTATGAAAACCGGGTGTACCAGGTGGGCCGCGATGACGGCGAGCCAGTGGTGGTGAAGTTTTACCGGCCCAACCGCTGGAGCGACGCCGCCATCCTGGAAGAACACGCTTTTGTGGCGGAGCTGGCCGAGGCCGAGCTGCCGGTGGTCGCGCCCAGTGTCCTGCACGGCGCGACGCTGCATACCTTCAAGGATTTCCGGTTCACCGTCTTTCCCCGGCGCGGCGGGCGCGCACCGGAACTGGGCGACCCTGCAACGCTCGAATGGATGGGCCGCTTCATCGGGCGCATCCACGCCATCGGCGCACTGGCGCCCTATGCCGAACGTCCGGCGCTCAATCCGACAACCTTTGGCCATGTACCACGCGCCTTTGTCCTCGACAATGGTTTCATCCCGGAAGAACTGGTGGCCGCGTACGCCAGCGTCAGCGCGCAGGCCCTTGAAGGCGTGGCGCGCTGTTACGAACGGGCTGGCGACGTGACAAGCATCCGGCTGCATGGCGATTGTCATGGCGGCAATGTGTTGTGGACCGACGCCGGTCCCCATTTCGTCGATTTCGACGACAGCCGCATGGGACCGGCGGCGCAGGACATCTGGATGCTGCTGTCGGGCGAACGCCACGAACAGGTCGGTCAATTGGCCAGCGTGCTGGCAGGGTACGAAGACTTTTGCGATTTCGACCCGCGCCAGTTATATTTGTTCGAGGCCCTGCGCACCTTGCGCCTGCTGCACTATGCGGCGTGGCTGGCCATGCGCTGGGACGATCCGGCGTTTCCGCGTGCTTTCCCCTGGTTCAATACCCAGCGGTACTGGCAAGACCGGATCCTCGAGCTGCGCGAGCAGGTGGCATTGATGGACGAGCCGCCGCTGTGGCCGGTGTAACCAGATAGTTGATCACCGGAACTAGCCGGTCTTTCCCGCGTTGATTCAAGCGCCGCTGAGTTGGCGCCGGCGCGATAATGGATCCACGGCGATGGATGTTGAGTCACCGCGTCATACTTAGCTTAGCGAGAACACGAATGGAACCGGTACTGCCACCAGAAGATGACACCAACCTCACGATCAGCCTGCCTGTGCAGCGCGGGCCGATGGATGTGAACGCCATCAAGGAAGCCATTGCCCGCGTCGAAGCCGAAGCGCGCGCATCGTTTGCCGCAGAAAACCGGTTCAATGCTGAAACCCGTGCGCGCACGATGGCCGAGGAGCGGGCGTCCATGGATGCCCAGGCTGCTGCTGCCGCGCTGGCCAGCGCCCAGGCGTCGGAAGACGCCATTGAAGCGAACCGCGACCGCCTGGAAACGCTGCGCGCCGCAGCGGTCGCCAGTTCCGAGCGCCTGGAGGCGGTGCGCCAGGAAACCGCCGACCTGCGCGCGCGGGTCGAAGCCGACACCCACGTGCGCCTGGCTGCCGAAGCACGCGGGCGCCAGGAAGAAGAAGCGCGCAAGCGCGCAGCCGAGCTGGCCGAAGCGGACGCCGAGCTGGCCATGAAAGCTGCCCATGCCACCAATGAGTTGATGGCGGAAACTGAACAGGCCCGCCTGCAGGCAGCGGAGCGCGTGGCCGCAGTGCATGCTGCGCGCGAACAGGTGCTGCACGGCGCCAGTGCGGACGCCAAGGTCGCCATCCTCGCGCGCGAGCGCGAACGGCAAGCCAAGGGCGCCCGCCAGACCTCCGAAATGCTGGCCCAGGCCGAAGCCGAAGCGCTTGAACTGACCGTGCAGCGCGAACGCGCCGACCAGGTAGCCTTGTCGGCCGCCTTTGCCCGCGTGGCGGCCGAAGGGGCGGCGCTGGAAGAAGCCCGCGCCCTGGCGCACCTGGAACAGGAACGCGAAGCCATTGCGCTGGCCCAGGCCGAGTCCGAACGCGCCGCCGCGACCTCCCTGCACCTGCGCCTGGAAACCGAAAAAGAGTTGCGTGACGCTGCCGTGCACCGCCAGCGCCTGGAACAGATGGCGGCAGCCGGCGCTGAAGCGCGCCGCGCGGCCGAGGCAAACATCCTGGCCGCCACCGAAGCGCGTATCAGCGCCGATAAACGCTTGCGCGAAGTCGCTGTCGCGCGCGCTGCTGCCGAGGAAAATGCCGGCGCCGAGGTCAATGCACGCCTGGCGGCCGAACAGCTGGCCATCGAGGCAGCCCGCCAGCGCGCCGAAGCCGATGCTGCCGCCGCTGTCGCTGCCGGGCAGGAAGAGCAGGAACACGAGCGCGCCCGCGGCCTGGCGGAAGAACGCGCCGCGCTGGCCCGCGCATCGGCCGCCGCGCTGGCGCAGCAAAACGACGCCGAACAGGCTGCCGTGGCTGCGCTGGCTGCGCAGGTAGCAGCAGAGGAAGCGGCAGCAGTGCTGGCCCGCGACCGCGCCGCTGCTGCCGAAGTGCTGGCGCAAGCTGAACGCGACCGGGTCGCAGCCGAGCATGCCGCGGTGGAAGAGCTGACCGCCAGGCTGGCTGCCGAACAGGCGCTGACGGACGCCGCCACGGCGCGCGCCCGGCAAGATGCGGAGCAGGCCGATTTGCTGCGCCGCCAGGCCGAAGCCGAGCAGGCGCTGGTCGCCGCGCAGGCTGGCGCAGTGGAAGCCGCCCGCGCTGCCGCGCTGCATGCGGAGCAGGAAGCCGAGCAGCAGGAATCGACCACCATTGCTTTGGCGGCGCAGCAGGCTGCCGCAGCCGAACTGGTGCGCGTGCAGGCCGAGCGCGCCGAGATGGAAGAACACAGGCTGGCGCTGGCCGAAGAGCAGCTGGCAGCCGACTGCGCCAGTCTTGATGCTGAAAAAGCGGCCCTGCGCCTGATCGCCGACAAGCTGGCGCAGCAGCGCGAAAAAACCCAGTCCGACCTGCGCGCCAACCAGTCGATTGCCGACCGCCTGGCAGCTGAAACAGCCAGTGCCGCGGCGGCTGCCCAGCGTGCGGCGCTGGAGCAGGAGGGTCGCGATCTGGCGCAGCAGCGCGAAGCCGTCGAGCAGGCTGCTGCCCAGGCCGCGCTGGACAAGCGCAATGCCCAGCGCACCCTGCTTGAACACGCGCAGGCCCACGCCGAGCTGCAGCAGAAAGCCGCCGCTGCCACCCAGGCCATGGCCGATGCAAAGGCCAGGTTGCTGGCGCTCGAAACGGCCAGCCACGAGCAGCAGGTCGCGGCATTGGCGGCGGCCCAGCAAGCTGTCGGCGTGCGTTCGGAAGAAGCGCAGTACCGCGCCGTGTCGGAAGACATGGCCCGCAAGGTACTGGGGAAATTTACGCAATCGTCGGCGGGCCAGGCAGCCGAGCGCCTGTCGGACATCATCCAGGACGACCGGACGAAATAGGCAGGCAGGGTCGTGGGATGTAAAAAAGCCGTCGGGCCTTCACCAGGCCAGACGGCTTTTGTTATTGCACGACGCTGAACTTTACTGCAGCGCAGACACTTTCGTTGCAAACATACCTGTCTCACCGAAGCATTCGGTCGGCACACCGCGGTGTTCCGAATACGTCATCTGCACGCGCTTGCCCATCAACGCCTGCATCTGCGTCACGACAGCCGGGTCGCGCACCGAAAAGCTGAACCGTTCGGGAATCGCGCCTGGCATGCTCGACAGCAGCATTTCGCCTTCCCACGTCTTGCACAGCCAGCCCTTGCGGGAAAACTTTTGCAGGTACCCGGCACGGTCGCCTTCGGAGTAAGCAAAGGAAAGGCTCATCCAGGTATACAACACGAAGAGCGCCACGGCGGCGGCAAGCACGGCAAAGATGATGGCGAGACCGCGTTTTGGATGAGTGCTGGGCATGGGCGTTCAGTCAGCTTTCAAGGAGAGGAATGGGGCAGGCGCGGCGTATTCTGCCACGCCTATGCCCATTGTCAATCAGGCATTCACGCCGTATGAACGGGCGAGGGGACCCAGGCCGCCTTTGTAGCCCTGGCCGACGGCGCGGAATTTCCACTCGCTGCCAGCACGGTACAGTTCGCCGAAGATCATGGCCGTTTCGATCGAGCCGTCTTCCGACAGGTCGTAACGGGCAATTTCCTTCTCGCCATCGGCGTTCAGGCAACGGATATAGGCGCGCGACACCATGCCGAAATTCTGGTTGCGCTGCTCTGCTTCATGGATGGTGACAGCCACGGCCAGGCGGTCCACTTCGGCCGGTACCTGCGACAGGTCAACCACGAGGCGCTCGTCATCGCCTTCGCCTTCGCCGCTGCGGTTGTCGCCCGTGTGGGTGACGGAACCGTCCGACGATTTCAGGTTGTTATAGAAAATGAAATCGTTGTCGCCACGGACTTTGCCATCGGCCTTGAGCAGGAACGCGCTGCCGTCCAGGTCGAATTCCTTGCCATCGGTCGCGCGCGGATCCCAACCCAGGCCGATGATCACTTTGGTGAGGCCGGGCGCTTCCTTGGAGAGGTTGACGTTGCCGCCTTTTTGCAGACTGATTGCCATGGTGTTTTCCTTTTTGTCAGGGTGAATAAAAGTACATCAACTTACGCTATCTCGGGCTAGATGCCCTGTTCTGCAAGGGCCTGTTGCTTTTTATAACGAATCGACGACCACAGCGAAACCAGGATGAACGCCACGCCCGACAGGCCGGTGACCCATTCGGCAATGTGATACTGCACGCTGGCAAACATGATCAACGCCAGGATGCCGATGGCGTAATGGGCGCCATGCTCGAGATACACGAACTCTTCGAGCGTGCCCTTGTAGACCAGAAACACGGTCATCGACCGCACGAACATGGCGCCAATCGCCAGGCCCAGCATGATGATCACAACATCGTTGGTGATGGCAAACGCGCCAATCACGCCATCGAAACTGAATGACGCATCCAGCACTTCCAGGTAAAGGAAGCCGCCGATACTGCCTTGCGACACGACCTTGCCCAGGCCAGGGTCGGATTCGCCCGACTCGAGCAGCCCGCTGAGCCAGTTGACGCCAAGGTACACCAGCACACCGACCACGCCGGCGACCAGCACCGAACGCTGGCGAACTTCCGGCATCAGGCTCATGGCGCCGAACACCGCCGCCAGGGTCAGCAGGATGGCCAGGCTTTCGGTGCCGTACTGCCCGACTTTTTCTTCGATCCAGCCAAGCCAGTGGCGTTCCTTCTCGTCGTCGAACAGGAAGTTGAGGAACACCAGCAGCAGGAAGGCGCCGCCGAATGCAGCCACTTCCGCATGGCGCTCGGTCAGGTGGCGCGAATACTCGACTGGCGTATTGATGGCCATGTGCCAGACGTCGAGCAGGCCCAGGCCGGTGGCTGCCGAGACGATGACCAGCGGGAACAGCAGGCGCATGCCGAACACGGCCACCAGGATGCCGACCGTGAGAAACAGCCGGCGCCAGAAGGCGTTCCAGTGGCGCAGGACGGACGCGTTGACAACGGCATTGTCAAAGGAAAGGGATACTTCGAGGATGCCGAGGACGGCGGTAATCCACAGTGCCTGCAGCAGGCCGCTCGTGCCGCCATGCGTAAAACCCCAGTAGCCGGCCAGGGCCATGAGGACTGCCGTGACGGCAAATGAGAGTTTGAAGTGTTGCACGTGTTGTTCCTTGGAGTTGGCTAAATCGCCACAATGCCGAATATTACCTGTTTCCAGTCCCAGGGCGGGGTACCGTTGGTACGTTTTGCCATGCCTTCTGCGATAATTCCGCACAGCATTTTGGCCCGTTCGCCGGCCATGTCGTTTATCGATTGGAACCTTTCATGGATTTGTCTTACCTCCTTACTCCCTTACTGACCTGGCTGGTTGTCGGCCCCATCAAATTTGCGATCACCAGCGTGCGCCAGCGCCGCCTGGCGTTCAACCTGGTTGGCAATGGCGGCTTTCCCAGTAACCATAGTGCCGTGGTCACCAGCATGGCAACCCTGATTGCCCTGCACGAAGGCATCAGCCATCCAGCCTTTGGCGTTGCGGTTACGCTGGCCTTCATTGTCATGATCGACGCCAACAGCCTGCGCCAGCACGTCGGGCGCCACGCCGTTGCCATCAACCGGTTGTCCAGCGGGGCGCAGGAACCTTTGCGGGAACGGATGGGGCATACGCTGGTGGAAATCGGCGGCGGCATCGTCACCGGCATCGGCATGGGGCACCTGGTCTACTGGCTGCTCGTACCGCACTGATGCACCTTGGCGGGCGCCAGCGTCCGTGGTCCAATGCAGTTCGTCGCACCATCCTGCAGTTCAGGCATCGAAATCCGCAGTATGCATTCCTGTCAATTGACTGGAAGTAACGCCCCAACCATACTGCGCGTTGCTGGCGTATGCCGCACTTTTTACCTTTCAGCGTCCTTTCGGAGAACACCATGCTGCGCACATCCCTCCTCGTTCTGGCCATTGCCACCGCGCTCGTCGCCTGCGGCAAGGATGCCAAGGACGCCGCCAAGCCCGCCAGCGCCAGCGCCGACAGCGTAAGCAAGCTCGACAAGGACGCCAAGCCCGTGGCCCCGGTCAAGTTGCTGGTGGCACCCGAAGACATGCTGACCATCGCGTCGAGCCAGCTTGCCTCCGGCCCGGTCGTCACCGGCTCCATCCAGCCCGAGCGCAAGGCGGACTTGCGTGCCGAAGTGTCGGCCATCGTGCTCCAGGTGCTGAAAGAAAATGGCGAAGTCGTCAAACGTGGCGACGTGCTGTTGCGCCTGGACGACACGTCGATCCGGGACAGCCTGGCCTCCAGCGAACAAGCAGTCACATCGGCGGCGCAGGCGCTCGACCAGGCCAACCGCCAGCTTGAACGCCTGAAAACCTTGCGCGCCTCGGGCATGACGTCGGCGGTGGCCTTCGACGACGCTGAAGTGCGCCGCAATACGGCCCAGAGCGAGCTGTCGGCAGCGCGCACCCGCGCAGTGCAGGCGCGCCAGCAACTGGCCCGCACGACCGTGCGTGCGCCGTTCGATGGTGTGGTCAGCGACCGCAAGGTGTCGAGCGGCGACACTGCCGCCATCGGCAAGGAACTGTTGAAAGTGATCGATCCGACCAGCATGCGCTTTGAAGGCCAGGTCTCGGCCGACCGGATCAGCCTGGTCAAGATCGGCCAGCTGGTGTCGTTCCGCATCAACGGCTATGGCGACCAGCAATTTGCCGGCGTCGTGAAACGCATCGATCCGGCTGCCAACGCCATCACGCGCCAGGTCGAGGTGCTGATCGGCTTTGCCAACGCGACCCAGCCGAAAGTATCCGGCCTGTATGCGGAAGGGCGCATCGACGCCGAAGCAAGCGCGGCGCTGATGGTCCCCGAGAGCGCGCTGGTGCGGTCCGGCGACAAGGCCTATACCTGGCGCATCAAGGGCGACAAACTGAGCAAGGTCAATGTCGTCGTGGGCGCCCGCGATGCGCGCACCGGCAACCTGGCGGTCACGACCGGGCTCGCCGCCGGTGACCAGGTCTTGCGCAGCCCGACGTCGAACCTGGCTGACGGACAGCAAGTGGAAATGGCCGCGGCTAAGGTCGCCAGCGCAACGCCGACCGTACAAGGGAAATAATATGTTCCTGTCCAATTTCAGTATCAAGAAACCGGTTGTCACGGTCGTGCTGATCCTGGCCATGATGTGCATGGGCCTGCTGGCCCTGAAAAAACTGCGCGTCAACCAGAACCCGGACGTGGAAATTCCCGTCATCGTGGTCAGCATCCCGTACCCGGGCGCCTCCCCGGAGACCACTGAGCGCGAGATCGTCAACCGCCTCGAAAAATCGATGCAGAGCATCACTGGCGTGACCGACGTCATCTCCACCGCCAACGAAGGCAGCGCCACCATCGTGTTGCGCATGGATTTCAAGCGCAACCTGATCGAAGCGTCGGACGACGTGCGCAACGCCATCGCTGCGGTGCGCTACAAGTTGCCGACCGAGATGCGCGAGCCGATCCTGCGCCGGGTCGATCCGTCTGCCCAGCCGGTGATGGGCATGGCCTTGTCGTCCACCACGCAGTCGCATGCCGAACTGTCGCGCCTGGCCGAAGATGTGCTGGCCGACCGTTTCCGTGGCGTCGACGGTGTCTCGAACGTGGCAGTGAGCGGCTCGCTCAAGCGTGAACTGTCGGTACTGCTGCGGGCGGAAAAACTGCGTGAATACAATGTGTCGGTGTCGGACGTCACGCTGGCGCTGCGCAACCAGAACACCAACGCACCGGTCGGCAAGGTGCGTGGGGAAATGGACGAGAAGAGCATTCGCCTGGTGGGCCGGATCGAACGCCCGGAAGATTTCCAGCAGGTTGTCGTCAAGCGCAACGGCGACCAGGTCGTGCGCCTGGGCCAGGTGGCCGACATCCGTGACGGCTTTGCCGACATCGACACTGTGTCGATGCGCAGCGGCCTGGCCAATATCGGCATCCAGGTGTCGCGCTCGCGCGAAGCGTCCACCGTCGCCATTGCCAAGGACGTACGCAAACTGGTTGGGGAGATCCAGAAGGAACTGCCGGCCGGCACCAAAATCGAAGTGACCGATGATGGCGGCGACAATGCCCAGCGCAGCCTGAACAATGTCATCGAGTCGCTGGTCTTCGGCGCGGTGCTGACCATTTTCGTGGTCTACGCTTTTCTCAATTCGTGGCGCTCGACCCTGATCACTGCATTGTCCCTGCCGACGTCGGTGCTTGCTGCGTTCATTGCCGTCTGGCTGTGCGGCTTCACGCTGAACTTCATGACCCTGCTGGGCCTGTCGCTGGCCATCGGCGTGCTGATCGACGACGCGATCGTGGTGCGTGAAAACATCGTGCGCCATATGGAAAACGGTTCCGACCGCCGCACCGCTGCCATGGAAGGCACGGCGGAAATCGGCATGGCGGTAGCGTCCACGACGTTTTCCATCATGGCAGTGTTCATTCCGGTAGCGTTCATGCCCGGGATTGCCGGTGAATGGTTCCGCCCGTTTGCGCTGACCGTGACGTGTTCCGTCATCGTCAGCCTGGCGATTTCGTTTACGCTCGACCCGATGATGTCGGCGTACTGGGGCGACCCGCCGGGTGCGCACGACGCGCCGAAAAAAGGCATCACCAGGGTGCTGGGCCGCTTCAACACATGGTTCGACCACAAGGCCGACGGCTACGGCCAGGTGATTGCCTGGGCGCTGCACCACCGGATCTGGATGGCGCTCATTGCCATTGCTTCCCTGGTCGGGGCGATTGCGCTGCACGCTGCTTTTGGCGGCTCGAGCTTCGTGCCGAAGTCGGACTCGGGCACGCTGCGCATCGACGTGCGCACGCCGCCGTCGTCAAGCGTCGACTATGCCCGCCTGAAAGTGGAAAGCGCCGCCACATTGGCGCGTTTGCTGCCGGAAACCAAGGCCACCGACAGCTACATCGATATCAATGGCGGCAAGGTCTATGTCGACATCGGCAAGCGCGGCCAGAGGAAACGCAGCGCTACCGAAGTAGGCATTGCCCTGCGCGAGCAGGTGGGCCGGCTGGTCGGCGCCGAGTACGTCGTGCTCGACGACCTGAACGGCGGCGGTAAACCGGTGCAGATCGAGTTTTCCGGCCCGGATACGCGCAAGCTGATGGAAATCACTGCCGACTATATGGCGAAATTGCGCATGGTCAAGGGTGCGGTCGATGTTGGCCTGTCACAGCAGGATCCGAAAGACGAGCTGCAGATCGTGATGGACCGCGGCCTGGCCAATGCCATGGGCATTTCGGTCGGTGATGCAGCGCAATCGCTGCGCGTGGCGTTTGCCGGTATCGAAGTGGGCGACTGGGTCGATCCAACCGGCGAAACGCGTGACGTGGCAGTGCGCCTGGCGCCGGAAGACCGGGTCAGCACCGAGAATATCGAGCGCCTGCCCATTGCCGTGACGGGCAGCGCCATGATGGTGCCGCTCGACCAGATTGCCAAAATCACGATGGGCAAGGGACCGTCGGCCATCCAGCACAAGAATGGCAAGCGGATTGTCACCGTGTCGGCCAACGTGCAGGGGCGTTCGAACGGCGAAGTCACCACCGACGCCATGGCGCTGGCCAGGTCGATGCCGTTCCCGCCAGGCTACGGCCTGGCGCTGGGCGGCGCCGGCAAGGACCAGGCCGAGCTGTTTGGGGCGATGGTGATTGCCGTGTTGTCGGGTATCGGACTGATGTATTTGATCCTGGTGATGCAGTTCAGCTCATTTACTGCGCCGCTGGCGGTGATGGTTTCCCTGCCGCTGTCGCTGATCGGCGTCGTGATTGCATTGCTGCTGACAAAAAACACGATCAACCTGATGAGTTCGATCGGCATCATCATGCTGATGGGTCTGGTGGCAAAAAATGCGATTCTGCTGCTCGATGCTGCACGCGGCCTGGAAGCGGAAGGCTACGACCGTGAAGCTGCGCTGATGCAGGCGGGCCGCATGCGCCTGCGGCCAATCCTGATGACCACGTTTGCACTGATTGCCGGCATGTTCCCGGTGGCGCTGGCCCTGGGCGACGACGGCCAGTTTTACCAGCCACTGGCCATCGCCATCATTGGCGGCACGATCACCTCCACCTTGCTGACGTTGCTGGTGGTGCCGACTTTCTACGACAGCATCGAAATCTCGCGTGACCGCATGGTGGCCAAATTCCACCGCCGCGCAGCCCGGATCAATGTGGTACTGGCCTTTGTGCAAACGGCCATCGAAGCGTTGTTAACGATCTTGCTGGTTCGTTTCGTGTTCCGGCTCCTGGTCAAGGCTGGCCGGCGGGTATCGGGACGCACTCTGGTGACGGCGAAAACGACGTGATGACTTGACCGCGACGCCGCTAGCGATCGGGCGCCGCTGGTCTGGCGCGCCGCGCTACAATGCGCTACCCACAGGCCCGCGTAAAGCGGGCCTTTTGCTGCCTGCGATGGTTTGCGACAGTTACCTGGTGGAGCCACTGGTACCCGAAGTGCCCGAAGTGCCCGAAGTTCCGGACGTCCCGGACGTGTCCGATGTGCCGGAGGTGCCTGAGGTACCCGACGTGCCGGAAGTTCCCGACGAACCGGATGTGCCGGTGGTCCCGGTGCCTGTTGCGCCACCGGTGGTGCCCGTGGTGCCGTCGGTTGCACCGGTACCGGTGCCCATGGTGCCGGTGGCGCCCGTGCCGCTGCCGGTGGTGTCGGTACCGGTCGCACCGGATGTGCCGGAGGTTCCGGTCGGCGCGGTGCCGGCGCCGCCAGTAGTGCCGGCAGCGCCGGTATCCGTGCCGCTGGTGCCCGAGGTGCCGGTTGCCGTGGTTGGCGTGGTGGCGTCGGTCGAACCGGTTGTACCGGTATCATTTTTGCGGCAGCCGCCAAGCAGGGCAGCGAGGACAGCAGCAGTTAACAACAGTTTTGGAACAGGGTAGGTCGATTTCATGGAAGTTCTCCTTGGTCACGTCTATCTTGTACCGCGGCGCCACCCTATGTGGAACCTGTCGGTGTCGACTACAATCCGGTCATGCTGGCTTAAACCATGCTTGCCAGTCTGGCAGGACATTGCGAGGCGGCGCGAGCGCTACCCCTTTCGGGACGAATTCGACTGTCAAAGTCAGACCGCAAACAGCCCAGTCGGTTCGTCAAGTTTGTGCAAAAGTTGATTTGAAAATGATATTGATCACGACGTTTGATTTAAATCACGTAAGTCAAAAGATTTTCCGCAAAATTGCTATTTAGTACGGTCTCGCTGGCCAGCAATTTGCTCCAGCAGAAACGGAATTTCTCCAGGAATTTCCCGCGCAAGGTAACCCAGTTGGCCGAACTGCCGCGCCAGGCGCTCACCGGCCCGCGCATGCAGGGCCACGCCCCAGCAGGTTGCCTGTACAAGCGTTGCCCCGCGCGCGGCGAGCCCGGCAATGATGCCGGCCAGCGTGTCCCCCGAGCCGGATGTTGCCAGGCCGATATTGCCTCCCTCGTTTTCCCAGCTGGCCCCATCGGGTGCCGTCACGACCGTGCGCGCCCCCTTCAGCGCGACGACCGCATTCCAGTGCGCTGCCGCATCGCGCCCGTACTGGTCGGGTTCGGCCACGATGGCTTCCTTGTCCGCGCCGGTCAGGTGCGCCATCTCGCCAGCGTGCGGCGTCAGCACGACCGGCTGGTCGAAGCGGAAGGGCGCCTCGCCTTCGGGCGGGAACAGCACCGTGCCCATGGCGCATGCATCGAGGACGACACTGGTGTCGCTGCCGGCCAGACGCGGGAGCAACGCGTGCACCAGTGCAGCGGTGGCCCCTTCATCCTGCATCCCGGGGCCGATCAGCACTGTCGTGACCTTGTCCGCCAATGGATCGAGCGTGGCCACTGCATCGTGCGCAAAGCCGCCCGAATCGGTCTCGGCCAGGCCGATCACGCGCGCTTCGGGCAGCGCCAGTGCAACCAGCTGGGCCACGCTCCGGCCGGTTGCGATGGTGAGCTTGCCGGCGCCTGCGCGCAGGGCGGCGGTTGCCGCGAGGATCACGGCGCCCGGCATCTCGCGCGAGCCACCGAGGACCAGCACGTGACCGCGGCCTTCCTTGTCGCTGTTCGGCGTCGGCATGGGGAGTTCCCAGGCGCGCAGCATGGACTCGTCAATTGTGATGGGCTTGGTGGACGGTGTCATCGTCATGCTTTCGGTGCGCCCGGCACGTCTTTTTCGGCCGTGACGGGCGTAGCGGTTTCTTCCAGGGGCGCCACGAAATTGAGCAGGCGCGTGGCCAGCTTGCCGCGCTTTCCAAGGTCGGGATCGAAGGCGTATGAGGTGACGGAGCAGTTCGGTACGTCGCCGGCGCGGTCGGCTTCCAGGATACGCGCCTCATCCATCCGTTCCAGCAGGTAGCGGAAACAGTTGACGGTGACCTGGTGGCCGACGATCAGCACGCGTTCGCGCGCATATTCGCGCGTGATGGTGTCGAGCACGCTGCGCAGGCGCAGGATGACGTCGCACCAGCTTTCGCCGCCCGGCGGGCGGAAATAAAATTTGCCGACATGCTGGCGCTGTTCGTACAGTTCCGGATATTTTTGGGAAATGCCATGCGTGGTCAGGCGGTCGAGCACGCCAAATTCTTTTTCGCGCAAGCGCTCGTCGACCTGGATCGTGAGGTCGGCGCCGGGCATGCCGGCCATGATCAGGCGCGCGGTTTCTGCCGCGCGCAGGTAGGGAGAATGCAGGACGACGGTGGGGCGGCTGTCAGGCGGAAGTGCGCCGAACCATCCGCCCAGCGCCTGCGACTGGCGTTCGCCGAGCGCCGACAGAGGGACGTCGACGTCGCGCTCGGCAATGTCGATCAATAATCCAGCGGCAGCTTCCGCCGCATCACGCGCGACATTGCCGGCGCTTTGGCCATGCCTTACGAGCCAGATTTCCTGTGGCCACTTCTGATCCATGCCTGATCCAATTCCGATATTTATATGGCAAGATCATAGCGGCCTTTCTCCTCCGTTCAGCGCACGTTACTGCGCAGACATTTCACTGCGCCTTTAATTCACCGTCAGGCAACCTGTTCGTCGCCGTCCAGGTCGACGACCGCGTCGCTGTCGAACACGGCCATATCCGTTTCGCCCAGCACGCGGCTGGCCACGGTGCCGGCAGTGATCGAACCGCTGACGTTGAGGGCGGTGCGGCCCATGTCGATCAGCGGCTCGATCGAGATCAGCAGGCCGGCCAGCGCGACCGGCAGGTTCATCGCCGACAGGACGATCAGCGCGGCGAACGTGGCGCCGCCGCCGACCCCGGCCACGCCGATCGAACCGATCGTGATGATGCCGACCAGCGGCACCAGGAACTGCAGCGTGAACGGGTCGATGCCGACGGTCGGGGCAATCATTACGGCAAGCATTGCCGGGTAGATGCCGGCACAGCCGTTCTGGCCGATGGTGGAGCCGAACGATGCGGCGAAATTGGCAATGCCTTCCGGCGTGCCCAGGCGCGACGTCTGCGTCTGCACGCTCATCGGAATGGCGCCCGCGCTGGTACGCGATGTGAAGGCGAATGCCAGCACTGGAAATACCTTGCGCACGAACCGCACCGGATTCAGGCCGACCCCTGCCACCAGCAGCAGGTGCACGCAGAACATCAATGCCAGGGCGCTGTAGGAAGCCGCCACAAAGCTGATCAGCTTGAGGATGCTGTCCAGGTTCGAGCTCGCGATCACCTGGGTCATCAGTGCAAACACGCCGAACGGCGTCAGGCGCAGCACCAGTGTCACCATCCGCATCACGATCACGTGGGCGACGTGGACGAACTGGTTAAAGGACGTAAACACCTCCGGCTTCTTGCCGGCAATCCCGGTGGCGGAGACGCCGATGAAAATCGAGAACAGCACCACGGCGATGGTGGAGGTGCTGCGCGCGCCGGTCATGTCGAGGAACGGATTGGACGGGATGAACGACAGGATCGTGCTTGGCAACGAGATTTGCTGGGCGCTCGCCAGCTTCGCATCCATGTAGTGGCCACGCGCGATTTCGGCAGCGGTGGACGTGAGGCCAACGGCCGTCAGGCCGAACAGCTTGGCCATCAGGATGCCGATGCAGGCGGCCACCACGGTGGTTGCCAGCAGCGTGCCGATGGTGACGGCGCTGATCTTGCCTAGCGAAGAGGCATTGCGCAGCTTGAGGATGGCCTGGATGATCGACACCATGATCAACGGCATGATGATCATCTGCAGCAGTTTCACATAGCCGGAGCCGACGATGTCGAGCCAGGCGCCGGTTTGCGCGACCACGGGCGAACTTGCGCCATAGACGGCCTGGAATGCCGCGCCAAGCAGCACACCCAGGCCCAGGCCGGCAAACACGCGTTTGGTAAACGAGGCGTGCGTCGCCTGCATCCGGTACAGCAATGCGCACAGGGCCAGGGCGATGGCGAGGTTCAGGATCAGGGGAAAATTCATACGGTTCCTAGTGAGGATGGTCGCTGCGTAGAGCGATGTCATTGAGGCATTTTATAGCGGTTCGTGCTTGGATGCATCGAATCAGTCTGTTCATGGAGCAGATCGGTTCCCGGTAGATAACCCGACCGGATTTGGTTCCCGCGTGCGAATTGATGTGCCACAGCCGTGTTCATGGCCGCTCTGCCTAAGCTGGATGCTTGAACAGACGAGATGGAGATGAGCATGAAACGAGGCTTGCTGTTGCTGGGCGTGATTCTGGGCCTGCAGTTGGGCATTCTGCCGGCTGTACGGGCCGACGTGTTCTACACGGTCACGGTCGTCGGTGGTGCTGACAGCGCTGCCTACGACGTCAACAATCGCGGACAGGTAGCTGGCTACATGGCGGCCGGAGGCACCTATCACGCATTTCTGTACGACGCCGGCATGGTGAACGATCTCGGTACCCTTGGCGATGGGGGGAGCTACGCCCAGAGCCTCAACGAAAGCGGCACTGTCGTCGGTACATTCTACGGGGGCGGCCAGCAGTACGCATTCAAGTATGCCGACGGCGTCATGGCAGCCTTGCCGACCGGTCCAGGCAGCCGCGCCAACGGCATCAACAATGGGGGCGTGATTGCCGGGACGTACGCCGGCACCGACAGCGAGGGCTTTTTTCAGCCGCACGCCTACACCTATGACGGCGGCGCCCTGACTGACCTGGGCACGCTCGGGTACGGTTCGTACGGCAATGCCATCAACGACCACGGGCAGGTTGCCGGGACAGCCGAGGTCGACGGTCCGCCCAACCGGCCCACCGATCCCTTTTTCTACAGCGACGGCGTGATGCAAAACATCGGTAATTTCGGCGGCATTTTCAGCAATGCCTGGGCGATGAACAACCAGGGCCACGTCGTCGGATCCGCCGGAGCAAACCCTTCGGACGGCAGCCTCTATCCTTTCCGTGCCTTCCTGTACGACGGCAGCGTGCTGCAGGACCTGGGTGTGATGTTCGAGGGCGGCAACAGCTCGGCCTACGGCATCAACGAGCATGGCCAGGTGGTTGGATTTACCGATACCGACACCGGCAGCGCGACCTATTTGTATAGCGACGGCAAGATGGTCCTGCTCGACACACTGATCGATCCAGCATCGGGCTGGACCATCACCAACGCCAACGGCATCAACGACCTGGGGCAAATCGCCGGCCGTGCCTGCAAGGGAACGATGTGTTACGCAGTGCGGCTCGATCTCGCGACATCCGTGCCGGAACCAGAGCAGGCAACCATGCTGGGCCTGGGTCTGCTGATGGTCGTCGGAAGCATCGTCCGCCGCAAGCGGTCCGGCGTAAAGGCCAGGTGCAGTGCGTGGCCACGAACATGGCGCCGCGCAGCGCTCTTTTCATTGCGCATGCCGGTCGCCGCGCAAGCCGCACCAGGCAACCCCAAGCAACCCCAGGCAACCCCAGGCTCCACGGTCGCGGCGCTGGGTAGCGCGTGAAATTTGTTTTGGCCTTGACCGCAGGTGCATGCGCCACCGCTGCCTGAGGCGAACCCATCAAGTAACCACCTGAGGAGAAAATGATGAAACGACATTTGTTCGTTCTGAGCGCTTTCCTGTGCATGGCATTCGGCATGCAAGTGTCGTCCCACGCTGCGCCAACCTATACGCTCACGGTAGTGGGCGAGGCGGACAGCGCAGCATACGACGTCAATGCGCTTGGCCAGGTGGTCGGCGCGCTCGCTGTGGGCCAGGGCCAGCATGCCTTCTTTTATGACGGCGTGGCGTTCAACGACATCGGCACGCTGGGCGGCGCAAACAGCGTTGCATGGCGCATTAACGACAGCGGCACGATCGTCGGTACGTCCGATACGGTCGGAGCGAGCCAGGGTTTTTCGTATGCAGGCGGCGTCATGACAGGGCTGGCCGGCACCCGGACTGCCAGTGACATTTCCAACACAGGCCTCATCACCGGTACCGCCTATCTTCCAAACAATATGGGCGAGGAAGTCTGGCGCGCCTATTCCTGGAACAATGGCGTGCTGACCAATCTTGGCAACCTGGCCGGCGCCGATGAATGGAGCAGTGAGGGCAACGGCATCAACAGCGCCGGCCAGGTTGCGGGAACGGCCCAGGTGGAGGGGTTGCCAGGTGCTCCTACCCAGCCATTCCTGTACAGTGGCGGCGTCATGCAAGACCTGGGCAATCTGGGTGGTATCTACAGCAACGCCTGGGCGATCAATGAACTTGGCCAGGTGGTCGGATCAGTCGGTGTGGCGCCCAATGGGGGCCTTCCTTACATCTGGCATGCCTTCCTGTACAGCGGAGGGGTCCTGCAGGATCTTGGCACTATCATTGAAGATGGCCTCAGTTCCGCCTACGACATCAATAACTTGGGCGAAGCAGTCGGCCGTGCCGATACCGAAAACGGCGCCCGGGGTGTGTTATACGCCAATGGCAACATCACGCTTCTTGAATCCCTGATCGACCCGGTCGACGGCTGGACCATTGAAAACGCGAACGGCATCAATGACCTGCACCAGATCGCTGCAACTGCGTGCAAGCTGGGTGTCTGCTACGCTGTCCGCCTCGACCTGGCGCCAATTCCCGAGCCAGGCCAGTTTGCCATGCTTGGTGCAGGCATGCTGATCCTGCTGGGCGTACGCGCAAAGCGTCTAATTGCCAGGCACGGGCGCCACGGGGATGTGCGTTCTGGTCTTGCTTTTGCCACTGCCTGAGCATGGCGTGGTTGTCGAGGGCGCTTTTCGACAGCGCTCGTTCGCCAGCCACGCATGAAGCGCACAGCAATCGGTCATCACGGCCCTTGCAGCAGACGGGCGTGGGTGGCGCCAGGCGAATCCGTGTCAGCAACGCCTTGTTGGTGTCACTGTGATCCGGAAGGACACTTCGTCCCTGGTGTCATGGCAGTCGAGTTAGTCGCATCGGTACCGGTCACGGTGCAGTTGACAGGCGCCGCGCCCCGGGTCGCGTTTTCATTGCTGCCTGATGCCATGGCGCTGCTGCCGGTGGCGCCAGCCTGGCTGCCGCCAACCGATTCACCAGTCGTTGCCGGAACGGTATTGCATGCTGAAAGTGTCAATGCCAAAGCGCTGCCAAGGAACATGCCTGATAAAGCTTTTTTCATGATGGCTCCAAGTGTCATTTAGATGCATCGATCATGGCGTGGATGCTGCAGAAGTGCAGTAGGCGCAGGTCGGCAGTCAATGTAGGAGGGGAATGACCGGATTTACAGCTGGAAATTTCGTGATGAAATGTCGATCTTGACAGCAATGCAGTCGAATACGTGGCGCTGGAATGAAGCTGATCGGTTGCACTGCGCTGCATGCTGCAAAGGCGTGCAGTACAAAACAAAAAAGCAGTAACGATTGCTCGTTACTGCTTTTCGATTCACTACTTTATTCGTGGTAGGCCGTGCGGGATTCGAACCTGCGACCAACGGATTAAAAGTCCGCTGCTCTACCAGCTGAGCTAACGACCCGAAGAAGCAAGATTATAGGGGGGCGGTCCAAATCTGTCAAATGCTCACACCGATAATCTTGCCAGTGATTCCTTTTAAAGGCGCTTACTTGAGGGCAGCCAGGCGGTCCTTGGCCGTACCGGCCGACGCGGAGTCAGGATACTTTTTGATCAGGTTCTGCAGGGTCGCCTTGGCCTTGACCTTGTCTTTCTGGTCGATGTAACAGCTGGCGATGTTCAGCATGGCGTCGGGAGCCTTGGCACTGGTCGGGTAGGTGTTCACCACGACTTGCTGGGCGGCGATGGCGCTCTTGCAGTCGCGCTGCGTGAAGTAAGCGTTACCCAGCCAATACTGGGCGTTGGAGGCGTACGGCGAATTCGGATACTGGCGCACGAACTGCTGCAAGGATGTCACAGCCGCTTCGTACTGGCCTGAGGTAAATTGCTGGTACGCCGCATCGTAGGCCTGCTTTTCGCTCGGCAGTACTTCGGCGGCCTGGCCGTCGATGGTTTCCTGGCGCGGCTCGACTTTCTTCAGGCGCGCGTCGAGGTCGGCGTAGTAATCGCGCTGGCGTTTTTGTGACGTGGCGATTTCGTTTGCAAGTACTTCCACCTGGCCGCGCAGGCGCGCGATTTCCTGGTTGGTTTGCTCGTAGGTATTGAGCATGTCGAGTGCTGCAGCTTTGTCGGATTTGCTGTCGAGGCGCGCATTCAGGTCGCGCGACAGGTTATCGACTTTGGCGCGCAGGTCGAGGATCGCCTTGCGTGCTTCGTCGTCGTCGAGCAGGCCGGCATTGGCATGCAGCGGCAGCCAGGCAGCCATGGCAAGCAAAGCGCAGGCGAGGCGGGAAGGGGACAGTGTGATCATGGGAACTCTCTCGATGACGGAAATGAAAACGGGGCGTCAGCAGTCTGCACTGCCGTACGCCCCGCTGTCAATCAGGACTGCCGGCCGATCGCACCTGCCTGGCACGCACGGTGCATGCCTTGCAAGGGACCCGCCAGACGCCTGGCAATTACTGGTAAACGATATCGGCGCGACGGTTTTCGGTCCAGGCTGCTTCGTCGCTACCAGTGGCTTTCGGCTTTTCTTCACCCAGCGATACGGCTTCCATCTGCGAATCGGACACGCCCAGCGAGTTCATCGAACGGCGGACAGCTTCAGCACGCTTCTGGCCCAGGGCCAGGTTGTACTCGGTGCCGCCGCGCTCGTCGGTATTCCCTTGAATCAGGACTTTGCGCGACTTGTTCTTGGTCAGGTAGCCGGAATGGTTTTCCACCACTGGCTTGGCATCGTCACGCACGGTATAGCTGTCGAAGTCAAAGTACACGCTGCGATTGGCCAGTACGCCGCGCGGGTCGTTCAGCGGATCGGTGGCGCCGGTTTCAACAGGGCGGATATCGCGGTCGTTGGCGGCCGGTGCGGTGTTGCTTGACGACGTCGAACGCTCGGCCACTGGTGTGTCGTTGAGTTTGACTGGGGTCTTGCAAGCTGCCAGCAGGGCTGCGCTCGTAATGATGAACGCTAAGCTTTTGAAATGTTGCATGGTTTTTTTCTCCTGGTCGTTGTGAAGGGTTACTTCATGAAGGGACCCCAGTTGGGCTCCCGAATATTGCCTGCATTCGTACTCAGGCGTTGTTTGATACGGCCATCTGTGGAAACCACTGCCAGGCCGGTGCGTCCGCCACCCTTTGTCGCATACATGATGTATTTTCCGTTGGGCGAGAAACTCGGTTCCGTGGCGCCGTCAGCCAGGCGCAGCTCCTGGCCGCTGGCCAGGTCCATCGCGTATAGCGAATAGCCGCCTTCGCGTTGCGATACCCAGGCCAGGGTCTTGCCATCGGATGCGACACGCGGACTGATATTGTAATTACCTTTGAACGTCACGCGGGTTGCATTGCCGCCACTGGCCGGCATTTTATAGATTTGCGGACCGCCACTGCGGTCGCTCGTAAAATAAATCGACTGCCCGTCAGCAGAAAATTGCGGTTCGGTGTCAATGCCGTTGCTGTTTGAAAGGCGGCGCAAACCGGTGCCGTCGACATTCACCGAATACACCTGGTAATGGCCGTCTTTCGACAGGGCGATGGCCAGCTTCGTGCCATCCGGCGACCAGGCCGGTGCCGAGTTGCTGCCTTTCTGGTTCGATACCACAGTGCGCTGGCCGGTGACCAGGTTTTGCACGTAGATCACGGGTTTGCGCTGTTCGAACGAAACATACGCCACCTTGCCACCGTCGGGCGACCAGGCGGGCGAAATGATTGGCTCGTTCGAACGAACGGCAACCTGCATGCCTTCGCCGTCGGCGTCGGCGACAACCAGCCGGTAGTCCTTTGCACCGCGGTTCTCGTTGACGTAGGCGATCCGTGTAGCAAAGGCGCCGCGGGCGCCGGTCAGCTTTTCGTAGATGTCGTCGGCAATTTTATGGGCCGACAGGCGCGTGTATTTCGGCGCGACGCCCTGTGACAGGGTGGACAGCTGGCTGCCCTTGACTGTGTCGAGCAGTTTGTAGCGCACGTCAAATTTACCGTCCGCCAGTTTTTGTACGCTGCCAACCACCAGTGCGTCGGCGCCACGGCCTTTCCAGGCATTGAAGTCGACGCTGGCCGTATCGGAAATGACGGTGCCGGCATCGATGACCTTGAAGACGCCGCTGCGTTCCAGGTCGGCCTTGATGATGGCCGACACCTGTGATGGTGCGACCGATTCATCAGCGAAGCCAGCCACGGCGATCGGGATCTGGTTGCTGCCGACACCGGCAATTTCTACGCGCAGTTGCGCATGCGACGGGGCGCTGGCGAGCAATACTGCGCTTATCAGGAAGGGGGAAATTTTTTTCATCAGTCTCTCAGCAAAAGGGGCGCAAAGCGCTCAGTTCAAGTCTTTCATCGAGAATCCAACCTCGAGCGAACGTTCTACCGTACCATCTTTCTTCTTTGGGAGTGGTGACGATTTGTTAATGGCATTTTCTACAGCCCGGTCGAATTCGGGAATGCCACTGCTTTTCGTTTTACGTACCGAAATGATTTCTCCGGTCGGCAATTGCTCCACCCGGAACACGACTTTCGGGTTGCCCGGCATATCGGTGTCGCCCGCGTACGATGACCGGCTCTTGATCGCGCTCGTGATACTGGCAACATATCCGGGATCGCTTCGTGGCGCAGTCGACTTCGCCGCAGTGCCATTCGTGCCGGCGCCAGTAATCCTGGCCATTTCAGCATCGCGCAATGCCTTCATCTGCCTGTCGTCCGCTGCAGCTTTCACTTTGGCCAGCTTGTCGGCAGCTTTCTTTTTCTCGGCAGCGGCGAGTTTTTCCGCTTCCTTCTTCTCGGCCTGTTTGTCCGCCAGTTCCTGCGCCTTGCGCTCGGCTTCCTGCGCCTTTTTCTGCGCAAGTTTTTCAGCTGCGTCGCGTTCTTTTTTCTCGGCCAGCTTGTCTGCTTTTTCGCGGGCTTTTTTCTCCGCGAGATTCTGCCGCTTCTGTTCCTCGCGTTCAGCCAGTTCGCGTTCCTTGCGTTCCTCTTCGCGCTGCAGCTTGCGCTGCTTCTCGCGTTCCAGCGCAATATCTGGCGGCTTTGGCGTGACTTTCTGTTCGATTGGCGGCGGCGGCGGTGGCGTCACGCGGGGCGCCGGCAACGGTTCCGGCAGGGGAGGCGGGGCCACTTCTTCAGGCGGCGCCGGCGGCGGCGGGGCGGCTGCCGCTTCCGTTTTCATGTCCCATACTTCCGCTTCTACGGAGACAGGTTCCGTATTTTGCCAGCTCACGCCGATCCACAGGAACGCCAGCAGCGCCGCGTGTACGCCGGCGGCCATTGCAATTGACGGCCAGCGGTTCGGTTCCGGCGGCACCTGGTAAGGCGCGCCCGGTTTGGACGTTGCTGCGCTCACTTGGTCGCCAGCCCGACACGGGTGATGCCCATCTTTTTCGCTTCCGAAATCAGCTGGATCACATCGTCATATTTGCTTTCACGGTCACCCGCGATCAGCACCGGATAATCGGGGTGTTCGGCGTGCAGGCTGCGCAGGCGCTTGAGCAGTGCCGGGCGGTTCGACATCTCTTCGGCGCTGCTCGAATTCTTGCCATTCACGCCAATGGTCAACGTTGTATCGGGCTTCAGCACGACCTGGATGTAATCGTCGGGCGGCAGCGCCGATTTTTCCGCGTTCGGCAAATTGATCACGCTCGGGCTGTTCGCCGGCGGAATGACCATAAAAATAATCAGCAGTACCAGCATCACGTCGATGTAAGGCACCACATTGATTTCGGACTTGTACTTGCGTTTGCGTCCGCTGCGCAGGCTGCTGGAAAAAGATGACATGGGCGTCCTTTTCGCTTAGTGCGACTGGCGCTGCAAAATATTCGAGAACTCTTCGACGAAACTCTCGAAGCGAATCGCCAGGCGGTCGATGTCGTGGCTGAAGCGGTTATACGCCACCACGGCTGGAATTGCCGCGAACAGGCCGATAGCCGTTGCAATCAGTGCTTCGGCAATGCCGGGCGCCACTGCCGCGAGGGTCGCTTGCTGGACATTGGCCAGCCCGCGGAACGCGTTCATGATGCCCCACACGGTACCAAGCAAACCGATATACGGCGAGACGGAACCAACCGACGCCAGGAAGTTCAGGTGGACATCGAGGGCATCGAGTTCACGCTGGAACGCGGCGCGCATGGCACGGCGGGCGCCGTCCAGGACAGCGCCCATGTCGAGCGCATCGCGTGAGGCTTGCTTGCCCTTGATGAATTCGCCCATGCCGGACTCGAAGATGCGCGCCAGCGCGCCATTCTGGTCGCGCTGGCTGGAGGCGCTCTGGTGCAGCGTATTCAGGTTGCCGCCGGCCCAGAAGCTGCGTTCAAATTGCTCGGTCTGCTGGCGTGCGGAGCGGATCGCGAACATCTTGCGGAAAATATAGGTCCAGCTCACCAGCGACACGATCAACAGCAGAGCCATGATCAGTTGCACGATCAAGTGTGCGTTGGAGATCAGGGCAAGGAAAGAGAGGTCTTGGGCTGCATTCATCGGGGAGCGATCAGAAGGTTGTTCAAGTTGCACGCATTCTAACAGCGGCGTCGTCAGGAAAGGCGCGCGGTCGAAGCGTACTCAAATCGACGCAGCCAACTTTTACTTGCGCGGACGCGAGTAACAAGTCGCCGCGCAGGGCTTGCTGGGCAAAGACGACTGACGCACGGCCAGATTTTGCAATGTCCAGGGTCAGTGTGATCTCGTCGTCCAGCCGCGCCGCAGCGTGATACGCAATCTGCGCACTGCGCACGACAAAACCGGCGCCATGTTCATCGAGCATCTGCTGCTGGCTCACACCGGTTGCACGCAGCCATTCAGTGCGCGCCCGCTCGAAAAATTTCAGGTAATTGGCGTAGTAGACGATACCGCCAGCGTCAGTGTCTTCGTAGTAGACACGCACCGGCCAGGTGAACAGGGACATGGGCATTGCCATCAGTAGATACAGAAAACATTTTACGCGAACAGTGCTATGTATGCCAGCGTACATACAGCGTGCCATGGCAAGGCAGATGTTGCGCGATAGTACCTGGCGCTCCCCACCGTGCATAGACTGGTAACATTTTGTCACAGGTGCGTGCCGCCACCGTCCCAGCTCTCTTTATTCAGGCGTCGCGCTTGATATTGAACGGGCTGAATCCCTGGCAGGTCGGCATCATTTCGATGAAATTCACATTGATATGGGGCGGCAAGGTCGCCAGCCAGTAAGCCGTCGCAGCGATGTCCTCGGCCGTCAACGGCGTCGTGTTCTCGTAGACTTTGGCCGCCTTTTCGTCATCGCCCTTGAAGCGGACGTTTGAAAATTCGGTACCGCCGCACATGCCCGGCGCCACGTTGGTCGCGCGCACGCCGGTGCCGACCAGGTCCGCGCGCAGGTTCAGCGTGAACTGGTCGACAAATGCCTTGGTGGCGCCATACACATTGCCGCCCGGGTAAGGGAAGCGTCCCGCCACCGAACCCAGGTTGATCACCAGTCCGCTGCCGCGCTCGACCATCTGGGGCAGCACTGCATGCGTCATCGTGACCAGGCCCGTGCAATTGGTGGCGATCATCGTTTCCCAGCTTTCCAGGTCTGCTTCCTGGGCTGGTTCAGTCCCCAGTGCCAGGCCGGCATTGTTGATCAGCACATCGATCTGGCGCCACGATTGCGGCAGCATGGCCATCGCTTCCTCGATCGAGGCCTTGCTGGTGACGTCGAGTTCAACGGGCAGGGCCGATTCGCCCAGTTCGCTGGCGAGGGCCGTCAGACGATCCATGCGGCGCGCGGCCAGCACGACCTGGTGGCCGTTCTTGACAAAAATACGCGCCATCGCGGCGCCGAATCCGGCTGAAGCGCCAGTAATGAAAACGATCATGATGAAGTTCCTGGGCTGGTGAAGGCCAGATTGTAGCTGAAGTGCCTTCCGCGCCCGGACCTGGACGACAGGCGCCACCGTGGCAGTCCCGTACGCCCCGGGCCCGGCACCCCGGCCTTCCTTGCCCTCGGGTGTGATCTCACTTACAATCGCGGCTCCATTTGCGCCTCACGCGCCTGCCGGCATGCGTACCGGCCAGGCGCCCGACAGACCGGCCGTGCAGTATTCCGGCGGTCCTTCATTGCCTCGCCTGCCGCACCCGTTACGCGCCTTGCACCATGCGCCCGCATTCTTATCGATTGGAGTTTTTCATGTTTGCAAAAGACCACACGCTTGCCAATGTTGACCCGGAACTGTTCGCGGCCATCCAGCAGGAAAACACCCGCCAGCAGGATCACATCGAGCTGATCGCGTCGGAGAACTACACGTCGCCAGCCGTGATGGAAGCGCAGGGTTCGCAGCTGACCAATAAATATGCCGAAGGGTATCCGGGCAAGCGCTACTACGGCGGTTGCGAATATGTCGACATCGCCGAGCAACTGGCGATCGACCGCGTCAAGGAACTGTTTGGCGCCGAAGCGGCCAACGTGCAGCCGAACTCAGGTTCGCAAGCCAACCAGGGCGTGTTCTTTGCCATGCTTAAACCCGGCGACACCATCATGGGCATGTCGCTGGCCGAAGGCGGCCACCTGACCCACGGCATGGCGCTGAACATGTCGGGCAAGTGGTTCAATGTCGTCTCCTACGGCCTGACGCCGGAGGAAGACATCGACTACGACGCGATGGAACGCCTGGCGCACGAGCACAAGCCAAAGCTGATCATTGCCGGCGCATCGGCCTTCTCGCTGAAGATCGATTTCGCGCGTTTCGCCAAAGTGGCCAAGGACATCGGCGCCTACTTCATGGTCGACATGGCCCACTACGCCGGCCTGATCGCCGCGGGCGAATATCCGAACCCGGTGCCGCACGCCGACTTCGTCACCTCGACCACGCACAAATCGCTGCGCGGCCCGCGCGGCGGCATCATCCTGATGAAAGCCGAATTCGAAAAGCAGATCAATTCGGCCATCTTCCCCGGCATCCAGGGCGGCCCGCTGATGCACGTGATCGCCGGCAAGGCTGTCGCGTTCAAGGAAGCGCTGAGCCCGGAATTCAAGGCTTACCAGCAGCAAGTCGTGAAAAACGCCGACGCCCTGGCCAAGGCGCTGATCGCGCGTGGCCTGCGCATCGTGTCGGGCCGCACCGAGTCGCACGTCATGCTGGTCGACCTGCGTTCGAAAAACCTGACCGGCAAGGAAGCCGAAGCGATCCTCGGCCGCGCCCACATGACCTGCAACAAGAACGGCATCCCGAACGACCCGCAAAAGCCATTCGTCACGTCCGGCATCCGCCTGGGCAGCCCGGCATTCACCACGCGCGGTTTCGTGGAAGCCGATGCGACCAAGGTGGGTCATTTGATCGCCGACGTGCTGGACAATCCGAACGATGAAGCAGTCATCGAACGGGTCAAGGCCGAAGTCAAGCTGTTGACCGACAAGTACCCGGTCTACGCGAAGTAATTTCGGGGAAACCGGATCGCGCAGTTGGCGATCCGGTTTCATTTGCGCAGCAGCATCCCTTGCAGTATCGTGGTCCCCATGAAATGTCCGTTCTGCCAGCATGACGACTCCCAGGTCCTCGATACGCGCGTATCGGAGGATGGCGCCATCCGGCGCCGGCGCCGCTGCGCCAGTTGCGACAAGCGCTTTACCACTTACGAACGCATCGAACTGACCATGCCGTTTTTGGTCAAGAAGAATGGCAGCCGCACGGAGTTCGTGTCCGCCAAGCTGCGCTCGAGCCTGATGCTGGCGCTGCGCAAGCGCCCGGTGCCGGCCGAGGCCATCGACAAGGCAGTCGCCGCCATCGAAGAAACCCTGCTCACCAGCGGGCGCCGCGAAGTCGAAACCGGTTTTGTCGGTGAACTGGTGATGCAGCAACTGCAGCGCCTCGACAAGATTGCCTACATCCGTTTCGCGTCCGTCTACAAGAATTTCGAAGACCTGGCCGAGTTCCAGGATGCGATTGCCGCAGTCGGGCAAGAGCAAAAAACCCGTCCGTAATATCCCATCCTGTTCAGGGGGCCTCTAAAAACCAGTGCAACGCGCAGCGGGTTTTTCGAGGTTCCGTTTAGTTCCATCTGCGTGATTGAGCCGTGCCACGGACGGCGTCCGCGCGCCTGCTAACGTCTGAATGCAGCGCGATTTTTCAACGCGCGGGAAGGAGGGGCGATGCAACGTTGGCGCACGCAAGGTTTTACATTGGCCGAAGTACTGGTGGCGCTGTTCGTGCTGGCCGTCGGCGTCATCGGCGCTGCTGCCGCGCAGGGTATGGCTGCCAAAACCCGCCACGACGCAGCCCAGGTGTCGGCGGCAGTCCACATCGCTGGCGCGCTGGCTGAACGCATCGCCGCCAATCCGGCGCAGCTGGCCGTGCCAGACGCTGACAAGGTCGTCATGCACGAAGCTGGCCCGCCCTGGTTCTGCAGCGGCGCCTGCTCGCCCGAACAACTGGCGGCCACCGACCGCGACGATGCGGCGGCGGCCGTGGCGCGCGCTTTCCCCGGCGGCCAGGTGCGCGTCTGCCGCGACACGCTGCCGGCGCCGCTGGCATGGGAGTGCACGCCGGGGGCCGGATCGCCGCTGGTCGTCAAGATCGGCTGGCGCGCGCCTGAATTCACGCCGTTTGTCGCCGCTCCCGTGGCAGCGCCATGAACCGCCGCCAGCACGGCATGACGGTCGTGGAGCTGATGATCGCCCTGACCATCGGCGCGCTCGTGCTGCTGGGCGGCGGCAGCCTGCTTGGTATTGCCAATGCCAGTTATGCAGCGCAGCGCGATGCCGCGGCTGTCGACGATGGCGGCCGGTATGCCCTCGACCTGATGGCGCGCGCGCTGCGCCAGGCCGGCCTGCGCGACTGGGACACCCTCGACCCGGCCCTGCCGATCGATCCGCTGCAGCCAGCGCGCGTCACGGGGCTGGACGCACGGTCGCTGTCCAAAACGGCGTTCGGCATCGACCATCCCTTGGCTGGCATTGCGAATGGCAGCGATGTGCTGGCGCTGCGCTACCACGGCGCCGGCCCCGCGCCTCATGGCGATGGCAGCGCCGTCAACTGCGCGGGGTTTCCTGTGCACGCCGGCGAAGACGGCTGGAGCATCTTCTATGTTGCCAACAATACCCAGGGCGAAGCGGAATTGCGCTGCAAGTACCGGGGCACGACGACCTGGGGCGCGGATGCCGTCGTGGCCGGCGTCGATACATTCCAGGTACTGTACGCGGTCGATACCGATACGCCCCTTGACGGCGTTGCCAACGGCTACATGAATGCCGCTGCCGTGAACGCGCTCGACGCTGCGTACGCGCCCGGCCCGTCCTTGCAGGAGCACACGCACTGGAAGCGCGTGCTGGCCGTGCGCGTGGCGCTGGTGCTGCATGGCGCGCGACCGGCCTGGCTGGCACGCGAAACCAGTATTTTCGACGTGTTCGGTGCGCCGTATAGCGACGCGCATGCGGCCGGTGACGTCGGCACGCAATTGCGCGAAGACGCCATGCCATCCGGCCTGCGCCTGCGCGAGCGGCGCATGTTCGCCACGACGGTGAGGCTGCGATGACAGTCCCGCCCGGGCCGCACTTGCAGCGCCTCGCGCGCCAGGGCGGGGCGGCGCTCGTGACAGCCATGGTGCTGATGCTGGCCGTGCTGGTGGTCGGCTTTTCGTCGGTGCGCGCCGCGCTGGCCGATGCGCAGTCGGCGCGCCATGAACGCGACCGCCATGCTGCGCTGCGGGCGGCAGAGGCAGCGTTACTTGATGCGGAGCGCGAACTGGCCGGTACGCCGCCAACGTCCCCACGTTTCGCGGCCCTGGCTGGCGCCGGTTTCCTGCCTGGCTGCGGCAAAGCGGGCACCGACAGCCACGGCCTGTGCACGCACGCTGCGCCGCCGTCCTGGCAAGTGATCGACCTGGCGTCCAGCGACCCTGCGCTGGTTGTGTACGGCACGTTCAGCATGCGCGACCTGGGCGGCGTGGCGCAGCAGCCGCGCTATCTGGTCGAACTGATGCCGTTCAATCCCGCCTTTGGACACTACTACCGCATCACGGCGCTCGGCTTCGGCCAGCGCGCAGGCACACGCGTCGTACTGCAATCGTTGTACCGCAAGCCGCCCGCAGCCGGTGCGGGCCTGCCTGCGCCGCCGGTCACTCCACCGGCGGCGTTACCTGGAGCCGCTGCGCAAGATCCCGTGGCGGCAGCGCCGGGGACACCGGTCACGCCGGAAACGACGGGGCCGCCCGAGATGCCCAAAGCGCCGGACCCGCCGGACGCGGAAGGGTCGCCGGTTGCGCTGCCCGCAGTCGCGCCGCCGGCCGCTTTGCCTGCACAACGCATCGGCTGGCGCGAGATAGCCAACTGGCCGGCGCTGCACGCAGCCGCCGAATAACGATCCTGCCAGGATCAAGTACAGGGGAATTGCGATGCCACCCACCCGCGGATTCACGCTCGTCGAAGTCATGATCGTGCTTGCCATCGTGATGATCCTCACGACGCTGGCCTATCCCGGCTACGCCAGCTACATCACCAAAACGCGCCGCGTCGAAGGCCAGATCGCGCTGATGGAAGCGATACAGCAGCAAGAACGCTACTTCATGCGCAATAACAGCTACCTCGCTTTCAGTGCGGCGTCGACGGAGCCTGCCGAGCGGCAGTTCCGGGCCTGGTCCGGCGCCAGCGCGGCAAGGAGTGCGTACGAGATGGACGGCCACGCCTGTCCGGGCCAGGCCATCACCGACTGCATTGAACTGCGCGCCACACCGGGAACGCAGCAAGTCGACAGCGGGTTCAAGGATCCCGCGTGTGGCGTGCTCACGCTCGACAGCGTCGGCCGGCGCACCGCCAGCGGCAGCGCCGCCAATTGCTGGCCATGAGAGGGGCTTTTCCGCGCGGCGCGGGCGTCAGCCTGCCCGAACTGCTGGTGGTGCTGGCCATTGCCGCCATCCTCGCTGCCATGGCGCTGCCAAACATGGGGGCGGTACTGCGCGCCCAGCGCCTGAAAGTCGCGGTGGGCGACCTGTTCGGCAGTATCGGGGCGGCGCGGGCGCAGGCGCTGGCCCGCAATACCCACGTGCAGCTGTCGCCGCGCGACCCGCTTGGCGCCGACTGGGCGCGCGGGTGGACCGTGTTTGTCGACCGCGATGCCGATGGCCGGCCTGGTCCGGGCGACGAGATTGTGGAAGAACACCCGGCGCTCGCTGGCGGCATCGCCATCGACTTTGCCTTCACTGCCGCTGCAGCGCCGTTTTATATCGCCTACAATGGCGCGGGACGCAGCACCAGCAACCAGAGCGACGCCGCCCGCTTCGGCACGGTGTCCCTGTTCCAGGATGGCGCGATCCGCCGCATCAAGATCAACATGCTGGGCCGCGCGCGCATCTGCGACCCGGCGCGCGACGCATCCTGCGAAGGAGCCGCCGCGCCGTAACCAATCAGGCTTGACCACGTGCAGACACCGAACAGCAGCGCCTCAACCACCTCCGCCGCCGCCACCGCAGGCCAGCGCGTCGAGAACGACCATGACGCGATGGCGCTGGCCCTCGACTGGGCCGCGCGCGGCATGTATATCACCGCGCCCAATCCGCGCATCGGCTGCGTGATCGTCAAGGATGGCGTCGTCATTGGCGCCGGCCACACCCAGCCGGCCGGCCAGGCCCATGCTGAAATCCAGGCGCTGCGCGACGCTGCTGCCCGCGGCAACGACGTACGCGGCGCCACCGCCTACGTCACGCTCGAACCGTGCAGCCACCACGGCCGCACGCCGCCGTGTTCCGACGCGCTGGTCGCGGCGGGCCTCGGACGCGTCGTTGCTGCGATGGTCGACCCGAACCCGCTGGTGGCGGGGCGCGGCCTGGCGCAGCTGGAGGCGGCCGGCATGGCCGTGTCGTCCGGCCTGATGGCGCAGGCGGCGCAGGAGCTCAACATCGGCTTCTTTTCGCGCATGCAGCGCGGCCGCCCGTGGGTGCGCCTGAAAACCGCTGCCAGCCTGGACGGCACGACCGCGCTCGACAACGGCGCCAGCCAGTGGATCACCGGTCCCGCCGCGCGCGCCGACGGCCACGCCTGGCGCGCCCGCGCCAGCGCCATCCTGACCGGCATCGGCACTGTCAAGGCGGACGATCCGCAACTGACCGTGCGCGGTGTCGATACGCCGAAGCAGCCGCGCCGCGTGATCGTCGACAGCCGGCTCGACATCGGCCTGGACGCCCGCATCCTGCAGGGCGACCCTTGCTGGATCGTTGCGGCCAGCCCCGACCCTGGCAAGCTGGACGCATTGACCCGTGCCGGGCACGAAATCATCCTGCTGCCGAATGCCTCCGGCAAAGTCGACCTGCCGGCGCTGATGCTGGAACTGGGCCGGCGTGAAGTCAACGAATTGCACGTTGAAGCCGGCTCCAAACTGAACGCCTCGCTCGTGCGTGAAGGCTGCGTCGACGAGCTGCTGGTCTACCTGGCGCCCAGCCTGATCGGGCCGGGGCAGGGCATGTTCGCGCTGCCGGCCCTTGCGCAATTGAACGGCCAGCACCATCTGGCATTTCACGCAGTCAGCCAGGTCGGCCCCGACCTGCGCATCCTTGCCCGCTTTATCCCATCCGAACCTATTTGAAAGACACGCATGTTTACTGGAATCGTCGCTGCAGTTGGCAATATTCGCACCGTGACCCCGCTTGCCGGCGGCTTTGACGCTGGCGTCCACCTTGAAATCGACGCAGGCGGCTTGCCGCTGGCAGACGTCGGCCTGGGCGACTCGATCTCGATCAACGGCGCCTGCATGACCGTGGTGGAAAAGACCGACGCTGCGTTCTGGGTCGACGTCTCGCGCGAAAGCCTCAATTGCACCGTCGGCCTGGACGCCCCCGGTGAAGTCAACCTGGAAAAAGCGTTGACCCTGGCCGAGCGCCTGGGCGGCCACCTGGTCTCCGGCCACGTCGACGGCCTGGGCCGCGTGCACCGCTTTGCCGAAGTGGGCGAATCCTGGGAACTGGTCATCGACGCCCCGCGCGACCTGGCCAAATTTTTGGCCTTCAAAGGTTCGGTCGTGGTCAACGGCGTGTCGCTGACAGTCAACCGCGTCGAAGACCTCGCTGCCGCCGATGGCGCCGATGCATGCTGCCGCTTCTCGATCAACCTGATCCCGCACACGATTGCTGTGACCACGCTCAAGCACCTGGCGGCCGGCAAGCAGGTCAACCTGGAAATCGACCTGATCGCCCGCTACGTCGAGCGCATGCTGGCGGCCACCAGGCTCGGGTGACATCACCACAGCAGGGTCTCCCGCGCGGCGCCGTCATGTTGCCGTCGGGGCTGGTACGGGCGCCCGCCTGCTCAGGCGGCAACCGGCTTTGTGTCGGGCACGGCACGCAGTCGTTTTGGTGTCATCGTGCCCGGCCCGAATGCGGCCGCGGCAGCGCGGCCTGCTTCATACAAATTGCGGATGCCATAGGCTGAAAAATCACTGCCACCGCCTGTTGCTGCTGGCGCGGCTTCGATGATCTGTAAATTTTTCAGCGCCCGCAACCGCAGCAGCCAGTCGTACGCACGATTCTTCCGCGCTGCGCCGTCGCGCGGCAGCCCTGCATCGATCTCGTCGAGCATCGACAGGAAGCCGTCCAGGCCAGCCTCGCCACCGTACTGTGCCCAGAAGCGGTTTTCGTACTGGATGGCCATCGCGCGGTTCTGGACATCCATCAGGTTCTGCGGCTCCGGCAACCCATCGGTGCGGAACAGGTCGATCGTGAAGATCGGCAGGTTGTCGATTTCTTCCGGCTCAAGCATGTTGAGCAGCGCATCGATCGGCGTATTGCTGAACAGGCCGCCATCCCAGTAGGCGCAGTCGTCGATCCGCACTGCCGGAAAACCCGGCGGCAGCGCCCCGCTGGCCAGGATGTGCTCCGGCGTGATCGGCCTTTGCAGGGCCAGATGGTCGCCCGCCTTTTCATGCGCATCGTCAGCAAGATGATTCGAAAAAGTGGTAGGGCCGCCGTTGCGCAGGCATGTTGCGGTGACCGCCATACGCATGTGGCGGCTGTCGTTGATCTGGTCGAAGTCGACCTGGCTGGACAGGGTCCGCATCATCGGCTCCGTACTGCACAGGCTGTTCCAGCTGGCGATTTGCAGATAGTCGGTACGGGAACGCCAGAAGTTTGGATTGCCGAAAAGAGAAAGGCTGCCTTGCATCGAATCAGGCAGCCACGGCACCGTCGGCAGCGTGATCGCTTTCCATATCCGTTCCAGGCTGGCATGAATGTCGCCGCCCCGGGCGCCGGCAATGGCCGCCGCGTTGATTGCACCGATCGACACGCCCGTGACAGCCACTGGCTCCCAGCCCATGTCGACCAGCTTGCTGACGACGCCATATTCATAGGCGCCAAGCGCGCCTCCACCCTGTAACACCAATGCCATCTTGCTCATGCGTGCCCCCGAGGTTGATTGTCGACTCCTGCGCGTTGTCCATGTCAAGCGGACTGAGCAACCTTAACGTCGGTACGCAATGGGGCATTGATAAAGATCAACCCGTTTCACGGGTGCGCTCCAGATCAGGGGAGCGGTGCTGGTGTCGCGACCATCATTCGCGGCCGCCTGCCTGTGCGCCAGGCCGGGCAGTTTCCGTTTCGTCAGTTGCATCGGCCACCGTCTTCTCCGGATTGAGCACCACCTGGACGTAATTTCCTTCGTTGAAATAGCGTCCTGCCGCCGCCTTCACGTCGTCCGCGGTCAACCTGGCGATTTCCTGCTCGAACGTCAGAATCGAGGCCGGGTCGACGCCATCGGTCAGCGTGGCCTGCAGGCGCCCCAGCCAGTAGCCGTTTTCGCGCATCGATTTCTGGTAGCCCTGCAGCCAGTTGCGCTTGACCTTGTCGAGGTCGGCCTGCTCGGGACCCTGCGTCTTGATACGGTCGATTTCCGCGAACAGGGCGGCAATGACCTTGTCGACATTATCCGGCCCGGTTGGCAATGAGACGCCGATCGCGTAGTGCGGATACGGGATACGCGCCAGCGTGCCGCTCATGCCCCCGCCATAAATAAGCGTCATTTTTTCACGCAGGATATCGATGATGCGCAGGTTCATCACCTCGATCAGCGCCTGCATGCGTACTTGCTCGACTTCCGAATACGCGGCCTTGCCGGTAAAGGTCAGCGATACCGTGCTCTTCGCTTCGGTTCCGCGCCGCACTTCCTTCTTCACGACGCCGAGCACCGGACGCATGCCGATGTCGCGGAACGCCACCGGCAAATCCGGGGTTGGGAGGCTGGCCAGCCAGGTTGCGATCAGGGGCTTGATGGCTTTCACGTCGAAACTGCCGACCAGGATGAAGGTCAGGCCGCGCGCGCTGGAAAAGCGCTCGCGGTAAATGGCAATGCTGCGGTCCAGGCTGACCTGCCTGAAATCTTCCGGACGCACGGCGCGCGGGGTCCGCGGGCTGTTGTTGTAGAGGGTGGCGGCAATGGTGTCGCCAAACAGTTCGCCTGGTTCCGCCAGGCGGTTGCGGGCTGCTTCGACCTGCTTGCCGATGAACGATGTGTACAGGTCTTCATCACGGCGCACGCCGTTAAATTTGAGCCACAGCATCTGGAACATGGTTTCGATGTCGGTCGCGCCCGAGGCGCCGCTGACGACGTCGTTGTAGCCCGACAAGCCGACATTCACCGCCGCAGCCTTGCCGGCCACGATTTTCGACACTTCCAGCGGCGAATATGCGCCCAGGCCCATGGTGGCGACGATGGAATTTGCGTAGCGCGCATTGAAGACGTCCTTGTCGTCGAACAGCGCCTGGCCGCCATAGCGCGAAGCGCTCATCAATACCTGGTCGTTGCGAAAGTCGGTGGGTTTCAGGATCACCTTGACACCGTTCGACAGCGTCAGGCGCGTCAGACCCAGCCTGGCGTCGACGCTCTCCGCGACAATGCTGCCAGCTGCTGGCGGCGCAGCGATGAGCTGGGTGCCGAGGGCCTTTTCTGCGCGCGGCGCGATGTCGGCCTGCTTGGCCGCGTCGACGTACGCCAGCAATTGTGCGCCGGTCGGCGTCGGTGCGTCGGTTTTGCTGGCGCCGGTGTAAATCACCAGCTTGCCGGAGTCGGCCGGGATGGTGCTGCGGGCGTACGCGTTCATTTCCGCCAGCGTCACGCCCGGCACCAGCTCGGTTACGTAGCGGTATTCGGCAGCGATGCCGGGAATGGTTTCACCCTGCAAGAAATGGCGGGTGTACTCGGCGACATACACGCCGGAGTCGGTCTTGTCGCGTTCGTTCCACGCTTGCTCGTAGACCCGCATCAGGTTTTTCTTGGCGCGGTCGAGTTCGGCCGCGGAAAAGCCGAAGCGGCGCGCGCGTTCGTTTTCCATCACCATCGCCTCGATGGCGGGTTCGGCGCCGCCTGCACCCAGCGTGGCTGACGCGCTGTAAGCCTTGTAGCGGGGCGTCAATTTCCCCAGCGTGCTGGCCGCGCCCATGAACGGCGGTTGCGGCAGTTGCGACAATTCCTGCAGGCGCGCGTTCAGCATGGTGGAAAACAGGATGTCGACAAGCTGGTTGCGGTAGTCGCGCAACGTGCCTTTTTCCACGACCGGGGTAACCGGATAGCGGATCAGAACGCTGTTGCCGCCTGCTTCACGGTCCAGCACCACCAGTGCTTCCGTGTCCTGGCGCGGCGGGATCACGGCGTAATCGCGCGGGCGCGGATGCGCCGGGTTGGCCAGGCCGCCAAAATGTTTGCCGATCAGGCGCTCCGCAGCGCGCGGCTCGATGTCGCCCACCACCATCACGGCCATCAGGTCGGGCCGGTACCAGTCGTGGTAGAACCGGCGCAGCGCCTCGGGCTTGAAATGCTTGATGATCGCTTCCTGGCCGATCGGCAGGCGCTGAGCGTAGCGCGAGCCGTTGAAAATCTTCGGCATCAGTATCTTGTTCATGCGGTCGCCTGCGCCTTTGCCCAGGCGCAGCTCTTCCAGGATGATGTCGCGTTCCTTGTCGATATCGGCGTCGGCCAGCGACAGGCCGCCGGCCCAGTCCTGCAGCACCGTGAAGCCCTTGTCGATGTCTTCCTGGCGGCCGGTGGGGATTGGCAGGATATACACGGTTTCATCGAAGCTGGTATAGGCGTTCAGGTCGGCGCCGAACTTGACGCCGATCGACTGCAGCCACGACACCAGCTCGTGCTTCTTGAAATTGCGCGAGCCGTTGAACGCCATGTGCTCGGTGAAGTGGGCCAGGCCTTGCTGGTCGTCGTCTTCCAGGATCGAGCCGGCTTTTACAACCAGGCGCAACTCGAGTTTTTGCGCCGGCCTGGTGTTTTTTTGAATATAGTAAGTCAGGCCGTTCGATAGTTTTCCGACCTTGACCTGTGGACCGGGCGGGAGGAGGGTGTCCAGCTGCGCTGGCGTGACAGCGGCCGGCGCGGCAACCGCTGCGGTCGCGCCTACGGGTGCGCAAAGCAATGCCGACAGGGCGGAAACAAGGAAGACGGCACGGAGCAAGGCAGTTGGCATCAGCAGTCGGCACAGGGGCCGGAAAGAAAGTTATCCAGCCATTTTAACCGTACTGCACCACGTCAACTGTTGTGCCCATATCGTTGAACAGGTGAAATTGTTGTCTTAAATCAAAGTTTGCTGCAGTGAGCCCTGCGCCATCCCGGCTTTCACGTGGCCGATCCCGGCATCGACCCGGTTGGCTGCCCGTAAATCCTTTAAAATAGCGGATTACGCTTATTTATTTGAATTGACGGAACTCCCTATGTCCATCTCCAGCACCCAGGAAATCGTTGCAGAACTACGCGCAGGCCGCATGGTCGTTTTGGTCGATGACGAAGACCGCGAAAATGAAGGCGACCTGATGCTGGCATCGGATTTCGTGACGCCGGAAGCAATCAATTTCATGGCCCGCTATGCGCGCGGCCTGGTCTGCCTGACCTTGACGGCCGAGCGCTGCGAGCAGCTCGAACTGACGATGATGACAGCCAAGAACGGTACCTCGTTCGGCACCAACTTCACGGTCTCGATCGAAGCGGCCGAAGGCGTCACCACCGGCATCTCGGCAGCTGACCGCGCCCGCACCATCCAGGTAGCGGTCGACAAGCACAGCAAACCGATGGACATCGTCCAGCCTGGCCATATCTTCCCGGTCCGCGCAGAAAAAGGCGGCGTGCTGATGCGCGCCGGGCATACCGAAGCCGGTTGCGACCTGACCGGCATGGCCGGCCTGACCCCGTCGTCGGTGATCTGCGAGATCATGAATGAAGACGGCACCATGGCGCGCCTGCCGGACCTGATCGTGTTTGCCAAAGAACACAACCTGAAAATCGGCACCATCGCCGATTTGATCCACTACCGCAGCCAGAACGAAAACATGGTCGAGCGCGTGGCCGAGCGCCAGATGGCGACTGCCTACGGCGACTTCCGCCTGATCGCGTTCCGCGACAAGCCAAGCGGCTCGGCGCACCTGGCCATGGTGCATGGCGACATTTCCCGCGATGTTGAAACGCTGGTCAGGGTGCACCAGCCGGTGTCGATCCTCGACCTGCTCGAGTCGCGTGCAACCACGCACTCCTGGACGCTCGATTCGGCCCTGGCCGCCATCAAGGCGTCGGACCGCGGCGTGGCCGTGCTGCTCAATTGCGGCGAGACTGCCGATGAGTTGTTTGCCCAGTTCGCGGCGCTCGATGCCTGCGGCACCCGCCCGACCGGCCGCGCGGCCAGCATGGACCTGCGCACCTATGGCATCGGCGCCCAGATCCTGAAAGACCTGGGCGTGGGCAGGATGCAGTTGCTGGCCAGCCCCCGCAAGATGCCGTCGATGACGGGTTTCGACCTTGAAATTACCGGTTATCGCGCCAGCCCGGCGCCTGTGTAAGTCATTTACACATATATATACACCATACACACAACACGAAAGAGGCCAGTCATGACAGTAGGAACTTACGAGAGCAATTTTGCCGGCGCCGGCCTGCGTATCGGCATCGTCCAGGCGCGTTTCAACGCGGACGTGGGCCACGGCTTGCTGTCGTCCTGCCTGGCCGAGCTGACCAAACTGGGCGTGGCTGACGAAGACATCCTGCACGTGACCGTGCCGGGGGCCCTGGAAGTGCCGGTCACGCTGCAGAAAATGGCCGAAACCGAGCAGTTCGATGCGCTGATCGCGCTGGGCGCCGTCATCCGTGGCGAGACCTATCACTTCGAACTGGTGTCGAACGAATCCGGCGCCGGCATCACCCGCATCAGCCTGGACTACGGCATGCCGATCGCGAACGCCATCCTCACCACCGAGAACGATGAGCAGGCTGCCGTGCGCATGCTGGAAAAAGGCGCCGATGCTGCGCGCGTGGCTGTCGAAATGGCCAATTTGCTGATCGCGCTCGAAGAACTGCAAGCCGAAGAAGATTAAGAGAACACACGATTATGAGCGATAACATTACCCACGCTAACCCAAGCAAGAACCGCACGCCGCGTCACCGCGCGCGCGAGTTCGCGCTGCAGGGGCTGTACCAGTGGCTGCTGAACAATGAAGATGCAACGACGGTCGTCAACAACATCCGTGCAGCCCACGGTTTCGACAAGGCTGACGGCGAACATTTCGCTGCGCTGCTGTACGGCACCATCCGCGATTGCGTGTCGCTGCGTGAATCATTTGCGCCGCTGATCGACCGTTCGGTTGCTGAACTGTCGCCCATCGAACACGGCGTGCTGCTGATCGGTGCGTTCGAACTGAAAAACAACCTGGACATTCCTTATCGCGTCGTCATCAACGAAGCAGTCGAACTGACCAAGTCGTTTGGCGGCATCGATGGCCACAAGTATGTCAACGGCGTCCTCGACAAGCTCGCTGGCCGGATGCGCCCGGATGAAGTGGCAGGCGACAAGCGCCGGTCGTAACAGCATGACCCATTGAAAAAGCCACCTGACCAGGTGGCTTTTTTTTGTTCCGCGCGGACGCTTGGCCCCGTCAGCGAGGCAGCAACTTACAGTCCCGCGATGGACTCTTCTGCAGCGACCACCGGGGCGGTCATCGGCACTGGCGCCGACTCCACGTGCGGCGCCGGCGTTTTCGCCACGACTTGCGCCGGCTTGGTGAAGGTCGGGACCTTCTGGCCGCTGGCCACCATTTTCAGCTTGCGGTATTCGGCCATCACGCGCGAGCCGTAGCCCGAGTCGGAGTCGAACGCTGCCGCGCCGACATAGGTCTTGAGGCCGGCTTCAACCGAACCGCCGCGGGTCACGTAGTCCTTGAGGATCTGCGAGCCGACACGGATGTTCGCCACCGGGTTCAGCGCTGTCTGCGGGCCGCCCATGGCCTGGAACTTGGCGTGGTGGATGTGGGCCATGACCTGCATCAGGCCTTTGGCGCCGACCGGGCTTTCGGCGAACGGGTTCAGGCCCGATTCAATCGCCATCACGGCGAGGATCAGCAGCGGATCGAGCTTGATGTCCTTGGCCGTCACGTAGGCGGTCGAGACCAGCATGTTGGCGGCGTCGCCGGCGACGCGGTAGCGCTTGGACAGCCAGGTGGTGACTGCTTGCTGCTGGCGATGATTGGCCAATGCAGCCGATTCCGCTTTGGTCAGCGCGACCGGCAGCGGCGCCGGGGCAGGCATCGCTGCCTGCACTGTCTGCGCCGACGCTGGCGCCGGGCTGGTGGCGACCATTTGCGCCGGCGCCTGGCGCCGTGCGGATTGGTTGCCAAGGTCCGGCCGCGCTGTGAACAGGGCAACCAGGGCAATCGATGAAATGCCCAATAAAGCCAGGCGGTGGTGCGTATTCATGGTGTTGCTGAATAAAGCGCGCGCATTGCGCGTGGTTATTCGTGCTGCAGGCAAAATTGCCGTTGTCTGGCTGGACGTTGCGTCCGGGCCAATGGAACGATGTGACATCGTGGTCCCCTTTGTCGCGGCAAAAGAAGTCTCGACGCGGCGCGATAACGCTGCGGATGATCCTGCTGCCGTGCATCAGAAATATCGCCAGTGTCCGCGTTGCGGTCAACTGGCGCCGTCATTGCTAGCAATAAGCACGCTGTGTTCCCGGTTGCGGGTCAAGCGCGTGGCTAAACAACTGTCTCGGGGAGGTAAGGCAAGGTGCCTTGGGTAACACTCCTAAAATGTCATGTGGGGCCCCGACCCCGTGAAAGTATGAGACCGGCTAGAATCGACACATTGGGTCGTTACAGTTGCCGGCTCATCAAGTAGGACGGATTCTAGTAGGTGGTTTATACCGAGTCAATACTAACACAATAGATCGTTATTACTTTTGGATCTAGCTTTTGATGGCAGGTCCTGCAAAGCCTTGATAAATCAAGCACTTGGGGTGGTTACTTAAACAACTCGCCAGGTGCTAAAAGAACGAATAAAAAACCGATGAACTATTCAGATTTACGTGATTTCATATCAAAGATGCAAGAAATGGGCGAATTGAAGCGCATTTCTGTCCCGGTTTCCCCTCATTTGGAGATGACGGAGGTCTGCGACCGCACCTTGCGGGCCGGTGGGCCGGCGCTTTTATTTGAAAATCCGGTGGGCCACACGATGCCGGTCCTGGGCAACCTGTTCGGCACGCCGCGGCGGGTGGCCCTTGGCATGGGCGCCAACGATGTCAGCGAACTGCGCAAGATCGGTCATGTCCTGGCGCGCCTGAAAGAGCCGGAGCCGCCAAAAGGGTTCAAGGAGATGATGGGCATGGGCTCGCTGGTCAAAGCCGTATGGGACATGTCGCCGAAAGAAATCAAGGGTGCGCCGTGCCAGGAGATCGTCTGGGAGGGCGCCGATGTCGACCTCGCCAAACTGCCCATCCAGCACTGCTGGCCGGGCGATGTGGCGCCATTGATTACCTGGGGCCTGGTCATTACCAAGGGGCCGAACAAGAAACGCCAGAACCTGGGCGTGTACCGCCAGCAAGTGCTGGGGCCTAACAAGGTGATCATGCGCTGGCTGGCGCACCGGGGCGGCGCACTCGACTTCCGTGAACACGCGCTTGCCACAAAGGGCCAGCCATACCCGATTGCCGTGGCGCTCGGCACCGACCCCGCGACCATCCTGGGCGCAGTGACGCCGGTCCCGGACAGCCTGTCCGAATACCAGTTCGCCGGGCTGCTGCGCGGCCAGCGCACGGTGCTGACCAAAGCCATCGGCAGCGAACTGCGCGTGCCGGCATCAAGCGAGATCGTGCTGGAAGGGCATATCTATGCCGACCCGAATCACCCGAGCGGCTACGAACATGCGCTCGAAGGTCCGTACGGCGACCACACCGGTTACTACAATGAGCAGGACAGCTTTCCGGTATTCACGATCGACCGCATCACCATGCGGCGCAACCCGATTTACCACTCGACGTATACAGGCAAACCGCCGGACGAGCCGGCCGTGCTGGGCGTAGCGCTGAACGAAGTTTTCATTCCGCTGCTGCAAAAGCAGTTCAGTGAAATCACCGACTTCTATTTGCCGCCGGAAGGCTGCAGCTACCGCATGGCCGTGGTGCAGATGAAAAAGCAGTATGCCGGGCACGCCAAGCGCGTCATGTTCGGCGTCTGGAGTTTCCTGCGCCAGTTTATGTATACGAAGTTCATCGTGGTGGTCGACGAAGACGTGAATATCCGCGACTGGAAAGAAGTCATCTGGGCGATGACGACGCGCGTCGACCCGCTGCGCGATACGGTCATGGTGGACAACACGCCAATCGACTACCTCGACTTTGCCTCGCCAGTGAGCGGGCTGGGAAGCAAGATGGGGATCGACGCCACCAACAAGTGGCCGGGTGAAACGAATCGGGAGTGGGGGACGACGATTGCCATGTCGCCCGAGGTGAAGAGCAAGATCGATTCCATCTGGCAGGAGCTGGGTATATAGTTTCTCCCGCGAAGGCGGGAGGCCACGGCACGTCAAACGCGGGCGCACTCTCTGCCCAGCGGTGCAATAGATCCCCGCCTGCGCGGGGACTCGGTTATAATGCGGTCTGGCGGGCCCCTGCGCATTGTGGCATGGCTAACCTGGTCAGGTCCGGAAGGAAGCAGCCACGGCCGTTCACCGCAAGTGCCGCAGATCAGGCTCGCCTCTTTCGATCTCCCCCGTTGTACTTCGTTTCAATTTCCATCCTGTATGACATCACGCCGCCTCCAGGCTGGGCCGCTGCATTGCGCGTGCTGCGACCGGTGCCGGGCCGGACCGTGGAAAGTCCGCGGCTGCGTCCATCTGCGGTAAAATCGCAGCATGTCCTATCAAGTCCTCGCCCGCAAATACCGCCCGAAAAACTTCGAAACGCTCGTCGGCCAGGAGCACGTCGTGCGCGCGCTCACGCACGCGCTGTCCACGGGCCGCCTGCACCATGCCTACCTGTTCACCGGGACGCGCGGGGTGGGCAAAACCACGCTCTCGCGCATCCTGGCCAAGTCGCTCAATTGCATCGGTCCCGACGGCAATGGCGGCATCACCGCCACGCCGTGCGGCGTCTGCGAAGCCTGCACCGCCATCGACGCCGGCCGCTTCGTCGACTACATCGAGATGGATGCCGCATCAAACCGCGGTGTCGATGAAATGGCGCAGCTGCTCGAGCAGGCGGTGTACGCACCCAGCAATGCACGCTTCAAGGTCTACATGATCGACGAGGTGCACATGCTGACGAACCACGCGTTCAACGCCATGCTCAAGACGCTGGAAGAGCCGCCGGAACACGTCAAGTTCATCCTGGCCACGACCGACCCGCAAAAAATCCCGGTGACCGTGCTGTCGCGCTGCCTGCAATTCAATCTCAAGCAGATGCCGCCCGGGCATATCATCAGCCACCTGGAAAACATCCTCGGGCAGGAAGACGTGGCATTCGACGTGCCGGCCCTGCGCCTGCTGGCGCAAGGCGCGCACGGTTCGATGCGCGATGCACTGTCGCTGACCGACCAGGCCATTGCCTACGCTGCCGGCGAAGTCACGCTCGATGCAGTCCAGGGCATGCTGGGTGCGCTCGACCAGACCTATCTCGTGCGCCTGCTCGATGCGCTGGCCAGGCAGGATGGCGCCGACCTGATGGTGGTGGCCGACGAAATGGCCAGCCGCAGCCTGTCGTACAACGGCGCGCTGCAGGACCTGGGCACCTTGCTGCACCGGATCGCGCTGGCGCAGACGGTGCCTGGCGCGGTGCCGCAGGACTTGCCGGAACTGGCCGACATCCTGCGCCTGGCCCAGGAATTCGACGCCCAGGAAGTGCAGCTGTATTACCAGATTGCAGTGCATGGCCGCAATGAAATGGGCCTGGCGCCGGATGAATACGCCGGCTTTACCATGACGCTGCTGCGCATGCTGGCATTCCGGCCGGGGCAGGGCGGCGCGGAAGCGCTGCCTGCCACCGCACCGGCAGCAGCGCGCCCGGCGGCGCCGGTGCGGCCTGCCGCTGCGGCAGCAGCAGCTGCGCCACCGGCGCGCGCCGCCGGGGCAGCGGTGGCGAGCCATGCTGCGGTCGCGGCTGCGCCAGCACCGCCGCCGCCGCGCACGCAGGCTCCGGCACCGGCCGCAGGGCCGGCTGCTCCGGCGCCCGCGATGAGTTCCGCGCGGGCCGCCATCAATGCTGCGCTGGAAGCGGCGCGCTCGGCCAGCCGTGGATCGCAGCCACAGGCAAAGCGCTCGACCGCGCAATCGAACCAGGCGGCAGCCCAGGCGCCCGCAGCGGCGCAAGAGGTGGCGCCGCCCGCGCGTCCGGTACCGCAGGCCCCATCCTCACCGCCGCCTGCCGCCAGCAGCGCGCCGCCACCGTGGCAAACGGCAGCAGCACCGGTAGCGACACCGGCAACGGCAGCCCCTGCGCCAGCGCCGGCCGGACCGACTGCTGCGTACGACGAAACCGGCAGCGAGCCGCCATCTTGGGTGACTGAGTTTTCCGACGACACTGCCCTTGCGCAGGATGGCGCCGAGGTTGCCACCATGCCGGTCGCGGCGCCTGTCGCAGCCCCCGCGCGGGCGCCGGCTGCACCGAAGCACGCGTATGTCATCACGCCGGTCGCGCAGCTTGGCTGGGACGGCAACTGGCCGGCACTGGCAGCCGAATTGCCGCTGCGCGGCGTGGCGCAGCAGCTGGCTTTCCAGACCGAACTGATCGAGTGCGTGGCCCAGGGCAATGCTGCGACATTCCGCCTGCGCGTGCCGATCGATACATTGCGCGCCAGCGGCAACAGCGAAAAACTGTGCGCCGCCGTGCAGGAACGTTTTCCTGATATCAAGGTCATCCTGGAGACGGAACTCGGTCCGGTGTGGTACACGGCCAGCGCTGAAGCGCAAGCTTACCGCGAAGCCTGCCTGCGCACGGCTGAACAGACGGTCGCCGACGATCCCTTCGTCCAAGGTATGATCCGCACTTTCGACGCGTTCGTCGTGCCCGGGTCGATCAAACCGGCACCCGCAGCCTGAATTAACCATACTTTATAAATTATTTATTTTTTTTCGGAGCACTATCATGATGAAGAACCAGATCGCAGGCTTGATGAAACAGGCGCAAGCCATGCAGGACAACATGAAAAAGGCGCAGGAAGAGCTGGCCACGATCGAAGTCGAAGGCCAGTCCGGCGCCGGCCTGGTGAAGATCGTCATGACCTGCAAGAGCGATGTAAAGCGCGTCACCATCGATCCTTCGCTGCTGGCCGACGACAAGGACATGCTGGAAGACCTGGTTGCCGCCGCGTTCAACGATGCCGTGCGCAAAGCGGAAGCCTTGTCGGCTGAAAAAATGAGCGGCATGACGTCGGGCATGCAATTGCCTGCCGGTTTCAAGATGCCTTTTTAAGGGCTAATGGCCAAGTCGCTTGATTTTCTGACGGAGGCGCTGCGGCGCCTGCCGGGCGTCGGCCCGAAGTCGGCGCAGCGCATGGCGTTCCACCTGCTGCAGCACGACCGCGAAGGCGCTGCCATGCTGTCGCGCGCGCTGTTCCAGGCGGTCGACAATGTGCACCACTGCGCGCTGTGTAATACCTTCGCGGAAACGGAAGTGTGCGACCTGTGCAGCGACGATGCGCGTGACCGCACGTTGCTGTGCGTGGTTGAAACGCCGGCCGACCAGATGATGATCGAGCAGACGCTGACCTACAAGGGTTTGTACTTCGTGTTGATGGGACGGCTGTCGCCCCTGGACGGTATCGGTCCCAAGGACCTGCACCTGGACCGGTTGATTGCGCGCGGCGCCGATGGCGTCGTTACCGAAGTCGTGATGGCCACCAACTTCACGAATGAAGGCGAGGCCACCGCGCACTACATCAGCGAAATGCTCAAGGCGCGCGGCCTGAAAGTGAGCCGTCTCGCACGGGGCGTGCCGGTTGGCGGCGAACTCGAGTATGTCGACGTCGGCACCATTGCGCGCGCCATGCGCGACCGGCGCAGCGAATAGCCGTTTGCCGCAATAGCAGCGTCCAGCACGCTGGCGTGTGCACGAACGCGTGCCGGTTCAGGCTACTATGTGGGTTCATCCAGCGAAGGGCGAATCCATGCACCTCGTCGATATCACCATGTTTTATGCGGCGCAGGGCGGCGGCGTCAGCACCTACCTCAACGCCAAGAACAACTGGCTGGCCCACTCCCATACCGGCGTTCGCCACACCATCCTGAGCCCCAATCCGTGCACTGCCGAGGCTTGCGCGCGCCCGATTCCCGGCGTGGCGCTACCGGGCATCCACGGCTATCGCATGCCGCTGACGGTGCAGGCGCCGGCGCGTCGCCTGCTGGCGGCGCATCCCGACCTGGTCGAGGCAGGCGATGCCGGGCACTGTGCGTGGGCGGCCCTGCGCATGCAGCAGCGGCATGGCGTGCCGGCGGTGGCCTTCTATCACTCCGACCTGCCCAGCCTGGTACAGCGCCGCCTGGGCGGTACGGCGGCGCGGGTAGTGCGGCGTTATGTGGCGCACCTGTACCGCCAGTTCGACCTGGTGCTCGCGCCCAGCCGCGTGATGGTGCAACGCCTGGGCGAGTTTGGCATCGATGACGCGCTGCACCAGCCGCTTGGTATCGACAGCACCATGTTCCACCCGCAGCGGCGCTGCGCGTCGTTGCGCCGCGAGCTGGGCCTGGCGCCAGGCACGCGCCTGCTGGTGTACGCAGGGCGTTTCACACCGGAGAAAAAACTTGGGTTGCTGATCGATGCCGTGCATCGCCTGGGACCGCCTTATCACCTGCTGCTGATCGGCGCCGGCGCACCGCTGCCAGCGTCTGCGCAGATCACCCATTTACCGTTCCAGCGCGACCAGGCCCGGCTGGCGCAGCTGCTGGCCAGCTGCGACATGCTGGTGCATCCCGGCAACTGCGAAACCTTCGGTCTGATCGTGCTGGAAGCGATGGCCTGCGCGTTGCCGGTCGTGGCCACCGACGGCGGCGGCGTGGCAGAGCTGGTCGACAGCCGCACCGGCATCCTGGCGCGCCCGGACAGCATTGCCAGCCTGGCTGAAGCGATTGCAGCCGGGTATGAAGGCGATATGGCAGATATGGGAGCGCACGCGCGGCGGCGTGCGCACGAGCAATACGACTGGCAGCACGTGCTGCCGCAATTGCTGGAGCGTTACCGGGCCGTGGTGGCTGGGCGCCAGTGCGCGCAGCCGGTCGCGGACCGGGTCTGCATCAGCGACTGAGCGGGACACCCCGCCCGGCGGCGCCGTCGCGCACGCACCGCGCACGCACCAGATACGGGCTTACCAGTACGGGCCCCAGAAACCGCCGCCACGCCAGCGTCCGGGTCCGTAGCCACCGTAGAACGAGGACGGATAGGCGCTGTTGCGCAACTCTTCCTTGGTGCTCAGTTGCAGGATGCAGGCGCGCCATGGATCGGAACCGGCTGTGTAGCCGAGGTGTGCGCAGGCCGGGCCGTACGTGGCCATGTCCCGTTCCATGTCGGCGCGCAGGCGCGCCGAGCGCTCCTGCGGCGTTGCACAGCCGGCCAGTACAAGCGCGGCACACAGAATCAAGCGATGCATGATGTTCTCCTCAAGATACTGCTGTTCCATGCAAGGATAGTGAACGGCGCGCGCGATTGCAAGCGCCCGGTTTCGTACTGAACGCGGGTCGGATACTGTTCTTCCAAACTTACGCAAACCTAACCGAAGCTAAGTTTTCTTGCCGTTGGATTCCTGCTTCACAGGGACCAGTTTCATCGCGCGTGCAGCGCTGCACCTGTTTTGAACAGATCATATTGACGCTGCCACTGACCGGGCGCCCGGTTGCAGGCGAAGCGGGCAACGCCAGCCGCTTTCGGCAAACCCGTTGCCTGCACATTGTCGGGAGGGAACCGGATGCGGTGCGCTAGCTGCACGGCGCCTCCTTGAGGGCGGAGCGCACGCCCGCGATCAGCTTCTGGTTTTTGTGGCTGCGGCTTCCGTGGAGTTTGGCCGAAAACATGGCAATGGTCTCCAGCACGTCGCCAGGGAGCTCCTGTTCGAAACCTGTGTCCTCGCCATGGTTGATGATCACGACCTCGACGTTTTTGGCCCGGCAGATGGCAAACACCAGTTCGGCGCCGACGCGCAAGTTCTGGCCGGCTTGAGCTTGCCAGACCTCTTCCAGCGACGTAATGTGCTGGCTGAGACGCCCAGGGCTTTCGCTTGCCAGGCAGGGCGCTACCGTGCGCGCCGGGGACAGTGCGATAGTGGTGCTTCGGGCAGCAGTAAAGGAGCGCGGCAATGATGGCAAAACTCTTGTGTTCGCTGGTCATCGGGCTGGCGTTGCTGCTGTCGGCGCCGCTGCACGCCGCATGGCAGCGCATCGTCAACGGCAGCATGGTGGGCAAGCGCCTGCCGCCGCTGCCTGCCGACCTGAACCCGGGCCGCGAGACCGGCGGCGCGCACGATGGTGTGATCAGTGCTGCGGGCAGCGGCGTGAGCAGTGCTGTCATCCTCGTGCATTTCTGGGCGCCCTGGTGCATGTCGTGCCATGAGAACGTGCCAGAGCTCAGCCGCCTGCAGCGCGCGTACGGGGCGCGGGGCTTGCGCATTGTCGGCATGGCGCGCGAGCCACCGGCCGACGTGTCGGCGTTTGCGCGCCGCAACCCCCTGGCGTTTCCCGTGCGGAGCGACGCCGGCGGCGCCCTGTTTGACGAACTCGGCGTGCACAGCCTGCCGTACGCCGTACTGGCCGACCGCAACGGTATCGTCGTCTGGCAGGGCGACCCGCTGGGCCTTGACCGGCGCGTCATCGAGGCAACGCTTGCCGCGCCATCGCCTGGCGCGCTGGTACGGTACTGAACGCGCGCCGCATGGCATGCCGCCAGGTGGCCTCAGCGTGCCGGCGCCGCATCGAGCGCGAGCTTGTGCAGCATGCGCGCGATGGTTTCCTGCGGCGACGGGTGCCCCAGGTGGTAGCCTTGCACCAGGTCGCAGCCGTACTCGCGCAGCATCAGCAGCTGGGCGCCGGTTTCAACGCCCTCGGCCACGACAATCATTTTCAGGCCGTGGGCCATGGCAATGATGGCGCGCGTGATGGCGGCGTTCTCGGTATCCTGGGGCAGCCCGCAAATGAAGCTGCGGTCGATTTTCAGGGTGCGCACGTCGAAGCGTTTCAGATAGTTCATCGACGAGTAGCCGGTCCCGAAATCGTCGATCGACAGGAACACGCCGATGCCGCGCAGCAGTTCCAGGGTGGCAAGGGTGGCGTTGGCGTCGTCCATCAGCGTGCCCTCGGTCAGCTCGAGTTCGAGCAGGCGTGGCTCGAGCCCTGTCTCGTGCAGCGCAGACAGCACGATTTGCGACAGGTTTTCGTCCTTGAACTGTTTGGCGGACAGGTTGACAGCCATGCGCACTGCGCGGCGTGTCTGGTGCTGCCAGGCCATGGCCTGGTTGCAGGCAGTGCGCAGGATCCATTCGCCGATCGGCACGATCAAACCGGTTTCCTCGGCCAGCGGGATGAATTCGGTGGGGGAGATGATGCCGCGCTCCGGATGGCGCCAGCGCACCAGTGCTTCGACGCCCACGATCTCCGACGTGCGCACCTCGATCTGCGGCTGGTAGAGCAGGTACAGTTCGCCGTTCTGGATCGCCTTGCGCAGGCCCACTTCCAGCTTTACGTGGCTCATGATTTTCATCGTCAGCGATGAGCTGTACAGCTTGGCGTTATTCTTGCCGCAGTTCTTGGCGTGGTACATCGCGGTGTCGGCAAATTTGAGCAGGGAGTTGCAATCGTCGCCGTCTTCGGGAAACAGCGAGATGCCGATGCTGGCGGTCACGAAAATTTCATGGCCTTCGATGAGGAAGGGGCGGCGCATTGCTTCCTTCACGCGGTGCGCGACGTTCAGGGCATCTTCGACGCGCTCGAGGTCGGGGATCAGGATCGTGAACTCGTCGCCGCCCAGGCGGGCCAGGTTCGGTTGCTGCTGCCCTGGCCTGCGCGCGCCGCTGCCGGTGCTGCTGCCTGCGCTGGCCGGGTTGCCGCCATCGCTGCCGGCCTGGGCGTGCGGCAATGCGTCCGGCGCGCCCTGCGCATCCGCGTGCGGCTGCTCGCCGCGCGACACCAGGTCGCTGGGGCGCGTCGTCTCGCGCAGGCGCTCCGATACGATCTGCAACAGGTGGTCGCCCACGTTGTGGCCCAGCGTATCGTTGATGCGCTTGAAGGCGTCCAGGTCCATGAACAGCACTGCAAACTTCTTGTTGCCGGTTTTCGAACGCTGCAATTCGCGCTCCAGCGTTTCCAGGAAGGCTTGCCGGTTCGGGATGCCGGTCAGGCTGTCGCAGTAGGCCAGGCGCCGGATCTGTTCTTCAGTGCGCTTGCGTTCGCTGATGTCGCGCACCAGGCCCAGCACTTCATCGGGGCCGGTGGCAACCAGGCGCGCTTCGAAATGTTCGGACTGGCCTGCGCGCGGCAATTCGTATTCGACCGAGCGCACGTGCTGGGTGTGGAGTACCGCAGCCATCTGTTCCATCATGCGCGCGGCGATGTCGCGCGGCAGGACGTCGTTGACATGCATGCCGACGCAATCGGCATGCGGGAACGGCGACCCGGCGTCGCGCCCGGTGCGCCCGGCCGGTGCCGGCCTGGATGGCTGGCTGCGCAGGGTCACGGCGCCGGCGCCAGGCAGGCGCGCCGCTGTCCCGCTGCCAGCGCCTGTATCGGACGGCGTACTGTGGGCCAGGCTGGCTGCGCCTGCGCCCGCCTGCGCGGCCCGCCCGCCATCGCCCCGGCTGCGCTGCTTGAAGGCCCGCTCGTGGCCCGGCGCGTAGTCGAGGTAGACGCCGTCCTTGTTCATGCGAAAGAAGGTGTCGGGAATGGCGGCCAGCACGGCGCGGTTGTGGGCGTCGGCAATGCGCAGGCGCACGATGGCGTCGCTGGCGCGCAGCACGTACAGAACCCGGTGCCCCAGGATCGGCCAGTTGATCGGCTTCGAGACGAAGTCTGTGGCCCCGGCTTCGTAGGCGCTGGTGACCGCCTCGATATCGTCGCCGCCGGTAACCATGATGATCGGCACGGTGGCGCCGTTTTCCAGCTGGCGGATGGCGCGGCAGGCTGCAAAGCCGTCCATGTTCGGCATCTCGACGTCCAGCAGGATCAGGTCGGGCGCCTGCGTGCGCGCCAGCGCCAGCGCCTGCGCGCCATCGTCGGCTTCCAGCGCATCCAGGCCGACCTGGCTGAGCATTTCCAGCATCAGCATGCGCATCACGGGATCGTCGTCGGCGACCAGTACCACGCCACGGGTGGCGGAAGGGGAAGCGCGGAGGGATGCGGCCATGTCATGTTTCCTTTTCTAGGATGGCATTGAGCGAATGCCGTACCGCCTGGAATTCCTGCTCCATGTCGTTCAAAATGCCTGACGCGCCGATCGTCGTGTCGTCACGGCCGAGTTGTTCGAGTTGCCGGCACAGGCGTGCAAATTTGTCCGCGCCGACATTGGCGCTGGCCGATTTCAGGCTGTGCGCCACCTTGCGCACGCCTGGCGCGTCGCGCTCGACAATGGCCTGGCGCAGCGTGGCCAGGCACTGCGGCGTGTCGCCGACCCAGGCGCCGACGACCTTTTGCACCAGTGCCTCGCCGCGCTCGCTGTTGAGTGCGCGGATGGCGTCGAGCGCCCGTTCATTGATGGCGGCAGGCCCGGCGCCGACGGGCGCCGGTGGCGCGTTCGGCACGGTCCGCCGGGGCGCCGCCGGGGCGCTGTCGTGCAGTGCGCCCTGGCCGGGCAGCGGCCACGGGCGGCTGTCCGTGGCGCCGGCAGGCAGCAGCGCCGGCAACGCGATCCAGCGCCCCACGACCGCGTGCAGTTGCTGCTGCGAGAACGGCTTCGACAGGTAATCGTCCATGCCCGCCGCCAGGCACGCTTCACGGTCGCCCTGCAAGGCGTTCGCCGTGATCGCGATAATCGGCACGTGGCGGCGGGCGCCGCGTGCGGGCGCAGTGTCGCGTTCCTCGCGGCGGATCGCGGCAGTGGCGGCAAAGCCATCCATGACCGGCATCTGGCAATCCATCAGGACCGCGTCGAACGCCTGTTCGCGCAGCGCGGCCAGCGCACTGGCGCCGTTGCCGGCGCAATGCACGTCCAGGCCGAGGCTGCCCAGCATGGCTTTGGCCACTTCGACATTCACCGGATTGTCTTCCGCCAGCAAGACCCGCGGCATGGCGCGCCCACCAGGCTGTGCGCTGCCGCGGCCCGCATGCGGCGGCATGCCGTCGCCATGCACCAGCGCCACGCGCGCCGTCCCCGCCTGGGCTGGTGCGGCCAGGTCCGGCGCCGCCGTCGCCAGCGCGCCACGGGAGCGTGCCGCCAGGCAAGCATACAAATCGGCCCAGCGCGCCGGCTTGGTCAGCTGGTACGCGACACCGGCAGCGCGCCGCTGCACCGGGTCGGCTGCCAGCGCGTTCGGGCTGATCAACAGGAGGCGGGTCGCCCGCAGCGCCGGGTCGGCCTTGATTGCGGCGGCCAGGGCCAGGCCACTGGTGCGTGCCAGTTCCATGTCGATGATGGCTGCGTCGAACGGCTGCTGCTGTTGTGCTGCCGTCCTCAGGCGCGCCATACCGTCCAGCGCGGACGTGGCCCCGCTGGCGCTGGCCTGCCAGCCGGCCAGCTGCTGCTCGAGCGCCGCGCGGCTGGCAGCGTGCTCGTCCACTACCAGTACCCGCATGCCGGCCAGTTCCGCTGTTTGTCCTGCAACGGACGCGGTATTGCGTGCCAGTCCGCGCTTGTCGAAACTGGCCGTGAACCAGAACACCGAGCCCTGCGTTCCGCCGCTGTCGACACCGATCTCGCCGCCCATCAATTCGACCAGTTGTTTTGAAATCGCCAGCCCCAGCCCGGTGCCGCCGTATTTGCGCGTGGTCGAATCGTCCGCCTGCGAAAACGCGTCGAAAATGCGCGCGCGCGCTTCGCTCGACACGCCGATGCCTGTATCGATCACTTCAAAGCGCAGCCCGACTGCCTGCGTGTTTTCACTGGCCACGCGCACGGTGACCAGGATGCGGCCCGTGTCGGTGAACTTGATGGCGTTGCCCAGCAGGTTGGCAATGATCTGGCGTAACCGGTTCGGGTCGCCGCAGATGGCCACCGGGATATCGTTGGCAATGTCGAAGTCCAGCCCGAGCTGCCGCGCTTGTGCCTGCGGCGTGTACACCGTGTGGATGTCGTCGAGCAAATCCCACAAATTGAAATTGATGTATTCGACCGACAGCTTGCCCGCCTCGATCTTGGAAAAATCGAGGATGTCGTTGATGATCACCAGCAGGTGTTCGCCGGAACTTTTTACCAGGCGCGTAAAGTCGCGCTGCGTGTCGTTCAGTTGTGTGCCGAGCAGCATTTCCGTCATGCCCAGCACGCCGTTCATCGGGGTGCGGATTTCATGGCTCATCGTGGCCAGGAATGCACTCTTGGCGCGGCTGGCGGCTTCGGCGGCGTTCTTGGCTTTTTCCAGCTGTGCGGTGCGCACTCCGACCTGGTGCTCGAGCTCGTCGCGATGGTGGGTCAGCGCCGCGCCGCGGTCCTCGATCTGCGCCAGCATGGTGTTGAAGCTGTCGATCAGGCGGCCCAGTTCATCGGTGCGCCGGTGCGGCAGGCGCAGGCTGTAATCCTGGCTGGCCGACACCTGCTGCGCTGCATCGATGAGCTGGTTGACTGGCTCGGCAATGCTGCGTTTGAAGCGCGCCGCCAGCACCAGCGCGACCAGGAGCGAACCAGCCATGGCGGCAAAAAACACGCCAAGGCTGCGGAAGATATCCAGCCACATGGTCGACAGGTCCGCTTCAATCATCACTACGCCAACCTGGCCGGCGCCGTTGCCGATGGGCTGGTACAGGCGCATCCGGGTGGACCAGAACTGGCGGCCCTGCACGTTGGCGTCAGCCAGCGTGGCCGGGTCGATGGCGGCAAGGGGCGTGCCATCCTGCGCCGGCAGTGCTGCCGCCACGATGGCCGGCGCAGGCTGCGGCGTCCTGGCGCCGGTGCGCTCGCGCGCCTTGCCCCTGGCCTTGCCATGTGCGTCGACTGGCAGGGCAGGGGCCGGCACAGCCGGCGCGGGCGGGGTGCTGCGTGGCTGGCCGGCCTGGTATGACGCAAATGGCTGGCCATGCCGGTCGTACAGCGCTGCACGGGAAATCTCGACTTTGGCGCGCAATGCGGCCAGCGTGTTGCGCGCCAGGGCGCGGTCGTTGAATTGCAGCGCATCGACGCTGTTGGCGCCGATCACGCCGGCAAACGACGACAGTTGCATGCCTTCGTCCTTGCGATGCTTGAGCACGCTTGTTGCGGCGAAGACGGCGAATACCAGCAGCAATGCCGTTGCCGCCGACGTCAACGCCATGATCGTCAACTTCATGTTGAGGCTGGAACGCTCGAAAATCGGCATGACATCCCCGTGGGCGGCGGCGATGGATCGGGCCGGCAGCAGGCGCTGGCGTCCCTCCAAAGCGGCTGGATTAATTCCCGCAGGAAAAATATACGGTGGGGGAGAGGGGGTGTTATTGCGTTACGACAACTTGATTGCGATGGAGGCAGGCGTCAGAGGTGCCTGAGTGGGATAAAGGTGAGCGGCGCCGGTCGCGTGGTATGGGCCCCCGCCTGCGCGGGGGTGACGGTTTTGAAGGTAGCGGTTTTGGAGGCGTAGCGACGGCGGCACGGTTTTTAACAACACCCGCCGCGCTTGCCGGCGCCGCCGTACCGGGCTTCCTGGCGCTCCCGGAAAAATTCTTCGTAACCCATCGGCGCCTGGTCGGGATGGGTTTTTTCCATGTGCGCCAGGTAGGTGTCGTATTCCGGCAGGCCGACCATCAGGCGCATGCTTTGCCCGAGGTAGCGGCCGGCCTGTGCAAGGGTGGAAAACATGTGGCTTTCTCCCGGGGGTTACGGCGCCGGCGCAGGCGAAGCCACGAATGGCGTCTCCTGCGAGCTTGGCAGGTTGTCGCGGCGGGCGCGCATGGCGGTGCGCACGCCGTAGAACAGTACTGCCACGACGACGAGCATGAAAAAGCCGGCCATGCTGGCGTCGACGTAGTCGTTGAAAATAATCTGGCGCATCTGGGCCACGTCCTTGGCCGGGGACAGCAATTCCCCCCGGTCCAGCGCATCCTGGAACGTGCGGGCGTGGGCCACAAACCCGACGCGGATGTTGGCATCGAAAATTTTCAGCCAGCCCGCGTACAGCGTGCAGATCAGCAGCCAGATGGTCGGCACGATGGTGACCCACGCGTATCTGGCGCGCTTCATCTTGAACAGCACGACCGTGGCGAGGATCAGTGCGATACCGGCCAGCATCTGGTTGGCAATGCCGAACAGCGGCCACAAGGTGTTGATGCCGCCAAGTGGATCGACCACGCCCTGGTACAGGAAATAACCCCAGGCCGCGACGCACAACGCGGTGGCCAGCAGGTTGGCCGGCAGGGAATCGGTGCGTTTCAGCGACGGCGAAAAGGCGCCCAGCAAATCCTGCAGCATGAAGCGGCCGGCGCGCGTGCCCGCGTCGACTGCAGTGAGGATGAACAGCGCTTCGAACAGGATCGCGAAGTGGTACCAGAACGCCATCATCGACTTGCCGCCCGCCACGCCTGCCAGGATATTCGCCATGCCCACCGCGAGGGTGGGGGCGCCGCCGGCGCGCGAGATGATGCTGTGTTCGCCGACGTCCCTGGCCACCTGCGTCAGTGTTTCAGGAGTGATGACAAAGCCCCATTCCGATACTGCCTGCGCGGCTGACTGGGCCGTCGTGCCCAGCAGCGCGGCCGGGCTGTTCATGGCGAAATAGACGCCGGGATCGATGGTCGACGCGGCCACCAGCGCCATGATGGCCACGAACGACTCCATCAGCATGGCGCCGTAGCCGATGAAACGCGTGTGCTGCTCGTTTTCAATCATCTTGGGCGTGGTGCCGGAAGCGATCAGGGCGTGGAAGCCTGACACGGCGCCGCAGGCAATGGTAATGAACAGGAACGGGAACATGGTGCCCGACCAGACCGGGCCGCTGCCGTCGATGAAACGCGTGACGGCCGGCATCTGCAGGTGCGGCGCCACGATGATGATGCCGATGGCCAGCGCCAGGATGGTGCCGATTTTAAGGAACGTGGAGAGGTAATCGCGCGGCGCCAGCAGCAGCCAGACGGGAATCACGGAGGCCACGAAACCGTAACCGATCAGCATCCAGGTCAGCTGGGTGCCGGTGAAGGTGAAGGCCGGACCCCAGGTTGGCGAATCATGGACCATCTGGCCGCCCACAATGGCCAGCATCAGCAGGACAAAACCGATCAGCGAAATTTCACCGATGCGCCCAACCCGGATGAACCGCGAATAGATGCCCATGAAGAGCGCGATGGGGATGGTGGCCATGACGGTGAACGCGCCCCACGGCGAACCGGTCAGGGCTTTCACGACGATCAGGGCCAGCACCGCCAGGATGATGACCATGATCATGAAGGTGCCGAGGAGGGCGATCAGGCCGGGGATTTCGCCCATTTCTGATTTGATCAGCTCGCCCAGCGAGCGGCCGTCGCGGCGCATCGACAGGAACAGCACCATGAAATCCTGCACCGCGCCGGCAAAGACGACGCCGGCAAGGATCCACATCATGCCGGGCAGGTAGCCCATCTGGGCCGCCAGCACCGGGCCGACCAGCGGGCCGGCGCCGGCAATGGCCGCGAAATGGTGGCCGAACAGCACGAAGCGGTTGGTGGGAACGTAATCGAGCCCGTCGTTGAATTTGTAGGCCGGTGTCTGGCGCGTGGGGTCGAGGCCGGCGACCTTGCTGGCCAGGAACAGGCTGTAGAAGCGGTAGGCGATCAGGTAGACGCAGACCGACGCGGCGACGATCCAGACCGCGTTGATGGTTTCGCCGCGCCTGACAGCGATGTAGCCAAGTGCGCCGGCGCCAAACAGCGCGAGCGCAACCCAGCCGAGGTTGTTCATGATGCGTTTCATGCGTGACTCCTCCGTTTTGCTTTATTTTTCAGGCATGCAGGGGTTCGACCGCCAGGTTCCCGATCCGATCCCGCAAGCTGCTGCGGGCAGTATGTTTGCTCAATATCGGCCCCACAAGCGCAGCACTACGTACTCCGTGCGTAGTAATACTTAAAATTACACCAACCACATCCGGACTTCAATAAGTGCATATTCGTGCGGAAAGAATCGTAAAATTCGGCACCGCATCCATTTGTACAAATCCATGAAGCTCAGGCAAAAAGTCATCCTGCTCGCTGTCGCGCCCCTGGTCGTGGCGCTGTGCGCCATCGGGCTGTTCGTGCGCCAGCAGGCCGTGACCCTGGCCCAGCAGCAGCGCGTGACGATTGAAACGGCGTACCTTGCGAGCAAGGAGGCCGAACTGCACCACTACGTCGAACTGGCCGCGCACGCGATCTCGGGCCAGCTGATGTCGGGGCGCAAGGACGCCGCCACACTGGAGGAGGCCAAGCGCATCCTGTCCGAATTGAGTTTCGGCGACGACGGTTATTTCTTCATCTACGATTTGCAGGGCAATAACCTGATGCATTCGCGCCAGCCGGAACTGGTCGGCATGAACCTGTGGGGACTGCGCGATGCCGCCGGCGTGCCTACCATCCAGCGCCTGATCTCCCGGGCGCGCGCCGGTGGCGGGCTGGAGCGCTACACATGGATCAAGCCCTCGACTGGCAAACCGGTGCCCAAGCTGGGCTATGTCGTGCCGGTCGACCAGTGGGGCTGGATGATGGGCACCGGCATTTACCTCGATGATGTCGATGCCGCGCTGGCCAAGGTCGACGTGCAGCAGTCGCGCAACGTGGAAGCCACGCTCTGGTGGATTGCCGCACTGGGGCTGCTGTCAGCAGCTGGTGTGGGCGGCGTCGGGCTGGTGCTCAATATCCGGGAATCGCGCGTCGCCGACGCCAAGCTCAAGGTGCTGGCGCAGCGCGTGGTCGATTCACAGGAAGAGGAACGCGCCCGCCTGTCGCGCGACCTGCATGACGGCATCAGCCAGTCGCTGGTGTCGATCAAGTTTCAGCTGGAGGCCGCCGCCATCAGGATGGAAGGCGAACCGGCGCAGCGCGCGTCGGCCTTGTCCAGCGTCGAGCGCAGCGCTGCTGCGATCACCAGCGTGCTGGCCGAGGTGCGGCGCATCTCGCACGACTTGCGGCCGGCCCTCCTGGACGACCTGGGCCTGGCCGCGGCCCTCGCGCATTTGTGCGAGGAGTCCGGCACCGGCGTCCAGTTCGCTGCCGACGGCGTCGCCGAACGCCTGCCGGCCGAAGTGGCGACAGTGCTGTTCCGCATCGCGCAGGAGGGCCTGGCCAACAGCGCGCGCCACGCCGGCGCCAGCCGCACCAGCGTGCTGCTCAGCCAGCGCGGCGCCAGGCTGGCGCTGACCATCAGCGACGACGGCGTCGGCTTCGACGTCGACGGCCTGGCGCTGCATCCCCAGCGCGGCATTGGCCTGCGCAACATGAGCGAGCGCATGGACGCCATTGGTGGCACCATGGAGATTGTCTCGAACCTGGCCGGCACCACGCTGCGCGCCTGCGTCACCCTGGAACCCACCGCATGACCGCTGCCACCATCCCCCGTATCAACATCATGCTGGTCGACGACCACCCGCTCGTGCGCGACGGCCTGCGCGCACGGCTGGAAACAGCGCCGCATTTGTGCGTCGTGGCTGAAGCTGCCAGCGGCGCAGAGGCGCTGGCGCGGGCCGCGCAGGGCGGCGTCGACCTGGTCCTGATGGATATCAACATGCCTGGCGGCAGCGGCCTGGACGCAACCGCGCAACTGCACGCGCACTGTCCCGACGTAGCGGTAATGATCCTGTCGATGCACGACAAGCTCGAATACGTCACCCAGGCCATGGCGGCCGGCGCGCGCGGCTACGTGCTCAAGGATGCGCCGGGCAAGGACATCGTCATGGCCATCGATGCCGTCATGGCCGGCGGCATCTACTACAGCGCGGCGCTGGCCCGGCGCCTGGCCAAGCCGGCGCCGAATGCTGTCCAGGAAAACGGCCTGACTGCGCGCGAACAGGAAGTCATGCGCGGCATCGCGGCGGGCCACTCCAACAAGCAGATCGCCCGCACAATGGAACTGTCGGTGCGCACGGTGGAAACGCACCGGCTCAACATCAAGCGCAAACTTGGCATCGAAGGGCAGGCTGAACTGATCCGGTTTGCCGTGCAACATGCGCAATTCGATAACGGCGCCTGACGCCATCGCCAGCGACTGCAGTTATCGCAAAAACAACGATTCATTCACCGTTCAGTATGTTTCTTGTCACAAACTGTGTCATCGGCGACACACAAATGCAACATTTAGCGGGTCAAGTGTCCGCACGGAAACATAAATACTTGCTTGTGGTTACTTGCTGATTTAGTATCAGTTATCTACCACTTATAAGAAATCCGATGTTTGCGGATCGCCCCCACTTCCCCCTGGTAGACCTGCAGTTTGTCGCCGATGCAAAAAATGACTGGGTCGCCCTGACCATGCGCGTGCTGTCGTCCGGCCCGCTCGAGACTGCACTGCGCGCCGTGTTCGACACTGCCGACCTGTTCGAAGCCATCGCCCCGCTCGACTGCGTGCTGCTGCTCGATTCCACCGCCGCGCTGACGCCCCCCTTGCTGGCAATGCTGCCTGCAAGCCGCGTCGTGCTGGCCATCGATGCGGCGGCACTGGCCGAGGAGGGCGCGCCTGGGCGCCTGGACATGCTGCGTGCGCTCGGCTACCGCATCCTGCTTGATGGCGCCATGCCGGCCGGCGTGCAGACGCCGGCCACGCTGCGTTCCATCAGCATGGATTGCAGCGCCGGCGCGCCGGCGCCCGGCACATTGTCGCCCCTGCATGCCCCGCACCTGGCGCGTTTCGTCGGCACCGGCCTGCGCCAGGCGGAATGCGCGGCGGCGGGATTCACCTGGTTCAGCGGCGACTATCCGATGCATCCGGCGTACAGTCCCGAAGTCGATGACGGCACCTCGCGCCGCCGCCTGCTGGCGCTGCTCTCCCTGCTGGCGCGCGACGCCGACACGTGGGAAATCGAAGAACTCATGAAGCAGGATCCGGCGCTGTGTTTCCACTTGCTGAAACTGGTCAATTCGGCAGCCTTTTCGCTGCCCCAGCCGATCGCCAGCTTCAACCAGGCCATCGCCATCCTGGGGCGGCGCCAGATGCAGCGCTGGCTGCAGTTGCTGCTCTATGCACGCGCCAACCCCGACGGCCTGCCCAACCTGCTGCTGCCCATGGCCGCGCGCCGCGCCGCGCAGCTGGAAGAGTTGTGCCGGGACGCGGGCGGCGACCGCGCCGCCCAGGACATCGCGTTCATGACCGGCGTCTTTTCGCTCCTCGACCGCCTGTTCGCCATGCCGATGGCCGAAGTAGTGCGCACGCTGCCCCTGCCCGACGATGTCTGCGACGCCCTGCTGCGCCGCGCCGGCCGCCTGGGCCGCCTGCTGCATTTCGTTGAAATCACCCCAACTTCACTGGAGACGACGGCCATCGGCCGCGACGCGTGGTGGCGCAGCCAGCTGCACGGCTACCGCTGGGCGATCCAGGTCAGCCGGCATGTCTGAACTGATGACCGCGCCCAACGCCGCCCTCGCGCCCGACCTGGCCACCGCCAGCACCGCCGCGTGCGACGCGGTCCTGCGCCTGCGCGGCGACATGCTGGCCGCGGAACTGGGCCGCATTGCCTGCCAGCTGACCGGCACCAGCCGCGCCACGTTCGTCGCCGGCGTTGCCAACGCCGGCACGCGCCCGCGCCTGGGCCAGCCGGGTGCGTGGCACTACGCAGTGGAAACCGACGGCGTCCAGTACGGCCACTTTGAAATGTCGGGCGCACGGGAAAGCCCTGCCGCCCAGCGCGCGCTGGCGTCGCTGGCCACGCTGGTCGCCAGCCTGATGCAGATGCAGTCGCTGGCCCAGCGCTCCACGCACGCTTACGTGCAGGTGGAAGCGAAGCTGGCGCACCAGTCGCAGATCCTCGACCAGATCCACGAGTCGGTCCTCACGATGGACAGGCTCGGCTACATCACCAGCTGGAACCGCGGCGCCGAAGCGCTGTTCGGCTACACGGCAGTCGAAGCCATCGGCCGCAACATCCTGTTCCTGTACGCCGACGACGACACCAGCGAGCGCGACATCTTCGCCGAAGAGGGCGGCCGCCTGATGGAAGTGCGGCGCCGCAAAAAATCCGGCGACATCTTCTGGGCCAGCCTGTCGCTCTCGCCGCTGTGCGACCTGGAAAACCGCCCGGTCGGCCTGATCGCCTACCTGACCGACATCACCGAACGCAAGCAGGCCGAAGAACGCCTGCACCACCTGGCCTACTACGACGCCCTGACCGGCACGCCCAACCGCACGCTGTTCGCCCGCCTGGTCGACCAGGCCCTGATGGTGGCCCAGCGCAACGAGTCCACGGCCTGCGTACTGTTCGTCGACCTGAACCGCTTCAAGCTGATCAACGACACCTTGGGCCGCCACGTCGGCGACGACCTGCTGCGCCAGGTCGCCCAGCGCTTTCGCACTGCGCTGCGCGACGAGGACGTGGTCGCCCGCCTGTCCGGCGACGAATTCGCCGTCGGCCTGTTCGACATCCGCCAGCACTTCGAAGCCACCACGGTCGCCCAGAAACTGCAAGCCGCGCTGGTGGCCCCGTTCAACGTCGACGGCCACGACCTGCAAGTGGGCGCCAGCGTCGGCATCAGCGTCTATCCCGCCGATGGCCCGGACGCCGAAACCCTGATCCGCCACGCCGACATCGCCAGCGAACGCGCCAAACAGGACCACGCCAACCCCGACGACAGCGTCGCCTTCTACAGCCTCGACATGAACGACGGCATGCAGGAACGCATGCGCATCGAATCGGGCCTGCGCCACGCCCTGGGCCACGGCGAACTGACCTTGTACTACCAGCCCAAATTCAACATCTCCACCGGCCAGGTCGTCGGCGCCGAAGCGCTGGTCCGCTGGATCCACCCGCTGCGCGGCCTGGTCCCGCCCAGCGACTTCATCCCACTGGCCGAAACCACCGGCCTGATCGTCCAGGTCGGCGAATGGGTATTGGAGGCCGCCTGCGCCCAGGCCGCCGTCTGGCAACACGCCGGCATCGCCCCGTTCCGCCTCGCCGTCAACGTCTCCGCCCGCGAATTCACGGCAAACCTGCCGGTCCGCGTCGCCGGCACCCTGGCGCGCTACGACCTCGACCCCGCCTGGCTGGAACTGGAAATCACCGAAAGCACACTGATGCACGACATCGAGCGCGCCATCGGCATCATGGACCGCATCAACGACCTGGGCGTCGCACTGTCGCTGGACGATTTTGGCACTGGCTACTCCAGCTTGTCGTACCTGAAGCGCTTTCCCATCGACACGTTGAAAATCGACCGGTCGTTCGTGATGGGGATTCCGCTCGACACCTCCGACTGTGCCATCGCCAGCGCCATCATCTCGATCGGCCGCCAGCTGGGGCACCGGGTGATTGCGGAGGGGGTGGAGACGGTGGAGCAGCTAGAGTTTCTGCGGTCGTCCGGGTGCGACGAGGTGCAGGGGTATTTGTATTCGAAGCCGCTGCCGGCGGGGGAGTTCGAGCGGGGGCTGCGGGAGAACTGGTTGCTGGTGGAGTAGGGTGCTCGGGTGTTCGAAGTTCGATGCGACGAGTGGTTCTTTATCACCTGTGAGGCCAGCACGTCTTCCTAGCGCAGGCCTACTCTTGCCCGAACCATTGATCGCCTGGCTCGAAGCGCTGTCAACATGCACTCAGCGGGCGTAAATTTTCGCCGCTACACTAAAATCCGTCATCCCGGCGAAGGCCGGGACCCATAACACGCAGAAAAACCCGTGACGATGCGTGGCATCGCAATGCTGTTCGGGGTAGGCCGGAACGGCAAAATGCAACAGATCAGGAAGCGTGGCCGAGTGGTTGAAGGCAGCAGTCTTGAAAACTGCCGACGGTGTGAGGTCCGAGAACACCGCTTTCCCAAGGAAACAAAAAAGCTAGTCGCCTTCGGGCGATTTTTTGTTTTATTGCGGATGCGAGCAGGTCGCCTGCGCGCCGTGCGTGTGATATCGGACGTGCTGAGCGTCCTTCGCTCAGCACTCTCTCGGTAGCCTACTTTAGTTCTCCTTCGAAGAACTGTTCGCCGCGCCAACGGCGCTTATCTGTTCACTTCTGAATCCTCGTCGCTTGCTATCAGGGCAGTCTACAATCGATGCTTTCAAGCTCACTTCGCTTTTTTCGTCCTTGTCATGCGTATGTCTGAGCCCTTGACTGCTCTTCGTTCATGGGAGAATTTCACTTGTGGAACGCCTGTACTGTTCGGCGTAAGGTGGATTCGGTATAATGACGGATCAGGAAGCGTGGCCGAGTGGTTGAAGGCAGCAGTCTTGAAAACTGCCGACGGTGTGAGCCGTTCGTGAGTTCGAATCTCACCGCTTCCGCCAGGAAACAAAAAATCAGCCGCCTTCGGGCGGCTTTTTTGTTTCCTGGCGGAAGCGAGCAGGGCGCCTGCGCGCCATGCGTGTGAGATTCGAAGGGCTGGGCGTACTTCGCCCAGCCCTCTCCGAATCGCCCATCTGCAGTTCGCCGACGGCGAACTGCTCGGCGCGCCTTGGGCGCGGCTCGTTGCTCACACTTTTGCCTTACTCCCTTCATCCCGCGCCGCGAGCACGCGTCCCAAGCACGCGCCAAGCGCGGTGCCCGCATCCCAAATCTCGCGCCATGCGCGGCGCTCCCTTTCACATGCCCCATTCCACCCCCGCGCCAAAACCACCCCAAAAAACCGTGCCAACAATACCCGCCCCATGCATCATGCAAAACTACCCACCACAGGCAAATCGACCCCAATAAAACGACGCCGTCCATAACCCAGTTGCCATGGCCAGCCCCTGCGAAACGCCTCACCCACATGGAACTAGGCCCCCAGTTCGCCTGGCAGCAACCACTTCCCACCAGCACCCGTCGCACAACCATCCGCGTCAGCTTTCTTACCCTGACCAGTGTAGACTGGTTCGTGCTTCAAATCCGAAGCGCTACCGGAGTGCATATGAAAGCAATATGGAATGGTGAAGTGCTCGCGGAGTCGAATGATACGGTTGTGGTCGAGGGCAACCATTATTTTCCGTCCACCTCTTTAAACCGCCAGTTTTTCAGCGATTCGAGTACTACAACCGTTTGCCCCTGGAAGGGAACAGCGAGCTATTACAACGTCGAGGTGAACGGCAAGGTCAACAAGGATGCGGCCTGGCTATATGCGACACCAAAATCCGCCGCAGCAAATATTACCGACCACGTCGCGTTCTGGAAGGGTGTCGAGGTGAAGGCGTGAGAGGGGCCAAGGCCTGCCACGTCCCATCATTCTTGATCGTTGCCGGCATGGCGCCCACTACTTTCCGATGACCGGTCGAGTGCGCAAGGCTTGCGGACTTGCCGCATGGCGTTGCAGTCTTTTTGAAATACTTTGTGCTACGACTCGTGCAGCCGTGGAGCGAAATACCGGCTTTATCCGCGCCTTCTAAAATTTCAGCATCGAGTTTCCAACTGGCGGCCGTTATCACTCGACGCCGCTGTACGACATCGCGTCAATTTGGCCAATCAAGTGACTAAAAGCGCATCACACATGCGTCCTTTTCCACGTTTAACAAATAGACGAGGCCACGTTGGAAGTCTGGGCGCTTCTCCTGATGGCACCGACGGCATTTAGATAGCTATGAAAACCGCACGACCTTAAACGAATCCGGTAATTTTCTTCGCAGATGCATGAATCCGTGCAGGATTTTTTGGTACTCATCGCTGGTTTGCCGCTGCGACAGTCGCCAACTCAAATAGTTCAAAAATGGCAGATTTCGAGACCTGACCCCCTGCGTTCTCTAACGGCGGCTGGATGCGGCCGCACGGCTCGACGCCGACCACCCACATTCTCAAGCTGCCCCTGGGACTGGTCGGTCATCGCAAGGCCGACCTGAGTGCGTCAGTGGAAAACGAGTGGCTGTGCATGAATCTGCTGGCGGAATTCGGCCTGCCGGTGGCGCGCACCGCCATTCTTTCATTTGGCAGCCAGAAAGTGCTTGGCGTTGAGCGCTTCGACCGCCAGCTTCATCCTTCGGGCTCCTGGATCATGCGCCTGCCGCAGGAAGACTTTTGCCAGGCGCTGGGCGTGCCGCCGCACCTTAAATACGAGAGCGACGGCGGCCCGGGCCTAGCCGACCTGACGGCCGTGCTGCGCGGCTCCGAGCGGGCGCAGGAAGATCTGACGACCCTATTGACCAGCCAGGTCCTGTTCTGGCTGCTGGCGGCGCCCGATGGTCACGCGAAGAATTTCAGCATCAAGCTGCTGGCTGGCGGCCGTTACCAGCTAACGCCGCTGTATGACGTCATGTCGATCTGGCCCATCGAGGGCGGCGGGGCGAATCAGTACGCGCTGCATAAAGCGAGGCTGGTGATGGCCTTGCTTGGAAAGAACAAGCATTATCGGTTCGCGGATGTGCAGCGCCGGCATTTCAACAGCACCGCGGCCAGGTGCTTTTTGCGGACAGATGCTGAGGACGTAATCGAGCGGGTGCTGGCGCGCACGGTTGGGGCAATCGACGCGGTGGCGGCGCGCCTGCCTGCCGGATTCCCGCAGCGGGTAGCGGACACAATCTTTGCGGGAATCGAGCGATCAGCAAAGGAGCTGGGCGGAAGGATATAAGTTGCGGCAATTTTCCGGAGATTCAATCTACTTGGGAATCCATGAAAAATTTAAAAGCATTAACCTGGACAGATCGGTATGGCCTGAATGCTGCGAACGCACAGGTTTTTCCGTATTTTGTTCGCGCGGTTGACGACGAAGGATATGAGTTTCGATACATCGGACGACCACAGTGTCAGGCATCAGCTCGAAGACCGCATCCGCGACGCGCAGGGTCCCGGACACCAGTGGCCGGCGGGGAGGGCGCGGGCATACCCTGGCCGCAAGAAGGTGTGCAAGCAAGACGCAGGAGCCATCGAGGTCGAAGGCAGCAACTCGGCCTATGGAAGCGGTCACGGACCGGCATCGATGCTTGCGTACCTCTCGACCCTGGCGCGCGATGCGGTCAAGCTGCCACCGCCCTACGAGACGTGGCTGTCCATGCGGGACCAGTAGTTGGCGCGTCGATCAAGCGCCGAACCCAATTGTTGAAGCATCACAGGAGGCAGACGGATGACGTTCGAGTTTTATTGCAAGGGCTGCGGCCAGGTCCATCACGGTATGCCGGCGCTCGACGCCGCTGCGCCGCTGAGTTACTACGTCGTGCCGACCGACGAACGTGAAGCGCGCTGTCAGCTGCACTCGGATGCCTGCATCATCGACGAGTCGATGTACTTCGTCCGTGGCTGTCTCGAAATTCCTGTGCACGGCGAGTCCGAGCCGTTCTCCTGGGGTGTTTGGGTGTCCCTCAGCGAGCAGAGCTTCCGACAATGGGTCGAGTGCTACGAGTCCGAGAAGCGCTCGCACATCGGCCCGTTCTTCGGCTGGCTGAATGCCGCGCTCCAGCCGTATCCGGATACGGCGAGCCTAAAGACCCATGTTCATCTCAGGAATGGCTTCATTCGGCCGTTCATCGAACTGGCGCCAACCGGCCATCCGTTGGCGGTGGAGCAGCGCGAAGGCATCTCGGTTCAACGCGTCGCTGAGCTCTATGCGCGCGTAGTGCATGGCGACCGCGCAGCGGAAGAGGGAAGCGATGCTGAAGATTGACTTCCGGCCTTTGGGTGCTAAAGGCCGGGCGCCAAGTCTAATAAACATACGTCAGATGGTTGAGGAAAGGCATACTCATGTATGTTTGCTAGACCTGATCCTGGCCTTTGCTTGCCGCTATGCATAAATTGACGCATCTGATTTGGGGATTGATCCATAACGACGCACCCTTCGACCCAAATTTTTTAGCAAAAAAGCTTGCAGTTCAAGAAGGTATCTGACCCTCGCCTCTCCGGGTTGGCGATTCTGCTCCGCCTCGACCTGCGCCAGCCACCGCCGGATCGCGGCATGGCCAATGTCCATGCTTTTGCTGACGTTCCGGATTTGGCCTTATTCGGTGATCATCCGAACCACTTCCAGTTTCAGGCTTGGATTGAATGATTTGCGCTCTCGTGTTGTAATGCATTATTCCTCAGGTGGTGCATTTTCCACCTATTGAGGTGTCCGGACAAATTAGATCACAGCACCTAACAGGTCAGACGGTGTCCGTTTAACAGACCTGACCTCGCCTCTGTGCATACCTTACAAAAACAGAAATATCCCGAAGAAGATACTTGTGTGCCATGCCACTAGTCGGTATGCTTTCCCACATTGAACCGACCAGAGAAAAATCATGAGCACTAAAGTTGCATATCTAATACAACGGAAATTTTGTAGCGATCAAACGAGCTATATTACGCAACTCTCGGACGGGAATTATAGTCGAACCTATGGGTTGCTGGATGCGTCCAGAATCGCGTCGAATATTGCACAAAGACGATCTTTTGGCTCGTATCAAAAAAACTTAGATTCAACTGTTCGCTGGGTCTGTTTTGATTTCGACGTTGCAAAAGAATATATAAACACTTCATCGTTTAGCGCCGTAGAAGATGAGCTTAATGAAACAGTAGATCAATTTTGTGGCAAGCTGAAATCTCTGGAAATACCTTATTTGCTGGAGTTTTCTGGGAACCGAGGAATGCATGTGTGGATATTGTTTTCGGAGCGAATAGATTATTCATATGCGAATAAAATAGCAAATGCGATCATTGAAGCTGCCGATCTTCAACTTCCCAAATCAGTTTTACTAGATCTATTTCCCGCATCAAAGAGGCATTCCGACGGAGTTGGTTTAGGCGTTAAACTCCCTTTATCCAAACATACAAAATCTGGGAAATACTCGCTACTACTGAGAAATACCGAAACGTCAAAGTTGGTTCAAAAAGTCGATATACTCACAGACGAGATTATAAATCAACACATAGAAATATTATCTCGACATCCTTTAATCTCGAAGCCGGAAATCGAATTGAAGTTATCAGGCTTTATCGAACTAGACGACGAGTCTTTCTTTGCACCGCTGCGGATAAAGGAAGTTCAGATCTCCAGCAATTTTACCTTTGGAAGCTTGACAAACCTCTGGAACAATGCAGCACCCTTAGCTAAGTTAATTACGCGAATTACGGTGGATAAAGCGCTTAATATCGGCGAAAGAAAGCTGCTTGTAGGGTTGCTCTCGTGTGTAAAATCAGCCTCAAAACCAGATTTTTCTAATAAGTTGCTCCATCACATATTTTCCAAGATAGAGAACTATGACGAAGATCGCACTGAAGAAAATATTCGCAGTTTGGAAAAATTTAGCTTTCCAACACAAGATCAGATCGAATCTGTTTCTAACGAGAAATTCTCAACGATTCTTGGTACCGGTGACCTGATCGCTCATTGCATTCCCAACATGCAATCTTTTATCGATAGCACTCTGGAAATTCTAATTGGCGATATCGAGACCGTAAGAAAAGCCGAAATAAAGTATATCTTACAGAATGATGAAGTGCATTCCAAAAGACTGTTAACGGAGATCAATTATACAGACGGTCAAGAGATTCTAGCCAGCGTTTTGACGTTACTTAAGCAACCTACCGCACCTCAGCATTACATACATGACAGAATTGAGGAAAAGAAGACTAGAAAACTCATAACACTCGGTCTTACCGGGCGAATGACAACTTCCGCAATACTTAGCCAAATACTCAATTTAATAAAATTTAACCCCAGCCCCAACTCACATGGGTATCAAATCAACCGCGGCTTTAAAGATGGACATATATTTAAACCTTGGCTCAATCTATGGGTTCGCTTTGTTAACAATATAAGCTCTGCCTTAGAAAGTCGCGATAATCAATCGTACTATATTGTCAAAACCGATATCGAGCAGTTTTACGACAATATACCTCATGAGAATCTTAAGCGCCTTCTTATGGGAGGTGTTAACAGTAAAGTCGATTCCAACATCTCCATGGTAACTGACGAGAATATGTCTCGCTATAAAGCTCTTCTCGATGCATTGTTCGCAATAAATGCGCAACTAGTAAAATCGGATAGAGGTCTGCCTCAGGGACCTGCATATGCCAGGTTCCTTGCAGAACTCTACATGGACAACATAGACGCGAACTTCGATTTGGAACTGATTTCGGGATCTGTATTCTTATACCAGCGGTACGTCGACGATATATTCTTTATTTGTGAGACCGAGGAGAAAGCCCGTGAACGACTTACTGCCCTTGAAAAGTCCCTAAAGACTCTTGGTCTCAAAATAAACCATGACAAAACGATTGTGGCAAGAATCAGCGACTTCAATAGCGACTTTAAAAAGTTTACCGCTCAGTCCAAATATGTTGTAGATAGGGCGTCGAGGAATTTTGATAGCACCACAATTATTGAGAAAAATCTAGCAATCAATGAATTCATTCGAATCATTCAATCAGACAGTTGCGAAGATGACCTAGCATTTATTTTTTCGCATTTAGCAGGGGTTTCGATGCTAGATTCGTTAAAACAAGAAAAGGTCGTACCTACTTTGAAAAAAGGCACGGGCAGAGGTAGCATGCTTCGGCATCTGTTTGCTTTCGTACTCGCGAGCGAAGATCGCTGGAACTTATTGTTTGAGATTGAAAAATTTACAGTTCTGCAGTCGGAAGTATTAACATCAACACTACTGGCCAAAGCGTCTTCGACGGAAGGAGATTTGGAGCCTTTGCTAGAATTTTTACAAGTCATATGCGATAAACTGTCGCATAGTGAACTAGTAGACGAACACTTGGTCTACCTTTCCTTTATGTATGGTGCCAACATTGAACAATCAGATTTCCCTGCGGACGTTCTACTAAAATGTATAGCAAGCTACCCAGAGCCACAAAGCATTAGACTTTCAGAATCTACCATTCGCAAGCTGAGCCTAACGCTTAACGCTGAGCAATCCATGGGGTATTTTGTAGATATCATTTACCCCCTTTGCATTTCGCTGTATACGCCACCTACCAGCTTAAATGAGCTTGCTCAGACTTTTTATTCAAAAGTCGGCAATGACTACACATTTAATAGATTGGCGATTTCTGAATATCCTGAAATGCTTTTCGAGTCTCATGGCATAAAATTCTATCATTTGCTATGTCTCTTTTCTCTTTCCGACCAAAATGATGACCATGATCTTCTGAAAGCATTATGGAAGTTCACAACGGATATCCATAATGTACTTCGTCCGTCCACGCGTAGCATAATCCACTCAGACGAGTGGTTTAGTAAGCTTGGACAAATTAAGATCAATCCAAGGACGAATAACTTGGTCGTGTCTTCGATTGTTGAGGGGTCAATGTATCGAGGAGGAAGCACGGACAATAAGAAAATTTTTGATAGATTTCATAATTTATTAATTATATTTATTTCCGGGAATTTGCACTCGGAGTCAATCATCCAGATTGAAACGATTCTGCGCGACTTAAAATCAAAGGCTTTGTTCTACAAATGGATATTGGAACGCGAAAATGTTTCAACTTTTCCAAGTCATTCTTGGTTTGAGAAAAACGTATGTGAAAATAATATTGTAATATTAAAAAAAGGGTCTGAGATTCTCGTTAGACGTCCGACTGAAGATTTTGTTAATGGCGAAAATATCGGCGGAGGTCATAATGGCTATAGTGAAAGAATTGAGCGTTATGACGAGTCAGCCTACGCGTCTCTTAAAGATACCCTTGAGGGGCTAAGCTTGGTAGAAAAACTTTCCAAGTTAATTACGATGGTCGAAGGCTGCTTGTCAGATCAATCTTATCCAAACATTTATTCTCTAAGTCGACTAGTGAATAAATCTGATTTCTCCCCTTTTACAGGTGAAATCAGAGGTGGGCAAAAGATCTTGTTTGAAGATGGGATAAACACGATTACGAGTTTAAGCAATAGTACAAAAAGCTTTATTCAATGCTTCTTTAGAAATGACTTCTCTGATTCAAGCAGCAATCTGTTCAGGCTGTTGAGAGAAAAGTATATTTCTAACCTTGGCCAAGATATTGATATCTATAAGTTTATAAAATATGCCAAAAGTGAGCTAGAGCAGATCGCTGATGCCGATAGTGAAATGTACCTAGATTTTTCGGTTAGCACCGCACTTTATCTTTCGCTTAATGAAAAAGAATACGAAAAAAGACTTGAGCTTTTCGTTAACATCTATGAAAAGTTTAATAAGACTCCGGAGCAGCAGCACATATTTTTCGTGAACACTGGCTTAGTGATTGACGATACTTCTCCGTTAGGACTGATAACGAGCACATTTGACTCTCTAAAGATTTTTACTGATGAGGTAATGCCCTCATCTTCTTTTAATTTACATAACGAAATTAACGATTACCTGCTCGACGTAGAAAAGTCAATCTCAAATAATATTGATGGTGGCCATACCCTCTCGTTAATTGATTTCAAACGCACTAGAATTGAATTCTTGCAAACAGAGGGAAAAATTGATGCAAGAGGTGCAGGCGAGTTTTATTTTGAAAAAGTGTTCGTCGTGAACATTAAGCTTCAGGTCGTTGAGATATTCGAGTTCAGCAGGCACCAAATCGTAATTGCTCGTGCTCAGTATGTTTACTACGTGGTTTATGATGATCAGATTTACGTCTTACCAATTTTAAATGCGATAAGTAAAATATTTTCATCATTGCAGAAAAGGCTCGCTATCATTCAAAAGACGGGAGAGTACAGATCATATCCTATATATGTTGCTGGGTCCTTGGACACCTCCCAAATAAGCACATTTGATCCTGCACTTCGGAATGTTGCAGTTCAGCGGGACATAACAATCCCGCAGGCAGAAACTGTTCTACGTGGATGGCTGAGTTCCATACCTAAGAAGTACAGGTCTCCATTGTGTTCGCTGATCGCGGGCCATATTGTGATGACGCCAGGGGAAGTATCGTCCTTTGTACATAAAGTCGCCGAATTAATGGCAGACCCCAAGGGAAGCTCTTTTTTTATAAAGCGAATCGGGGACATAAATGGCACTCATCGAATCTTAATGCGCGATACGGATTCGATCCGACAGGCGGAAAATTTCGGTCCATGCAATATTAAGCTCAATGCGACATCAGCGACGCTAATTGTCGATACTTTGGTCAGCGGGTCGCAAATTTCAAAGGCTCTTCAATTTTATGCAACCGGCCAAGGCTCGGACCAGAAATATTATATATATACTGAGGTTGAAAAAAGGAAAATTTCCGAGGCTTTAAAGTCTATTAAAGAAATCGTTATTGTTAACGTTTTTCATACAGGAAACGGCATCAAATTCATCCAGGATCAATGCCGGACGTTCTTAAATTCTGATGTTATCGTGCGCTCTATCCACGGAAGAGATGTAGGTGAGGACGCATATTTTGGATCCAGTCGAAGAATTAACGCTGCCCAAAAAATGGAAATTCGAAAAATTTTCGATGACATTGACTCGGTAAATGATCTATTTAATCATCTGGAAATATTCAACCGCTCAAAGGAAAGCGCTAAAGATTTTCGCGGGAAAAGGATTGATGCAATTGATCTAGTTGCAAGGTATCAGTCACTAACGAAGAAATGTTTTAATTTCTTGCATTCTGGAACAAAACACAATCGTTATTGCAGGCCATTCGTTCGCGCGCGGGAACCTCATGAATTTTTACTCGCTCCCACTTCAGAAGAAAATTCGGAGGACAAATGAGGGCGAATGCCATCCAAGAGGAGATCTCAGGGTCAGCCATGGTAACTGGACACGAGCTCTACCTTTAGGAAATTCTGGGGGCCGAGCATAGTGAGCTGACAGCATCTCGGCCATTCACGAAGCCTTAGCAGAGATAAACAGAGTCATTTACCAGCCAATCGGCTTCGTCGCAGCGCGATGGCCCAAGATACCGTTCGGACTTGTAAAATGAAACGGGCGAGGGCACCTATCTGACCCACGTGCTCAATGGCACTAAGTCTGAACGATGTCACCCCGCCCGACCGCATCACCTACATTATCCGTCGATGAGTCGGCATCTTCAAGATACGAAGTCTGCTTTCGCGACACAAGTTCTGCGATCGGCTGCACAAAGTTACTGAAATAAATCAATTTGATGCCTCCGAAAAACATGGGTAAAAACGTGGGTAACCTGCGCTGACCATCGTTTTCTCATAGGAGAATTCGACAGACACCGCTTCCGCTAGGGGGGCGATTCAGAGAGGGTTCAGCATCTTTCGGCCAGCCCTCTCCGACTAGCCTGTCTGCAGTTCGCCAACGGCGAACTGCGCAGCGCGACCGGGGCACGCCTTCGTCAATCATCTCTGCCGTACCGTTCGGTCTCGTCCCGAAAAACTTGTGAGCAGGGTGTTGCACTCCCGCCTGGCTAGCCTTTGTAATCGCATTACAACTGCAAAGCTCGTGTCACAGTGTCGCACATGACCCCTTATTAGAGATCCCTTTATTCGTTCAGTCCGAGGACTTTTCCCTCTGTCGCACTTGCTTTTCAAGATCACGCTTAAATAACTGTAGCACGCCGAATAACGTGGGACGAACAGGGCTCGCTCATTTTCCGTCTTGTGGATTTGCCCCCCCCCAGCTTTTTTAAGTCTCTCTATTTTTACAATTCGTGATTTTCATTTTCAAACCATGTTACTCTCATTACCATACTTTTTTCTCACACTGGAGCGCGTACGTGGACTTGATTGATCAAATGAGAGCTTTGTCTTCGCGCATCAGTGCGACGAAGGATTTGGTTCAGACCGAAGAAGCAACCAAGAACGCAATGGTGATGCCATTCATTCAGGCACTTGGCTTCAACGTATTCGACCCGACAGAAGTGACCCCCGAGTTATGTGCTGACGTAGGCCTCAAGAAGGGAGAGAAGGTCGACTACGCAATCCTTCGCGATGGCAAGCCGATCCTCCTGTTTGAATGCAAGAGGAGTGGCGGTGACTTGAACATCAGCCATGCCGGCCAGTTGTTCAGATATTTTCACGTGACCGCCGCGCGCTTTGGCGTACTGACGAATGGCCTGGTGTACAGGTTCTTCACCGATCTTGAGCAGCCCAACAAAATGGATGAAAAGCCGTTCTTTGAGTTCAATATCCTGGAATTCAAGGACCGAGACGTTGAGGAGTTGAAGAAATTTGCGAAGTCGCATTTCGACGTTGATACCATCCTCACTACCGCAAGTGACCTCAAGTTTACGCGTACGATCCAGAACCGCCTCGCTGACTGGATGACCAATCCGTCAGAGGATTTCGTTCGTTTGCTGGCTTCCGATCTTCTCGGGGGGAAACGCTTTACGCCGCAGGTAGTTGACCAATTCACGTTGATAACCCGACGAGCATTTGATCAATTGCTCAGCGAGCGTATCAACGATCGACTGAAAGGCGCGATGACGCCAGAGACGCCATTGCAACAAGCGACTGCACTACCAGCGTCCGATTTGCGGCCAGCAGAGTCGGGAATTGTCACGACTGCTGAGGAGGTCGAGGCGTTCCATATCGTGCGTTCGATTCTTCGAAGTGTCGTTGGTTCGAACAGGATCGTGATGCGGGACGCCCAAAGCTACTGCGCCATCCTTCTGGACGACAACAACCGCAAGCCGATTTGCCGGCTCCGTTTCAACAACCTGGATAAGCTGGCAATCGGGATTTTTAATGAAAAAAAAGAAGAAGAACGCATAATGCTTCCACATCTCGATTCTCTCTACGAACATGCGGACCGCTTGCGCGCTTCAGTCGCAATGTATTTGCCTGCGGACGGGGGATGAGCTGATTTGAGGGAAAGCACGAGTTCAGGTCTCGCAATCTGACATATCTGAACTATTTTGCCCAGCAACTGTTCGTGGAAATCGCAAGTCTGTGATTTCCACGATCCGATATTCCAGATTTCGTTCGCTCCGTAGCTGTCTGCCGTTAGCGCTACGTATTGCATCGTGGCTTTTCGACGTAGGCCAAAAGAAGCCAGTTAGCTGGTCACGGTTCCAACAGCCGCCCCAACGCCCGCCCCACAAATGCGCCACCCTTGCCGCTTGCCGCTACCAGTTCCCGCACATCCGCCATAACCGATTCCGTGCTCGCACCCGCTGCCCCAGCCGCCTCCATCGGGGCCGCATACGCCGCCAATACATCCTCTCCAGTCATCTCATACCCCCATCCGGCAGCAATCCCGCGCAACGCCGTCATCCCCGCCGACAGCGCAAACTCCGGTTCCTTGACCGCGTAATCCCTGGACGCGCGCGTCAGCGTGCGCGGGTCCGACGGGCTGCGGTTCGCCAGTTCGATGGCCAGTTCGAACAACCCGGCATCCTTCGCCGCAGCAAACCACTTGCCCTCCTGGCCCGGCTGGCTCGCCACTAGGTCGCGCAACACGGTCTCCCGCGGTATTTGCGGATACTTTTTCACGATGGCCTTGAAGGTCGCCAGGTTGGTTTTCGCATACGTGCTGCAAGCGCATAGCGCGCATAGGCTTCCTCGGCAAACCCAGTTTCGAGCAGCGCGCTCGCAGAACACGGCGATGGCGTCCCTGAGCGTGCCGGCTGCCACCGCGCCCTGACGCCCTATTCGCGGTAATTCCAGGATATGTAGCGTGCTCGGACTTGGCGATTAATGCGAGCAGTTCGTCGTGCCGTCCGGCTTCATACAGCGTGCTGAGGCCGACCGCTGGCGGCACTGGAACTTCCGGTCATAGCAGCTATCAAGCCATTTCGTTCCGGTGCTCGGTGCCTAACTTGATGATGGCGAAGTGGTATCTGCTGCGCGCCAGTTAGGCGGCGCTGCGGGCGCAGGCTGTGTGCTGTCATGTTTGCACTGCAAGAGACCCGCCGTTCGCTTAAATGGCAATATCGTTACTGGATGCGCCGCACTCATTTACTCAAAAGCTCGTAAGTTCGTTGCAAAGGCGGGCGCATCCTGCAGACTGCTGGCACCGTACGATTACAGTGGCGGATGTGCTTATTTGGGAAAGCAATTGAGAAAGGATCTTGGATTACTACGAAAGGCCGGCAACGGCTTCCGGTACAACGTCCTGTCAGCCGTTCAGCAAATCGATTTCCTGTCGAACTGCCGCCACAACGACGTCGAATGAAGTCGGTAGAGGCAACAGGTTCTCGGTTTTCTTTGTTTGAAGCGAAGTGACGGGGAGCCTGATCTCGGAAACATTTCCAGATGCGTTCTGATGTACACGCAAGACACGTGTTGAGTTCCTGCCAGTCTTTTTTTCCTGCCAATAGAATGACTTGCCTTTGCCGATTTTACTGGGCTTCAGCTCAAGGCCAAGAGCGTCTTGAAGATGACTGTAGAGGTGAGCAGCGTTCATATCGATTCCGTGTCTGAAATTACAATTATGACAATCCCGCACCCCGTTGATGAAGAAAATTTTTTAATCCGGCGCGATTTCCGCGTCATCGCTGTCTCAGTATGGGTCCCGACTTTCGTCGGGATGACGGTTTTTGGGGCGTTGGCAGTTGGAATCCACCGGCCAACCGCACGCCGCCTCAGGCGTGGCAGTCAGCGCGTCATACCGACATCAAGACGGCGAGTTTAAACGCCACCTGGCAACGGGGCGGCCGCCGCCACCAGCCCCTCCGCCCGCAACGCAATCCAGAACTCCGCAGGAATCACCGCCTGCAAGGCCGCATAATCCTCCGCAATCCGCTCGGGCTTGCTCGCCCCTGGAATGACTGCTGCCACGGCCGGATTGGCCAGCACGAACTGGATCGCTGCAGCTTTCAACGTCACGCCATGGCGGTCGGCCACAGCCTTGATGCGCGCCACCTTCTCGAGGATCTCCGGCGGCGCCTGCTGGTATTCGAAATGCGTGCCGCCGGCCAGTACGCCCGAGCTGTACGGGCCGCCGACGACGATGCTGACATCGTGCGCCACGCAGGCGGGCATCAGGCGCTGCAGGGCGCGTTCATGGTCGAGGAGGGTGTAGCGGCCGGCCAGCAGGAAGCCGTCCGGTTGCGGTTCGGCGAGGTCGAGCGTGAGTTCGAGCGGCTCGACCTTGTTGACGCCCAGGCCCCAGGCCTTGATCACGCCTTCTTCGCGCAGGCGCGTCAGGACGCGGAAGGCGCCGGTGCGGGCGATTTCGTATTGGGCCACCCAGTCGTCGCCATAGAAATCCTGCGCCACGTCGTGCACGTAGACGATGTCGAGGTGATCCGTGTTCAGGCGCTTGAGGCTGCCTTCGATGGAGCGCAGCGTTGCGTCGGCCGAGTAGTCGTTGAGGACCTTGTTGGGGCGGCCGTGCGCGAACAGGCCGCCTTTTTCGCCCATGGCGCGCCCGCTGGGGTCTTCCGTTTCTTCCAGGACGACGCGCCCGACCTTGGTGCTCAGCACGTACTCGTCGCGCGGATAGGCGGCCAGGGCCTGGCCCAGGCGGATCTCGGCGAGGCCGGCGCCGTACAGGGGCGCGGTGTCGAAGTAGCGCGTGCCGGCGTCCCAGGCGGCGTGGACGGTGGCGGCGGCTTCCGCTTCGGGGATGTCGCGGAACATATTGCCCAGTGGGGCCGTACCAAAACCGAGGGCGCCGGCCCGTGAAAGTTGTTTTACCAGACTCATGATGTGGCTCCGTGGTGGATGAAGCAACAGTGTAATGCGCTTCTGCAGAGGCGCCGTCCACGCTGCGTGCTGCCCCAAAGCGCGATATGCATTAAAGTTCATGCCAGCACCTTTTCAAATTCAGGAAACCGCATGACCTTTCGTCCCCGCCTGTCCTCCCGCACCGCTGCCGTCCTTGCCGCTACCTTTCTGGCGCTTGCCAACCCCGCCCACGCGGTCTCGCCACCCGCCGTCGAAGCGAAAAACGGCATGGTGGTGTCGTCCCAGTACCTGGCCAGCGATGTCGGCGTCGCCATCCTCAAGCAAGGCGGCAACGCCATCGACGCGGCAGTGGCGGTCGGTTACGCGCAGGCAGTGGTGAACGCCTGCTGCGGGAATATCGGCGGGGGCGGTTTCATGACAATCCACCTGGCCAATGGCAAGGATACGTTCATCAACTTCCGCGAAAAGGCGCCCGCTGCGGCCAGCGCCGACATGTACCTCGATGCCGACGGCAAGGTAAAACCAGGCGCGAGCCTGCACGGCTACCTGGCGGTGGGCGTGCCCGGCACCGTGGCGGGTTTCGACCACGCGCAGCGCAAGTACGGCAAGCTGACGCGCGCGCAGGTGCTGGCCCCGGCCATCAAGCTCGCGCGCGACGGCTACATCCTGAACCGCGCCGATACCGACATCATCGACACCACCGTGGCCTGGTTCAAGAAGGACCCGGAAGCGGCGCGCATCTTCCTGCGCCCCGACGGCACGCCGCTGCAGCCGGGCGACCGGCTGGTCCAGAAAGACCTGGCCAGGACCCTCGAAGCGATCGCCAAAAAAGGCCCGGACGCCTTCTACAAGGGCGCGATTCCTGCCGCCGTCGAAAAGGCCGCGAAAGCCAACGGCGGCATCATCACGGCGGCTGACTTTGCGGCCTACCACGTGGCTGAAATGGCGCCGCTGGAATGCAGCTACCGCGGCTACCAGTTCCTCTCGGCGCCGCCGCCAAGTTCGGGCGGCGTGACCATGTGCCAGATCCTGAATATCCTCGAAGGCTACGACATGAAGGCGCTGGGCTACCACTCGGCCGCGTCGGTGCACTACATGGTCGAGGCCATGCGCCACGCCTACATGGACCGCAACACGTTCCTCGGTGACCCGGATTTTGTCAAGAATCCGCTGGAGCGTTTGCTGAGCAAGGATTACGCCGCGTCGATCCGCGCCCAGATCCTGCCTGACAAAGCGACGCCGTCAAGCGCCGTCCAGCCGGGCACGATGCCGCACGAGAAGCCGGAAACGACGCACTACTCGGTGGTCGACAAGGCAGGCAACGCGGTGTCGACCACGTACACCGTCAACGGGCGCTTCGGCGCGGTGGTCATCGCGCCAGGCACGGGCTTTTTCCTGAACGACGAGATGGACGACTTCACCAGCAAGATCGGCACGCGCAATATGTACGGCCTGGTGCAGGGCGCCCGCAACGCCATTGCGCCGGGCAAGCGCCCGCTGTCGTCGATGGCGCCGACCATCGTCACCAAGGACGGCAAGACGTTCATGGTGGTCGGCTCCCCGGGCGGTTCGCGCATCATCACGATCACGCTGCAGGCGGTGCTGAACGTGATCGACCATGGCATGGCGCCGCAGGAAGCGGTCGACGCGCCGCATTTCCACCACCAGTGGCAGCCGGACCTGGTCAACTACGAGCCCCGCACGTTCTCGCCCGATACGCTCAAGATCCTCGCGGGCATGGGCTACACGATGAAGGAGCAGGGCACGTGGGGCGCGACCGAGATGATCCTGATGGGGCTGCCGGGCGCGATGGGCGTGGCGCCGTCGAGTGCCGGTAACGATTCGGGCGTGTCCGGCAAAGTGCTGCCCGGCTTCATCTACGGCGCCAACGACAACCGGCGCCCTGCGGGATCGGCGGCGGGATACTGATGCTATCTTCTTTCGCCGTCCCTAAATCCGTCATACCGTAGAAAGACGGTACCCATACTGAGCGTGCAGTAGCTTGCTCTCAACTTTGCATGGGTCCCGGCCTCCGCCGGGATGACGGTTTTTAGTTGAACGATAGCGGTTACTTGCAGGCTCGCTGGCACCGTAACTCCATGGCTTGATTGAGCGTCAGCTTTGGCGCCAGCGCGTACTGCGTCATCAGAGGCTGGCTGTTCCACAGGCCGGAACAGCTTGTTCCGGCCGATCCGGCTTACGGTTGCGGTAGTAGTGGCTTATGATGCGCCCCAACCAGGGAGACAACATGCCACACCAGAACACCGACCACACCGATATCCACCGCATCGCCCTTGCCGGTATCACCGGCGACCTGGGCGGACGCATCGGCCGCGCACTGCTGGCGCAAGGCGCGCGCGTCGACGCCATCGTTCGTCCCGGCACGACGCCTGAAGAGCTGGCTGCGCTGAGCGCACAAGGCTTCGATCCCATTGCCGTGGATATGGCTGACGCGGCAGCACTGCGTGACGCGGTGCGCGGCGCGCGCTGCGTCGTCTCGGCGCTCAATGGCCTGGAGCCGGTCGTGATCAGCCTGCAGCAACGCCTGCTCGACGCCGCGGTGGCAGCTGGTGTCGCCCGTTTCATCCCGAGCGACTATTCACTGGATTTTACCAAGACTCTGCCTGGCGAAAACCGCAACCTGGACTTGCGGCGCCAGTTCATGGCGTCGCTTGACGCAGCGCCCATCCGGGCCACGTCGATCCTCAACGGCGGCTTCATCGACCTGCTGGCCGGCCAGGCGCCCATCGTCGCCCCGGCCATCCGGCGCGTCGTCCATTTTGGCGATGCGCAGCAAGCGCTCGATTTCACGAGCAAGGATGATGTCGCCGCGTTCACGGCGGCCGCCGCCCTCGACGACACCGCGCCGCGCATCCTGCGCATTGCAGGCGACACGGTGACGCCGGCGGACCTGGCCCGCCTCATGACGGAGCTGACTGGCCGGCGCTACGCCACGCTGCGCATGGGCGGCATTGGCGCGCTGTCGGCAGTGATTGCCGTGGCGCGGACGCTGACCCCGGCCAGCGATGCGCCGTTTCCGGCATGGCAGGGGATGCAGTATTTGCGCGACATGATGAGCGGGCGCGGCAAGCTGGCGCCGCTCGACAACGACCGCTACGGCCAGCGTCCCTGGACAAAAGCCCGGGAAGTGCTGGCCGAGACGTTCGTGTCCTGAGCGGACCCTGGCTTAGTATCGCCAGGTCAGGCTGACGCTTGCGTTCCTCGGCGCCGCATAAAAACTCTGCGTCCAGAACAGGCTGGAGAGGTAGCGCTTGTCGGTGACGTTGTTCACGTTTGCGGCAAGCAGCAGCTTGGGTGAGATCGCGTACTGCGCCATCAGGCCCATCGTCGTGTAACCGCCCTGGTTGATCGTGGCGCCATTTTCCGATGTGTAGATTTTCGATTGCAGGTTGGCGCTGGCGCCCACTTTCAACGCCGGCATGGTCTCGAAACGGTAGGTGGTGGCGGCCTTGAGCGTCCTGCGTGGAATGTAGGTGCGGGCTGCAGCGCCGTCGTCGCCTTCGATCGACAGGACCGACAGGCCGATGGAGGCGTCCCAGTTGCGCGCCAGCGCGCCGGCAAATTCTGCTTCGAAGCCTTTGGATTCTGCCTTGATGCCTGTGTAATAGGCGTCGAAGCCGAGGTAGCCGGCCTGCTGCGCCGCGTTGCTTTGCTTCGTGCGGAAAACAGCGCCGGACAAATTCGCCTTGCCGCCAAACAGTTCGCTTTTCAGGCCCAGCTCATAGGTTTTGCCTTCCACCGGCGCCAGCGTCTGGCGGTTGACGTCGATCTCGCTTTGCGCATTGAAAATCGCTGTGTAGCTGCCGTATGCCGACAAAACAGGGTTAATCGTATAAACCAGTCCGGCGTACGGGGTGGTCTTGGTGGCAGCACGCGCGCTGCTCACGCCGTAGCTGACGCCGTTGGTATCGACCTTGGTGTGGTTCGCGCCGGTCAGCAGTTTGACATCGTCGGCCAGGTTCCAGCGTACCGCGACGTAGGCATTCTTGCGCTTGTCGGTGTAGCCGCCGTTATCAAGGGCCGGAGGAAAGTCCGGCTGCGGATAGCTGCCATCGACGGCCGTGTTGCCAGGCAGCGCGGTGCCGGTGTCAGGGCCCGTGGACGAATTCGAGCTGATGCGCGAATCGGCCCAGGCGCCGCCCAGACTGAGGTCATGGCTGCGTCCGGCTAGTGCAATTTTGCCGGACACCTGCGCATCGACCATCTTCTGTTTGAAGTCCGAGTTGTACAGGGACGTATAGCTCGACAGGCCAAGGCCGGTGACCCGGTCCTGCGCGCCGGACACAAACAGCATCTGCCAGCGGCTCGGCGCGACGTTGTAGGTGGCCGTGACCTTACTTGACCAGCCGTTGGCGAATGCATGTGACCATTCGGCAAAGCCGCTGTGCACTTCAGCGTCCGAGAACGACCAGTCAGGGCCGGTGCTGGCCGAGCCGGCATAACTGGTCGGGCTGCCGTCGCTGTAGTAGAGCGGGAGTGCGCCGTACATCGCGCCGGTGGCGGCGCTTTTTTGATAGGTGTACCCGAATGCGAGTTTGTCGTCGCGCGTCACCTTGCCTTCGACGATGGCCGAGGCCACGGTTTTGTTCAGGTGGTAGCGGTCGAGCCAGGAATCGCCCTGGTCACGCGCCACCACGGCGCGCGCAGCCCAGTTGTCCGACAGTGGCACCGAGACGTCCACATCGAGGCGCTTGTTTCCCCACGAGCCGAAGGTGAGGGTGCTCGAAGCCGCCAGTTCCTTGCCGGGGCGCTTGCGCACGAAGTTGACCGTGGCCGACGGGTTGCCTGTCGAGGACATCAGGCCATTGGCGCCGCGCACGATGTCGACCTGTTCGTACAGGGCCGTGTCGAAGTTGCCGGTGACGTTGCCGAACACGAAGGGGACGCCGACGCCGTCGTACTGGAAATTGGTAATGTCGAAGCCGCGCGCCGTGTAGTAGACGCGGTCGGTTTCAACTGTTTCGACCGATACGCCAGGCGTACTGGCCAGCATGTCGTTCACCGAGTTGAGCTTGAAGTCATCCATTTTCTGGCGCGTCACGACCGTCACCGATTGCGGCGTATCGCGCAGCGACAGATCGAAGCGCGTGGCCGACGAACTGTCGCGCACGGTGTAACCGGCTTTGTCGGTGGCGCCGGTGACGGTCACGGTCGGGATGGGCGCATCGGCTGCATCATCTGCCTCGGGCGCGGCCGCCATGGCCGGGGCGCTGCCGGCCATGGCCAATGCGCAGGCGAGGGCGAGGCGGTGCAGGCGAAAACGTGGGGCCAGCGATGGCAGGACGGTCAAACTCGGGTGGGACATGTAAAACTCCTGGACAGTTCGTCGGTACGATGAAGGAAGCGATTGCTTCTGCACCGTAAGTGAGCAACGACAAAAACTCGTTAGTATGAATGCGAATCATTCTCATTATAGCCAGTCGATGGCGATTCGGCTACATATTGCCTTTGCTCAATTGTAAATTTCAGTGAAAATAGGTGTTTTGGGGTGTTAATGACCGCTGGTCGTGCGACCTGTCAGACGAAGCCAGCCCGTTCTACCACCGCACGTGCTGCCCTTGACCAGGGCTCTCCTGCGAACCTGTTCCTGGAAACCCTATGCAAACATCCGCTACCGCCCCCAATGGGGCATGGCCATCGACCTCGAACGCTGCATTGGCTGCCATGCCTGCTCGGTCGCGTGCAAGGTTGAAAACACCGTCTCGCTCGGCCACTTCCGCACCAAGGTGTATTACTACGACTTCGCCGGGGTCAACCCGTTCAACAGGCAGCCGACGAGGAAGCGCGCATTCCTGCCCACGCTGTGCATGCAGTGCGCCGATGCGCCGTGCCTGGACGCGTGCCCGACCGAAGCCATTACGCGCGGCGAGGACGGCATCGTGCGCATCGACGACACGGTCTGCGACCGTAGCCGCGACTGCATCAAGGCGTGTCCGTACGGCGCGATCCACATCGACCCGGTGTCGCAGGTGGCCGACAAATGCGACTTCTGCGCGCACCGCCTGGCGGCCGACATGGAGCCTGCGTGCGTCGAAGTCTGTCCGGCCGATGTGTTTGCGTTCGGTGACCTGAACGATCCTGGCAGCCGCGTGAACGTGTTCGGGGCGAAGCACGGCGCGCAGGTGCAGGCAATGAAGGCGGAAGAGAAGACGCGTCCGCGCGTGCAATACCGCGGCCTCGGTACCGCAGCCATTCCACGCGCCATCGAAAAGAAGGTGCCGAAGGGGCAGCCGCACGATCCGTTCTCGTACGAGACCGATACGTGGGACCAGCTCAAGGCCACGTTTACGGCTGCGCCGCGTGCGAAGAAGGGAGCGTGACATGGACCGCCGCCATTTTCTGAAAACCGGCACGGGCGCGATGGCCACGCTGGGCCTCGGTGAAACCATCCTGCTCACGCCAAACGCGGCGCAGGCGCTCAATTACACGCCCGTCGACGGCAAACTGCGCAAAGTAAAGAACAATTACCGCACGGCGAAGCGCATCACCAGCGTGTGCCTGAACTGTTCCACCGTCTGCGGCATCGAGGCATTCGTGCAGGATAACAAGGTCATCAAGATCCGCGGCAATCCGCGCGACCCCAACATGGGCAGCTACATGACCTGCGCGAAGGGGCAATCCGGCCCCACCATCAACGATTATCCCGAGCGCCTGCTATATCCGTTGAAACGCGCCGGCAAGCGCGGGGAAGGGCTGTGGCAGCGCATCACGTGGGACCAGGCGTACGACGAGGTCGCGGGGCGCATCAAGGCCAGCATCGCCAGCGGCCATCCCGAGCGCGTGGCGCTGCATCAGGGCCGCTCGCGCATCGACGCCGAGATCAACCGCTTCCTGTCCGCCATCGGCACGCCGGTGCAGCTGAACCACCGCGCACTGTGTTCATCGAATAAAAGGGCCGCCAATTACGTCTCGCTCGGCGAGACCGACTGGGAATCGATCGACGCCGAGCGCTGCAAATATTTTCTCAACTTCGGCGCGAATTTCTACGAAGCGCACCAGGGCGGCCTGCACCTGGTCAGCCGCGTGGTCAAGGCGCGCTTCGACCATGGCGCCAAGCTGGTCACGTTCGACGTGCGCCTGTCGAACACTGCCGGGCGCAGCGACGAATGGCACCAGCCGTTCCCCGGCACCGAAGGCGCGCTGGCGCTGGCCATGGCGCACGTGATGGTGCGCGAAGGCGAATTCGATCACGACTTCGTCGAACAGTTCGTCCAGCCGGGCCTGGAGACCATCCGCACCTGGCTGGCGCCGTGCACGCCGGCGTGGGCCGCGAAGCTGTCCGGGATTGCCGCCGCCGACATCGAACGGCTGGCGCTGGAGTTCGCGCGCGCCCGCCCGGCCGTTGCAGCGTTTTCCAACCGCGGCGCCAGCGCCCACTTCAACGGCTTCAATGCCGACCGCGCCATCATCATGCTCAATGCGCTGGCCGGCGCGATCGCGCGGCCTGGCGGCTATTGCTACGGCCTCGATGAAAAGCTGTCGGTGAGCCGCTATCCGCAGCCGCTGCCGATGCCGCCAAGCGTCAAGATTCGCACCGACCTGGAAGACCCGCCCGAGTGGCCGCTGGCGAACCGCTGGCAAAAAATGAAAGTCGGCCAGATCGTCTATGACTACCTGCGTGAAAAACGCGCAAAAGTCGACGTCTACATCACCTGCACGCTGGGCTCCCCGATGACGTGGCCGGAAGGACGCAGCACCACGGTCGAGGTGCTGTTCGACATTGGCCGGCGCCTGGCGCCCGAGCAGGCACAATATTTTGCCTTCGGCAGCCACGAAGACTTCGTGCGCATCCAGTGCTCGAAACTGCCCACGACCGGGCCGGACGGGCGCCAGTTCAAGGACAGCTTCGAGTACATGAGGCATTACGGGGTGTTTGTCGACACGTCGCAGCCCAAGCCGTACGAGGTGTACAAAAAGCCGTTGAGCGACACGCAGCTCCTTGGTACGCGCGTCGATGCGGCCGGCATCGTCTACCGCGCCAACGAGAAGGGCAAGGAGAGCGCGGTCGGCGTGGAAGTCGGTGGCCAGGCCGTGCGCGGCTTTGCCACGCCGTCGCGCAAGTTTGAAATCCACGCGCCGGAAGTCACGCAGGTGGCGCGCAAACTGGGAATCGTCGACGACGGCATGCCGACCTTTGCGCCGGTGCCGTCGCACCACAACCTGCCGGCCGACCGCTTCATCCTGACGTCGTTCAAATGGAACGTGCACACGCAGGGCCGCACTGCGTCGCAAAAATACCTGACCGAGATCGTGCACGACAATCCAATGTGGATCAACGTGGCGACGGCAAAAAAGCTGAAATTGAAAAGCGGCGACATGGTGGAGTTGACGACGTACCGGCCGCAGTCCGGGCCGGCAGACAAACCGGACCAGCAGGCGTTTCGCGGCACGGGGGAAAAGATCGGGTCGGCGCGCATGCGCGTGTTCGTCACGCGCGGCATCCACCCGCGCGTGGTGGCCGTGTCCAATTCGCTGGGCTGGATCAGCGGCGGGCGCGCCAGCGAAGGCAGGGGCGGACGCCGCGTGGAGGTGGCGGCGCGGGGAATCAGTCCCGATGCGGCGAAGGCGTTCGGACCGGCGCCCGCAATCGACGACCTGAACGCGGGCGTCTGGTGGGATACCAAACATGGCGGGCGGGGAAATGGCGTGAACATCAACGCGCTGCTGCCGATCAATCCGCAGCCGCTGGTGGGGATGCAGGCGTGGTTCGATACGGTGTGTTCGCTGCGCAAGGTGTGAACGCGAAGCGTCGTTAAAAAAGCCCGGTCGTTGGCGCGACCGGGCTTTTTTTTGGCAAGGACAGGGCGTTCTTCAGCTGTTGAAGCTGCCGGCATCGCGCACCATCGTGGCCGCGCCGCACGCCGGTGTCACCGGCACGCTGGTGCAAGTGGGCGCAGCCACCTTCTGCTTGATGTGCAGCGCCACCGCTGGCACAGTCGACCCCGTCACGCTGCCCAGGCTGAGCGTGACGACGCCGTTGGACGGGACCACCACGCTGTCGCTGGTGCAGCCGGTTTTGGCAGCGTTGAGCAAACCGTGGGCGACGTTGCAATACGTACCGGCCGGCAGGCCGGTGGAAAACGACCGGCCGGTCCATGGGGCGGCGTCGTTGTTGATGGCAATGAAACCTTTGGCGCCGCGTGAAAAGGCGATCTGGTTGGTGTTACCGGCCACGAAGTTGGCAACGCCTTCACCAGTGGTCGCAGCGCGGAAGCCCACCATGTTCGAGATTTCCGGCCAGCGGTGGATGAAGTCCCATTGCTGGTTGACGAGGGCGTTGCCGTTTGCATCGAACGGGCTGGCTGCTGGCGGCCCCTGGTTGCGGTCGGTGAAGCGGAAACCCGAGTGGACCTGCGCCGAGCCGTAGGGCCACGCCAGCATCAGCATGTTGGCCAGGTTGTAGCGTTTGGTGCCCGCCGTGTCGTTGGTCACGCCGGTGAAGTTGCTGGCCACCAGCGAGTTCGGCGCACCCTCGTTGCGCTCGGTATCCCAGTTGTTGACGAACACCGTCGCGCTTGCGCTTGGCATGAAGCCCCGGCTGCCGCCCCAGTTGCCCGGGGTGCCCATGATCGTTTCCAGTTGCGCTATGCTGGCGCCGTTCAGGTTCTGGAACATTTCTTTCATCGCGTAGACATAGTGAAATTCATTCACCGTACCCGTGGGGAAATAGCTGGCGACATCCACGCCGCTGTCGACAACGACTTCCTGCGTGATCCATAGCGGTTCGCCCGCCGTGGTGGTGCGCGTGGCGCCATTCAGGAACGCCGCGATGTCGTCCGGGGCCATGTGCTTGGCGGCGTCGAAACGCATGCCGTCCACGCCCATTGCGACGAGCTTGTTCAGATAGTTTCGGATCTGGCCCCGCACGTACGTCGAGCCGGTGTCCAGGTCCGGCAGGCCGGGGAGGCGGCAATTGGTGACTTTGGCGCGGTTGGTGTCGCTGTAGTCAGCGCCGGCAATGGTGCAGCTGGGGTGAAAATCCGCTGCGCTGAAGTTGGGGAAGGCAAGTGCGCTGGTCCACGTGCTGCCATCAGTGGCCTTGCCGGACCCGCTTGCCATGTGGTTGACGACGACATCGGCGTACACGCGCACCCCGGCGGCATGGCAGGTGGAAATCATGGCCTGGAATTCGGCCTCGGTTCCCATCAGGCTGTCGAGTTTGAGGAAATTGACCGGCTGGTACATGTCGTACCACGTACCAAGGCGGGCCGACGCATGCGGCGGCGACACCTGCACGGCGCCATAGCCCTGGGGACCCAGCCAGCTGGCGCATTCTTTGGCGATATCGTTCCAGCGCCAGCGAAACATCTGCACCGAGGTGTCGGCGGGATTGAAGCTGGCAGCTGCGGCCGGGGCGGCGGCGGCCAGCGACAGGCTGGCCAGGATGGCGGCGGCGAGTAATCGCTGCGCTGGTTTGACTTGATTTGATGTCACACTGTCTCCTTGTCGTGCAGCCCTCGTGGAGCGGCACGTGCGCCTGACGTGCCAGCGTGGATCGCTGATGGGACACGGCTGGCGCGCCCGTACATTAGCACTGGTCCGGCCGGATGCGAAGCGCCGCTCCCGAACCGGCGTTCCAGCCGTGCCGTCAGTACAGGTTGTGCTTCACCTCGTGCGCGTAGTGGGCATTGACCTCTTCGACTTGCCCCTCGCTCATGGCGGCGCCGGCATCGGTCATTTTCGTCAGCGCCGCCAGCATCGCGCCGACGGTTGGCAACGCATCGCGCGCCAGGTGCGCATCGGGCTGCCACAGGCGGGCGCGGTTGATCGCCTTGCCGCAATGGAGCAGCACTTCGTCGACCAGCACCACGGTGGCAGTTTTTGGCGCCTTGCCGCCTTCCGTCAGCCCGGCCAGCAAGTCGGCATCGGTCACGACGCGGGCGCGCCCGTTGATGCGCATGAAAATGTCGAGGCCGGGAAACAGGAACAGCATGCCGACGCGGTTGTCGCTTTGCAGGTTATGCATCGACTCGATGCGGTTGTTGCCGGGCCAGTCGGCAAACGCCACCGTGTGGCGATCGAGCATGTGGACGAAGCCGGCCGGGCCGCCGCGCGGGGAGGCATCGAGGCCGCCGGGGCCGGCCGTGGCCAGGCAAAAGAAGGTGGCGGCTTTCAGGTAGGCGGCGTGGAAATCGGCCAAATGGTCGAGCACGGCTTTCTGGATGCGTTCGGCTGGTGGCGCATACAGGGCGGCAAGGTCAGGGGTGGCTGGCTGGGTCATCGATGGTCTCCAAAGGGGGGTGACTGATCTTATGGCCCCACGCTGTGGCGGCTGTACAATATCTGCGCCAATGAATAACGCAAAGCCGCCATGACGCTCAAGTTCGGGTACGACGACATCAATTCCGACGCTGGCTCGCTGCTGCTGGCCATTACCGGGGGGGACGAGTTCGAGCGGGTAACGGCCACGCACAGTCACGCACGCGGCCAGCTGTTTGCCTCCTTGCGCGGGCTGATCTCGGTGGGCCTCGATGACGGCATCTGGATCGTGCCGGCCATCCACGCAGTCTGGATGCCGCCACACCAGCCGCACTCGGTGCGCTCGCACGGTCCGTTTCAGGGCTGGGGCGCCTATGTCGCCGAATCGGCCTGCGCCGATTTGCCGCAAACAGCGTGCACGCTGCGCATCTCGGGCCTGCTGCGGGAAGCGGTCCTGCGTGCGGCGGCGTGGCCCATGGGGACGCTCGATGCGGCCAATGCGCACATCGCAGCGGTCGTCCTCGATGAAATCCGCAGCGCACAGGTCGAGCCGTTCGGCCTGCCGCTGCCGTGCGACGCGCGCCTGCAGCGCATCGGCGCTGCGCTCATCGCCGACCCGGCCGACGCCCGCGACCTGGAGCAGTGGGCCGGCATGGTCGCCATGAGTTCGCGCACGCTGAGCCGGCGCTTCGTGGCCGAGACTGGTTTTACCTTCACTGCCTGGCGCCAGCGCGCCCGGCTGATGCGCTCGCTTGAAATGCTGGCTGCGGACGTACCGGTGAACACAATTGCGCTCGAGCTGGGGTATTCGACGGCCAGCGTCTTCATCAGCCTGTTCCGGCGCACGTTCGGGAAGACGCCGGCGGTGTACCGGCAGGGATTGTAGGCCGCGGCGTTGACCGCTGCCCTCGTCAGGCGGCGATTTTGGGGATGACCCTGATTTCCAGGCCCAGTGCGTCAAGCAGGGCAGCCAGGGTTTCGAAGCGCGGCTTGCTGGACGGGCGCAAGGCTTTATAGGCGCCTTCGCGCGTCAGGCCGGCGAGGTCGGCGACGGCGGCCACGCCCTTGACCTTCAGGACGTTCCTGATCGCTTCGTTGATCAGGGGCTGGTCGCCGCTGGAGATGACGTCGCTGATGTAGGCCGCGATATCCGCGTCGCTGGCCAGTGCCTGGGTGACGTCGAAATCGTCCAGGCCTTCGATGCTGTCGATGCTGTCGAGGTGAAATGCGGTGTCTTGCATGGTCATGATGATTTCTCCTTGATCTTGCAGCCAAGTGCTGGCGCCTTCTTCAACGTATCGCGCTGTTCCTTCAACGCGGCCAGGATCTGCTGCGCGTGCTTGATATCGCGGCTCTGGTGCGACTTGTCGCCACCTGCCAGCAACAAGATAATGGTTTGTCCAGCGTTTCACTGAAGTAGACCCGCAGGCCCGGCCCGTGATCGATGCGCAATTCCGATACGCCCGCGCCCACCGGCTTGACGTCGCCGTACAAACCCATCTGCACGCGTTCGACCCGCGCCGCAATGATCGTCCTGGCTAGGCGATCTTTCAATCCATCGAACCACTCCCGAAAAGCCGGCGTGCGCTTTGCTTCCTTCTTTTGAGTTGGTATGTTAATTGTAATCGTTTGTTCTCGGTTGTCAATCGGAGGCAGCGAATAAAGACTGCTACCGTGCCAGATTGCCGAGGACGTGCCGTGACGGGCGTCACGCGAGCTGGTCGAGCTCCCTGGCGACCTGTTCGCGCAGCAAATACTTCTGCACCTTGCCGGTGACCGTCATCGGAAACTGTTCGACGAAGCGGATGTAACGGGGAATCTTGTAGTGGGCAATTTGCCCGGTGCAAAAGGCGCGGATGTCGGCGTCCGTGGCCTGCTCGCCGGGGCGCAGCACGATGCAGGCGCACAGTTCTTCGCCATACTTTTTGTCCGGCACGCCGACGCATTGCACGTCGAGCACCTGCGGGTGCTTGTACAGGAACTCTTCCACTTCGCGCGGGTAAATGTTTTCGCCGCCGCGGATGACCATGTCTTTTGCGCGTCCCACAATGGTGGCAAAGCCGGCCGCGTCGATGGTGGCCAGGTCACCCGTGTGCATCCAGCGCGCGGCGTCGATGACTTCGGCGGTTTTGACGGGATCGTCCCAGTACCCCAGCATGACGGAATAGCCGCGCGTGAGCAGCTCGCCTTTTTCGCCGCGGGGAACGATGTTGCCGTTGCCGTCGACGATCTTGACTTCCAGGTGCGGATGGACGCGCCCGATGGTGGCCACCCGCAGCGCGACCGGGTCGTCGGTCGCGCTCTGGAAGCTGACCGGCGACGTTTCCGTCATGCCGTACGCGATCGTCACTTCGGCCATGTGCATCCTGTCGATGACCTGGCTCATGATTTCAGCGGGGCAGGGCGAGCCGGCCATGATGCCGGTGCGCAGCGTGGACAGGTCGTACTGCGCAAAATCGGGATGGTCGAGGATGGCGATGAACATGGTCGGCACGCCATGCAGGCCGGTGCAGCGCTCTTCCTGCACCGTGCGCAGGACCGCCACGGGATCGAATCCTTCGCCGGGATAGACCATCGCCGCGCCATGCGTCACGCACGCCAGGTTACCCAGCACCATGCCGAAGCAGTGGTAGAGCGGCACGGGAATGCACAGGCGGTCGCGTTCGGTCAGGCGCATGGCTTCGCCGATGAAAAAACCGTTGTTCAGGATATTGTGGTGCGTCAGCGTGGCGCCCTTGGGCGCGCCGGTGGTGCCGGAGGTGAACTGGATATTGACGGGATCGTCGAACTGCAGGGTGCGCGTTTGCGCGGCCAGTTGGGCAACGTCGGCCTCGTTCGCCTGTTCGATGACGGCGGCGAAATTCCACATGCCCGGCGTGTGCTCCACGCCCAGCCTGATCACGTGGCGCAGCGCCGGCAGGCGGGCCGACGCCAGCTGGCCGGGCCGCGCCGTGCGCAGTTCGGGGACCACGTCGTTCAATATGGCAAGGTAGTCGCTGGACTTGAAGCTGGGGGCGAGGATCAGCGCGCTGCAGCCGACCTTGTCGAGCGCAAATTCAAGTTCCGAGCGGCGGTAAGCCGGGTTGATGTTGACCATGACCAGTCCGGCGCGCGCCGTGGCGAACTGGGTCAGGACCCATTCGGCGCAATTCGGCGACCAGATCCCGACTCGGTCGCCCGGCAGCAGACCCAGGCGCGCCAGGCCCGCGGCCAGTTGCGTCACGCGCGCGTTGAATTCGGCGTAGGTCCAGCGCACGCCCTGGTGCGGGACGACCAGCGCGTCATTGGCGCCGTAGCGCGCCGTGATCGTTTCGAGGAAATCCCCGATCGTGGCGCCGATCAGGGGGGTGTCGTGTGCGCCGTGCACATAGCTTGCGAGAGGGGTCATGATGGTCTCCATATTTTTTATGGGACCATTCTAACGCTGTCTTTTTGGCGCCTGCCGTATTTACTTCTTGCTGGCGCTGGCGCGGCGTGTACCGCTTGTACGACTGGTGCGGGTCTTGCGGCGCGAGGCCGACCGGCGCGGTGGCCGGTGCTGGTGCGCCTCCTTCGTTTCGCCTTTTGCTGCGCGCTGCTTGTTGACGATGCGGGCCGCGACTTCCTCTTCGCGGCCCTTGTAGCGGCCTTCTTTTTTCATCTTGCGCGCGATCTTTTTATATTCACGCTCGCGTTTCGGGCTGGCTCCGGTGGGCATGGTTTCTCCTGGTTGGTTATAGGGAGAATGTTAATAAATGGGGGCCCGCAGCGGCGCACGTTTAAAGAATTTTTAATGTTGACCTTGAAACCGTCATCCCGGCGAAGGCCGGGACCCATAGCATGCAACCGTGAGCCATCGAATTTAACGACTTCGTTGAGGTGGTATGGGTCCTCGCCTTCGCGAGGATGACGGTTTTGCGTGTAACGATGTAAACTATTTACGGCTATTTCCCCGCCCCGATCGCCGTGCTGGCCGCCACCACCGGCAGCTGCACCGAGCTTGCGCCGTCTGGCCCGTGCATGATCGACACGGTCGCCTTTTGATAATCCGCCGGCTTGGCAAAGAAGATGTTCGGCACGAAGGTCTGCGGGTTGCGGTCGTACAGCGGGAACTGGCTCGACTGGATCTGCACCATGATGCGGTGGCCCGGCTTGAATACCCAGTTCATTGTCGGCAGGCGGAATTTGTACTGCTGCACGACGCCGGCGGGAATGGCGCTCGGTTTTTCAAAACTCTCGCGGTAGCGGCCGCGGAAGATGTCCTGGCTGACCGGCAGCTGGTAGCCGCCCATCTCCGGCTGCTCCGGCACGGTGGGTGGATAGACGTCGATGATCTTGACGACGACATCCATGTCGGTGCCGCTGGTTTTCGCGAAAATGTCGGCAAACGGCGCGCCCTGGACCGTGACGGCGCTGGTCAATACGGGCGTCTGGTACGACAGCACGTCGGTGCGCGTCGCGACGAAACGCTGGTCCTGCAGCAGCCAGTTGACCCAGCGCGAGCGGTCGGAAAACTGGATCGGCGGCGCAATGTACGGCACCGGCTTGGCCGGGTCGGAGACGTAGCTGTCTTCTCCGGCGGCAGCCGGCGTGAACGCCAGGCCGCTGTTCGCCTGCAGGAACATCGGCGTGAGCGTGCGGGTGCCCGGCCACTGCGCAAAACTGTCCCAGCGGTTGTCGACAGCGTTGTAGACCATGGCTGCCGGCAGCGGCGTGGCAGGTGTGCGGTCTTTCAGGTAGGTGTTGAAGAAAGGGATCAGCACATCCTTGCGGAAGTCGGCCGCCGTGTCGCCCTTGAATTTCAAGGGGCCCAGCGACTCGGCCTTGCCGTTGACCTGGCTGTGCGCCCACGGTCCCATGACGAGGTGGTTGTTGTCGAGGCCTTTGGCTTTCAGCTTTTCCCAGGTCATGACGGCGCCGTACATGTCTTCCTGGTCCCACAAGCCCTGCAGCCACATGGTTGGTACCTTGGATGCGCGCGCCACGACGTCGCGGTCAAGCGCCTGGCCTTGCCAGAAAGCGTCGTACGACGGATGGGCGGACAGCCGGTTCCAGAACGGCAGCTGCTGGAAGCCGCCCCGCTGCGCCCACGCGCCGGCGGAACCCACATCGAGGAAGTTCTGGTAATCGTCCATGCCGGCGCGCGGCACCGGTTCGCCCTTGCCGGTCTTGCTGGTCTGGCCCGTGAAGTAATCGAGGTTGACCTGGCGGAAGGCGCCGTAGTGGAACCAGTCGTCGCCCATCCAGCCATCGATCATCGGGCTTTGCGGGGCTGCGACCTTCAAGGCCGGGTGGGGGCCGAGCAACGCATTCGCGACGGTCCAGCCGTCGTAGGAGGAACCGATCATGCCGACCCGCTGGTTGCTTTCCTTGACGTTCTTGACCAGCCAGTCGATGGTGTCCCATGCGTCCGTGGTGTCGTCGGTTTTGGTGGGGTTCAGCGCGCCGACAGGTGGGCGCGTCATCACGTATTTGCCCTGCGAGCCGTATTTGCCGCGGATGTCCTGGTGCACGATGATGTACTGGTCGTCGACCCACTCGCGGTTGGCGGTACTGACGGCGTTCCTCAGGCGCGGCACGGCAGCCTTGGAAAATTCACCGGCGTTGTACGGCGTGCGCTCGAGCAGCATCGGCAGGCCCTGCGCGCCTTTGGGAATCAGGATCACGGTGTGCAGCTTGACGCCGTCGCGCATCGGCAGCGCCACTTCGCGGCGGATGTAATCGTAGTCGGCTGTGGGCGCCTGCCATTTGGCGGCGATGTCGGTGCCGTTCTGGACCATGTCGGCGGAGACGGCCGGCGGCTGGGCATAGGCAAACGTGCTGGTGACGGCAGTGGCAAGGAGGGCAAGGGCGAGGCGGCGGGGCAGGGGTGTCATCTTCGGTCCGTGGGCAAGTGGGGTGAGCGGCGCATCGGCGTGTGCGCCTGCCACGATCATAGCCCAGCCGCTCTTAAAAATATGTCCTTACAGGCGCATCAAGGACTGGTGCGCGGCCACGCCGGCCAGCACGCCCGACGCTGCCGCGAGCGTGGCATTGTGCATTGGCGTGATGGCGTCGCCTGCCGCATACACGCCGGGTACCGACGTCAGGCCCATTGCATCGACCGTGATGCAAGGCCCCGTTGGTCCGTCGGCGAACGCGCAGCCCAGTTGCGCAGCCAGCGGGCTGGCCATGCTGGTGCGCGGCGCGGTAAAGACCGCATGCACGGCCACCGTGCGACCGTCGGCCAGCAGCACGGCGTCCAGTGCGGGCGCGGCGCCCAGCAGCGCCACGACCGGCGTGCGTTCAATGGTCACGCCGCGCCGGGTGAGCAGGGCGGTTTCTTCCACGTTCGGTTCGAACACGCCCTGCGTGAAATACGTGGACGGGCCCCAGTCGGGAATCAGGGAAGCCTGGTGCGCCGACATCGGATGGTTGGCAATGATGCCCAGCGGCTGCCCGGCCACCTCGTAGCCGTGGCAGTACGGGCAATGCAGCACGGTCCGGCCCCAGCGTTCAAGCATGCCGTCGATGGCGGGCAGCGTGTCTGTCAGGCCCGTGGCCAGCACCAGGCGGCGGGCCTGGCGGGTACTGCCATCCTCGAGCGTCAATGTGAACAGGTCGCCGTCGCGCTGCACCGACTGCACGGTGGCGTGGACGATGGCCGCGGTGGGATAGGCCAGCAACTGGGCAGAGGCGTCCTGCATGATGGCGGCAGGCGCGCGGCCGTCGTGGCCGAGAAAACCGTGGGCAGCTGCGGCGAAGCGGTTGCGCGGGCGCTGCGCGTCGACCAGCAGCACGGCTTTGCGTGCGCGCGCCAGCTGGATGGCGGCGCTGTGGCCGGCGAAACTGCCGCCCACGACGATCGCGTCGGCGACGTCGTTGACACTGTTGCGATTGAATGCGTGCATCGGGATTCTCCTTGGCCTACCATGCGGGTGCCGGACGGTCCGGCGCTGGCAGGCAGTATAGGAGCGATGCGAAAGTTATGCAACAAATGAAGTTACATGAAATGACGAATGGAGCAATGCGCGATGCAGCTTGACGCCCGCCTGTCCCGGATGCTGCACATCCTGATTCACATGGATCGCGCAGGAGCGCCCGTCACGTCCGAACTGGCAGGGAAGATCCTCGACACCAATCCGGTGGTGGTGCGGCGCATGATGGCGGGCCTGCGCGACGCCGGCCACGTGGCCTCGGTGAAGGGTCATGGCGGCGGATGGACGCTGCAGCACGGCCTTGACCGGATCACGATGCTGGACGTCTACCGCGCCGTGGGCGAGCCGCGAGTGCTGTCGATCGGGCTGGCGAATCCGGCGCCCACGTGCCTGGTCGAGCAGGCTGTCAACGCCCGCATGGCGCAGGCGCTGCAGGAAGCGCACGACCTGTTCATCAGCCGGCTGGGGCTGGTGACGCTGGCGCAGATCGCCGGCGACTTCGACCTGCGCCTGGCGGAGCATGGCATAACGCAGGCGGATGCTGCGGCCCGGCTGGAAGGCAAGCCCGCGCCCGCTTGAATCAGGCCGCTGCGCTGGCTGGCGCTGTTTCACGCCCCGCCATCATCCACAGCGCGACCACGATGCCGAGCACGGCGATCACGCTGGAGATGCCCATCAGCGAGCTGACGCCCCAGGCATTGATGGCGGCGCCGCCAATGATGGCGCCCAGGCCGATGCCGGCGTTGGCGGCCGACACGTTCATGGTGCCTGCCAGCGCTTGCGCCGCGCTGCCGGCCTTCATGACGCGCACCTGGCACACCGGGAACAGCGCCGTGTACGCCAGGCCCCACACTGCCAGCGCCACTGCCATCAGGCCGTGGTTGTGCACGGTCAGCAGGGTACCCACCATGCCGGCGATGAGCACCAGCAGGAAGACGGCGGTGGCTTTCAGCGGGTTGCCATCGACGACACGCCCGCCAATATAATTGCCAACCATGCCGACGGCGCCAAAGCCCATCAGCCACCAGCCGACCTGTGCCGGGGCGATGCCCGCCACGCGCTCGAGGATGTCAGCCAAATACGTGTAGGCCGTGAACATCGCCGTGAATGCCACGACCGACAGGCCGATATGGGCCAGGAAGCGCTTGTCCTTGAAGATGGCGGTCTGGCTTTGTCCCTTGACGACGCCCGGCTTGGGCAGCGTTGGCATGATCAGCTGAATCAGCGCAGCCATCAGCAGCGACAGGCCGGCCAGGATCCAGAACGTGTTGCGCCAGCCGATGGCGTTGGTGGCCAGGGTGCCCAGCGGAATGCCGAACACCATCGCAGCGGAAATGCCCAGGTAGACCTTGCCGACGGCGCGGCCGGCGTTTTTGGGGCCGGCGATCTGGCCGGCGGTTTCACTGGCCGTGCCCCAGAACACGGGCAGCAGCAGCGCCGGGATGAACCGGGCCAGCGCCAGCACCCAGATGTTCGGTGCGACCGCTGCGAGCACATTGGCCGCGAAAAACACGCCAAGGATCGCGACAAACAGGCCCTTGCGTCCCAGGTGCGACAGGCGCGCGGTCATGAACGGGCCGAACAGCATGACGGTGAACGCGAACAAGGTCACCAACTGGCCGGCGGCAGCAATCGAGATACCCAGGTCTTTGGACAGGGCCGGCAACTGGCCGACGATCAGGAATTCAGTGGTGACGATCACGAACGCGGCAATGGCCATGATCCAGATTTGCATGCTGGCGCCGGGATTGCCTGCTGGCGGGGAAGCGGTAGTGGTTGAGGGCATGATGATCAATAGCGAATGATGAACTGCTTATTTTATTACAGAATTCAGAGGCCATTGATGGTAATATTTACCTCAATTCATGAACTCATTTCCTTAATAAAATGACTCCTTCGGAACGCCTGAAAGGTATCGACGTGTTTGTCAGCGTCGTCGAACGCGGCAGTTTTGCATCCGCGGCCGACCGCCTCAACCTCACCAGCTCGGCTGTCAGCAAGAGCATTGCACGCCTGGAAAAGCGTCTTCAGTCGCGCCTTTTCATCCGCACGACACGCAAGTTGGCGCTCACTGACGCGGGCAGCCTGTTTTACGACACCTGTACACGCGTGCTGGCGGACCTGGAGGAAGTGGAAACGCTGATTGGCGCCGAATATGTCGAACCCACCGGGCGCGTGCGCATCGATTTGCCTGCATCGTTCGGCCAGCTGCACGCCTTGCCGGTGATCCTTGATTTCATTGCCGGTCACCAGTTGCTGATGCCGCATATTTCCATGTCCGACCATTTCGTCGACCTGGTCGAAGAACGCATCGACATCGTGGTGCGCATTGGCGGCCCGAATACCTGGCCCGGTGCACTGGGCCATTTATTCCTCGGCGCCGAACGCCTGGTGTTTTGCGCGTCGCCTGCTTACCTGGCGCGCAAGGGCACGCCGCAAACGGATGCCGACCTCGCCTTGCACGACCGCGTCGTGTATGGCCGCTCCGACGGCCTGGTCAATTCGTGGCTGTTTGCCGGCGAAGGTGCGGCGCCGCTCGAGCACCGCGTCATGCCGGGCCGCGTGGCGGTCGGTGACGCGGTGGGGCAGGTCGCCGCCATCCTGGCGGGCCTGGGCATTGCCCAGCTGCCAACCTGGGTGGTCCAGCCGCAAATCGAGCAAGGGTTGCTGGTCGAAGTGCTGCCGCAGCTGGCAACCGATGGGTTGCCGATGAACCTGGTCTGGCTGAAGAGCCGCCAATACCTGCCCAAGGTCAAACTGTTATTGGAAGTACTCGCCAGTTCCCTGACACCGGCTGGCCGAAAATAAAGAGTATGTACTTGCGCGTAATTCTCATTATCTATATTTAATTTTATTGCGGTAAAGGAAAAAGTTATTGCCAATTGCCCCATGGGAGTTGTCGGTATTCCTTACATCAAATTAATTAATTTGCCACTGATTTAGTCAAGTGATTGATTTTATTATTAAATTATTGCAGGCATATTTCGTGCTATCGAAATTATTTGTAGTCTTTAATAAGAAATCTTTTCAATCATGGTCCCCGAGACCGCTCACCTGGATAGGAATATTGCAATGAACTTGATGAAATTCGTGCGAAACGCGGCCCTGGTCGCGATGCTCTTTTCTGGCAGTGTCGCCAATGCAGCGCTGCTGCAATTCACGGTGACCGGCGACTACACGGCGTCATGGCAGATGGACGCCAATCCGGCTCCCGACGACTTCGAGGACGGCGCTTATTTCACCGTCTGGGATGTGGAAAATTTTCCGGATGCGTTTTTTGGGGTAACCGATATCACGTTCTTCAGCGCGGCCATTGGCGGCGGCGTTGAAATTTACGACTTCTACGGGTTCAACGTTCTGCTCTCGACCGACGGTCCCCAGCTGTACACGGGCACCGAAGACAATCCTTTCTTCATCCTCGGCAGCTTCGCCCTGACGGAATACATGGGCACGGGCAATTACACGCTGACCATCGCGGAAGTGGGGGGGCCTGTCCTGCCTCCTGTCGACGTTCCTGAACCAGCCACCGGCGCCTTGCTGCTGGGCGGCGCGGCGATCATGGCCGGCATGCGCAAACGCCGCAACCGCCTCGCCGCCTGACCAGAGTAGTCACGTGTTTCCGGGGCGGTCATCCCGCCCCGTTTGAAGGCGCGCTTATTCCGTGTGAAATTCGGTGGCGTTGGCAAACAGGTCCCACGCGGCAAGGAACAGGGCGGCAACCACAGGCCCGATGACAAAACCGTTCAGCCCGAACAGCGCCATGCCGCCCACGGTGGAAAACAGCACGATGTAATCGGGCATCTTGGTATCTTTGCCGACGAGGATCGGGCGCAGGATATTGTCGACCAGGCCGATGACCACCACGCCCCACACGATCAGGCCCACGCCTTCCAGCACCGAACCCGACGCCAGGAAATAGATAGCGACCGGCGCCCAGACCAGTGCCGCGCCAATGGCTGGCAGCAGCGACAGGAACGCCATCAGCACGGCCCACAGCAGCGGCGCGCGCACATCCAGGAACCAGAACGCCAGGCCACCCAGCGCGCCCTGGGCAATGGCCACCAGAATGTTGCCTTTGACGGTAGCGCGGATCACGGTGGTGAAATTGCTGAACAGGCGCTGCTTGTACATGCCCGACAGCGGCACGGCGGCGCGGATCTTGTTCGACAGCGAAGCGCCGTCGCGCAGCAGGAAAAACAGCAGGTACAGCATGATGCACAGGCTGGTCAGGAAGTCGACCGTGTACAGGCTGACGTTGAGCGCCTGCATCGCGAGCGTCTGGCTGATCTGCGACGCGGCCGCCGTCAGTTTTTGCTGCAGGCTGGCCAGGCTGGTCAGGTTGAAGCGGTCCAGCAGGTTGACCAGCCAGGTTGGCAGCGCAGCCATCACCTTGGTGAAAAACATGCCCACTGTCAGCTCGCCGGAGCGGATCATTTCCACGACCGAGGCAACCTGGTCCACCAGCGAGACCGCCACCAGGGTCAGCGGCAGGATGACGATGACGATAATCATCAGCAGCGTCAGGAGGGAGGCCACGTTCGGCTTTTCCCCGGTTTTTTTCAGCAGCCAGCGGTACACCGGCGCAAACACGATTGCCAGCACGATGCCCCAGAACACTGCGCCGCCGAATGGCAGCAGCACGCAGACGAAGCCCACGGTGACGAGGGAGAGCAGTAACAGGAAAAACTTTTGTTGCAGGGAGAACTGGTGCATGCGAGGGCCGTGTATTGACGTGGTTTATGTTGCCACATCTTAAACGATCCCCGTGCAAAATCACCGCACGACGTGTCGGCGTGGCAAGCATGCCCACGCGCCCGTCAGCCTGGCTGCGGCACCGCCACGGTTCCGGGCGTCAGTTCGATGATGTCGTCGTGATACACGGCCACGGCTTCGCGGTGCGCCACGCTGATGATGGCGCTGCCGGGCAACTCGGCGATCAGGGCCTGGTACAGGCTGGCCTCGGTGGCGGGATCGAGCGCGCTGGTGGCCTCATCGAGGAAAACGTAGTCTGGCCGCTGCAGCAGCACCCTGGCGAACGCGACGCGCTGCTGTTCGCCCCCGGACAACATTTGCTGCCAGTTGTCGGTGGAATACAGCGACGTGATCCGGCTGCCCAGGCCGCAGGCTTCCAGCACGCGCTGGCAGTCGGCGTCATCGAATTGGTGGGGCAGCATGGGATAGCACATGGCTGCCTTGAAGCTGCCGCTCGGCAGGTAGCTGCGCTGCGGCAAAAACATGATGCGCGCATCCGCCGGCAGCGTGACGACGCCGGCGCCGTGCAGCCACAAGCCGGCCAGCGCCCGCAGCAGCGTGCTCTTGCCGGTGCCGGAAGGGCCGCGCACCAGCGTGCGGCTGCCTGCTGCCAGGCGCAGGGGCGCCACATCGGCCAGCAGGTCGCCTTGCGGCGTATGCAGGGCCAGGCCGCTGCTGTGGATGCCTTTTTGGCTGGCCCGCGCCAGGGTAAAACCGTTGGGACGTGCATGGGCCTTGTCGATGGCCCAGGACAGGTCGCGCAGCCGGTTCGCCAGGCCCATCCACTGCGCAAAGCTCTGGTAAGCGCTCTGGAAATACCCCAGCGACGCACTGAGCTGGCCGAACGCGCCCACGGCCTGCGTCACGCCGCCAATGGTGATCTCGCCGGCAAAATAGCGCGGCAGGGCCGTCAGCGTGGGCAGCACGGCAAACACGTGGCCGTAGACGGTGCGGGTCATTTCCAGCTTGGCGTTGCGCGCGACGATGTCGAGGACGTTGTGGCGGATTTTGGCGAAACGCCGGCGCAGGCGTTCGAGTTCATTTGCGGCGCCGCCGTAAAACGCGATCTGCTCGGCGTTTTCACGCACCTGCATCGCCCCGTAGCGGTAGTCGGCTTCGACGGTCTGCTTTTTCATCCCCAGGCCGATCAGGTGCTTGCCGACCCAGTGCACCAGCAGGAAATACGCGACGTTGTAGGCCACGGCGACGTAGACCATGTAGCCGGGAATGTGCAGCGTGACCGGGCCGATCGGGATGGTGAGCGTACCCGACAGCGTCCACAGCACCGCAGCGAAGGCGGCAATGCTGACCACCACGTTGATGACGTTGGACAGGTTGACGATGCTGCTGTTGGCAAACAGCCGGACGTCTTCGGCAATGCGCTGGTCAGCGTTCGACAGGGCGCCGTCGCGCTCGATGTCGTAATACGCGTGTGCGCTGAACCACCGCTCGAGATAGTGGTTGGTCAGCCAGGTGCGCCAGTCCAGGTCGATCAGTTCGATGATGGAAGTGCGCACCACGCCCAGCGTCCCCACCAGCACGCCGACGCCAATGGTCAGCCACACCACGCGGCGCAGCGTATCCCACTCGCGGTCCACCAGCGCGTCGGTCAGGTCGCCGGTCAGCGCATTGGCGCGGACATACAGCCATGTGGAGCCAAGCGTGATGCCCAGCCACAGCGCCACCAGCAGCCATGCACGCCAGCGCTGGCGCGACACCCAGTAGGGCGCAAGCAGGTGCAGCACGCCGGGCCGGCCGGCCGCGTGCAGGGCAGGGACTGTACCCACGCCGTCGGCTGACGGCAGGTTCAGCAATTGCGCCGACATCAGCGGCAGCTGCGGCCGGTAAACGGTACCGCGGCAGGGAGGAATGAGCACGCCATACAATGCTCCTTTCTGGTCAATTCAAGTGGATGCTGCATCGCAGCATATCGTTAATAGGTAAATGTTTGCAAAAAAGCAGGGCTTTTGCAAGCGCAGCGTGGTTGCAGACACCGGGTGTCAGTCGAGCGCCACAACCCGGTCGCCAGGTCCGGCCACGCAACCGTCGGCCACCGGCGCCCAGCCCTGGTGGATGACAATTTCCCGGTCGTTGTGGCACAACTCCACCCGCTCGGCTGCCGGGAAGCGCTGGCGCACGAAGGCTTCCACGGTGGACGGCAGGCTGACCTGCAGGCGCCGGGCCGCGCGGTCGGCGGCTGGATGGTCGTTCAGGTGCACCAGCGGCACGGCATACGACGCCATCATCGTGAATGGCGACGCCACGGCCACCGGTTGCGGTGCGTAGCCGGCGCCCCGCAGCCAGCCTTGCGCGCGCGTGCGCAGGTCGGGGCCGTCGGCCAGGCTGCCCCAGGCGCTGCCCAGCATTTCAATGACCCACTGGTTGCAGTTCTGGTAGCGCAGGCTCCACGGATACGCGTTGGCGCTGTACCGGCCGGCCAGCAGGTGCAGGGCCCGCTCCTTGTCGCGCGCGGCCAGGGCAGCTTCCGCAGCCGCCGCAGCGGGCAGGCGCACGATGGAAACATACCCGACTGCCGGGTCGTCGGTGCCCATGGCGAAGCCGGCAATGCCCTGGTCGAAGATGCGCGGGCGCTTTTCGTCGCACGCAAAATACAGCTGGCGCGCGGACCAGGTGCCATCGGGGGCTTTCAGGGCCAGCGCCGCGTGCGAGTAGCGGATGGCGAAGCGGGACAGGTCGAGGCCGGACCGGCTGACCACGGCGGCATCGCCGTCGCCGCGGGCCAGCTCGGTGCGCACCACGGCGGCAAAGCGCAGCAGGCGGTCCTGCTCACCGGCGGACAGTTGATCCTGGCGGTCGCAAAAATCCGATGCAAGGGCGCCGCCGGCGTGGGCCGGGCCGGCTACCCACAAAAGGCCCAGCAGGCCCAGCCCGCAGGCTGCCTTGATGCTTGCTTTTGACAATTACAGGGTGACGGGACGGGCCGCCAGTTCGTCGTGCCAGTCGTCGGCCAGCACCAGGAAAAATGCCTGGCGGTTGTCATCGCGTGCGAACTGGAAGCCGTAGTCGCGCCGCTGCACGTCGACCAGGTCGCCACGGCCGAGGTTTTGCTGCGCAAACACGGACACCGGCAAGTCGAGCGTCAATTGCTGGTCGACCTGCCGGGCCTGCATCGACAGTCGCACCATCGCCGGCTTGCCTGGCGCCTGCGCCAGTTGCTCGACGCGGTCGATGCGGTAGGCGCCGTTGGCAATTTTGTCGTTGTTCGACGAACTGTTGCTCGAACCGTTGAGCGACGTCGAAATACTGCCGCTCGACGCCGAGCCCGCGCTCGATGCGGACGAAGCAAAGCTGTCGGCCCGGGCCTGGGCGCTGAGGCCGGCTGCAAGCAGGGCGGCGATGAAAAGGGGGCGTGCAATGGTCATGGTCAGATCCTGGTCAGGTAACCGGCTGAAAGACGTGGCCGGTCAGCGCAGCGTCTATTTCAATCGTGCATCAATTTTAGCTGCTGGGGGGAAAGCCGGGCCAGTTTTAGCGGCGTAACTTCGTTAGCAAATGTATCTGCGCCACACCAGCGCTGTTCTTCTAGTTTCCTATAAGCTACAATCTATCACTTTGTTACGCTCGTGACGCAGTAACAGTCGGTCAGCCACCAGTGCCACCGGCTTTCCCACCCGATAAACGCGCGTGAATAATTGCACAAGATGATCAACCGCTTGCACAGGCGCCTCGGCGCTCCCCCCCGGCTCGGCACCCTGATCACGGTGGGCGTGTGCCTGACGGTCGGCCTGACCGTGCTGATGCAGGTCACCCTGGTTCACCACCTGACAATGGGTTTCGCCGCCAAGGATGCCGAATTGCGCCTGCAGCAATTGTCCTGGCAAATGCGCGATTCGCTCAACCGCGCGGTGGCGCGCGGCATCGGCGACGTGCGCATGCTCAGTGAACTGCCGGAGGTGCGCCAGGCCGACAGTCCGGAAAATGCACGGCGGGTACTCGAGAGCCTGCAGGCGACCTTCCCCGATTACGCCTGGATCGGCATCGCCCACGTCGACGGCAAGGTGTTTGCGTCGACCCGGTCGATGCTGCAGCACGCCGACGTCAGCGCCCGGCCGTGGTTCCAGAGCGGCAAGCTCGGCATTCACGCGAGCGATTACCATCCGGCCGTCCTGCTTGGCAAACTGCTGCCGGCCACGCCTGACGCGTGGCGCTTCGTCGACATGTCGGCGCCGGTGCTGGACGATAACGGCGAGCTGCGCGGGGTCCTCGGCCTGCACATGAGCTGGAGCTGGATGCGCCGCCGTGCCGAAGAACTGATTGCGCCGGCGCTGCGCGAATACGGCGCCGAAATTTTCGTGGTGCGCCAGGACGGTACCGTGCTGCTGGGCCCGTCTGGCACCGAAGAAACCAGGCTGGCAACCCGCAGCATGGTGCTGGCCATGGACGGCCAGACCGGTTCGGTCCGGGAAACCTGGCCGGACGGCGTGGCTTACCTGACCGGCTACAGCATGACCGGGCAAGCCAGCGATCCGACCACGCTGCGCTGGACGATCCTGGTGCGCCAGTCCGAACAGGCTGCCATGGCTGCCCCGCGCCTCCTGGAACAGCGCGTACTTCAGCTGAGCCTGGTGCTGGCGGCCGGGTTCGCCATGCTGGCAGCGTGGCTGGCGCGGCGCCTGACGCGGCCGATGGATGCGTTGTCCTCTACCATCGAGCAGGCGGCGCGTTCGCTCGACAGCGGCGACGCGCGGCCCGTGATTCCCGAAATTACCGCTTTCCACGAAGCGCAGGTGCTGTCGCAGTCGATGCGCGAGCTGGTGCGCAGCGAGCATGCCCACATGCATGCCCTGAAAACGCTGAACGACCAGCTGGAAGAAACAGTGGCGCAACGCACGGCCGAACTGCAGGCACTGCTCATGCGCGACGTGCTGACCGGCTTGCCGAACCGGCGCGCCATCATGCAGCTGGTGCCGGAAGCGCTGGAGCGGGCAGCCCGGACCGGGCGGCCGTGCGCGGTGCTGTTCCTCGACCTCGACGGTTTCAAGGGCATCAACGACACGCATGGCCACGAAGAGGGCGACGAACTGCTGCGCCAGTTCGGCGCGCGGGTGCAGGAAGCCGTGCGCAAGACCGATACCGTGGCGCGCCTGGCCGGCGACGAATTCGTGGTCGTGCTGGAATTGCTGGCTGACGCGGCGGACGCTGCCGACAAGGCGCGCCGGCTGATCGCCATGCTGCAGCTGCCGTACAGGCTGACCGGCGTCACGGTGACCGTCAGCGCCAGTATCGGCGTGGCGTTGCACCAGCCTGGCGACGCGCGCGACCTGACGGCGCTGCTGGCCCGCGCCGACGCCGCCATGTATGCGGCCAAGCGCGGCGGGAAAAACCAGGTGGTGCTGGCGCCGCCAGCCTGACGCCGCCTTGCCGTCGATGGCAACCGTGTTGGCATTCCGGCGCATAGCCTGTCACCATGGGTTCAAGCAGTATTCACCGACAGCAAACCATTCCCAAGGAGACCCATCATGACTGGTACCAGCACCCTCGATCCGGACAATTTTCCTGAAGCACCCGACCGTTCGCTCGGCCAGGGCCATGGCATCGACGCCCTCGGCCCCAGCGACACCTCCGACAGCGGCAGCGACGTGATGGGCGGCCCCGGCCTGGGCGGCGACATTGACGATGAAATGCTTGATTTCGACCGCGGGAACACGTCCGATATCGAAGCCGGCCGTGCCGGCGATACGGCCGGCCCCGACCTGGGCGACGCCAACTTCTCCAGCGACAGCGACGCCAGCGGCACCGGCGAGCGCGCCGCTGCCGGACGCGATGCAACCGTGCGCGACGGCGCCGACATCGATACCGATCACATCGAAACCATGCCGGACACGGCCCTCACCGACGACGACACCGACTTCCTGGCGACCAGCGCGCCGGGCCAGGATGGCAGCAAGGATGGCAGTAAGGCAGCAGCCGGCAAGTAACACCGGCAGTGGCCGGCACCGGGGCCGGCGCTGCCGCCCCGGCTGGCGCGTGCCGCTACTGCGCTGTCTTGCGCAGGTACGTCCGCAGTCCATGCGTCAGCAAAAACGGAAACACGCTGGCGTGGTCTTCGCCAGGAAACACTTCCAGCCTTAACGCCAGTCCCGGATAGCGGCGCCCCGCCAGTGCACGCTGAAAATCGCGCGCATCGGCCAGCATGTCCGTGTTCTCCCCGGACCGGTCGCGCTGCTTGCCGGGCGCCAGCGTCTCGGTCGACCCGATCCCCACATACACCGACCCCGGCAGATCCTTGTGCCCGGCCGCGTACGCCTGTTCGCGCCCGAACATGACGCCGCGGTCGAACCACAGCGATGGACTGCCCAGGATGAAGTGCTGGAACGCACCAGGCTGGTCAAACATGACCTGCAACCCCAGCAGGCTGCCGTAGGAGTGGCCGATGAAGACGGTACGCTGCAGGTCGGCCCGATAGTGTTTTGCCACGAACGGCAGCACGGTGCCGGTCAGGTAACGCCCGTATGCTGCTGCTTCGCCAAAAGCCGGCGCGCGGCCGGGCATGTCCGGGCGGTAGGTGTGATTGCGCGGCACTGTGGGGGTGTAGTCGCGCCGGCGGCTGTGGACACCGCTGTCGCCCCTGGCGTACGACAGGCCGACGACAATTGCTTCTTCCATCCCGGCGTGCCTGTGCAGGCGCTGCGCAATGCCGCGCACGATGGGAAAGGCGTAGTTCGCATCGGTGACGAACAGCACCGGATAGCGCCGCGCACCGGTGCCGTACGAATCGGGCAGGGCGACAAACAGTTGATAATCGCGCCGCAGGGCGGGCGCGGGCACGTCGCGCACTTCCGTCGCGTCGAGCTGGTACGGGGGCGCGTCGGTCGCGGCAGCAGCGGCGCTGATGGCGAGCAGGACGGCAGCAATCAAGGTATGCAAGCAGGCTCCGGTGAGTGTGGGAGAAGCGCCGATTGTGGCGGCGCGCAGCCGGGCAGGCGCGTGCGCCGGGATGAATTGCCGCATCCGCGGGATGGCCAGGGTCCCCTCAGTCCGGTTTGGCGATGGACTGCTGGTATACTTTTTCGATGACACCATTGCCACGCTTTAACGACCCAGCGCAGTTGCCGCCTCACCGGCTGGCCAGGTCGATCGGGCTGACGGTGCTGCTGTGGATGGCGATCAGTGTCCTGGGTGCGTTGCAGACCTATAGCGACAACCTGCGCGGCGGGCTGGACAGCCGCTACCCGGACCTGCTGCTGACCTGGTTCATCGAATACGCCACGCCGCTGATCGTGCTGTGCGTGGGCCTTGGCTGGGCGCTGGCGCGCTGGCCGGCGCTGGGCGGGCGGCCGCGCCAGGTGGTCGTGCTGGGCATCGGGTTGATCCTGCTGTTCCAGCCGGCGCAATGGACCTACATTGCCTGGCTGCGCGGCTACCTCACCGTGCAAAGCTGGCATGACGCCGGGCAGCTGGCGCTCAAGATGCTGCTGGTCGGCTGGTTTTCCACGACCGGCACGTTTGCCGCGATCCTCGCGCTGCACTATTTTCGCCAGGGCAGGGCGCGCGAACTGGCGTGGCAAAAGGCGCAGACCGACATGCTCAACCTGCGCCTGGCGCTGGAACAGCAACGCATGCTGGCCCTGCGCGCGCAGCTCGAACCGCATTTCCTGTTCAATGCCCTGAACGCCATCAGCGCGCTGGTACGGGACGGCGACGCGCCGCTGGCGCTGGGCGGCATCGGGCGCCTGTCGGAACTGCTGCGCTACGCACTGGCGGCGAGCACCTGCGACAGCGTCACGGTGGCCGACGAACTGCAGTTCGTACGCGATTACCTGGCGCTGCAGCGCCTGCGCTATGGCGAGCGCCTCCAGGTGACGGTCGACGGCGAGGGCAGCTTCCTGCATGCCGTGGCCTGTCCGCCATTGCTGCTGCAGCCCCTGATTGAAAACGCGCTGCGCCATGATCTCGATTGCCATACCGGCCCGGGCGACATCCGCCTCAGGTTCACGCGCGATGGCGATGTCCTGCGCATCCAGGTCAGCAATCCTGCGGGCAATGGCGCCAGCGCCAACCCGGGCGCCGGCCTGGGACTGGCCAATACCCGCGCGCGCCTGGCCCTGCAGGATCCGGCCGCGTCCCTGGCTGCCGGGGAGCACGGCGGCTGGTTCATCGCCGAAGTGCGCCTGCCTCTGGATGGCGCATGATGCCGGTGCGCTACCTGATCGTCGACGACGAAGCACCGGGCCGGCGCAACCTGCAGCTGGCCATGGCCGCTTACCCGGACTGGGAGCTGGCTGGCGCCTGCGACGGCACGGCGGCGGCGCGCACCGTGCTGGCGCATGCCGCCATCGATGTGGTGTTTCTCGATGTGCTCATGCCGCTCGAGTCCGGCCTGGTGCTGGCGCGTGAACTGAGCTGCCTGGCCGAACCGCCGCTGATCGTGTTCGTCACTGCATACAGCGCGCATGCGGTCGATGCGTTCGAGGTCCACGCGCTCGACTACCTGTTGAAGCCGGTCGACGACGCCCGCCTGGCGCAAGCCGTGGCCCGCAGCGCCGCCATGCTGGAGCATCGCCAGCGCGCAGCCTATGGCGCTGCGCTGCGCGCTTACGTCGACCCTGAGCCGGCGATCTATGTGCACAAGGTCAGCGTACGCTCGGTCGGGCGCATCGAGCAGGTGGCGGTGGCGGACATCCTGTGGATCGAATCGGCAGGCAATTACGTCGAACTGCGCCTGGCCGGGCGCACCGTGCTGCACCGCGTGACGCTGGGACGGTTTGAAACGCTGCTCGACCCGGACTGTTTCCTGCGCGTGCACCGCAGCGCCATCGTGCGGCGCGCGCAGATTGCCAGCCTGGCCAGCACCGGCGACGGCACCTGGCGGCTGACGCTGCGTTGCGGCGGTGCGGTACCCGTCAGCGAGCGCTATCTGGCGGCGCTGCGCGCAGAACTGGGCGCAGCGCCATAGTGCCGCAGTGTCATTGTGCGGCAGGGCGCGTCACCGCGGCGCTGTCGAGCCAGGGGACATGCTGGTACAGGGCGCCATGAAAGTGCCGGCGGTTGCGTCGCTAGCGTCGGTGGCGTCGGGCAGGCGCCGTGCGTCGCCACCGGCAGCGAGGTAGCTCCAGCGTCCGCCGCCAGAGGTTTTCAGGTGCGAGGCAATCACCGAGGCCATTCGAAAAGCTTTCAATATTTCAAAACTTTATCCACGTGCAAGTGGACGGCCGTTCCCGGCTTACTTCGCCTTAGACAACACCAGCAGCCAGCGCTTGCACAGCAGGATTTCCAGGTGGCCGGCATCGACGCCGGTATCGCATTCAATGATGGGGTTGACGGCATAAAAACGCTTGCGGAAGTCACGCGTGACCAGTAACTCGCGACGGCCGAGACGCAGCATGAAAGGGGCTGGAGCGTGGGCGATACCTAATGCGCTGTTGAGAGTGGCCATGACGGTTCCTGTAGTGTTGTGTTGTCGAGAGATTCAAGAATAACACAACTACTGTATAAATCCACAGTAACTGTACGGATGAACAGTGTTTTTTACTGAGCGTGGCTTTTTCGCTACTTGCCGTATCATCAACTAATGAATGCACCTGAATCCTCCCGCCTGCGCCGTTTTGCCGCTGCCCGCTTTTCCCCTGAAGGAACGACCGGCCTGCACCTGACCATCGGTGTCGCCGTCCTGGTCCTTACGGCCTGGCTGTTTGGCGTCATTGCCGGCGAAGTCATCGAAGGCGGCCCGATCATCGCGGTCGACCTGCAGGTGGCCAACTGGCTGCATGCGCATGCCCACGCTGCGCCCGGCCTCACCCGCGCCATGCTGTTTGTCACGCACTGGAACAGCGTCGCCGGCGTGCTCGCGATGTCGGCGCTGCTGGGCTGCATGCTGTTCCGGCGCCGGCTCGACTACTGGCTGCTCGCGCTTGCGCTCATCGTGCCTGGCGGAATGGCCGTGAATATCCTGATGAAGTTTGCATTTGCCCGCGCCCGCCCTGTGTTCGACGAGCCGCTGGTGGTCTTGCACACGTATAGTTTTCCCAGCGGCCACGCGTCGGGGGCCACCCTGTTTTACGGTTTCCTTGCGTGCCTGCTGGTGCGCCATATCGCTTCGAACGGCAAGCGGGCCGCCATCATCTTCGCTGCAGCGCTGATGGTGGCGGCCGTGTGCTTTTCGCGCGTTTATCTTGGCGCGCACTACATGACCGACGTGATTGCAGGTGTCGCCGAAGGCCTGGCGTGGCTGGCCATCTGCATTCCCGCCATGACGAGCCTGCGCCGCCGGCGCGAAGCGCGTGGCTTACCCTTATGGAGAAAAACCTGAAACACATCACCGTGATTATCAACGGCGGCGCCGGCGCCGGCCATGACGACGCCATGGCTGCCGACCTGCGCGCAAAATTCCACGCCAACGGCATGGAGGCCACCGTCATCCTGGCAAAAGGCGGCGCAGAGTTGATTGCCAGCGCCCGCGCAGCCGTGGAGCAGGGCGCGCCGATGGTGGCGGGCGGGGGTGGGGACGGCACGCAGAACGCGGTCGCGGCGCAGCTGGTCGGCACCGGCATCCCCTACGGTGTGCTGCCGATGGGGACGCTGAACCACTTCGCCAAGGACCTCGGCATTCCGCTCGACCTCGACGGCGCGGTGCGCACCATTGCCACCGGCGTGCCGAAGCAGGTCGACGTGGGCGAAGTCAACGACCAGGTCTTCCTCAACAACTCCAGCCTGGGCCTGTACCCGGACATCGTGCGCGACCGCGAAAAGCAGCAAAACCGCTTAAAGCGCGGCAAGTGGCCCGCTGCCGTATGGGCGACCGTCACGGCGCTGCGGCGCTATCCGTTCCTGTCGGTGCGCATGCAGGCCGACGACACGCGCCTGGCGCGGCGCACGCCGTTCGTCTTCATCGGCAACAATGAATACAGCATGCAGGGCCTGAAAGTGGGTGCGCGCGCGCGCCTGGACGCAGGCACCCTGTCGCTGTACGTGGCGCAGCGCCCCGGCCGCCTGGGCCTGATCCGCTTTGCGCTGCGCGCGATGCTGGGGGGGCTGAAGGAAGAGCGCGATTTCGATATCCTGCTGGCGCGCGAGATGACCATCGAAACACGCCACCAGCACCTGCACGTTGCTTTCGACGGCGAGGTCGATAAAATGCGCACCCCGCTGCATTACCGGATCCGCCCGGGGGCGCTGACCGTGATGGTCCCCGCCAGCCCTGCATCACCTTTGACACCAGACTAAAAACAAGGAAAAAATAGCATGCGTACTCTCGTTCACCTGTCCGACCTGCATTTCGGCCGCGTCGATCCCGAATTGCTCGAACCGCTGCGCCGGCTGGTGCACAAGGTCGCCCCCGACGTGGTGGTGGTCTCGGGCGACCTGACCCAGCGCGCCAAGAGCGAAGAATTCGAAGCCGCGCGCGCATACCTGGACACCTTGCCCGGCCCGCAGATCGTCGTGCCGGGCAACCATGACATCTCGCTGTACAACGTGCTGCGCCGCTTCCTGGCGCCGCTGGACCGCTACAAGCGCTATATCACCGACGATCTTGCGCCAGTGTTCATCGACAATGAAATCGCGGTCCTGGGCGTGAACACGGCCCGCTCGCTGACCTTCAAGGACGGGCGCGTCAACGACGAGCAGGTTGCGCAGATCAAGCAGCAGCTGTCCGGCCTGCCAAAGAAACTGACGCGCGTGATCGTCACCCACCACCCCTTCGATTTGCCGCAGAGTTTCAAGGAAGACGACCTCGTCGACCGCGCACCAATGGCCATGCAGGCGTTTGCCGAAAGCGGCGTCGACGTCCTGATGGCCGGCCACCTGCACGCCAGCCACTCGGGCAGCACTGCCGATCGCTATCACATGAGCGAATACGCCGCACTGGTCATCCAGGCCGGCACCGCCACGTCCACGCGCGGGCGCGGCGAGACCAATTCGTTCAACGTGGTGCGCATCGACGCCGACAAGGTCGAAGTGGACCGCTACGGCTGGGACTTGGTCGGCGAGGATTATTCACTCGTCAGCACAGAAAAATTTTTCCGCAGCGGGAATATCTGGGCCGAGCACAACGATGGCTTGATGGCGGCAGGCATCTAAATCCAGTACTCCGTCAGCCGCGCCGCCAGCTCCTTGATGCGGTCGGACCACGGCCGGCTGCGCCATGCCTCGAGCGTGATTTCCTTCGAGTGGCGCAAGTCTTCCCGGAATGCGCTTTCCATGTCGGCCCCGAAAGCAGGGTCGACCACGACCACGTTCAGCTCATAGTTGTGGATGAAACTGCGCCGGTCGATATTGGCCGAGCCAATGGTCGACCAGGCGCCGTCGATGACGGCGGTCTTGGCGTGCAAAATTGCAACCTGCATCTCATAAATCCTGACCCCGGCCGCGAGCAGCGGCTCGTAGAAGTTGCGCCCGGCATGAAAGACGAGGTTATGGTCCGACTTGCCGGGCAACACCAGCCTGACGTCCACGCCCCGCCTGGCGGCCGCAGCCAGCGCGTTGACAATTTGCTGGTCGGGGACGAAATACGCGGCCGTCAGGTGGATCGATGTTTTCGATTCATTGATGGCCAGCAGCAGGGCCTTGTAAATTTCAAAGCCAGCGTCCGGCGCCGAGGCAAGCACCCGCACCAGCTTGTCGCCAGCTGCGTACAGGGGCGGGAAATAGTCGGCTTCCCGGAGGTCGCCCGCTTCCTGGCGCACCCAGTTGTCGACAAAGCTCCACTGCAGCGACGCCACCGCGGGCCCCTCGATGCGCACGTGCGTGTCGCGCCAGCCGACCTTGGTTTCATCGACTGGCGGCGTTTTGGAGCGAAACAGGGAACTGTTGGCGTAGGTGCTGCTGATGTTGATGCCGCCCGTGAAAGCGACCTTGCCGTCGACCACCATGAGCTTACGGTGGTCGCGGTTGTTGATTTCCCACTTGCCCTTGCGCGCCGCCGGGTTGACCGGGTTGAACGCCACCTGGTGCACGCCACCGGCGCGCATGCGCTCGAAGAATGCCTGCGGCACCGTCAGCGTGCCGACTGCGTCGTACAGGACGTTGACCGTCACGCCCTGGCGCTGCTTTTCAATCAGCAGGTCGGCGAATTCCAGGCCGATTGGATCCTGGTCGAAAATATACGTTTCAAGGTTGATCGACGTGGTGGCGCCGCGGGCCGCCGCCATCATTTCCTTCATCGTCGCCGGGCCGTCGAACAGCAGCGTGACCTTGTTGCCGGCGAACAGCGGAACGCTGGTCGCCTGTTCTTCCAGCACGGCCAGGGCCTGGAGGTTGGGCGATGCCTTGGCCCAGCGCCTGGCCACCAGGGCCGAGGCCTGGCCATGTGCCAGGGTGCCCTTGCCATTGGCAATGGTGGGCATGCCGCGCGTGCTGCTGCTGGTAACCCCTTCAGTAAAATTCTCGCTCTTGGGCAAGGCACGGCAGGAAATAACTGCAAAGCTCAGGAGCAACACGGCGCAGCACGTCTTCATGATGTCGATTTCATAGGGTCCATTTTTTTGCCAGGGCCGCAGCCTCCTGTTCGAGGACCGCAGCGGATTTCGGGCCGATGAAAAAGTCGACAGGCGCGGTCACGAACCGTTTGCCCAGCGCTCTCAAGAGCCGCAAGCTGTGATTAAACCTGATCTTGCGGGCACGCAGCGCCACCCACAATGCCAGGCCGAAACTAACGATCAGGTTGACGGCGCCGATCAGCAGCACACCCGCCAGCGACTGGGCCGCCAGCGTCCAGCTCATCTGCTGGTCCATGGCCACGAACGCCGTGGAAAAATTGGCCGACGAGAAGGTGACGTGGCGGATATCGAGCGGCAGTCCGGTCAGGAAGCCAATCAGCGGGGTCACGCCGAGCAGGATGCCGAACCAGAAATTACCCATCAGGCCGCCCAGGTTGTTCTCGATGTAATTGCCGAGGCGCTTCAGGCGTGCCGGCCCCAGCAGCCGCTGCAGGCCGCGCAGCTGACGCACGCGCTGGCCCATGCGGGTGTACAGCGCCTTGTTGTCGTAATAGCCGGAGATCAGTCCGGCCACGAACAGCCAGACGCCGGCCACAGCCGCATAAGCCAGGGCAGGGGTGTGGAACGGGTCGATATCGCTGAGCAGGTGGGCGGCTTTTTCAGGACTGACCAGATGGTGGCCTTTGTAATGAAAGTAGCCGACGGCAATGATGTAAGCAGTGGGAATGGCGGTGGCGAGGTTGCCCAGCACCGCGACGATCTGGGTGCGGAACACCTTGTTGATCAGCGCTGCCGTGGTATCGAGGTCGATGCCGCGCCCATCCTTGCTGTGCAGGCCTGCGGCAATGCGCGAGGCCGTCATGGCTGGCTGCTTGGTGGCGACGGTAAAATGAAGCAGGTGAATCAGCATGAAGCCCAGCGAATAATTCATGCTGAACAGGAAGGCTTCGATCAGCGGTGCAGCGCGCAGGTAGGAAGCCAGGATCTTGAGCATCGCCATGAACCCGACCAGGAAGCCGGCGCCGGCCGCAGCGCCAAACATCTCGCGCAGCTGGGTGCGCGTTTCAGCGATGTAGTGTTCGCCGGTACGGCTGGCGTTTTCCGTGACGTTCCTCGCCAACAAGTCGATATTCGACCGGAACAGGCCACCGATCTGGTATTTGGTGTTGTGCGCTTCCACCAGTTCCTGGGCCAGCGCAATGGCGCCGGCCCGGCGCGGCGTGACTGGCCGCTCGACCACCAGTGCGGTGTCGACCACCACCGCCTTCAGGTCGACGGTGGGTGCCGGCGGCAACTCGCCGCTGGCGTCGACGAGGAACAGCAGCTTGCGCAGGCGGTCGATGCTCTGCGTCAGCGCGACCAGCAGGTAGGTCAGGGCAATGCTGGTGCCGATCGTGCGCGCGTTCTTGCGGATCTTGGCGACCACGGTGTCGCACTGCTCCAGCATCACCAGCAAGTGCTTGGCGTCGCCGCCCGCGTGGCTGGCGCCCTCGACCAGGCGGGCGTATTCATCGAGGTAAGCGTTGACCTCGATGTTTTGCATCAGGAACGGCGAATCGAAGTCTTCAATCTCGCTGTAGCTGTGCACCAGGATGGGTTCGAGCCCCAGCGCGCAGACGCGGCAGGACAGCGTGCGGATTGCATCGAGCATGCCCATCAACACCGTGTAGCGGGCGCGGCCGGGTACATTGCGGCGGTCGTTGGCGCCCTCGGGCTCCGGCGCATTGGCGACCGTGTCGAACAGTTCCAGCCAGTCGGCGTTCGGCACGGCGCGGATCCATTTCACATCGGTCTCGACATACAGCACCTGTTCGAGCGCGTCCGACAGATACAGGTCGTCCAGCGCCGGTGGCAGCACGCGATAGGCAATGCGGCGTTTCAGTTCGGTGAAAAAGCCATCGTTGGACAGGATCCCGATGTCACTGTATAGGCTGGTGTGACGGCGCTTTTCCAGCAGCCGCGTCAGGTAACTGCGCAGCGCCCAGGCATGGGCGGGGTTACCTTTCAATAACTGGGTGAGGGTACGAACAGCGAGGCGTGCTTGCGGCCGGTTGCGGCGGCGCCGCTGGCGCAGGCATTCGACCAGTTCCACCAGCGGTTCGATGCGGTCGCTGGCCGGGTCAATGCGTTCAATTGTTGCAAGCATAACAGTCTGTAAAGCGCGAAAAGCGTAGTGTACATGCACAAAAAGAATCCGCCCCGCTGCCAGGCCCTTTGCAGGGCATGACAGCGAGGCGGACCGGTCCGGCGAACTGCAGCGGGCAGTACTAGTGCAAAGACTAGATGCCGCGTCCGCTGATCAGGCGTACCAGGATCATGATCACGGCGACCACGAGCAGGATGTGGATGAAGCCACCGACGGTGTACGAAGTGACCAGGCCGAGCAGCCAGAGGATAACGAGAATGACGGCGATAGTGTAGAGCATGGAAGTCTCCTGGTAGAGGTAAGGTGGCGACAGTTCGCCGTGGTTTAAAGTATCGGTGATTGAAGGGAATCGTTCCGTTCGATACCGTACGTTCGAAGCAATTATTTTGTTCTTTTTACAACGCTTGCGCGTTGGCCCATCAAGCCGAACAAGCCTGCCGCACCGATCATGCTGGTCATCAGGCCGCCGGACATCAGGAACAGGACATCTTGCGCTTGTACATCGGAGACGCCGGCAACAGGATGCGGCGCAGCCGAGAGAAGACCGAAACCTGCTATGACGAGGCCCCATACGACGATGCCGATCCATGTCAGATTGTTCATATCGATTTCCTTTCCCTGGTTGTGCTGCACCGTCGATAACGTCAACGTGAAACGATTGTCGCTTTAGCTCAGCAGTAACTCGGTGCGCTGCCTAACATTGTGAAAAAGAAATAAAAAACCGGGCCTCAGCCCGGTCGAAGTGTTGTTTTAATGTTGAGTTGATATCAGCTTGCCGAGCGCAGGCCGCCGTTGACAATGCGTACGCGGTCGCCGTCGCGCCAGCCTGGTTCCGACGTCTGGTGAAAGGTGCGGTACTTGCCGTTGTCCAGGCGCACGCGGATTTCGTAGCTGGTCGACGCCTTCATCCGGCCTTCGACCTGGTTGCCCATCACTGCGCCGCCCACGGCGCCGGCCACGGTTGCCAGCTGGCGCCCGTGGCCGCCGCCGACCTGGTTGCCCAGCAAGCCGCCCAGCACCGCACCGGCGCCCGCGCCCAGTCCGCTGCCCTCGGCGCGGGTCGTGACGGTGCGAATCGATTCGATATTGCCGCAATTCTTGCACCAGTCGCGTTCCGGCGCAGGCGGTTTGGCCGGGACCACTTCCGCCACCGGCGGCGGTGGCGGTTCAGGCACAAAATTCTGCGCAACCGGCGCCGGCGCGACGGGCTTTGCCGCCGGCGCAGGCGTGACCTCGGTCTCTGGCTGCGGCACGACGACAGCGCCGGCAGCATCCTGCTGCTGCATCTTGCTGGAGAGAGCCAGCCGGTCCGCTTCGCTGAGCGATTTGCCGGCGCCATTGCCGCCGAGGGTAGACGGAATCCAGCCCATCACGGCCGCGGTCGCAACCAGGCAGAACAGGATAACGGCAATTGCTGCAGCAATCAGCAGCGGGTGGGCGCGGGCGCGGGTGGCGGGCGAGCCAGGGGGAAGGTCGGCAGGATGCATGACAGGGCCTTTACATGTTGTTGTTATGGTGGATGAAATCAGTCGGCCATTGCACTTGAGAACGTATTGTGCTGGCCGTGCACGCATTGTCGCTGCCAAGCATCCGGCGCATCCGTGCGTCACCGTACATACCGCCGGTATGGGAGTCGTTACCCTGATCGAAATTGTTGGTAAATGTAACTGGCCTGTCCATGTCCCAAATACGAGTTGCCCCATGCTTGAATGTTCTGTTTCTCCAACTGAGGCCACGATGAACCTCGCCGCACCGCCGATGTTCGCGGAGCACAAATCCAACCAGCTGCTGGCAGCGTTGCCTGTAGAAGAGCTGGCGCATATGTTGCCGACCCTCGAGCGCGTTACCGTCGACGTCGGCAGTGTCCTGTCCCATCCTGGCGACCTGATCCACCATATTTATTTTCCACACGATTGCCTGATCTCCCTCCTGGGCGTGGCTGAGGGACGCATGACGCTGGAAGTGGGCCTCGTCGGCCGCGAAGGCATGCTTGGGGCGACGGTGGCGCTTGGCCACGAAACCAGCCAGGTGCGCGCAGTCGTCCAGCGGGCGGGTGCGGCCAGCCGCATGGAAGCAGCGGCATTTCGCGCCGAGTTCACGCGCAATCCTTCGCTTCAGCGCGTGCTGTACCGCTACACTGACAGCCTGCTGGCCCAGGCGATCCAGATTGCAGTGTGTTCGCGTTTTCATGTGCTGGAGGCGCGGCTGGCGCGCACGCTGCTCATCACACGCGACAGGCTGCAGTCGGACAAGTTCCATCTAACCCACGAATTCCTGGCCCATGCACTGGGTGTGCGGCGCGTGGGCGTCACCAAGGCTGCCAGCGCGCTGCAGCAGCAGGGCCTGATCATCTACAGCCGCGGCAATATCGAGATCCTCGACAATGAGGGGCTGGTGGCAGCATCCTGCTCCTGCTACGAAATTGTCAAGGAAGCCGGAACCCATGCGGTGGCGTCGGCGTTCAAGTAATGGGGATGGCAAAGCGCCGGCATCGACCGGCGCATTGACTCATCCAGGTATGCAGGAAACAAAAAAGCCGTCCAGTGGACGGCTTTTTCGTTGAGCGGGCAGGACTTAGCGGGTAGGCTTGACCTGGTTGCCGATCACGCCGCCAACTGCAGCGCCGCCAACGGTGCCGACAGCGCTGCCGCCGGTCAGGACGCCGCCCACCACTGCACCGGCGCCAGCGCCGATTGCCGTGTTCTTGTCTTGTGCCGACATGCCGGCGCAGCCGACCATGCCCATTGCCACTGCTGCCATTGCCACGCCTGCTACAACTTGTTTGATCGATTTCATGGTAGTTCTCCTTGACTGTAATGGGGATTATTTCAGGCGCAGGTCGTTCTTGACCGACTTGACGCCATTGACACTGCGAGCAACCGACGACGCGGTGCCGATATTTTCAGCCGAGCTGACAAACCCGCTCAGTTGAACCGTGCCCTTGAATGTCTCGACATTGATTTCCGAAACTTTCAATGTCGGTGCATTCAGGATGGCTGCCTTGACGCCCGCGGTAATGGCAGAGTCGTCCACGTACTGGCCGGTGCTCTCCTGCTTGGCAGTCGATGCGCAGCCAACAACGGCGCTGAGCATCAGTGCGGCAACCAGGGTGCCGGCGATTTTTAAATGTTTCATCGAGTTCCTTGACAGCTGTTTTGCATTGGCGAACATTCACCGTGAGACAAAGAATAAAATCCGTCAGGAAATTGGTCTGTTCGACAACGCACACTTGTTGGCAAATGGCGAACGCAGAGGGGGCGACGCGTTGTTTGCTCGCACGCTCAGCGGAGAACGCGCTTGAACGGTGCACGCCTGCCTGCTGGCGGCGCCACCGGTTTCACGCTGGCGGCAGCGAGCAGGCTGGCACAGTCGGCGTGCTTGCCGGCCTGCTGTTGCGTCAGGGGCACGATGGCCGCCAGTGGCGGGGCGATGGCGGCCAGGAGGAGGGCGGCGCCGCCTTTCATTGCCAGCACGGTTTTATCGACGCTGACCTGCGGCTTGCTGAACGGGCCCTTGACGTACAGTGGCGCGCGCAGGGACAGGATGCGCAAGCCCTTCGTCTGCGGGCGCAGCGTCAGGTCCAGCTGTTCATTGGCGAGGTTGATGGTGCCGTCGACGTCGATCAGCGCTTCCTCGGTATCGATGACGAAACGGCGGGCATTCATGAGGCCATTGTCGACGCGGAAATCGGTGGCCATGCAATTGAGCCTGACCTGCTTGTCGCCAGTCATGTGCGTCAGGACGATATTGCCGACGTTCAGGCCCATTTCTTCCAGCAGCAATTTGCTGATGCTGCCATGCTCGATCGTGGTCTTGACTTCGCCGTTCGATTTGCCCAGCAGCGCTGCAACCGAGTTCCCCACTGCAGACAGCTGCGCGTCGCCGTTGATGGCGCCCACCGTTGCCTGCATTTTTTCCATTGTCGGAAATAATTGCCTGACCTGGATGCGGCGCGCCGCCACGTTCATGGTTGCCTTGATGGCTTCCTTGCCGTCGCGCCCGCTCCCGTCGAGCCGGATGGTCGCACGCAGGTCGCCGCCGGCCACGCCAAAGTCGAGTGGCGCCAGCGTCATGACGCCATCGTTCATCACAAGGTGCGTGCTCAGCTGCGTGATCGGCAGGGCCTGTTCGCGCACGATCCGAGCGGCGCTGTAGCGCACGTCGGCGTCAATGGTTTTCCAGCGCTCGGTGCGGAACGCTTCCACCGGCAGCACCTTGCCGCCCGGCTGCGTATCGGTGACGCCGCGGTCCTTTTTGCTCGCATTCGAATCGGCGCCCACGAGCGGGCCCAGGTCGCGCAGGTTCAGCAGCGTCGATTCGACATTGCCGGTCAGCGCGCCGCGTGGCGTGCCAGTTGCGTACGCCAGCTTGCCACGGATGTCGCTCGACCCGACCTTGCCTTTGAAATGGCTGTACGTCCACGTGCTCCCATGGCGGTCGATGGTGGCAGTCAGGCGCCCGGCCGTGGCAAAGGGCGGCGTTTCCGGCAGCAGGACGCCGGTAAATTCATACAGGCGCGCCATGCTGCGCCCGGCCAGTGCCAGGTGCACGTCCAGTGCGGCGAGCTCGGCCGGGCGGGTGGCCGTGCCTTCGATGGTCATGCGGTTCGTGCCCGAGCGCAGGTCGGCCTGGATGGGAAACGGCGTGGCCTGGTGCTTCAGTGACAGCACCGCCCCGGCTTTGCCATTGCCGGTCACCGGGGCGCCGTTGAAGTTGCCGTTCACTGTCCAGGCGATGCCGTATGGACCGCCCTGATCAAGCGTGGTGACGCTGGCCAGCACGTGGGTCCTGGTCACGCTGTCATCGAACCGGACCTCGCCCCCGGACAGGACCACGCGCTCGAGGTCGAATGTCCAGGGCGATGGCCCGGCGTCCGGCTGGAAAGTCCAGTTGTTAGTCTTGTCGGCGCGGCGCAGCAGGGTCACGCGCGGCGCCTGGAACGACAGCAGGGGAATGCTGATGCGCCGCTGCAGCAAGGCGAGGGGATTGAGCGACAGCGCTCCTTGCTCCAGCACGACCATGTCGCCTGGCGCCATGCCGGCCGGGTTGCCAAGGTGGACGTCCCTGGCAACCAGGTGCGGCCAGGGCAGATAGTCGCGCCACGCTTTGTCCTGTTCCTGCATCTGCGCTGCCGGCTGGCGCCAGGCGACCGATAAATCGCCGCGGATTGCAAACGGGCGATCGAGGGCAGTGCTGGCGCGGGCATTGAGCCATGGCCGGGCTTTGTTCCAGTCGAATGTGGCGACGGCGATGCAGGCAATGACAGGAACAATGATCAGCAGGGCCAGCAAGACGAAGAAGGTGGTGCGGATGGGACGGGAGCGAGAAGCATTGGCTGTCATGGAGTCTGGCGTTAATCGTTGTAATAAGCCCGGCAGGAAGCGCATGATGCCATATGTACAGTTGCGAACATGCCGCCTTTTGCGGGTTAAAGGGGTGGGATCGGGCACAAGGTTGCCTAATTGGCAGCAATGTGCGGCAGCGTACTGAAGATCGGCCGCAATCGGCTTATAACGTTATCAACACTACCGTTGAATGCTTATCAGGAGAATCAGATGGACGCAAAATCGAACAAATTGGTTGCACGTTTCGCCGCAGTGGCTGCGGTACTGGCGTTGAGCGCTTGCGCCAGCCCGAACCGTGCACCGGCAACGGCTGATGTGGCCGTGTCGCGCAATGCAGTCGAGAATGCGGTCAGTGCTGGCGCCGCCCAGCTGGCGCCGGAAGAAATCACGGCAGCGCGCGCCAAGATGCAACTGGCCAACCAGGCACTTGCGGCCAAGGATTACAAAAAGGCCAGCGAGCTGGCCACGCAAGCCCAGGCAGACGCCCAGCTGGCGCAGAGCAAGGCCAACTCGGCCAAGGCAACAGCTGCGTCGCAAGCGCTGGACGCCGACCTGCGCGTCCTGCGCCAGGAAGTCGACCGCGCCAATACCCCGGCCCAGTAACCACCCGTCCTGAACAATAAAAAAGGTAACGTACATGAAAAAGAATTTCCTCAAAGCTTCCGTGTTTGCCAGCGCCGTGTTCCTGGCTGCCTGCTCGTCCATGCCAACGACCACGTCCACCCTGGACCAGGCGCGCAGCGACTTTGTCATGGCGAACAACACGCCGAACATTTCCAGCTACGCACCGATGGAATTCAAGCAGGCCAGCGATGCCCTCAATGAAGCCAACGCTGCCGCTGCCAAGAACGACAGCCTGGAAAAGATCGACCGTCTGGCTTACATCGCCAAGCAAAAGATCGCCACCGCAATGGAAGTCGCCCGCACCAAGGCAGCTGAAGCGAAAATTGCCGGCGCCGGCAAGCAGCGTGATGCGTTGCGCCTGGAAGCCCGCACGAACGAAGCCGATCGTGCCCGCGCGGAAGCTGAAGCGGCAAAAGCCGCCGCTGCTGAAGCGCAGGCAGCCGCTGCCAATGCAACTGAGCGCGCCGCCAACGCCGAAGGACGCAATGCCCAGCTGGAAGCCATGATGAACGAGCTGCATGCCAAGCAGACCGAGCGCGGCACCATCATCACCATCGGCGATGTGTTGTTCGGTACCGACCAGGCCAACCTGACGCCGGATGGCATGGCGACCGTGAAGAAGCTGGCCATGGTCATGCAGCAGGCGCCGAACCGTACCGTGCTGGTGGAAGGCTTTACCGACAGCACCGGATCGGCTGCACACAACCAGGAATTGTCGGAACGCCGCGCCAGTAGCGTTGCGTCGACGCTGACGTCGATGGGTGTGCCGCGCGAACGCGTTGCCATGCGCGGTTACGGTCAGGCGTATCCGGTTGCCCCTAACGACACCGCGAACAACCGCCAGATGAACCGCCGCGTTGAAATCGTGCTGTCGAACGAAGGCGCGCAGATCGCCCCACGCCGTTAAGCAGGAGACACCGGCATGCCGGTGCAGCGCCCGCTGCACACAAGGCATGCCTGGTGGGCACGACGAAATAAACGGTATAAAAAATTAATTTAAATATAATGACAGAAGACGGGAAATATCATGGATCATACTGAACAGAACCAGCGTGCACTGGTGCACGGCTTTGACATCAAGGCCATTCGTGAAGCTGCAGCCAACCTCGACGATGGCGCAGTGACCGATGGCTATGCCGCCGACCGCGAAGCCGTGATCGGCATGCTGCAGCACGCGCTGGCTACCGAACTGCTGTGCGTATTGCGCTACAAGCGTCATTATTACACCGTCAGCGGCCGTGGCAACCAGGCTGTCAAGGCAGAGTTCCTGGAGCACGCGCAGGAAGAAGCAGAGCATGCCGACCGTATCGCCGAGCGGATTGCCCAGCTCAATGGCATGCCTGACTTTAACCCGGCCACGCTGACCGAGCGCAGCCATGCTGAGTACGACGCGTCGGAAGACGTGCAGTCAATGATTCGCGCCGACCTGATCGCTGAACGTGTGGCCATCGAGTCGTACCGCCAGATGATCGTGGCGATCGGCGACAAGGATCCGACGACCAAGCAGATGCTGATTGAAATCCTGGCCCAGGAAGAAGAGCACGCAGACGACATGTCGGACTATCTGACCAAAAATTAATTTCTACCCTTATTTCACCCACAGACTGGAGAACACCATGCAAGAAACCAACTTCCGCGGCACCGCAAACGACACCATCGACAACGCTTCGTCGGACGTCAAGTCCCTCGTCAAGGATGCCCAGACGCTGTTGACCGCCGCTGCATCGCTGACCGGTGAAAAAGCTGAAGAAATGCGTTCGCGCGGCATGAAGCTGCTCGATTCGGCCATGGGCAAAGCGGGTGAATACAAAACCGAAGCCGTCATCAAGGGCAAGCAGTACGCTGAAGCCACCGACGTCTATGTCAAGGACAACCCATGGCGCACCGTTGCCGTCGCTGCTGGCGTCGGCCTGCTGCTCGGCGCGATCCTGGGCCGCAAATAATCTACCCGGGAATCGCCATGGATAAAAACGAGACCACATATCAGGCGCCTGGTTTGATGGGTGGCGTCACCGGCCTGGCCAAGAATGTTTTCGGACTGCTGGTGTCGCGTGTCGAACTGGCCGCGATCGAACTGACGGCCGTACGCAACCATGCCGTTGAACTGATTGCCCTGTTTGCCGGCGCAGCACTGGCCATTTTCTTCGCCTTGGCGTATGGCACTGTCACGATTGTGGCGCTGGCCTGGGATGCAATGGGCTGGAAGATTTTGCTGGTCATGTTCCTGGTCTTCCTGGCGATTGCTGCGGCATTGATTTTCAAGGGCTTGAGCATGCTCAAGCAGGGCAAGCTCTCTTTTCCGGAAACGATGAAAGAGCTCCAGCACGACCGCGACATGCTGCTGTAGGACTGAGGAGAAATCATGGACAAGCACATCACCCAAACCGTGAAGATCAAGCAGACGCCTGCGCAACGCATCGAAGAACTCAAGCGCGATGGGGAGTTCTATCGTGCGGGCGTGGCGCATGCCAAGGCGCAGATCAAGCACGGCGCGCGGCCGGAAGTACTGTTTCATTCGGCCGTCGATCATGCAAGCTTCGCGGTACGCAGCCGTGTCGACAGCCTGCTGCATCCAACGGGCTTTTCGATCGCCTCGATGGCGCCTTATGCGCTGACGGCAATCAAGTTCATCCGTCACCGCAAGCTTGGCAAACCGGCGCTTGCCGTCAGTGTCTTGCTGGGGGTGGCCGGTTGGTATTTGCAGCGCCGCCGCGCGCAGCAGGCTACGCCAACGTCGACGTACTGACGGTTGCAGGCAATATAAAAAAAGCGCCGGATCATCGATCCGGCGCTTTTTTACGTGCATGACCTTGAAAACCTGGTCTATTGCGTCTTCGTGATCGTCGTGGTCACACTGCCGCCAGGCGCCGTATCGAGCTGTGCCTCGGCGCCGGCCATGTCGCGCTGATAGGTTGCTTTCGCGTTGGCGATGCATGCGGCACGTGCGGGGGCAGCCTGTTTGGCACAGGCACTCAGGGCTTCAGCCTGGGCTGCGCCAATTTCCTTTTTCAGGGTTGCCAGGCGCGCGGCGCGGCTGTCGTCCTGCTGGTGCCAGCGCGCCGGATCGGCCCCGCTGGCAACTTCGCTGGACTGCTTCGCAGCTGCGGCAGGTGGAACGTTGGTATCGCTGCTCTGCGCAGAGGCCGCCAGGCTGGCGCTGAGCAGGGTGGTTGCACAGAGCGCGCGGATGATGAAGCTGGGCTGGAACATGGTGCCTCCAATCGGGTCAACGCACAGGTGGTATGGGTCCCCGCCTGCGCGGGGAGCCATCAATCAATAACGGTATGCACGGCCTTCGACGATACGCACGCGGTTGCCGACGCGCAAGTCACCAACCGTATCCTGGGTCACGCTGCGCATCTCGCCATTTTCCATGCGAATATTGACCTGATACATTTCCGGGCCATCGCCGGCACGGTTCTTTTCGATGTTGTTGCCGACCAGTGCGCCACCGACGCCGCCGGCGATGGTGGCAACGGCGCGGCCGCTGCCGCTACCGACCTGGTTGCCCGCCAGGGCGCCTACCAGCCCGCCGATGACCGCGCCGCCGCCATTCGTCTGGGCGCGGCCCTGCACGACCTGGATCGAGTCGATCGTGCCGGAACCTTGCACGGGCCCGTTGTTATAGCCGCGGTTGTTGTAGCCGTTGTCGTTGTAGCCGGTGTTGTTCGTGCCATACGGTGCATTGCTGGCGCAACCCGACAGGACAGCGGTGGCAGCGAGGGCAGCGGCGAAGGTGCGGATGGTTTTCATGGTGAACTCCTGTTAAGTGTATTGACCCAGAATAAGCGTGGTTCGCGGGATGGTCTGTGCGTTTACGCACCCAGTTTGTTGCAATCAGGCTTTATTTTATAAACCGGCAACGATTTGTGTGTACAGTGTTCGCCAGCGAACAGAGCGTGTGTGCGCGCAAGCGTAAAACGTCTACTCGGACACACAACAATAATACGGAGATCAAATGCAACAACCTTTCCTTCTGGCTTTGCTTGGCGCGGCAGTCCTGTCGATCGCGCCGGCGCATGCCCAGGTTCAGGGACAGGGGCAACATGAGGTTGCCGGTGACAAGGCCGCTTACAACATGGCGCGCGATGCTGCTGCCGCTCACTACAAGAGCGCCCGTGCCGCCTGCGATGCCATTACCGGCAATCCGAAAGATGTGTGTGTTGCAGAAGCGAAGGCTGCACGGGTTCGCGCCGAAGAAGAGGCGCATGCGTATTACGTGAATACATTGAAGGCCTTTACCCAGTCCCGCATGCGGATCGCTGAAGTCAATTTCGACCGCGATAAAACGCGCTGCGAAGCACTGACGGGCAATGCCAGGGATGTCTGCATCTCCCAGGCCAAGGCCACGCTGATTACGGTCCAGGCAGATGCCAGGGCCGACAGCAAAACCATCGAAGCGCGTGCCGATGCACGCGCTGACAAGCAAACCGCTGCATACAAAGTCGCACGCGAAAAGTGCGACGCGTTTGCCGGCGCGGTGAAAGACAGCTGTGTCTCCACCGCCAAATCCCAGTTCGGCAAATAGCCCGACTGATACGCTCGATTGAGCAAGTGTAGTTGTATTAACTATTTAATTTTATAAACCAAGGAGCTTATTATGACCATCGCCAAACGTATCGCTACTGCCTTCTTCGCTGTTTCCGTGGCTGCTACCTTCGTTGGTTGCGCTGCAACCTCGACCCGTGAAGGCACCGGCGAATACATCGACGACAGCGTGATCACCACCAAAGTCAAAGCCGCCATCATCAATGAGCCAACCCTGAAAGCAACGGAAATCAACGTTGAAACGTTCAAGGGTTCGGTCCAGTTGTCCGGTTTTGTGGCCCAGCCAGCAGACGCAGCGCGCGCCGCTGAAGTGGCACGTGGCGTCAAAGGCGTAAAATCGGTCAAGAACGACGTTCGCGTCAAGTAATTGCCGTTTTAATGTCATGACTGTGTCGTGACAATATGTTGACCGGCTGGTGTCATGCCGGCCGGTCATCCAACGCTTTCCGCATTTCTTTCGCGCTTTACCCTTAGACATCAGGCACCGCCATGCAGCTCGCCAGTTCAGATTCCGTTCCTTCAACTACGGCGTCGACTGCCGACGTTCCTGCCCCTGACGTGTCGTATTACGGCGATCCCAACGATCGCATCGCATCACCTCCTGCCACGCCGGCTCCCACGCTCCCTGTTTCCGACTTTCCGCCCGCAAGCGACCACTTGCTGCGCCTGCCCATTCACGTCCATGCCAAGGGCCTGTCGCTGGGTATCCTGGCGACAGTTGCGCTGATCTTTGCCTTGCAGTGGGCCGAGCGCTTTCTCGTGCCGCTCCTGCTCGGCATCTTCATTGCCTATACGCTCAATCCACTGGTCGCCTTCCTCGAGCGCTGGCACATCAAGCGCGTCATCGGCGCCACGCTCGTGACCGTGGTGATCGTCGCCAGCCTGGGCATGATGGCGCAGCGCCTGCAGGGCGAAGTACTGGCTATCATCGAAGAACTGCCTGCGCTGACGCACAAGGTAACCAAACTCATCACCGACAATTCCGACGGCAGCCCGTCGACCATCCAGCAGATCCAGAAAGCTGCAGCCGAGGTAGAACAGGCCACGGCGAATGCCACCGCAGGGCAGGGCATGGAAAAGCGCCTGGTGGCGCGCCGCCCGATCCAGGCCCCGCCCGGCAGCAATTTCAAGATCATGGACTGGGTACTGGCCGGGTCGATGGGCGTGGCTGCTTTCCTGTCGCAGGCAACCATGGTCATTTTCCTGGTGTTTTTCCTGCTCTTGTCGGGCAACACCTTCAAGCGCAAGCTGGTCAAGCTCACGCCTTCGCTGAAGCAAAAGAAGATCACCGTGCATATTCTGGAAGACATCAATACGTCGATCCAGAAATACATGTTCATGCTGCTCGTTACCAACACCTTGCTTGCCCTGCTGATGTGGGTCGCGCTGCGTGCCATCGGTCTTGAAAATGCTGGCGCCTGGGCGATTTTTTCAGGGCTGGCGCACGTCATGCCGTACTTCGGGCCGCTGCTCATCACGGCCGCGACCGGTACTGTGGCCTTTTTGCAGTTCGAGTCCGTGCGCATGGTCGTGCTGGTAGCCGGCACGTCGATGGCGGTCGCAACGCTCGTAGGCATGGTGGTGACGACCTGGATGACCGGTAAATTTGCCAGGATGAACCCAGCTGCCGTGTTTGTCAGCCTGCTGTTCTGGGGCTGGCTGTGGGGGATGTGGGGCCTGTTGCTGGGCGTGCCGGTTGTCGTGGTGCTGAAGGTGGTGGCAGAGCGGATCGAGGGAATGGAAGTGGTTGCGGAACTGCTGGGCGAGTAGTACCTGCCCTTGGCAAGCACTACCCTTGATTTAAGCGGTTTTTCGAGGTCCCCTTAACGGATGCGGGTGACTTTGGTGGCGGTCACGTTGGCGTCTTTCTGGTTACGCAGGCTGCCCAGTTGCAGCGCGTACTGGCGCGCAAATTCGGCGCCCAGGAAAAAGATTTGCGCCGAATAGTTGACCCATAACAGCAGCGCCACCATGGAGCCTGCTGCGCCGTAGCTGCTCTCGACGCCGCTGTTGCCAATGTAGAGCCCTATGATGAACTTCCCCAACGCAAACAGGGCCGACGTGCCCAGCGCGCCAATCGTGACGTCATGCCAGGACAGCTGGACGCGCGGCAGCAGCTTGTAAATCACGCCAAACATCACGGTGATGACCAGGAAGCCAATTCCCGAGGCAACCCATCCAAGCAATACAGTCGCCTGCTGCCACATGCCGCTGAAATAGTTCTCCAGTACAGCCATCACGGCACTGACGACGAGCGACACCATCAGCATGAAGCCCAGCACAAGCACGACACCGAACGACAGCAGGCGTGTACGTACCGTATCAAACCAGCTCGCATCCTTTGGCGCTGGCATGCCCCAGATTTCATCGAGGCTATCTTTCAGTTCAGAAAACGCACTGGTCGCGCCAACCAGCAGCAGCACACCTGCCACGACGGTTGCCCAGATGCCGCCTTCCTTGTTGCGCGCGCCTGCCAGGATGGCCTGGATTGCTTCCGCACCCTGCTGTCCTACCAACTGGCGCAGCTCCTGCAGTAACTGTCCCTGCGCCGCCTCTTCTCCATAAAAAAAGCCGGCAATTGCAATGACCAGCACCAGGATCGGCGCCAGCGAAAACAGCGTGTAGAAAGCCAGGGCTGCAGCTTTGCTGCTGGCACGGTGGGCCAGCCATTCGGTAGCGGAAGTCTTGAGTACCTGAATCATGTTGCTGCGTGGAATACCCGGTGTCGCTTGTGTAACCATATTGCTCTCCAAATGCACAAACGCGCCAAGAAGGCGCGTTTGCAAGGTGTACTGGCTGCCATACGGCAGCCATGTT